>Ga0209724_1000763_pt1 | contig 30599 bp, 30 predicted proteins | sample grotaG_FD_184143 | JGI IMG/M metagenome (GOLD analysis project Ga0209724, IMG submission 184143) | Glacier valley bacterial and archeal communities from Borup Fiord, Nunavut, Canada, to study Microbial Dark Matter (Phase II) -... | ecosystem: Environmental > Aquatic > Freshwater > Ice > Glacier ...
TTGCCGGGCCTGCTTGCCGCCACAGACGATTCGTTGTGCACCCCGATTGCGCAGACCTGGCGTCACTACTGTGTACTCCCGGTAGAACCCGCGCGCACGTTTGGGCAACACGCTTTCGCGGTTGCCGAACGTAGAGCCATCCTTGGGGTAGGGGAACGGGCCGCCGGCGAGGACCGTCTTGTGCGTCGCCTGAGCCTCGGCCGGCAAATCACCGAGCGCCACCGTGCCAGCAACCGGGCCCTTGGCATGAACCGCGCCAGTGACTAGCAACGCACCGGCAAGCGAAACCACCCACCCTGTCTTGCGCAGAGCTTGCCACCAGGGTGGCCGACCGGAGAAAAACACGGGAAATTCCTGAAATCAGATGTACCGATGGTAGCGAGAACGCGGCAAAACCTCAAGCCTTTGCCTCAATTTGGGGCAGATGAGACAGGTTGTTAGTACGCGCACGCTTTCATAAATTCACTTTTTGAATCAACAATAGTGACCCGCAAACATCTGCAGAAATGCACTGGAACGGCGTGTCACCGAACCATCACAAAGCCTTCGGGTTATCCCGGTCATTGCTGCTTGGTCACGGGTTTCAGCGGGCCGCATTCGCGTCGGCAACGGTCAGAGCCGTCATGTTGATGATGCGCCGCACCGTGGCCGACGGCGTCAGGATGTGTACCGGTTTCGCCGCGCCAAGGAGCACGGGGCCGATGGCGATGCCGCCGCCGGCGGCCGTCTTGAGCAGGTTGTAACTGATGTTCGCGGCGTCGATGTTCGGCAGCACCAGCAGGTTGGCTTCGCCTGTGAGCGGGCTGCCCGGCATGATTTGCTGCCGGTACGCAGCGTCGAGCGCGGTGTCACCGTGCATTTCGCCGTCGACTTCGAGCCACGGCGCCTGCTGTTGCAGCAGCCCGAGCACGCTGCGCATCTTGATGGCCGAGGGCTGGTTGCTGGAACCGTAGTTGCTGTGCGAGAGCAGCGCTGCCTTGGGCTGCAGCCCGAAACGCATCATCTCCTCGGCGGCCATCACCGTGATCTCGGCCAGCTGCTCGGCGGTCGGGTCGTAGTTGACGTGCGTGTCCACCAGCATGACCTGGCGGCCCGGCAGGATCAGACCGTTCATGCAGGCGTAGGTCTTGGTGCCTTCGCGCTTGCCGATCACCTGGTCGATGTAGTGCAGGTGCAGCGCGGTCGTGCCCCAGGTGCCGCACAGCATGCCGTCGACTTCACCCGAGCGCAGCAGCATCGCGCCGATGAGCGTGAGGCGGCGGCGCATCTCGATCTTGGCCAGCTGCTCGGTCACGCCTTTGCGCTGGGTAAGCTGGTGGTAGGTCTTCCAGTAGTCGCGGAAGCGGTGGTCGTTCTCGGTGCTGACAAGGTCGTAGTCCTGCCCCGCGGCAAGCCGCAGGCCGAACTTCTCGATGCGCTGGGCAATCACGTCGGGCCGTCCGATCAGCGTGGGGCGTGCCAGGCCTTCGTCGACGATGACCTGTGCTGCGCGCAACACGCGCTCTTCCTCGCCTTCGGCATACGCGATGCGCTTGTTCGCGGCGCGTTTGGCAAGGTTGAAGATCGGCTTCATCGTCGTGCCGGAGGCGTACACGAAGGTCTGCAGCTTCTCGCGGTAGGCGTCGAGGTCCTGGATCGGCCGGGCGGCCACGCCGGACTCGGCCGCCGCCTTGGCCACAGCCGGTGCGATCTTCATCATCAGCCGCGGGTCGAACGGCTTCGGTATCACGTATTGCGGCCCGAAGCTCAGCGTTGCGCCCACATAGGCCGCCGCCACCACCTCGCTCTGCTCGGCCTGGGCCAGCTCGGCAATCGCGTGCACCGCAGCAATCTCCATCTCGAGCGTGATCGTGGTCGCACCGCAGTCGAGCGCACCACGGAAGATGTACGGGAAGCAAAGTACGTTGTTGACCTGGTTCGGGTAGTCGGTGCGCCCCGTGGCGATGATCGCATCCGAGCGCACTTCCAGTACCTCTTCGGGCAGGATCTCGGGCGTCGGGTTAGCCAACGCGAAGATCATCGGGTTGGGCGCCATCGTGGCCACCATGTGGGGCTTCAGCACTCCGCCCGCCGACAGGCCGAGGAAGATGTCGGCGCCCTTCATCACATCGGCCAGCGTGCGCGCGTCGGTCTTTTGCGCGAAGACGATCTTGTCCTCGTCCATCAGCTCGGTCCGGCCTTCGTAGACCACGCCGGCGAGGTCGGTGACCCAGATGTTCTCGCGCGGCACGCCGAGCTTGACCAGCAGGCCCAGGCAGGCGAGGGCTGCGGCGCCCGCACCCGAAGTCACGAGCTTGACCTCTTTGATGTTCTTGCCCGAGACCTTCAGCGCGTTCAGCACGCCCGCGCCGACCACGATGGCGGTGCCGTGCTGGTCGTCGTGGAACACGGGGATCTTCATGCGCGCGCGCAGTGCACGCTCGACATAGAAACAATCCGGAGCCTTGATGTCTTCGAGGTTGATGCCGCCGAAGGTGGGCTCGAGGGCCGCAATGTGGTCGATCAGCTTGTCGAGGTCGTTCTCGGCGATCTCGATGTCGAACACATCGATGCCGGCAAACTTCTTGAAGAGAACGCCCTTGCCTTCCATCACCGGCTTGGCCGCGAGCGGGCCGATGTTGCCCAGGCCGAGCACGGCAGTGCCGTTCGTGATCACCGCCACCAGGTTGCCGCGCGAGGTGTACTTGAACGCGTTCGCCGGGTCGGCCACGATCTCTTCGCACGCGGCGGCCACGCCGGGCGAATAGGCCAGCGACAGGTCGCGCTGGTTGATCATCTGCTTGGTCGCCGCGATGGCGATCTTGCCCGGTGTCGGGAACTCGTGGTATTCGAGCGCGGCCAGACGCAGTTCGGCGGCCTTCTGTTCGGACAATGTGGACATGGGTTTGTCTCGGTGGTGGTTCGGTGCGGCGGGCTCGGGCTCGGGCGTCCGGAGCGGGATTGTAGGAGCGCGCACCTGCGCAACACGCGACCGATAATGCACTGGCGGCCTTCCCGGCCGCGCCCAGCACTGCGGCCCGGCCGCGCCCCATGCCCCTCGGCGAATTCGACCTCATCGCGAAGTTCTTCACGCGCCGCGTCACGCGCGCGGCGCTCGGCGTGGGCGACGACTGCGCCCTCTTCGCGCCCTCCGTCGGCATGCAGCTCGCGGTGTCGAGCGACATGCTCGTCGAGGGCCGGCACTTCCTGCCCACCGTCGCCCCGCAGCGCCTGGGCCACAAGGCGCTCGCCGTGAACCTGAGCGACCTTGCCGCCTGCGGCGCCACGCCGATGGCCTTCACGCTCGCGCTCGCGTTGCCGCGGGTCGACGAAGCATTTCTCGCGGGCTTTGCGCAAGGCCTGCTCGCCCTGGCCGACGCGCACGGCTGCGAGCTGATCGGCGGCGACACCACGCAAGGCCCGCTCAACATCTGCATCACCGTCTTCGGTGAGGTGCCGGCCGGCACCGCGTTGCTGCGTTCGGGCGCGCAAGCGGGTGACGACCTCTACGTCAGCGGCACGCTCGGTGACGCGCGCCTGGCGCTCGAGGTGTTTCGCGGCACGCACGCCCTCGAGGGCGCGGCGTTCGACGCGGTGCGCGGCGCGATGGAGCAGCCGACCCCGCGCGTCGCCCTCGGCGTCGCGCTGCGGGGGGTCGCGACCAGCGCGATCGACGTGTCCGACGGCCTGCTCGGCGACCTGGCGCATGTGTTGCGCCGCTCTGGCGTGGGGGCCACGCTCGATGTCGACGCGGTGCCGCGCAGTGCCGTGCTGCGTGCACAGCCGCTGGCGTGGCAGCGCACCTGCACGCTCGCCGGCGGCGACGACTACGAGCTCGTGTTCACCGCAGCGCCCCACCAGGCCGAGACAGTGGCCGCTGCCGCGCACATGGCGCAGGTGCACGTTACGCGCATCGGCCGCATCGACGCCGCTGCTGGCTTGCGGCTGGTTGATCAAGCGCTCCGGCATGTGCCGAACACCTTCGGCTCTTTCGACCACTTCAAGGCTTGACGATGACGCCCGCGCTCGACCCGCCCGTGGCCAGCGCGCCGCGCAAGGCGACCTGGCGCTTCATGCTGTCGCACCCGGCGCACGCCATCGCGCTGGGCTTCGGCAGCGGCCTCGCGCCCAAGGCGCCGGGCACCGTGGGCACGCTGTGGGCCTGGGTGGCGTTCGCGCTGCTGCAGCCGAGACTGTCGCCCGTGCAATGGGCGTGGCTGCTGACGGGCAGCGCGCTGGTCGGCTGGTGGGCCTGCACGGTGACCGCGCGCCACATGAATGTCGCCGACCCTGGCGCCATCGTGTGGGATGAAGTGCTCGCGTTCTGGCTCGTGCTGTGGCTCGTCACGCCGGCCAGCTTCTGGGCCCAGTTGTGGGCCTTTGCGCTGTTCCGTTTCTTCGACGCCGCCAAGCCCGGCCCGGTGGCCTGGGCCGATGCCGCGTTCAAGGTGCAGCGGGGCCAGCCGATCGGCTGGGCGCAGGGCTTCGGCATCATCTTCGACGACCTCGTGGCGGCGTTGTGCACGCTGATCGTCATTGCGCTTTGGAGGTTCATCTGATGCGCTTTGAGCCTGCTGTGCTCGCGCTGGCCGACGTGCTGCGCGCACGCGGCTGGAAGATCGCCACCGCCGAGTCATGCACCGGCGGTTTGGTTGCGGCGGCGTGCACGGCAGTGGCTGGCTCCAGCGACTGGTTCGAGCGCGGCTTCGTGACCTACTCGAACGAGGCCAAGGCCGAATTGCTCGGTGTGCCGGTGGCGCTGATCGCGGCCTGTGGGGCCGTCAGCGCCGAGGTTGCGCGCGCCATGGCCGAAGGCGCACTGGCGCGCTCACACGCGCAGGTGGCGGTGGCCGTCACCGGCATCGCCGGGCCGGGCGGCGGCTCGCCGGCCAAGCCGGTGGGCACGGTGTGGGTCGCGCTGGCGCAGGCCGGCGGCGCGGCGCGCGCCGAGCTGTTGCAACTCGACGGTGACCGTGCCGCCGTGCGCGAGCAAACCGTGCACATTGCGCTGGCGCGCTTGCTGGCCAGCGCACGGGCCACCTGACGGATCGGCCACATGGCCATCCTCGTTGCTGCTGACTTTGCATCCGACGAGTGGGCCGCATGGTGGCCCTGCTTGGAGGCGGCCCTCCCTGGTGAGCAGGTGGTGCGTGACCGCAGCGCGTGCCGCACTGACGAGATCGAAATCGCGCTCGTTGCCAACCCGCCACCGGGCGCGTTGCAGGGGCTGTCGTCCCTGAAGCTGATCCAGTCGCTCTGGGCGGGGGTCGACAAGCTGCTGGCCGACCCGACCGTGCCCGCCGGCGTGCCGCTTGCGCGCATGGTCGACCCCGCCATGAATCTCTTGATGGCCGAGACGGCGCTGTGGGCCGTGTTGAGCCTGCAGCGCGGCTTCTTCGGCTACGCGACACAACAGCGCGAGCGGCGCTGGAAGCCCCACGCGCCGGCGCGGGCAGGTGACCTGACGGTCGCGGTGCTCGGCCTCGGCCAGATGGGCTCGTGTGCTGCGCGCGTGCTCGCGGCGCACGGCTATCGCGTGCTCGGCTGGAGCACGCGCGGCGCCGGCCTCGACGGGGTGGCCACGCATGCCGGGGCGACCGCGTTGCCGCAAGTGCTCGCCCAGGCGCAGATCGTCGTGAATTTGCTGCCCCTCACGGCCGCGACGGTTGGCCTCTTCAACGCCGACACGCTGGCCCACATGCCACGCGGTTCGGCGCTCGTGAACCTGGCGCGCGGCGCGCACGTGGTGGATGCGGATTTGCTCGCCGCGCTCGCCAGCGGCCAAGTCGCACTTGCCGTGCTCGACGTGTTCCATACCGAGCCCTTGCCGGCCGACCATGCGTTCTGGTCGCACCCGCAGATCACCGTGCTGCCGCACGTGGCGGCACCCACCGACCCGCGCAGCGCGGCGCTCGTGGTGGCGGCCAATGTGCGTGCGCTGCGCGAGGGGCGGGCGGTGTCGCATTGCGTGGATCGCGCTCGTGGCTATTGAAGCCCTTGAACAGCACTTGAATAGCACTGATCCCGTGTTACACTGATCCCGTGTCAAGGACTGACCCTACCCATGAGCAACCTCACCATCACCATCGACGACGACCTGCTGCACACCGCCCGCGTCAAGGCGGTACAGCAAGGCACGAGCGTGAACGAGGTCTGCCGTCAGGCCATCGCGGCGTTCGCCGCAGCCGGCGAGGCCGATGCAACGGCCCGCGCCCACGCCAGGGCGAAAGCATTCTGGGAGTTCTCGAACAGCCTGCAGCTGGGCCCGCGCCCCGACAGTGGCAAGAAGCTGTCGCGCGACGAGCTGTACGACGACCTGCTGGCCGAGAAGTCGCCGCGGGCGCGCTTGCGGTGATGTGGCGGTGATGCTGAAGTGATGGCCAGCCACCCGCGCGCCGTGCTTGCCATCGAGCCCGGCGGCATGTTCTTCGACACCAACATCCTCATCTACGCGCAAGACCGGGCCGACCCGTTCAAGCAGCTCCGCGCGCAAGAGACGATGGACGCCGCCATCCAGGCCGACTGCCTCGTCATCAGCACCCAGGTCATGCAGGAGTTCTATGCCGTGGCCGTGCGCAAGCGCTGGATGTCACCGGCCCAGGCCCACAGCCTGCTCGTTCGGCTGGCAGAGCACACCGTGGTACCGGCCAGTGCCGATTCGGTGCTTCGTGGCGTGGCTTTGCAGCAGCGCGAGCAGCTCTCGATATGGGACGCGCTGGTTGTTCAGGCCGCGCTCGACGCGCGCTGCTCGGTGCTTTTCAGCGAAGACCTGCAGGAGGGCCGGCGCTACGACTCACCGGCCGGTGCAGGGCCGGAACTTCGGGTGGTCAACCCGTTCAATGCGCCTGCCTCGGCACCCGTTCTGGCAGTGCATGAAGCGTCGGCAACCTACGGCGCGGTGGCGAAGCAGCGCCGCACCGGGCGGGTGGGCAAGAGCCCGGCGATCAAGCGCCCCGCGGCCAAACGCTAAGCGTTCAGCGCAAGCCGAGGCCCAGCCGGGCTTCCTCGCCGCGCCTGCCCCGCCGCCGCGCGCTCGCACACCATCAGCACCAGCCGCTTCAGGCCGTCCCAGGGCTCCAGCGGCCAGTCGGGGTGTTTTAGGCCTTTGACCAGCCCGTCGCACACTTGCGCGGCCTCCAGCAAATGCGCGGCGGCGTGGTCGCTGAGCAGCGGCACCACGCGCTCGAACAGGCGCTCCTTGGCGCCCCACACACGCACCTCGCGCAACGCCATCGGCAATGGCCTGCCGGCGCTCACTGCGTCTTTCACGCGCTTGAGGTTGCGGATGTCCTCGGTCAGCGTCCAGTGCACCAGCACGGCGGCTTCGCCCTCGGCGCGCAGGCCGTCGAGCATGCGAAGTGCGCGCGCCACCTGGCCCGCAAGCACGGCCTCGCCGAGCTTGAACACGTCGTAGCGGGCCACGTTCAACACGGCGGCCTCGACCTGCTCGAAGTCAAGCTCGCCAGCCGGGTACAGCAACCCGAGTTTCTGGATCTCCTGGTGCGCGGCGAGCAGGTTGCCCTCGACCCGGTCGGCGAAGAACGCGAGCGTGCGTTGCCCGGCCTCGCCCGCCTGCACCTGCTGCCCCTGCGCCTTCAGGCGTTGCGCAATCCACAGCGGCAGCGCCGCACGCTCGACCGGGTCGACGCGCACCGTGACGCCCGCGCTGTCGAGCGCCATGAACCACGCGCCGGCCTGCTGCGTTCGGTCGAGCCTGGGCAGTTGCACCAGGGTCACCACGTCGTCCGACAGGTGCTCGCAGTAGCGCTGCAGCGCGGCCGAGCCGTCCTTGCCCGGTTTGCCGGACGGGATGCGGATCTCGATCAACTGCCTGTCCGAGAACAGGCTCAGCGCCATCGACGCACCGAGCAGGCTGCTCCAGTCGAAGTGGTTGCCGGCCACGGTGTGCACCTGGCGCTCGCCGCAACCGGCGGCGCGCGCTGCGGCGCGGATCGCGTCACCGGCTTCCTGCGCCAGCAGCGGCTCGTCGCCCCACACGGTGTAGAGCGGGCGCATGCCCTTGCTCAGGTGGGCTTTGAGTTGATCGGCGCGGACTTGCATGGCGTCAAACGCCCCGCACCGACGCGAGCCGGCGCAGCACCTGGGCCACGATGTCGCTTTGCATGGTTCGGTAAAGGAAGGCCTCTTCCTGCTCCTTGCCGAGCGCGGCGCTTTCGGTGTAGCTGAGGTCGCGGCTCTGCACGATCTCGGCCCGCGCGATCAACTCCTTGCCGGCCACGCTGCGCACGCGGAAAACGAAGCGTGCGCGCAGTTGCAGTTCGGTCACCTGGCCGACAGAGTTGCTCGCGACGACCACCTTCTCTCTCGCGTCGGTCAGCGCTTCGAGCACGACCTGCGCATTTGGCAGCGCGTCGACCACGAGCGTGGTGGTGCTCGCATCGATGCTGCGCCGCAGCTCGTCGAAGAGCGGCGAATGAAGCTTGAAGCCTGTGAGCTGGATGGTGCGAAAGCGCAACTCCGGGGCGCGCCGCAACTCGAAGCCGCAGCCGGCCAGAGCGGCCCCGCAGGCCAGCAGCAGGGTGCGGCGCGGCGTGTCCAATGCAGTCCTCAAACGACGATGTTCACGAGCCGGCCCGGCACCACGATCACCTTCTTCGGGCGCTTGCCTTCGGCGAACTTGATGAAGTCCGGGCTCTTCAGCGCCGCCGCTTCGATGGTGTGCTTGCCGGCCGTGGCCGCCACGCGAATGCTGCCGCGCAGCTTGCCGTTGACCTGCAGCATCAGCTCGATCTCGGCCTGCTCCAGCGCCGCCAGGTCGACGGCCGGCCAGGGCGCGTCGAGCAGGTCGCCGTGGTCGCGCTCGTAGGCCAGGTCTTGCCACAACTGCCATGCGGTGTGCGGCGCCGCCGGGTACAGCGCGCGCAGCAAGATGCCGAAGCCTTCGCGCAGCACGCTCGCGTCGGCCGGTGTGGCGCCGAGCTTCGCGCCTTCGAACGCGTTGAGCAGCTTCATGCAGCCCGAGACCACGGTGTTGTATTGAATGCGCTCGTAGTCGTGGCTGATCTGGCGCAGCAGCAGGTGCACTTCGCGGCGAAGTTCCTTCGCTGCGACGCTGGTGTTGGCGTTGCTGTTGGCACCTTGCGCGTTCGACGTTGCCGTGCGAATCGTCTCGGCTTGCTTCACGCCGAACCCCCAGAGCCTGCGCAAGTACCGGAACGACCCTTCGGCACCACTGTCGGACCAGGCCGCGCTCTGGTCGGGGGGTGCAGCGAACATCGTGAACAGGCGTGCCGTGTCGGCACCGAACTTTGCGATGATGTCGCGCGGCTCGACCACGTTGTTCTTCGACTTCGACATCTTCTCGACGCCGCCGAGCAGCACGGGCAGCCCGTCCTCGACCGCCGTGGCGCCCACCGGGTGGCCCTTGTCGTCGCGGCTGATGGTCACCTCGCTCGGGTAGAACCAGCGCTTCTTGCCCGCGTCGTCTTCGCGGTAGAACGACTCGTTGAGCAGCATGCCCTGGGTGAACAGCCTGGTGAACGGCTCGCCGTTCTCGACCAGGCCCAGGTCGCGCATGGCCTTGGTCCAGAAGCGCGCGTAGAGCAGGTGCAGCACGGCGTGTTCGATGCCGCCGATGTACTGGTCCATCGGGTTCCAGTAGGCATTTCGGGCATCGACCATCGCGCCCGCGCTGTCGGGGCAGGCATAGCGCATGTAGTACCAGGCCGAATCGACGAAGGTGTCCATCGTGTCGGTCTCGCGCCGCGACGGCTTGCCGCAGGTCGGGCAGGCCACGTTCAGGAACGCCTCGTGCTTGTTCAAGGGGTTCCCGCTGCCGTCGGGAATCAGGTCTTCGGGCAGCACGACCGGCAGGTCTTCTTCGGGTACCGGCACCGGCCCGCAGGCCGCGCAGTGGATGATCGGGATCGGCGTGCCCCAGTAGCGCTGGCGGCTGATGCCCCAGTCGCGCAGTCGCCAAGTCGTCTTCTTGGCGCCCAGGTGCTTTTGCTCCAGCGCATGTGCCACCGCGTCGACCGCCACCTGGAACGTGAGGCCGCTGTACACGTCGGAGTTGATGGTGACGGTGCGCTCGCCGGTGGTGTCTTTCAGGGCATACCAATCCTGCCAGTGGTCGTAGCTGAAGTGCGGCTCGCCGTCGGCGTAGACGACCTGCAGGATGTCGATGCCGTACTTCTTCGCGAATGCGAAGTCGCGCTCGTCGTGGCCGGGCACGCCCATCACCGCGCCGTCGCCGTAGCTCATCAGCACGTAGTTGCCGACCCACACGGCGATGGGCTCGTGCGTCAGCGGGTGCTCGACGGTCAGGCCGGTCGCCACACCCTTCTTCTCTTGCGTGGCGAGCTCGGCTTCGGTCGTGCCGCCGGCCTTGCAGGCCTCGATGAATGCGGCAACCTCAGGGTTCGACTGCGCCGCGTGCACGGCCAGCGGGTGCTCGGGAGCGACCGCGCAGAACGTGACGCCCATGATGGTGTCGGCGCGGGTCGTGAACACGTACAGGCGGCCGTCACCGACCAGCTTGCCGTCGGCGCCGTGAATGGCGTGCGGGAAGGCGAAGCGCACGCCCTCGCTCTTGCCGATCCAGTGCTCCTGCATCAGGCGCACGCGCTCCGGCCAACCGTGCAGGTAGCCGGGGGCGGCGGGGTCGGCCACGTTGGCCAGCAGCTCGTCGGCGTACCGCGTGATCGCGAGGTAGTACCCCGGAATCTCGCGCCGCTCGACGAGCGCGTCGCTGCGCCAGCCGCGGCCGTCGATCACCTGCTCGTTCGCCAGCACGGTCTGGTCGACCGGGTCCCAGTTGACGACCTGGGTCTTCATGTAGGCCAGGCCCTTGTCGAGCAGCTGCAGGAAGAACCACTGGTTCCACTTGTAGTAGCTCGGGTCACAGGTGGCGATCTCGCGCGACCAGTCGAATGCCAGGCTCAGCGGCTGCATCTGCGCCTTCATGTCGGCGATGTTCGCGCGCGTCCATTCGGCCGGCGGCACGTTGTTGGCCATCGCCGCGTTCTCGGCTGGCAGGCCGAAAGCGTCCCAGCCCATCGGCATCAGCACGTTCATGCCCTTCATGCGCAGCTGGCGCGCGAGCATGTCGTTGATGGTGTAGTTGCGCACGTGGCCCATGTGCAGCTTGCCGCTGGGGTAGGGCAGCATCGAGCAGGCGTAGAACTTCGGCTTGGGCCGGCCGCTTGCGTCGCGTGCGTCTTCAACGACGCGGTAGGCGTCGGCGGCAGCCCACGCTGCTTGCGCGGCGCGCTCGATCTGGTCGGGTTTGAAATCGGGGTTCATGCGGTGCTGCTCGAGGTGCCGGGCAAGGTGCCAGGCGAGGTGGCGTCGATTATAGGAATGCGCCCTTGGCCAAGCCCCCGTTCGGGTGCCCTCCGCCAGTGGATGGACGGTTCGGGGTGGCCCGCATGATCATGCGCCCATTCCCCACCCCAGGCTTCCACCATGAACACGATGCGAAGAACCTTCCTGACAGCGCTGGCCGCCTTCGCGCTGCCCACCCGCCAAGCCCTTGCCGGACCCGCGCTCGCCAGGCCTGCGCTCGCCGACCCGAACGCGCCCACCGGCGACGCGCCAGCGCCCGGCGTATTGCTCGCCAATGTCTACGGCGATCACCTCGACCCGCGCCTCTACCTCGCGAGCGAAAAGTTCGACGGCGTGCGCGCGCTCTGGGACGGCCAAACGCTGCGTTTTCGCAGCGGCCGCCTCGTGCACGCGCCGGCCGCGTTCACGGCGGCGCTGCCGCCGGTGCCGCTCGACGGCGAACTGTGGCTTGCGCGCGGCCGCTTCGACGCCCTCTCGGGCCTCGTTCGCAGCGACGCGCCCGACCCCACAGCGTGGCAGCAAGTGCACTACCAGGTCTTCGAGCTGCCGGGCGCTGCAGGCAGCTTCGCACAGCGCGCCCGGCGCATCCGTGATGTGGTGCGGCAGTCGGCCATGCCGCAGCTGCACGCCGTGGATCAGCGCCCGCTGGCTGACCGTGCCGCGATGCATGCGCATCTGGCAAGCGTGCTGGCCCAAGGCGGCGAAGGCCTGGTGCTGCACCGTGCCGACGCGCTGTACCAGACCGGCCGCAGCGACGTGCTCGTCAAGCTCAAGCCGCACCTCGACAGCGAAGCGCTGGTGCTGGCGCACCTGCCAGGCAAAGGCAAGTTCGCCGGGCAGACCGGCGCGTTGTGGGTGCGCACGCCGGAAGGCCGCGAGTTCGCCATCGGCAGCGGCCTCGGCGATGCGCAGCGCCGTTCCCCGCCGCCGACCGGCAGTGTCGTCACGTACCGCTACCGCGACCTCACCTCGACCGGGCTGCCGCGTTTCGCCACCTTCGTGCGCATGCATGATTCGTCATGAGCTTCACTTTGCCGGACTCAACCGTTCCGATGACACCGGACGCTGTCATCCAGCACACCCGCGCCTGGGTGACGCGCGCCGTCGTCGGCCTGAACCTGTGCCCCTTCGCGAAGGCGCCGCTCGTCAAGGGCCAGGTGCGCTTCGTCGCAAGCGGTGCGCGCGACCTGCCCGCGCTGCTGCTGCACCTGGCCGACGAGTTGCGCTTTCTGGCGAGGGCCGACCCGGCCGAGACCGAGACAACGCTGCTCATTCACCCGCACGTGCTCGCCGCCTTCACCGACTTCAACCAGGCACTCGACGCCGTCGACAGCCTCGTCGACGCGCTCGGCCTGGAAGGCGAACTGCAGGTCGCGAGCTTCCACCCGCAGTACCAGTTCGCCGGCACCGACGCGCACGACATGGCCAACGCCACCAACCGCTCGCCCTACCCCACGCTGCACCTGCTGCGCGAAGACAGCATCGACCGCGCGGTCGAGGCCTTTCCCGAGCCCGAGGAGATCGTCGACGCGAACCTGCATACGCTCGAAGCGCTCGGCGCCGAGGGCTGGGCGGCGCTGGTCGAGCAATGCAGAATCGACGCGACCCAAACGTCCGAACAGCTCGCTCAGCCAGAGCCGTCCGACCAGCCCGAGGCGAACGCATCGCCGAAACCGCTCTGACCATGCTCCAGTTCACCGACATCGAGGCCGCGGCCGCTCGCATCAAGGGCATCGCCCACCGCACGCCGGTGCTCACCTCGCGCACGCTCGACGCGCTGCTCGGCGCCAACGTGTTCATGAAAGCCGAGAACCTGCAGCGCATGGGCGCGTTCAAGTTCCGTGGCGGCTACAACGCCGTGAGCGTGCTGACCGATGCCGAGCGCGCACGCGGCGTGGTCGCGTTCTCGTCGGGCAACCACGCGCAGGCGGTGGCGCTGGCAGCGCAGATGCACGGCTGCCGCGCCACCCTCGTGATGCCGCACGACGCACCGGCGTTGAAGGTCGCGGCCACGAAGGGCTACGGCGCCGAGGTCATCGTCTACGACCGCTACCGGCAAGACCGCGCGGCCATCGCGCAGCAGCTGGTCGCCGAGCGCGGCGCCGCACTCATTCCGCCGTTCGACCACCTGCCGGTGATGGCCGGGCAGGGCACGGCCGCGCTCGAGCTGATCGACGACGTCGGCCCGCTCGACGCGCTGATCGTGTGTGCCGGCGGCGGCGGCTTTCTGTCGGGCTGCAGCGTGGCCGCGAAGCACCTGAACCCGTCGATCCGCATGTTTGGCGCCGAGCCCGAGCGCGGCAACGACATGCAGATGTCGCTGCGCGCCGGGCGCATCGTCAGCATCGACGTGCCCCGCACCATCTGCGACGGCCAGCAGACGCAGGCCATCGGCGCGCACCCGTTCGAGGTGATCCGCGCGCTCGTAACCGACGTGCTCACCGTGCCCGACCCGGTGGTGGTGCAGGCGATGCGCTTCGCCTTCGAGCGCATGAAGGTCGTGCTCGAACCTTCGGGTGCGTGTGCGCTGGCGGCGCTGATGCTGCACAAGGAGCAGTTCAAAGGCCAGCGCGTGGGCATCACGCTGTCGGGCGGGAACATCGGCATTGACCGGTTCGTGGCGCTGATGACGGGCGCCGAGGCGGCCGAGTGAGCTGCTGTCGACAGGTTGCTCAGCGTGTCGGCGGCGCCGGCCAAGCGCGCTGCGCCGGGCGCATCTGCTCCCAGGCGCGCGCGAGTTGCAGCACGCCCAGGTCGTCGAAGCGCGCGCCGATGATCTGCAGCCCGATGGGCAGGCCGTCCGCGGTGTAGCCGGCGTTGATGCTCGCGGCGGGTTGCTCGCTCATGTTGTACGGCAACGTGAACGCGATGTGCTCGAACGGCCGCGCCGGGTCGTTGGCCGGGGCGGGCAACTCGGCCGCGTAGGCCGGCATCGGTGAGGTGGGCGAGAGCACGAAGTCGTACGGGCGGCAGGCGGCCACCGCAGCGTCGCGCATCGCGCCCATCTGGCTGTAGCCGCGAAACACGCGCTCGCCCGACAGGCCCGCACCACCGCGCGCCCACTCGACGATGTAGGGCAGAACCTTGGCGCGGCGCGCTTCGCTCATCGCGCTGATGTCGAGCCACGAACGCTGGCGCCAGAAGTCGTCCATGCCGTCGACCATGGCGCGCCCCATGAACGGCTGCATCGGCTCGACGATGGCGCCAGCGGCCTCGAACGCCCGCGCGGCGGCGAGCACTGCGGCGCGCACCTCGGGCTCGACCGGGTCGCCCCAGCCGGCGTCCATCAACAGGCCGAGCTTCAGGCCGCGCACGTCGCGGTCGAGCTGCTGCCAGGCGATGGTCTGGTACGGCAGGCTCATCGTGTCGCGCACATCGGGCAGGCTGAGCGTGGCCATCAGCAGCGCAGCGTCGCCCACGGTGCGCGTCATCGGCCCGGCAACGCGGCCGGCATACGGCGGGTGGATGGGAATGCGCCCCAGGCTCGGCTTCAGCGCGAAGACGCCGCACCAGCCCGCAGGCAGGCGCACCGAGCCGCCGATGTCGGTGCCCACGTGCAGCGGGCCATAGCCGGCCGCTGCTGCGGCGGCGGCGCCGGCGCTGCTGCCGCCGGGGTTCTTGCGCAAGTCCCACGGGTTGCGGGTGAGAGGGTGAAAGCTCGACAGGCCCGACGACAGCATGCCGTAGTCGGGCATCGTGGTCTTGCTGAAGCACACCGCGCCGGCTTCGCGCAAGCGGGCGGCCGGCGGCGCGTCTTGCGTGGCGGGCACCAGCTGGGTGGCGGCGCTGCCCAGCGGCGTCGGGACGCCGTGCGTCGCGATGTTCTCCTTCAGCGTCAGCGGCACGCCGTCGAGCGGGCCGAGCGGCGTGCCGGCGAGCCAGCGCGCCTCGGAGGCCTTGGCCTGCGCCAATGCGGTGTCGGCATCGAGCTCGTAGGTGGCGCGCAGGTGCGGCTCCCATTCGTCGACGTGCGCGAGCACGTCTCTCATCACGTCGAGTGGGGACAGCGACTTGCTGCGAAAGGCAGCGAGCAGATCGACGGCGGTCAAGTCATGGAGTGGGTTGCGAGCTGTCACTTTCGCTTGCTCCAATACCCCGGCTTTCGGCGGAATGCCGCGATGGCAAGGATGACCAAGGCGTCCGTCTCTCGATATACGACAGAGAAAGGAAAGTCCCTCGGAAACACGCGGCGAGTGCGGTGTTTGTAGGGGCTGCCAATCCTTGGCATGGCTGCGGCAAGACCGGCGGCAGCTTGTACTTGCGAGACAAAACGCTCCCCGAGTCCTTCGCTTCGCTCTTCGTAGTACACGGCCTGCGCTTGCAACTCGGCGAGTGCTTCAGGGTGGAAGACGAGAGAAGTCACCGACGCAGAGCGGTCCGAACCTGCGCAAAAGCCTCATCTGCGGGAATCAGTTGAACGGTGCCACGTTCCACTTCATCAATCCGTCTGCGTATCTCGGCGTCCCACGCCGCTTCCACTGCGTGGTCGCCCGGGTCGAATGTGGCGAGAAGTTCCTCTGCCAGGCGCGCCCGCTCCTCGGGCGGCAAGGCCTTGGCGCGCGCAGTAAGGTCGGTGACGAGGTCGGACATGGCTGACTCCTGATGAACTGCGGGCAAGTCTAGCCCGCTCACTGCCAACTCAACGCCCCCAGATCATTCGCAAAGATCGGCGAGCTGCTCCACATGCCTTTCAGCTTCTTGTTGCCCACCGCGAACTGCGGCAGCTGGTACATGTAGACGTTCACCGAGTCGGTCGCGAGCTGGCGCTGGATGTCGCCGAGCAGCTTGGTGCGCGTCTTCGCATCGGCGCTGCCGTTGTACTTGGCAAGCAGGTCGTTGTAGGCCTTGCTCTCGTAGCCCCAGTAGTACTTCGGGTCGGCGTAGCGGTCAAAGTCGAGCGGCTCGACATGGCTGATGATGGTCAGGTCGAAGTTGCCCTTGAACGGGCCGGCGAGCCACTGGGCCCACTCCACGTTCTCGATCTTCGCGATGATTCCGACCTTGGCCAGTTGCGCCGCCACGATCTCGCCGCCCTTGCGCGCGTACTCGGGCGGCGGCAGCGTCAGCGTCACGTTCAGCGGCGTGGTGACGCCGGCTTCCTTGAGCAGCGCCTTGGCCTTCTCGGGGTCGAACGCGTTCATCGCGGTCAGGTCCACATATCCGGCGTCGCTGGGCACCATGTGGCTGCCGATTTGCTTGGCCAGGCCGTCCTGCGAGCCGTCGATCACGGCCTTGCGGTCGATGGCCATCGCGATGGCGCGGCGCACGCGCACGTCGTCGAACGGCTTCTTCTTGTTGTTGATGCTGACGATGGTCTTGCCCTCGGTGCCGCCGGGCGTGACGCTGAAGCGCGCATCGCTCTGGAACTGCTTCAGGCTCTGGATCGAGCCGAAGCGCGGCATGCCGTCGATGTCGCCGGCGAGCAGCGCGGCCACTTGCGCGGCCGGGTCGTTGATGAAGCGGTACGTGACCTTCTTCATCTTCACGGCAGCCGCGTTGCGGTACGCGTCGTTCTTGACGAGCGTGATCGACGAGCCCTTGGCCCAGGCTTCGAACCGGAAGGGCCCGGTGCCCACCGGCTTGGTGGCGGTGGTGTCTGCGCTCTTCGGGTCGAGGATCACCGCGGTGTTCTCGCCCATGCGGAACAGGAAGTTGCCGTCGGCCTGGTTCAGCACCACGATCAGCGTCAGCGGGTCGGGCGTGTCGATGCGGCTGATGTTGTCGAACACCGCCTTCTTGGCCTTGTTTGTGGACGTGGCCGCTTTCGCGCGCTCGAAGCTGAACTTCACGTCGCTCGCATCGAACGTTTCACCGTCGTGGAACTTCACGCCCTTGCGCAGCCTGAAGGTGTAGCTCTTGCCGTCGGGGTCGATGCTCCAGCTCTCGGCCAAGAGCGGCGTGATGCTACCGTCGAGGTTGATCTTGGTCAGGCCTTCGAGCACGTTGTAGTGCACGATCTCGCCGATGGCGGCAGCGGCGGCCACCGTCGGGTCCAACCCCGGCGCGGGTTCCAGCACCATGCCGAGAATGGCGCTGTCCTTGCGCGGCTGGGCATGCGCTTCGGGGGCGAGCGTGGTCAATGTGGCCAAGGCAGCCACGGCCACCACGGCGGCGGTGGCGTGGCGGATCGTCGTCATCGGCTTTCTCATGGGTCTGCTCCTGGAAGGGTGGGCGCCAAGCGCCTCGGCGCGACTCTATCGGAACTGCCCGGCCCCGGGCACCTGCGCCACCGACGCCAGCAGCCGCGCGGTGTACGGGTGGCTCGGCGCACCGAACACGCGCTCGGGTGGGCCCTGCTCGACGATGAGCCCGGCGTGCATCACGGCCACCTCGTCGCACACATGGTCCACCACCGCCAGGTCATGGCTGATGAACAGGTAGGTCACGCCGAAGTGCTGCTGCACTTCGGCGAGCAGGTTCAGCACCTGTGCCTGCACCGACACGTCGAGCGCGCTCACCGGCTCGTCGGCGACGATGAGCTTCGGCCGCGTGATGAGCGCGCGCGCAATGGCAATGCGCTGGCGCTGCCCGCCCGAGAACTCGTGCGGGTACTTCTGCGCGTCGCTGGCGCGCAGGCCGACGGCGTCGAGCGCTTCAGCGACGCGCTTCTCGCTTTCAGCAACACCCACGTCGGCCAGCGGCTCGGCCACGATGCGGCCGACGCGCATGCGCGGGTCGAGCGAGCCGTAAGGGTCCTGGAACACCATCTGGAAGTCGCGCCGCGCCGCGCGCAGCTCGGCGGGGGGCAGCGCGTGCAGGTCGCGCCCAAGCAGCTTGACGCTCCCCGCCGTCGGCGCCTCCAGGGCCATCACCAGCCGCGCCAGCGTGCTCTTGCCCGAGCCCGATTCGCCGACGATGCCCAGGCTCTTGCCCGCCTCGACCGTGAAGCTCACGCCGCGCAGCGCCTGCACCACCGGCGCCGGGCGCAGCAGGTGCTCGCGCGGCAGGCGGTAGTGGCGGGCGAGGTCTCTGACTTCGAGCAGCGGCGGGCTGAGCAGCGTCATTCCCGCGCCTCGGTGTTCATCGGCGGCATGCGCCCGACAAGCGCTGTGTTGCCGGCACGCACGGCCGCCACACAGCGCGCGAGCGCATCTGCCGGGCGGGCGCCGTCGGTGTCGATACCAATGAACCGCGCCGCGCCGAGTGCGGCCTGCGTTTCGAAGCTCGCGACAAGTTCGCCGCGTTGCCCGACGAACTGCAGTGCGCTCACGCCGCCTCGCGCGCCACGTCATTGATGCGGATGCAGCGCGCCTCGTGCTCCGGGCCCACGACCACCGCAGCCGGCAACTGCGCACGGCACGCGGCGGTGGCCCAGCCGCAGCGGTCGGCGAACGGGCAGCCGGCGGGCATGTCGAACAGTTCGGGCACCCGGCCGGGGATCGTCGCGAGCAGCGGCTTGCGCCCGTTCACGCGCGGGTTCCCCATGCGCGGGCGCGCTGCGAACAGGCCGCGGGTGTAGGGGTGCGCGAGGTGCGCGAACACCTCGGCCGTGGGCCCCGACTCGACCACCGTGCCGCCGTACATCACCAGCACCCGGCCCACGGTGCGCGCCATCACGCCCAGGTCGTGGCTGATGAGCAGCAGCGCCATCTGCTCTTCGCGCACGAGCCCGGTGATGAGGTCGAGGATGTCGGCCTGGATGGTGGCGTCGAGCGCAGTCGTGGGCTCGTCGGCAATCAGCAGGTCGGGGCCGCAGGCCAGCGCCATCGCGATCATCACGCGCTGGCGCTGCCCGCCCGACAGTTGGTGCGGGTGCGCGTCGAGCCGCTGCGCCGCGTTCGGCAGCTGCACGCGGTCGAGCAGCCGCAGCGCCTCGGCCCGCGCTGCGCTGCGCGACAGGCCCTTGTGCAGCCGCAGCGGCTCGGCCACCTGGTGGCCGACGGCGTGCAGCGGGTTCAGCGCCGTCATCGGCTCCTGAAACACCATGCCGATGCGGTGCCCGCGCAGCCGGCACATCGCCGCGTCGTCCAGGCCGATCAGTTCCTGCCCCTGCAAGCGGATGCTGCCGGTCGCTTGCGCGCGCTCGGGCAGCAAGCCCATCAGCGCCAGCGCCGTCATCGATTTGCCGCAGCCGCTCTCGCCGATCAGGCCCAGGGTTTCACCGCGCGCGATGGTGAAGGCAACGCCGCGCAGGGCATCGGCCATGCCCCGGGTGCCGGGCAGTGCTACCCGCAAGGCGTCGACTTCGAGCAGCGGCGTGGAATCCATCGGTGCACAGGCAGGCGCCGGCGGCGCTTCGGGGGTGGGGGCTTGCGTTTCGGCCATTGTGCGGTGGGCTGCGTACCCCCTGATTTAGGGGTGATCCTGCGGATTAGGGATAGAAGTTTTCACGCGCGCCGAGCCCACTCGTCGACCTATCCTTAACCGTTCGGAGACACACCCGATGAAACACGCACTTCACCTGATCGCCGCTGGTGCGCTTTGCGCTCTGAGCGGCGCCGCATCCGCGCAACTCACCACGGCCGGCACCTGGACCGGCCACGTCGGCCTCAGCGTCGACGGCGTGGGCAGCAACAACCCTGCCGTCGGCGATGTTCAGGCCGTCGTTCCGATCGGCGCCACCATCCTGAAGGCGTACCTCTACAGCGCCGGCATGCCGCAACGCCAGAGCCGCAGCAGCCCGACCTCGCTGGCCGACTACAACACCTCGGGCATCACGCTCAACGGCACGTCGATCAACTTCTTCGACACCCTGGTGGGCGCAACCAGCCCGCGGGCCGACGTGGGCCGCTGGTTCACCGGCCGCGCCGACGTCACCGCGCTGGTGCAAAGCTGGACAACTGGTGCCGCCACGACCAACTTCTCGTGGGCAGTTCAAGAGGGCCGGCTCAACAACACGATCGACGGCGAGGTGCTGGCCATCGTCTACTCCGACCCCAGCAAACCACTGGGCAGCGTGGCCTTGCTGAACGGTGGCCAGAACACCGGCGGCGAAACCTCGAACGTGAACTTCGGCTCACCGATTTCCGACCCGAACGCTGCATCGTTCGTGGCCGAGCTGGGGTTGGGCATCTCGTTCAGCTGCTGCAACCAGAAGTCCACCGTCAAAATCAATGGCAGCCTGCTGACCAGCAACGCCGGCAACCTCGACGACGGTGCTTCCACGACCAACGGCAGCCTGATCACCGTGGGCGGTCTGGGCGACACGCCGAGCAACGGCCAGTCGTATGCGAACGACCACGAGCTGTACGACCTGAAGCCGTTCCTGAGTACCGGCGACACCTCGTTCTCGATCTTCACGCAGAACCCGACGAACGACGACAACATCTTTTTCGCCAGCCTCTACATCACGGCTGACATCAAGGACGTGACGCCGAACGTGCCGGAACCCGAGACCTACGCGCTCATGCTCGCCGGCCTCGGCGTCGTGGCTGCCGTGGCCCGCAGGCGCAAGGCGCGTTAAACAAGCGGGTTGACCGGCGGGCTCACCGACCGGTCTACCGCCACGCCCCGGCCGCCGTGCCGGGGCGCACCGGTCGAATTCTCCAGCCCGTGCCCAAGCGCCAGCAAACTGGCGCGCAAGGCTGCATCGATGGGCGTCGGTACGGGCATTCCGGGCAGGGCAGCCAGCGCGCTGCCGTCCAGGGCATGCGGCACCTCCCACAAGTAAGCCATGCGCGCCAACTCGCGCCACAGTGGGTAGACCACTCCGGCCACGCGGATCACGCCCCACGGCATGCCGCCGTGTCGGAAGCCGCCGCGCGGCACGATCCCCAACGCCGCAGCCGCGCGTTCCAGCGCCGCCAACAGCTGTGCGCCGGTCAAGGTGTGGCCGGCAAACGGCAGGTCGCGCAGGCCCGCCGGTCCGGGTTGCGCCAACCCATGCTCGGCCACCGCAACGAATGCGCGCGCCAGGTCGGGCAGGTACGCCCAGGCATGCGCCACGTCCAGCGGGCCGGGGTAGACCAGCTTGCCCGCAGCGAGCGACTTGACGACGGCTTGATCGAACCAGTTGCCGGCGCCGGCACCGAAGAAATCGCCCGCGCGCAGCACCGTGGCGCGCAGGCCGTGCCGTTCGCCGTGTTCGCGCAACTCGGCCTCCATCGCCACGCGGATCTCGCCCTTGCGGGTGGTCGGCCGCTGCGGCGTGTCGGCGCGCAGCAATGGCGGCATCTGCGCGCCGAAGTTGTAGACGTTGCCGGGCAGCATGAAGTGCGCATCGAGCTGTTCCGCCACGCCAATGCCATGGCGCAGCGCCGGCAGGGCCTCGGCGTCCCAGCGGGTGTGGGCGGGGTTCACCGCATGGACGACGACGCTGGCGCCTGTGGCCTTGCGCGCCAGCGCTGCGGTATCAGGCAGCTCGGCGCGCACGGGCACAGCTCGCGCCGGCAAAGCGCCTGCCGCGCTGCGCCGAACCTGCGCGTAAACGCGCCAGCCCGCAGCGTCGAACGCCTGTGCCGCCGCGCAGCCGAGGCGGCCGTTGGCGCCGAGGATCAGCACGCTGCGACCGGTGGCGGTAAATGAAGTCGAGGTCGATGTAGGGTTCACTGCAAGCTCCTGAAGTTGGCCGGCATGGGCAGGCGGTGACGGCAGTGTCGGCGCCGCAGGAGCTGCCGACAATTGCCTGAAGCTGCATGTCAGCCATACACTTTTGCATGGCAAAACCACCTCGAATCGCTACCGTCAGCGGCAGTGCTGCTCCTCGCATCGAACAATTCGACTGGTCGCTCGTGAAGAGCTTTCTGGCCGTGCTCGATGCCGGCAGCCTGATGGGCGCCGCGCGGCGCCTTGGCGCGCAACAGCCCACGCTCGGCCGACACGTGGCCGAGCTGGAAGCGCAGCTCGGCACGCCGCTCTTCGAGCGCACCGGCCGGGGTGTGGTGCCCACGCTGGCTGCGCTCGCAGTCGCCGACGCCGCACGCCAGATGGAAGACGGCGCGCTGGCCTTGCAGCGGGCGCTGGCCACGCAGCGCAGCGCCGAGACCGGCACCGTGCGCATCGCCGCCAGCCAGGTCGCGGCCACGTGGCTGCTGCCGCCGGTGATTGCAGCGATGCAAGTCGATATGCCGGGCATCGTGATTGAACTGGTGGCGTCGAACCAGCTCACCAACCTGCTGCGCCGCGAGGCCGACATTGCGGTGCGCATGGTGCGCCCGGCACAAAGCTCACTCGTCGCCAGGAAGCTCGGTGAAGTCGCCATCTGCGCGGCCGCGCACAACGCGTACCTGGCGCGCCACGGCACGCCGCGCAAGCCGCAAGACCTGGCGCAGCACCGCCTGATCGGCTACGACCGCGACGACACCATCGAGCGCGGCTTCGCGGCCCTGGGGCTGCCGCTCACGCGCGGTCATTTCGCGCTGCGTACCGACGACCAGGTGGCGTACGGCCAGCTCGTGGCCAGCGGTGCCGGCGTCGGCTTCATCGCGCAGTACAACGTGCGCCACCTGCCCGGTGTGGTGGCGCTGCTGCCGCAACTCGCGATCCCGCCGCTGCAATGCTGGCTGGCGGTGCACCGCGAGATCCGCTCGAACCGGTTGATACGGCGCGCGTTCGACTATCTGGCAGAGGCCGTACCTGCCGAGTTGGCGCGGGCATAGGCCATCACTGCTCAAGAAGGGAACTGGCCTTGGTGCTTCGCCCGGTGCCGCCGCGCCGCCAGCAGCGCCGCTGCGCCCGTCAACATCAAGGCCCAGCTGGCGGGTTCGGGCACGGTTCCCACATGGGGGTTCAGGTAGTCGGTGCCCGAAGCACTGTTGAGCGTGACGTCGTCGATGCGGTGGTGCGCGCTGTCGAAGAGCTGAACATCGATCAGCTTCGCAGAGGCCATGAAGCTCGCGTCGGCGCTGCGGTTGGTCTGCGCCAGCAGGCCGACCGTCAGGTTCCACGGGTTGCCCCAGACCATCGGCAGGTCCACGTCGCCGAAGAACGGCACGTGGAGGGTGCTGCCGAACGTGCCCGCGCCCGCCACGCTCGTCGGCCCGGCGCCCAGCTGCTGGCGCTGCCGTCGATGGCCGAGAACGTGCCCAGCGCGCCGGTCAGCGCGCCGAGCCGGCCGCACTGGGTGCGATCTGCGGGCTCGTTGCCGTCAGCGTATCCTGGAAGAAGGCCGCCCCGGTGGCGACCGAGGCACTGGTGCCGCTGGTGTTGCCCGTGAGAACGCCCTGCGCGCTGACGCCGAGCGAGCTGAACGACGCGCGCGCCCCGGCGGCCCCCGCCGAAGCTGCTGCCCGAGCTGTCGATCGAGACTGGTGGCAGCACCTGGTTCACCAGCAGCGCGCCGCTGGTGGCGGTCTGGTCCGACGTGACGCCGGTGAAACCGGATGCAGTGTTGCCGCCGAGTGTGCGAAAGCCGCTGCCGTTGAAGAACGCCGACAGGTCCGGGATCGGGCCGAAGGTGGTGCAGCCCTGGGCGATGTTGCCGTTGCTGGTGCCGCCCCACACGTCGGTGATCGTGCGCACGGACGGTGCGCCGAAAGCCCGCGCAATGAGCGCAAGCGACGCGGTGGCAAGCAAGAGGCTGCGGTGATTCGAGAGCTTCATGGCGCGGGTGTCTTTGATCAACGGTCTGGTGGTTGATCTGACGCAATCTCGCGTCAAAACCAGGCACCGACCGAGACGGCGGACGCCATCACCGCCCGCGCGTCAAACGCGGGTCGAGCAAGTCCCGCAGCCCGTCGCCCATCAGGTTCAGGCCGAGCACGCTGAAGCCGATCGCCAGGCCCGGGTACAGCGCCAGGTGCGGCGCCTGGAACAGCAGCTGTTGCGCCTCGTTCAGCATCCGGCCCCAGCTCGGCATCGGCGGCTGGGTGCCCAGGCCCAGGTAGCTCAGCGCGGCTTCGGCGAGGATGGCGACGGCGAACTGGATTGTGGCCTGCACGATCAGGATGCCGGCGATGTTCGGCAGCACGTGCGCGAACGAGATGCGCCACGCTCCCTTGCCACAGGCGCGCGCGGCGAGCACGTAGTCGCGCGCCCATACGCTGTTCGCTGCGGCCCGCGTGATGCGCGCGAACACCGGCACGTTGAAAATGCCGATGGCGATGATCGACGTCGCCAGCCCCGGCCCGTACACGGCCGTGAGCATGATGGCCGACAGCAGTGCCGGGAACGCGAAGGTGAAGTCGGCTGCGCGCATCACCAGCTCTTCGACCCAGCCACGCCGGGCCGCGGCCAGCAGCCCGAACGCCACGCCGAAGCCGATGCCGATGCCCACCGCGATCACGCCCACCGCAATCGAGTTGCGCGCGCCCACGATCAACAGCGAGACGATGTCGCGCCCCAGGCTGTCGGTGCCCAGCCAGTGCGCCGATGACGGCGAGAGCAGCTTGTTCGGAATGTCCAGCTCCGCCGCCGGCCATGGCGTCCAGACGAACGACAGCAGCGCCGTCGCGACCAGCAGCGCCACGAGCACCGCGCCGATCACGAAGCTCTTGTGGTGCAGCGCGCGTTGCATCACGACGAGGCGGCTTTCAACCGTGGGTCGATCACCGCGTACAGCACGTCGACGATGAAGTTGATCGCGATCACGGCGGCGGCCAGCAGCATCACCACGTTGCGCACCACGATCAAGTCGCGGTTCGCGATGGCCTGGAAGATCAACCGCCCGAGGCCCGGCAGCGAGAACACGTACTCGACGACGATGGTGCCGGTCAGCAGGTTCGCGAACTGCAGGCCCATGACGGTCAGCACCGGCACCATGGCGTTGCGCAGCACGTGGCGCCACAGCACCGCGCGGCGGCTGAGGCCCTTGGCGCGCGCGGTGCGAACGAAGTCTTCGCGCAGCACGTCCAGCACGGCCGAGCGGGTGACGCGCGCGAGGATCGCGGCCTGCACCACGGCCAGTGCGGTGGCCGGCAGCAGCAGCGCCTTGATCGGCTCCCACAGTCCATCGTCCCAGCCCGGGAAGCCACCGGCCGAGAACCATTGCAGCTTGACCGCGAACAGCAGGATCAGCAGGATCGCGAACCAGAAGTTCGGGATCGCCATGCCGATCTGGCTCGCCACCATCACGCCCACGTCGCCGAGCCGGTTATGGCGCGACGCCGCGTACAGGCCGAGCGTCAGTGCGATAGCCGCTGCCAGCACCATCGCCATCACGGCCAGTGGCAACGTCACCTGCAGCCGCTCGGCAATCAGGGCGGCAACGGGCGTGTCGTAGGCTACGCTGGTGCCCATGTCGGCATGGGCCAGGCCAGCCAGCCACCGGGTGTAGCGCAAGGGCGCGGGCCGGTCGAGCCCGAGCTTGGCGACAAGTGCGGCGCGCGCCTCCGGCGTGGCCGACTCACCCAGCATCACGTCGGCCACGTTGCCCGGCAGGATGTCGAGCACCGCGAAGACGACGAGGCTCGCCACCATCAAGGTGGCGATCAACGTGGCCAGCCGCTTCAGCAGGAACAGGCCCATCGCGCGCGCGGTTGGCGGATAACGGCGTCGGGTCCGTCAGCGCACCATCAGATCGCGGATCTGCTGCAGCGCGGTCGGGTCTTCGATGGTCGTCAGGTCGCCCGGGTCGCGCGCCTCGCACACAGCCTGGATGGCACGGCGCAGCAGCTTGCCCGAGCGCGTTTTCGGCAGCACGGTCACGAAGCGCACGCGCGACGGCCGCGCCACCGCGCCGAGTTGTTCATCGACGCGCTTCATGATCGCGCCTTCGAGCGCGAGGCGCATGGGCTCGTCGGCCACCAACGCGGCGCTGCGCGGCACCACGAAGGCCATGGCCACCTGGCCGCGCAGCTGATCGGCCACGCCCACCACGGCCACTTCGGCCACGCTGGCGTGGCTGGCGATGCTCTCTTCGATCTCGCGCGTGCCCAGGCGATGCCCGGCCACGTTGATCACGTCGTCGGTGCGGCCGAGGATGAAGTAGTAGCCATCGGCGTCGCGCACGGCCCAGTCGAAGGTGCTGTAGATCTGCCGGCCGGGCACGCTGTTCCAGTAGGTGCGAACGAAGCGCGCGTCGTCACGCCAGATGGTCTGCGCGCAGCCCGGCGGCAGCGGGCCTTCGATGGCGAGCAGGCCCTTCTCGTTCACACCCGTCAACTCCGCGCCCGTGGCCTCGTCGATCAGCTTCACGTCGTAGCCGTACATCGCCACACCCGGGCTGCCGAACTTGCTGGCTTGCGGCGCCACGCCGTTCGCGATGGTCAGGATCGGCCAGCCGCTTTCGGTTTGCCAGTAGTTGTCGATGATGGGTTTGCCGAGCGCCTGCGCGATCCACTGCGCGGTCGGCTCGTCGAGCGGCTCGCCGGCGAGGAACAGCGCGCGCAGCGAGCTCAGGTCATGCCGCGTGAGCGCCGTCGGGTCTTGCGTCTTGAGCACGCGCACGGCCGTCGGGGCACTGAACATCACCGTCACCTGGTACTTCTCGACCAGGCTCCACCACACGGCCGCGTCGGGCCTTGTCGGCATGCCTTCGTAGAGGATGGTCGCCATGCCGGCGATCAGCGGGCCGTAGACGATGTAGCTGTGGCCGACGACCCAGCCGATGTCGCTGGTCGAGAAGTAGGTCTCGCCGGCACGGCCGTCGAAGATGTGCTTCATGCTCGCGGCCAGCGCCACCGCGTAGCCGCCGGTGTCGCGCTGCAGGCCCTTCGGCGTGCCGGTGGTGCCGCTGGTGTAGAGCGTGTAGCTCGGCGTGTTGGCCTCCAGCCAGACGCAGGGCACGCCGGCATTCATGTGCTTCTCGCGCAGCGGCGCATACAGCTCGTCGCGGCCGGCCTGCATGGGAGCGGGCGCGAGACCCCGGTCCACGAGCAGCACCTTCAGCGTCTTGTGCGTGGCCAGCCGCATGGCCTCGTCGAGCAGCGGCTTGTAGGCCAGCACCTTGCCGGCACGGCTGCCGGCGTCGGCGGTGACGATGAGCGCGGGCTCGGCATCGTCGATGCGGTTCGCCAGGCTCACGCTCGCGAAGCCGCCGAACACGACCGAGTGGATCGCGCCGATGCGCGCGCAGGCAAGCATCGTGAACACCGCCTGCGCAATCATCGGCATGTAGACGAGCACGCGGTCGCCCTGCTTCACGCCCAGGTCCTGCAGGATGGCCGCCATGCGCACGACTTCGGCGTGCAGCTCGGTGAAGCTGTAGACGCGCTCGGTGTTCGTTTCAGTCGACACCGCGATCAAGGCGCGTTGCTCACCCCGCGTGGCGAGATGGCGGTCGACCGCGTTGTGGCACAGGTTGGTCCGGCCGCCGACGAACCACTTCGCGAACGGCGGGTTGCTGGTGTCGCAGACCTGCTCGAACGGTGTGTGCCAGTCGATCAGTTCCGCCTGCTCGGCCCAGAAGGCGTCGCGGTCGGTGATGGAGCGTTGGTAGAAGTCGGCGTATCCCGTGGATTGCGTCGCTTGCGTGGCTTGGTTCATGGCGAGTCTCCGGCGCGCCTTGGGTTCAGCGCATGGTGGTCAGCGGGCAGTGTCCACAACCAGCCTTCCACGAACCTGACCGGCCATCAGCTGCCCCGCCGCAGCGATGGCGGCGGAGAGTGGCACCTCGGTGGTGATGGCTTCCAGCACCGCCGGGTCCAGGTCAACGGCCAGGCGCGCCCAGGCCTGCTCGCGCGCGCGCATCGGCGCCATCACGCTGTCCACACCGAGCAGCGCCACCCCGCGCAGGATGAACGGCATCACGGTCGCCGGCAGGTCGATGCCCTGCGCGAGCCCGCACGCCGCCACCGCGCCGCCGTAGCGCGTTTGCGCGCAGGCGTTGGCGAGCGTGTGGCTGCCCACCGCGTCGACAACCGCGGCCCAGCGTTCCTTCTGCAAGGGCTTGCCCGGTGCGCCGAGCTCGGCGCGGTCGATGACGGCCGCCGCTCCGAGGGCGGTCAGGTAGCCCGACTCGGCCGCCTTGCCGGTGGCAGCCACAACGCGGTAGCCGAGCTTCGCGAGCAGCGCGACAGCCACGGAGCCCACGCCGCCGGTGGCGCCGGTCACGAGCACGTCGCCAGCCGCCGGGGTCAAGCCGTGCTTCTCGAGTGCCAGTACGCACAGCATCGCGGTGTAGCCGGCAGTGCCGATGGCCATGGCCTGGCGGGCACTGAAGGCGTCGGGCCGGCGCACCAGCCAGTCGCCCTTCAGGCGGGCGCGTTGCGCCAGGCAACCCTTGTGGGTTTCGCCGACGCCGAACCCGTTCAGCACCACCGCGTCGCCCACTTTCCACGCCGCATGGGTGCTGGCAGTGACGGTGCCCGCGCCGTCGATGCCGGCCACCATCGGCCAGCTGCGCACCACCGGCGAGCGGTTGGTGATGGCCAGGCCGTCTTTGTAGTTCAAGGTGGAATAGTCCACTTCGATGGTGACGTCGCCTTCGGGCAGGAAGTCATCGTCTACCGCGCGCACGCTGGCCTGGAAGTCGGGAGTCTTGTCGAGCACGAGGGCGTTGAACATGGTCGGGGCTTTCGGCGGGGGTTGTGAGCGAAGAAGGGTCTTGCGTGCGGCAACTTTAGTCGCATCGGCCGCATGCGAAAGAATTGGGCAGCGCCCGCGACCAACCGGTTCGTGCCACCCCGGAGAAGCCACCATGACCCGCCGCAACCTGCTCGCGTTCCTCTCGGCCATCGGCCTGGCGCCCAAGCCTTCCCTGGCCCAGGCGCCAGCGGCGGCAGGCGCGGTGTTGCCGCTCACCCTTCCCGATGCGGAATGGAAGAAGCGGCTCACCCCCGCCCAGTACGACGTGCTGCGCCACGAGGGCACCGAGCGTGCCGGTACCAGCCCGCTGAACGACGAGAAGCGCCGAGGCCGCTTCCATTGCGCCGGCTGCGACCTGCCGCTGTTCGAGTCGGCCACCAAGTTCGAGAGCGGCACCGGCTGGCCGAGCTTCTTCACGCACATCACCGGCGCGGTGGTCACGAAGACCGACTACAAGCTCATCCTGCCGCGAACCGAATACCACTGCGCGCGTTGCGAGGGCCACCAGGGCCACGTGTTCATCGACGGGCCGGCGCCGACCGGCAAGCGCTATTGCAACAACGGCGTGGCGCTGAAGTTCGTGCCGGCCTGATGGCGCCCCATGCCAACGGGCAGCTCTTCCGCCCCCCGCGGGGGCATGACCAAAGCGGCAGAGTCACATTTACCCAGGAGCGTCGTTGGCCTTGCCAGCGCGCAGTTCGTCGCCCGCGCGGCGCAGCCCGTCGCAAACGCCGCCGGGCGGCGGGCGGGGCTTGCCATACTGCAGCGCAGCGGCGCCACTCCGGCGGCGCACCGAGCTACGCTAGGAACGTCGATGAACCACGTCACTTCTCCGACCACCCCCGCGCCCCGGGGCGTACGCGGCTGGCTGCTTGTGCTGTGCGTGGTGATGACACTGGTCGGCCCGGTGATCTCGGCATGGCTGATTGCCGAGGGATATGCTGCGGCTGTGCCTTACTTCGCGGGCTCGCGGCTGGTGCTGGCGGTGTTCATCGGGACGCTGGTGTTGACCCTCGCTGCAGTCGCCTACGGCATCCATGCAGGCCTGCGCCTGTGGTGGGTGCGGCCGGGGGCCGTGGTCACGGCCAAGAACGCACTGCTGTTCGGGCTGGCGGTGGACGTGGTGTCGGCCGCCGTGCACACCGCCATGAGGCCGGTGGCCGAGTCGGGCTGGGAGCTGCGCAGCGACCTGACGAGCACGCTGCTGCCGGGCCTCGTCTTCTTCACCGTATGCTTCGCGTACCTGAACCGCTCGGCGCGCGTTCAAGCCACTTACACTACGTAGCTCGGCCTCTCGGCCGCCCAGCCTCTCAGGCTGGCAGCTTCGCTGCGGCCTTCATCGTCGAGGCGATCACGCCATAGACCTCTGTCCAGGCATCTTCCACCTCGGGCGTGTAGGCCACGCCCAGGCCCTGGCGCAGCGTTGTCAACAGCGCCACACCGACCGTGTCGTAGTGTGCGTCGCGCACGCCATAGCCGGCGTGGCGCTGTCCCAGCTGCGCAAGCGCGGGCATCAGCATCGCGGGCTCGTCGAGTTTGCTGACCGCAAGCGCGATCATCTGCATCAGCCTGCGCCCCTGCGCCGCCATGTCGCCCTTGAAGAGTTGCACGAGCAGCGGGTCGGCCGCGAACAGGTTCGCATAGAACATGGCCGCCGCCTCCGTCGCGATCGGCTCGACCAGATCGAACGTTTCCCTGACCAGCTGGATCGAGGTGTCGTTCATGGTTGTTCCTCCAAGGTGCATTCGGGGCGCGCGGCCTGCACTCAAGCAAGTGCGATGCCGCCCCGGTGCGGTGCACGAGGAGGGTGGTCGCACCGGCGCGTGAAGCGCCGGTCGTCACGGCCGGAGTGCCGGATGAACTGCAGCGCTCAGCGCGCCGGGCGAACGTGGCCGCCTTCGACCACCACCGAAGACCCCACCGCCAGTGCCTGACCCTGGCGGATGCTGCGGTGCGAGCCGTCCTGCATG
>Ga0209724_1000768_pt1 | contig 30537 bp, 18 predicted proteins | sample grotaG_FD_184143 | JGI IMG/M metagenome (GOLD analysis project Ga0209724, IMG submission 184143) | Glacier valley bacterial and archeal communities from Borup Fiord, Nunavut, Canada, to study Microbial Dark Matter (Phase II) -... | ecosystem: Environmental > Aquatic > Freshwater > Ice > Glacier ...
TACCCGGCATTGTTAAAAACACCGCCAAGACCGCCAAACCGCCAAGACCGCCATTTGTCGTTTTAATAATACTTTCACTCCATGGCAAGATTAAAATGACAAATGGCGGTCTTGGCGGTTTGGCGGTCTTGGCGGTCTTGGGGGAAATAGGAGGTCATTATCAGAGCCTAAGAATAGAATCTGTTTGTGAATTATTCGCTAATATCGAACTCATGTTAAAACTGACTATTTTTGATTATAAACTTAGCAGTCAATTTATTTCAGGTACGCATTTCCGTGAAGAACCTTTTATACTTAGATAGCTCACTGGATAGCGACTGTACTTTCAACTAATTTGTAAAATTACAAAAAGGCTTCCACGTACTGACTAATTGGGACATAGAAGCCTTTTCTTCTTTTAATTCTATTTGCCTTCTGACCTTTCAGGGTATCACTTTTTCTTATCTTATTAAAATTGAATTAGCTATATCCACAAATAAAACAATTCTAATATTTTTTCTAATATTTCAATAAAACAATATTTAATCCTTGTTTTATTAATTTAATATCATCATTTTTGTTACGTTAATATAAATTAAAAATAAGAAACAAACCTATTAAATTATGAAAAAAATTTTTACTTTATTGGTGAGTGTCTGTGCAGCAACCATGACGATGGCGCAAGCTCCATCCGGAGTGATCGCGAAAGCAAGTGTTGCTCCTGTAATTGATGGTGTTGTTGACGATGTTTGGGCAGAAGCCAACGTTTATAACATTGACAAGCCATTTAAAGCTGAAGTTCCTACTTTGGGAACCTCTGGCGAAACCACCTGGCAAGCTTTATGGGCTACTGAAGGAGTTTATGTGTTGGTTAAAGTAACTGACGATGCATTCTATACTAACTATATGGCGACTCCTGCATCACCAAATAACTGGGAGTATGATAAACCTGAACTCTACTTCAATGTGAATTATATATTGAAGAATCATTTAGGCGGTGGTAGTTTAGGGCATTATCAGGTGGCTCCCGGATTTACTGATGGTAAAAATGACGGAACCCCTATAACAACAACAGAAGGCGTTGTTGGCGTTGTTTATGCCTTCATGGTTGATGGCCCGAACTATATTGCTGAATATTTCATTCCTTTTTCAAAGCTTATGAACAATGAAGGCGTTCAGGTTGATTTAACCAGTCCCATGGGTTTTGATGTAACCGTTATTGACAGTGATCCTAGTGGCACAAAGCGTCAAAGAGCTGTATGGGCCAATATTGGCGCCATAGATGAGTCAAACAACAATATGGACGATCTTGGAGAAGTTACTTTTCAAGGTGCAGAAGCAGCCATTACTATTGACGCAATTACCTTAAATACTGGTGGAACCATTACAACTGACAATGGCACCTTTCAAATGGTTGCAAATATTTTACCTGCAGATGCAACGAACACAAACCTAAAATGGTCGGTAGTGAATTCTACCGGAAGAGCTTCTGTTGATAATAAAGGACTTGTTAAAGGAATAGCGAATGGTATAGTAACTATAGTAGCTATAGCTCCTGATGCAATGCAAGCTGAGGCAAGGATGGATGTAGTTATTAGCGGCCAAATTGTTAAGACTGACGAAATTAGCATCTTAAAAAATGGTAATTTCGATCAAGGTATAGACTTCAAAGAAAATTGGGGTGGAACTGGTGTTGTTGATGGTGAAGGTTACTATAGTGTGGTATGTGTTCCGAAAGTCGAAACTCCCACAGATAAAGCCCAAATTTGGGATATCATGTTTGGTCAGAAGGTTAAAGTTGCCGATGCTACCACTAAATATTTCGTAAGGTTTAAAGCAAAAGCTACCGCTGATATGACCGTACCTGTCCTTTTTGAAGATAGAGGCAATAGCAACAATAAAACGCTTACAACATCATCGGCATATAGAGATAATGACTATGGGAAATGGGATGTTCCTGTAACAACTGCAGCACAATGGCTTGATTTTGATGTGACTTTTACTAATAAACTTGATGTATCAGAATATGAGCTTAACTTTCAGATAGGTAAGAATGATGGGACCTTCTCTGTTGATAGCATTCAGATGTATAGTGCAGATGATTTGGCATTGGTAGGTACTTCAAGTAAAACAATCACTTCTAACCAATTGAGCGTTTATCCAAACCCGGTTGTCAATGAATTGACTGTTAACATGACTGCATCAAACGTAAATGTTTCTATTTACAATGCCGTTGGCCAGAAAATGATGGAAAAAGTGTCTACAGGTACTATTGCTAAATTCAATGTTAGCAGCTTGACTAAAGGTATGTATTTCGTTAGATTAAGTGATGGAACCAGCCAGAAATTTATAAAGTAATTTCTCTAACGAATTCAATATTTAAAAAGCCTTGCGAAATTCGCAAGGCTTTTTTCATGTAATTAACTCAATGTGTAATATTCTTTCCTGACATTGGCTCTTCTCAATTTTTCTGATTCATTCGAATCAAAAGATCCATGAATGAGCTAACTCAATTTCTTATAATATTTTTCGAAAGTCATTAAAATTATTCACTGTGTCTATAAATAGTCAAGCAAAAAGACTATTAAATACATTTTTGGCTATCCATTTGAATAGCATAATGCTATATTGAATACAAATTATTTCAATTTATTTTTTAATATTTCAATAAAACAACATTTAATCCTTGTTTATTAAAAAAAATATCATCAATTTTGTTATTCGAATATTAATTAATTATTAAAACTTTAAACTTCAAATTATGAAAAGAATTTTTACGTTTTTAGTAAGTGCTTTATTATGCACAATGGTTATGGGCCAGGCTCCAACCGCGGAGATAAATAAAGCTACAACCGCCCCCCTTATTGATGGTTTGGTGGATGAAGTATGGGCAACGGCCGATGAAATTCCCATTGATGTGGTAATGACTGTTAAAGGTGTTGCTGAAAAACCAACTATAGGTAAGAGCTGGTGGAAGGCATTGTGGAATAAAGACGGTATTTATGTACTTTGCTTTATTGAAGATGATGTTTTTGTTCCTGCCTATATGGGTACTGATCCCATCTCAAGTTGGATGTATGACAAACCGGAAATCTATTTCGATTGTAATTACGAGAAGAAAGATGGCATTGGTGGCGGCGGAAAGCAAGGACATTACCAGTTTGCTCCAACTGAAATAGAAGCCTTGGTAAATGGAGGAACAGCAACAGTTGAGGCGAGTGGTATGAGTTTTGCATATAATGCTACTGACAAACCTAATTACTATGTTGAGTATTTTTTCCCTTATTCCGCGCTGCTTGACAAAGCTGGTGTACAGGTGGATCAAACAGAAAAGATTGGTTTTGATGTAAATATTATGGATAATGACATTTTGACACCATCGCGTGACCGTATGAACTGGGCAAATGCCGGTGCAATTAATGAAAATTATGGTAATATGGATGATGCAGGTACTATTACTCTTAAGGGTGCAACGGCTGCTATTTCTGTTGACGCGATCACCTTAAATACTGGTGGAACCATTACAACTGACAATGGTACTTTGCAGATGGTCTCTACTATTACACCTACAGATGCAACAAACCAAATGCTAAAATGGACGGTAGTGAATCTTACAGGAAAAGCAACTGTTGATGCCAACGGACTTGTTAAAGCAATTAAAGATGGTACTGTAAGTGTAAAAGCTACCTCTACTGATGGAATGGGAGCTGAGGCAATGGTTGATATAGTGATCACTGGCCAGGTTGTTACTAGCTTAGAGAGTTCTTATGTGGTAGATGGTATTTTTGCTACTGATGGGGCACCACTTTCTGTTTGGGTTTCTGAAAATTTAGTTTCATCAACTATAGTGAACGGTATTGCAGAAATTGTTCCCAAGGCAGTTAAAGCCGCTCCAGACACTCCAGCTCCATGGGACAATAAGTTTAGACAAACTCTAAATGTTCCCTTTGATTTAAAAGACACAGAGATGATTTTTACTTTCAAAGCATGGGCTGATGCGGATAGAATTCTTACTGTTGACTTTGAAGATTCTAAGAATGGTTACCCACGATATGGCGTTTCTCCGAATGGAATTGAAGGTAAATCAGACTGGTTAATTAATTTGACAACTGAACCTACTGTTTTTACATTTGATGTTACTTTTAGTGCTATGCTTGAAAATGCAGTGCAGGAAATGGTATTTATGGGAGGAATGGCTGAAGCAAAATATTATATTGATAATGTAATGCTGATGACCAAAGCAGATTTTGCATTGCCAAACGCTAAATCATTCAATGCAAACTCATTGAAACTATATCCTAATCCAATTGATGGTAATAATCAACTAACAGTTGAATTGGCTTCTGCTAATGTTAAAATTGCTATCTACAATGCAATTGGACAAAAGATGATGGAAAAAATATCTACCGGCAATGTTGCTAAATTTGATGTTAGCAGCCTGCAAAAAGGTTTGTATTTCGTTAAATTAAGCGATGGTACTACTCAGAAATTTATAAAGTAATTTCTCTAACTCATTCAATACTCTTAAAAAGCCTTGCAAAATTCGCAAGGCTTTTTTTATGGAATTAAATCATTGTGGAATATTCTTTCCTGACATTGACACTTCTCAATTTTTCTGATTCATTCGACTTAAAAGATCCATAAATGAGACCATTCATTTTTATATTTCTTCTAATATTCTTCGAAAATTTTTGAAGTCATTCTACAAATCTCTATATAGCCCAGCAAAAAGCTTATTAAATAGATTGATTTTTAGGTATCTTATTGAAAATCAAAACACTAAAACTATAATTGCATTCATTTTAATTTATTATCTGTTTTTTTTCAATAAAATAAACATTTAATCTTGTTTAATAAAAATATAATCCTCTACTTTGTTTCAGCTAAAATTAATATTCATTTAATAATTACTTAATAATTAAAAAATCAAATTATGAAAAGAATCTTTACTCTATTGGTAAGCGCTTTTTTATTCACCATGGTTATGGGCCAACCAACCGCGGTAATCAAAAAAACTACAATAGTGCCTGTAATTGATGGAATGGTCGATGAAGTATGGGCAACAGCCGATGAAGTCGCCATCGATGTGCCCTTTGTTAATGCTGGTGTAGTTGAAACCCCTACAGTTGGCTCCAGCTGGTGGAAAGCATTGTGGGATGATAATGGTATTTATCTACTTTGTTTTGTTGAAGATGATGTTTTCGTTCCTGCCTATATGGGGGGCCCTACTCAAGCAGAGAGAGACGCGAGTTATATGTTTGACAAACTGGAAATATATTTCGATTGTAATGCCGTTAAAATAGATGGTTTTGGTCCTGGTAGTGGAGACATTAATAAAAAAGGACATTACCAGTTTGCTCCAACTGAAAAAGAAGCCTTGGTAAATGGAGGAACCCCTACTGTTGAGGCCAATGGCTTTTCATGGGCTTTCGATGCTTCTACAAAACCTCATTACTATGCTGAATATTTTTTCCCTTTTTCCGTGCTGCTTGACAAAAATGATATCCCAGTGGATAAAATGGAACCAATTGGTTTTGATGTGAATATCATGGACAATGATATTTTAACAAAATCTCGCAACCGTATGGATTGGGCAAATGCCGGTGCAATTACTGAAAACTGGGGCAACATGGATGATGCAGGCCTTATTACTCTTGAAGGTGCAGTAGCAATTATTGATATTGAGACTCTTGCTATTACAGGTGGAGCAGCAATTACCAAGGATGAAGGGACCCTTCAACTTACAGCAGCCATTTTACCAGTTGACGCAACTCAACAATACAAATGGGTACTTACAAATGGTACAGGAATGGCAACCGTCAACAGTGCTGGTTTAGTTACAGCACAAAGAAATGGTACTGTCACTGTTATAGCTTATTCAGCGAACGAATTTGTTTCGTCTAATGAAATCACTATTACAATTAGTGATCAGATTATTAAGATTGAAGATATTAATATAATAAAAAATAGTAATTTCGATCAAGGTACAGACGGCAAAGAAAACTGGGGTGGAAACGGTGTTGTTGATGGAGAAGGTTACTATAGTGTGGTATGTACCGCGCAAGAATTTATCTGGAAGAACATGTTTGGCCAGAAAGTTAAAGTTGCCGATGCTACCACTAAATATCTCGTAAGGTTTAAAGCAAAAGCTACCGCTGATATGATTGTACCTACCCTTTTTGAAGATAGAGGCAATGGCGATGATAAAGTTGTTATAACATCAGTGTCATATAGAGATAATGGATATGGAAAATGGGATGTTCCTGTAACAACTGAAGCAAAATGGATAGAATTTGATGTAACTTTTAGTAATTACAAAGACAACTCAAACTATGAGCTTAACTTTCAGGTGGGTATGGCTGATGGAACCTTATCTATTGATAGCATTCAGATGTTTAGAGAAGTTGACTTGGCATTGGTAAATAGTACTTCAAGTAAAACAATTGCATCTAACCAATTGAGTGTTTTTCCAAACCCTGTTGTCAATGAATTGACTGTTAGTATGACCACCTCAAACGGGAAAGTGGCTATTTACAATTCACTTGGCCAGAAAATGATGGAAAAAGTGGCAACTGGTAATATTGCTAAATTCAATGTTAGCAGCCTGCGTAAAGGCATGTATATCGTGAAATTAAGCGATGGTACAACTCAGAAATTTATAAAGTAATTCTCTAAGAATTCAATAATAAAAAAAGCCTTGCGATAACGCAAGGCTTTTTTTATGAAATAAAATGGTATAGGGTAAATTTCCAAATTGCCATTGATGTCGCAGATGTCTTTAAAGACCTTAAAGTCGTTAAAGTCGTTAGATCTAATTATGAAAATTGATTGCATATTTAGAATATTTTCCTACCTTTAAGGTGTTAATAATAAAATTTCAGTCATTAGATGATACTCAAAACCAGTTTCTCCAAAAAAGAACATGTCGATTCGGGCTTGGCATTGCTGCTTCTTACCCTGCTTATTGGCTTGTGGATCAATCCTCATGATGCCTTAATATGGGCAATTGCTGAAGTATTACTGATCCTTATAGCGCCTGTATTGATATACCCTTTTACATTTCTTTGGCTCAATCTGTCTGACCTATTGGGCAAGGTAATGTCGAAGGTCCTTTTAACAGTTATTTTTATTGTAATGGTTTGTCCGGTTGCGCTTATCCGAAAGGTTTTGGGAAAAGACACCCTCCGATTAAAGAAATTTAAAAAAGATGCCGGCTCAGTCTTTACAGACCGTAACCATGAATTTACGAAAACAGATTTTACTGCTTCCTATTAATTTAACAACTACTGAAGATGGAATTTTTAAAGGAACTCTGGCAATTTTTAAAAGCACGCAAGAAATTTTGGCTGCTGCCTCTGATTGTTGTACTTCTCTTTTTTGCACTAATTATTATTTTTACGGCAGGCACAGCCCTTGCTCCATTTATCTATTCGATATTTTAGGTCATGGGAAAAGCTGTTCTTGGAATATCTGCTTTCTATCATGACAGCGCCGCTGCTTTGGTGCAGGATGGTAAAATTATTGCTGCTGCCCAGGAGGAACGATTCACTCGTAAAAAGAATGATGAAAGCTTTCCGGTAAACGCTATTCAATATTGTATGAAGGAGGCGGGAATTGATTCAACAGGGCTTGAGTGCGTTGTATTTTACGATAAGCCATTTATTAAATTTGAGCGTTTACTCGAAACGTATCATGCTTTTGCACCCCTGGGACTCACAAGTTTTATCAATGCAATTCCTATTTGGCTAAAAGATAAGCTTTTTATGCGAAGCCTTATTCGCAAGCAGTTAAAAGCAATAGATATAGCATCAAATGTTCCTATACTATTCACGGAGCACCATCTATCACATGCTGCAAGTGCATTTTTCCCTTCACCTTTTGAAGAAGCCACCATTTTGACCATCGATGGAGTTGGTGAATGGGCTACTACAACCATTTCACATGGCATTGGCAATAAAATATCGATCATAAAAGAATTACACTTCCCCCACTCTATCGGACTTTTATATTCAGCCTTCACTTACTACTGCGGCTTTCGGGTTAACAGTGGCGAATATAAATTAATGGGACTTGCTCCTTATGGCATTCCTTATTCAGATCGGGTCGAAAAATTCAAGCAACAAATCCTAACCACCTTGATTGATGTTCGGGCAGATGGTTCGTTGTTGCTGAATATGAAGTATTTCAATTTTGCTACTGGTCTAACCATGACCCACAATAAAAGGTGGGCTCAATTATTTGGGATTGAAAAAAGGATTGATGAAAGCGAAATTACCCAGCCGTATATGGATCTGGCACTCGCTATTCAACAAGTCACTGATGAAATTGTTCTCAAACTGGCCAAGACTGCCAGAGAGCTTACAGGATGCAATAATCTGGTAATGGCAGGCGGCGTTGCGCTGAATTGTGTATCGAACGGTAAAATTTATGAGAGTGGTCTGTTTGACAATTTATGGATTCAACCAGCTGCCGGTGATGCCGGAGGTGCATTGGGAGCTGCACTGGCTGTATGGTATCAATATTTAGACCATCAACGGGTTGTTGAACCCTCAGATTCGATGCAGGGTGCTTATTTAGGGCCATCCTACACTGATGATGATATCAAACATCTCATTAACCGCTTTGATATCCTCCATCGTTATTATCCTGATTTTGAGGCTCTGGCAAAACAAACAGCTGTGCTTATCAATTCAGGAAAGGTGATCGGATGGTTTCAGGGACGCATGGAATTTGGTCCCCGTGCTTTAGGGAACCGCAGTATTATTGGTGATGCACGTGATCCTGAGATGCAGAAAAAGATGAACCTGAAAATCAAATTCCGTGAAAGTTTCCGTCCTTTTGCACCGGCAGTTCTGGAAGAAGACATCGCTAAATATTGCCAATACAATACCCCCTCACCCTATATGATGCTGGTAATGCCGCTTGTAGCTGAAAGGTGCCACATATTGCCTGCTGATTCTAACACTGACACGATGTACAATCGTTTGTATTTCGAGCGTTCAGATGTGCCTGCCATTACGCATATCGACTACTCGGCCAGGGTACAAACAGTTAGTCAATCGACCAATGAGCGATTCTGGAAAGTAATTAGTGAATTTAAACAACTTACTGGTTATGGAATTATAATAAATACAAGTTTTAATGTACGGGGCGAGCCCATTGTATGTAATCCTATTGATGCATTTCGCTGTTTCATGAACTCAGAAATTGACTTCCTGGTTCTTAATAATTTTATATTCGACAAATTACAACTGGATTATCTTAAGGATGAATTTACTAAAAATTATCAGTTTGCAGCCGATTAAAGCTTTGAAATAATTGGAATAATGACAGATAATGCTTAATTTGCGACAATTCTGATCGTCATTGCGAGGAACGAAGCAATCTATTGTCAGTTAACAATTTACAGAATACACCGTAACTCGAAATGATGACGATAACTGAGATTCTACCAATGCATCAGTAAATCAACTTCAGAGCGTCATTGCGAGGAACGAAGCAATCCCATAAGTACTTGATTGTGAGATTGCTTCGTACCTCGCAATGACATATTTTGTAAATGGTTGAAAATGAATATAATGGCATGACCCATTTGGTAGCATCTCCCTCAGAGCGTCATTGCGAGGTACGAAGCAATCCCATAAGTACTTGATTGTGAGATTGCTTCGTACCTCGCAATGACGCTCTGAAGGAGGCTATCGAACTTAGGATGGTGCAAATATTTACTGTCATTACAGCATTGTCGCTATTTGAAAAATAGCTTCCCACTCGCAATGACGTTCTGAAGTTGAGTTGCTGATGCAAGAATCGATAATTCATTATTAACACAACACAATAAATTTTACCATTACTATGAAAAAAAAGAATACCAATTTACCTTTACAGCTATCCAAAAATAGAAAAACGATATATAGTATTGTTTCCATTCTGCTCCCCTTTATATTCTTGATTTTTCTTGAACTTATTTTGAGGATTTCAGGGTATGGTGATAATTTTGACCTTTTCATCACTCATCCTGACAAGGAATTAGAAAATTATTACGTTACGAATCCTGAAATTGGGAAAAAGTATTTCAGGAAGATGGAGTATTCTTCTCCGTCAAAAGATATGTTTCTAAAGAAAAAGCCAGCTGATGTATTTCGTATTTTTGTAATGGGAAGTTCAACTGTTGTAGGCTTTCCTTACGACAATAACCTTATGTTCTCACGTATTTTGAGTGAACGCCTTCGTGATGCCTATCCCGGGAAGAAGATTGAAATGGTAAATACTGCAATTACAGCAATTAACACTTTTACTCTGGCTGATTTTATGCCCCAGATTTTAGATCAAAAGCCAGATGCAATACTCATTTATGCAGGCCACAATGAATTCTACGGCGCTTTTGGCATTGGCTCAAAGGAGGCAGTATCATACAATCCTACAATGATTAGGATGCACCTGAAGCTGATGAACTACCGGATTTACCAACTCACCCTCAATACCATCGGAAGCATCACCTCCGTATTTAGTACAGAAAATAAACAACGGGGAACCTTGATGGCACGAATTGTTAAAGATGCCGATATCGTTTATGGAAGTGACACTTACAAGGCTGGTATAAATAGCTTCAACGACAATATGAGCGCAATGTTGGATATGGCCAAACAACATAAAGTCCCTGTATATATTAGTGACCTGGTGAGCAACCTTCGCGATTTAAAACCCTTTAAATCAATTGCATCAGATGGTTTAAAAGGCGCTGATGAATTCTATAACGCTGCCATCAAGTTTGAACAACAAGGTGAAATTCAAAAGGCAAAGGAAAATTACATTTTAGCGCGTGATTATGATTGCGTCCGTTTTCGTGCATCGTCCGACATCAATAAGCTGATCAAAGAGTTAGCAGTTAAATATCAGGCCAATTTGGTCCCAACACTCGACCTTTTCAATTCAAAATCACCCAATGGAATCGTTGGCAATAATTTACTGATCGAACATTTACATCCAAATATAACAGGCCAATTTCTGTTGGCAGAGTCGTTCTATAAGGGTATTACACTTTCAAAAATACTTGCCAATGAAGTAAATAAAGAGACTGAGAAAAACTATAAGAACTTCAGAATGAGCTATGGATATTCCGATTTAGACTCATTGGTTGGAGTTCACCGGATCGCCAATTTAAGATATCATTGGCCTTACAGAGACGAAACCAAAGAGTATATTGATTACCGCCAGATTTATAAACCTCATGGATTAATTGATTCACTGGCATTTATTGTTATGGCAGAGAAAAAAATATCCTTGGCTGATGCTCATGTGCGACTGGCAGACATGTTCTGGGAAAAAAACAATTTCATGAATGCTTACCGTGAGTACAATAGTTTGTCACAGATCAATCCTTATTATAGTTTATACTTTCGTAAGACAGCTGATTGCTTGCTGAAATTGAGCGATCTGCCGGAGGCTTTACACTTTCTAGAACGGTCGACTGAATATGGAGATGATAGTTTTTACGCGCATTTTCGTGCAGGTGAAATATGTATGATCAAGAACGATTTTGAAAATGCGATTGTTCATTTTCAGAAGGCACAATTAAATGCCAACAAAGAGGAGAAGGAGAAAACACTGGTGAAAATATATCAGGCCCTGAACTATTTAAACCGTCCTGGTGAGGGGAAAGAAATTGTCTCCTATTTTAAGCAAATAAATCCAAACAAGCCTATTCCCCTGCCTCCAAGAAGCAATACTTACAAGAATTACATTCCGGTACAAGTTAAAAGCAAAGTGGATGAAGCCCAAAAATATATGGATGTCAAGGATTATGAAAAAGCAATCGAATTGTTACTCGAAACGCTTCAAATAAAAGAAACGCCAGTTGCCAACAGCCTTCTTGGTGAAATTTATTTTAAAACCAGTGAATACGAAAAATCACAGTACTATTTGAAGAAAGCCTATTACGAATTTAAATTCGACACCCCATTTCTTTGCTCTTATATCATGGCCGATTTAGCATCTAACAATTTGGAGGAAGCTAAAAATACACTGGCTCAATTGAAGAAATCTGATGCTACATTCCCTGGTATCACTAAATTTGAGTGGATGTTAAACAATTCCAATCCCAACAGTAGAAATGCAAATATCGTTCGTAAATAGGTTGTAAATTTTGAGGTAGGAAATTGATTTCCATAAAATGAAAGTAAATTCAGATCGTTATTGCAAGAGGAAAGCTATTTTTTAAATAGCGACAATGCTTTAATGACAAAGAATATTTGCAACTTCATAAGTATGATAACCTCCTTCAGGGCGTCATTGCGAGAGGTAAGCCATTTTTCAAATAGCGACAATGCTGTAATGACAGTAGATATTTGCACCTTCCTAAGTACGATACCCTCCCTCAGAGCGTCATTGCGAGGAACGAAGCAATCTCACAATCAGGCACTTATAGGATTGCTTCGTTCCTCGCAATGACGCTCTGAGGGAGATGCCACCAAATGAGTCATGACATTATATTCATTTAACCATTTATAAAATCTGTCATTGGTAGGCACTGCCTGTCCCGATGGCTATCGGGAAAAAATCTTACTTTTATTAATTCAATCTTAGTAACTAGATCAGCCCCAGAACCTTAATCTTATCTATCTTATAAGAGCACTTCGTCCCGAGTAATCGGGATCTGTCTAGATATAAGATAGATAAGATTGGACTCCGGGTCTGATCTGAGTTACTAAGATTGAATTAATAAAGGTAAGATTAAAAAAAAACGTAACTGAATATTGATCCGATAGTCCCGATAGCTATCGGGATCGGATTCGAAAACACTTCTCCACAACAATATCTTATGATAGCAAATTATCTCCCTGTCATATTCACATTGGGGCTGTTAAAAATAGCTTCCCACTCGCAATGACGTCCTGAGGTAGATACTGCCAAAAGAGCTATACCATTATATTCATTTTCAATAGCTTACAAAATATGTCATTGGTAGGAACTGCCTGTCCCGACCTTTCGGGAAAGCATTCCCATGTACTTGACAGATCTTTTTCAAATCCACTTTTAAATTCAATCTTCATTCCTTGATGATCTGATTCAGGGTATCAATAACCTTTTGACGGGATACTGTTGATGTTTTTTTATTCTTCTCCATGGACTGAAAAAGTCTTTCATCAGCATCATTCTCAACAGTAGTTGCCTCTGCACAAAGCCTTTTAGCAAGTTCAACGAGCATCCCATTCATCGCGTCCATTTTTTTGCCATTCTACCGGATTTGTGATCGTTTGAAACACACTTTCAGGTTCAATCGTGTTAAGGAATTTTTTAAGCTACAAATATTGATTTGCTATCCGCGGGGTGGGCAGGTCTGCTTCAATTTTTTTTACAAATGTCATTGATTTCAACAATTTTGTTAATAGTTGAGCATTTTTCCTATTATCAACAGTAATTTTTAAGGTTGTCATGATACATTAAATTTATTGTTAGCTCCCTTAATCCAATACACTACAAATTTGATTTATGTACAAATATACGTAAATAGTTCCTCATTTCCTTTCATGATCAACTCTGTATTTTTTAATTGCCTAGAAAATCAAAATGGCAATTCTTTATTACGAAAAATACTTCATCCTTTCTTTCCGTTCACCAAAATCTAAATTCTAATTAAACGATCAATAACCCAATGATTTTGCTATCTTTATGCAATAAATTGAAGATCAAAATTTGCCTTTTTAATTAGATACAAATTTAAGAAAAATCCGTCTTCAAAATCGAAGGTTTAATTATAAACTATGAAACTTATTATAAAAATTGCACTTGTATTCCTATTATTTTCCCAGGTGGTATCTGCTCAATATCTGCACCAAAAAGGGAAATATATCGTTGACGGAAGCGATAAAGAATTCATTATTAGAAGTATGGGCCTTGGCGGCTGGATGCTTCAGGAAGGCTACATGCTTGAAACAAGTAATTTTGCCAATCCGCAATATCAGATTCGTGCCAAAATTGAAAGCATGATTGGCAAAGCCGGTACAGACAACTTTTACAATGCATGGCTTCAAAATCATTGCACCCAAGCTGACATTGATTCAATGGCCTCATGGGGGTTTAATGCGATAAGACTTCCAATGCATTATAATTTATTCACCCTTCCCATTGAAGAAGAACCTGTGCCAGGAGCCGATACATGGTTGCCTAAAGGTTTTGCAATGGTTGACAGTTTGCTTGACTGGTGTAAAAAAGCACATATCTACCTGATACTTGATTTACATGCAGCACCTGGTGGGCAGGGAAAAGATGCTGCAATTTCTGACTACAATGTCAGCAATTTATCACTATGGGAAAGTCCTGAAAACCGCAGAAAGACAATTGCACTATGGAAAAACTTAGCTGGAAGGTATGCAAATGAAACATACATGGGAGGTTATGACCTAATCAATGAAACTAACTGGGCATTTACTCCTGGAGGCAATGTCAATGGTTGCGGTGAAACGAATAACCTGCCTCTCCGCGAGTTATATGTCAATATTACCAAAGCTATCCGTGAAGTGGACAAAAACCACCTGCTGTTTATTGAAGGAAACTGCTGGGCAGGAAATTTTGATGATCTAACGCCGGCATGGGATACGAATATGTCTTACAGTTTTCACAAGTACTGGAATCCAACAAATGTTGGAACCATTCAGAGCCATCTCAACATGCGCGATAGCCAAAATGTTCCTTTATGGATGGGTGAATCGGGTGAAAATTCGAACCAATGGTTTTATGAAACCATCAAGATGCTCGAAACTGCTCACGTGGGATGGTCATGGTGGCCTTTAAAAAAGATAAGTTCTGTGGTTGGTCCGCTAACTGTAAAAAAAAAAGCCGCTTACCAAACATTGCTCAATTATTGGAACAATGGAGGTACCAAACCCACTGTTGCTTTTGCAACCAATGCACTGATGGAAATTACAGAAAATCTGAAGATTAAAAATTGCATTTACCATCCAGATTATATTGATGCCATGTTTCGTCAACAAACTACAGACCAGACAAAACCCTTCATTTATCAATCTATACCTGGGGTTATTACCGCTTCTGATTATGATTTGGGAAAATCGGAGATTGCCTACTCCGATAAATTCGTTATGAAGGATGGAACCAACAATGCTGCAGGTGGGAACGAAGGATGGGCCTACCGAAATGATGGGGTTGACATTGATGTTTGCACCGATACTGATGCGAAAAGTAAAGGATATGCCATCGGTTATATTGATGCCAATGAGTGGGTTCAATATACTATTGATGTGAAACAGCCTGCAGGATATAATCTCTCTGTCCGGTATGCATCTGGAAGCTCTGGCGGTACTTTCCACATCGAAAAAGATGGAGTAAACATTTCCGGTCAGGTTAAAGTTACCGGAACTGGTGGATGGCAAATCTGGAAAAGTATAACTGTGCCCAGCGTGATCCTGTATCAGGGGATACAAAAACTGAAAATTGTTTTTGAAACAAGTGGGTATAATCTTAATTTTATCGAATTTAAAGATCCTCAACCAATTGCTAATGTTCCATCTAAATTTATAAGTGCCTCAACAACAATTGATGGTAATTCAATCCTCATAAATACCAATAAGCCTCTCGACAAAAGTGTTTCTCTTAACATTGCTGACTTTACAGTTAAAACAGGCACTAAAATCCTTCCTGTCTCGTCTGTTACCTACAGCGATCAATCCAGCAGTAGCGTGGTTTTAACCATCAGTCAACCGGTTATTTATGGCAACGTGGTCAAGGCATTCTATAACGGTTCGACTTTAAAATCAGATGATGGTGGAATTTTAGCAATCAGTTCTGATATTGCAGTACTTAACAATACTCCTTTCCGCACCACCCTACCCGGCCAGATTGAAGCAGAGAATTACTTTGTCAATTCAGGATTATCATCTGAAACGTGCACTGACACAGGGGCAGGACTAGATATGGGAAATACCCAGACAGGCGATTACCTTGATTATCTTGTATATGTATCCGCCGATGGAACTTATGCGTTTGATTACAGAGTGGCCTCTATCTCAGGAGGTATGATTGAATTAAGGATAGTTGATAATCCAGTGGCCCCGATCGTGGTTCAAACAGTCGCAATTCCGAATACGGGAGGATGGCAAACTTGGAAAACAGTTACGGCTAAGGGTACACTCACCCAAGGAACACACATATTACGGCTATTTATCAAACAAGCAACCTATAACATCAACTGGTTCAAAGTAAAGCTTGCAACAGGCAATACAAGCCTCGATGCTTCAAAAACAATTGATGTATTTCCAAATCCTGTGAAAGATCAAATTCATTTTAATACTTTTGGATTGAATGGTTCATACACTGTTAAAATTACCAACATGGAGGGTTTAGTCGTTCAACAATTCAAGGTAGAATTGCAATCAGGCTCTTCTGAGCAAGCCGACATTTCAACATTGGCGGATGGTATATATATCTTTTCAATTGAAAATAAGTCTGAAAAACAGTATTGCAGATTCATCAAAATGAATAATTAGGGAGTAACCAACAAAAAAAATCTATCTGATTGTAAAATAACCTGTCTTTTCAAAATAAATATTCAGTTTTGTTTCTTTTGAAAAAATCTTACTTTTTTTATATAATCTCAGTAACTTGGTTCAGCCCCAGAACCTTAATCTTATTTATCTTACGAAGATATGAATTTCACGAATTGAAACTAATTTCACGAAATCGTTAATCGTTAATCAATTTTCCTTAAGGAATTTCGCTATAATATTGTTTTAGAGGCAATTCGTATATTTCGTTTCAATTCGTATAATTCGTATCTAAATAAGATTTGGCTCCGGGGGACATTGCCTTATTTCTTATTTCTTATTCCTTATTTCTTATTTCTTATTTCTTATTCCTTATTCTTATTTCTTTAATATCGAATAAGAAATAAGAAATAAGAAACATCAAATAAAAAAACGCTGGCCCCTCTTGATACCCGGCCCTATCCATCCCCTTAGTTAATTGGAATATAATAAGTTTATAATTGGTACCTAACAGGTAAGAATACGAATAATCAACCTATTATCTACCTATTTACTACCTATTTACTACCTATTTACCAAGACCCAGGTAGGGCGTTGGTAGGGCGTTGGTAGGGATATAATTATGAGGGAAATAGAATTGTTGATAATTAAATTAAGTTGAGCAAAATGGCTCATGAAACAATAATCATTTTGTCGCTAACTTCAACTTATTATACAGATATTTAATCAATTAAGAGATCAATTACAATGAACTCGATTTGGAAAGATCGAAAGGATTGAACTATCTTGTCAATGATATAAAGATACAATTTTTTTTTATAAAAATCAACTTTGAAAGCCTATTTTTGTTTATATTATATAGAAATTATTAAATCAATCATGATCATAATTATATCGCCTGCCAAATCTTTGTACGACTATTCTCCTATTCATTTTGAGAAATTCACGGAACCTATATTTATGGATGAAGCTGCAAGAATAGTTTCGGTGATGAAGAAGAAAAAACCGGCTCAACTGGCTAAGCTGATGGACATTTCGCCCAAGTTGGCTGAATTGAATTTTCAACGGTATCAGGATTGGTCGTATACTCACACACCTGAAAATTCATGGCAGGCTGTATTGATGTTCAACGGCACCGTGTACCAAGGGATGAAGGCTGATACATTTACAGCTGACAATTTAGAATCCACACAACAAAAGCTACGCATACTTTCAGGTGTGTATGGACTTTTGAAACCATTGGACCTAATACATCCATACAGGTTAGAAATGGGTACAACTATTTCTGTATCAAGGAAGAAGAATCTTTATGAGTTCTGGAAAACGAAGATTACCACAAAACTAAATCAGGAATTGGCACTCACAGATCAAAAAATATTGGTCAATTTGGCATCAAGTGAATATTTCAGCGCTGTGGACACCAAGAAGCTGAAGGCCAGAATTATTACACCTTCATTTAAAGAAGAGAAGGACGGCCAATACCGAATGGTTTCAATTTTCGCCAAGCGGGCACGGGGCCTGATGTGCAGGTTCATTATCGAGAACAACATCACCGATCCAGAAGAAATAAAGGCTTTTGGAATGGAGGGTTATTACTTCAACAATCAACTTTCGAATGAAAATAATTGGGTGTTTACAAGATAAATCTACTTCCAGAAGTTAAATGTACGATTAAATTTAAATTCTTCGTTGTCAAATCATCAAAATCGTTTGGAAATGTCTTATCTTTATAGTTTTGTTTGTGAAACCCGCGTCAGCAAATAAAAGATATAGAAAGAATAACCACCAAATAAAATTCATAAAATTGGCACAGGAGTTTATTATAGGATTCACAGAACATAGGTCAGTAGGCTTCATTTTTGTACCACTGTTAATCGAAAAGGAAAGTTCGTATTTCACTGTCGATAAAACGGTTAAGCTTCGCGATGTTAAAAGCGGAGAGGTCGTTTTAAATGAACAGGAACTGGAATTGCTGAAACTTATCGAGAATTACAGCGATGAAATGTTAATGAAGAAATTCACCAAAAAGACTGATCAGCCTGCCTTTTTTCAGAACATAGACAAAGACCTTTTTCAAAATCATATCAGCCCCTACATCGACAAATACATTTACCGCTGCGTCGTATTGCTGATGAAAGGAAACACGCGCCTGTTCTTTAAACAAGCCAAATATGCGCATCTGTACGATGAAGATGAAATCAAAATAAACCGTACTTTTTCTGATTGCACCTTTTATTTCAACCGCACCGAAACAGGAACAAAATACAATCTAAAGATTCAACACGAAGATAAGTCGATGGATTTGCTGCATAAAACAATAAAGATGGTATGTATACAGCCTTGCAGCTTCGTGTATCTCAATCAATTGTATGTTTTCACCCATCTTTCAGGAAAAAAACTGATACCATTTTTGACCAAAGAAGCGCTTACGATTCCAGTTCAGGCAGAAGATAAATATTACCAGACTTTTATCATGAACACGATAAGGGATTTTGAAGTAAAAGCGACTGGTTTTAAGATCATTGAGAGCCAGCCACCACGCAAGACTATCCTGTCGCTGGAGCAGGATTTATCGCTCAAACCAGTTATAGTTGTAAAATTCAGGTACGATAACAATCAATATCTGGCTGATGCAGTTTCGAAAGTATTCGTCAGTCTTGAAAATACAGAGGAAAATTACGTCTTCAAGAAATTCGTACGCGACCGCCAATGGGAAGAAGATCAACTGGATGTATTGAAAAAGCTGAGGTTAAAATACAAAAACGGATATTGGAATCCAAAGGATGATCTGGAAAAATCTGAAACTGAGAATAACTATCAAAGTATTCAATGGTTGTCTCACAATCATGAAGAATTGCAGGCTTTGGGATTTATGATTCAACAAAACAAGCTTGATAAAAAATATTTCACCGGAACACAAACGCTTGATGTTCAAATACAAAGCAATGAAGACTGGTTCGATATATTGGCTATGGTCAAGTTTGGGGATTGTCTGATTCCGTTTATCCGCCTTCGCAGGCATATACTTAACAATATCCGCGAATATGAACTCCCCTCAGGGGAAATTGCCATATTGCCACTTGAATGGTTTACCTCGTACCGTGAAATATTTCCTTTTGCGAAACTCAATGGCAATATATTAAAATTGAAAAAACATCATTTTCAACTACTTCAGGAAAAATTACAAGGTATTGACCGTAATTATTTCAAGAAGTTGGAACAGATCAATTCAATTAATGATCAAAATATTGCACTCCCAAAAGGCTTGAATGCGACGTTGCGTAATTACCAGGAAGAAGGTTTTTCATGGATGTACCAACTTTGCGAGAATCAACTTGGAGGCTGTCTTGCAGACGATATGGGATTGGGTAAAACGCTGCAAACCTTAACATTACTGTTAAAATTAAAAAAGAAAACAGTTCAACCGCTTCTATCGGAAAGTACAATTGCTACCCCACGACAATTTTCACTCTTTGACACTGTTAAGGCGCCGGATGCGGTTCAATCAGCCTCAATGATCGTGATGCCCACCTCGTTGATACACAATTGGGAGAATGAAATTCAGAAATTTGCCCCTTCACTGAAAGTATACAATCACGTGGGTGCAATGCGCAATAAATCGAACAATATGGCTTCGGCCATCAGGTATTACGATGTTATACTAACCACTTATGGAACACTGAGAAATGATTATGAAATGCTCAGCGGCTTCGAATTCTTTTACCTCATCCTTGACGAAAGCCAGAACATCAAAAATTCATCATCGAAAACCTATAAAAGTATTCTTGAAATCAGGTCAAAACACAAACTGGTCATTACAGGTACACCCATTGAAAACTCCTTGTCGGATTTATGGTCACAATTTAACTTTTTAAACCGTGGATTACTGGGTAGCCTACCCTATTTCAAGCGGGAATTTATTACGCCAATTGAAAAAAAGAATGATGAGGAACAGCAAAAGAAGCTGCAAAAACTGATTCGTCCATTCTTACTTAGGCGGACCAAGGAGGAGGTTGAAAGCGATTTACCAGTGCTGACAGAGCAAATAAGGTATTGCGAGATGACTGAAGAACAAAGTGAAATCTATGAAACTGAAAAATCGGCCATTCGAAATGCGATCCTTAAAAATATTGAAACCAACGGTATCAAAAAATCGGCACTGGTAGTTTTGCAGGGATTGACAAAACTTCGGCAATTGGCCAATCATCCATCATTGGTTACAAAAAATACGGAAACCGAATCGGGAAAATTCAATGAAATATACCGTTGTCTAAAGAACCTTGTAGCCGAGAAGCACAAGGTACTGATATTTTCATCATTTGTTAAACATCTGGAATTATTGCAAACAAAGATTGAAACAAAAGACTGGAAATACTCAAAGCTCACGGGTAAAACCACCAACCGGCCGGAGGTAATACGTGAATTTCAGAATGACCCGGACAACCACATTTTCCTGATTTCTCTGAAAGCCGGAGGTGTTGGCTTGAACCTGACTTCAGCAGACTATGTATTTATTATTGATCCATGGTGGAATCCGGCGGCCGAGAATCAGGCCATCAGCCGTGCACACCGCATTGGACAAGATAAAAAAGTATTTGTATACCGGTTTATAACAGAAGACACCATAGAGGAAAAGATTCAGACATTAAAATCGAAAAAGTCAGCACTGGTCGATAAATTTATTGGTTCAAACAATCCGATCAATGCAATTACTGAAGAAGAAATAATGAGTTTATTTAGTTAAGATCCAGCAATAATACATGAAACAACTACTGATTTTTTTGGTGCTTTTTGTAATTCTATTCAATGTAAGTGCACAGCAGACGATGAATTTAAAAGATGCCGTCCTTGGAGCGAGCAGCTATTTAAGACCTAAGATGCCGGTGCAGCTAAAATGGAAAGATGCCCTACATTACGTGATGATAAAGGAAAATAACCTGATTCAATATAATACTCAAAATAATGATTCAACTGTATTAATTTCACTTATTGAATTAAATACTGCCTTAAAAGGAAAGGGAATTAAAGAAGTCCCGATATTTCCAATATTTACTGTTTTTAAAGAATCATTTATATGGTTTCATACAGCGAGTCAACTTGTAATTATAAATCTTAAAGATAAATCAATTGAATCCATATTGGAATATCCAAAAGAAGCTGGGAATTTGGATTTTAACAGCGATAACTCAACTCTGGCTTACACCATTAACAACAATCTTTTTATTGTTGGAACCTCTGGAACCCAGCAAATAACGGACGATAAGAATGTGCACATTATCAATGGTGCTACAGTTCATCGAAATGAATTCGGTATAACAAAAGGTACATTCTGGTCGCCTCAGGGTAATAGTCTGGCATTTTATAAAATGGATGAAACGATGGTAGGTGATTATCCTCTTGTGGATTATATGGCACGTGAGGCCGAATTGAACAACATTAAATATCCCATGGCCGGAATGACCAGCCATCAGGTAAAGCTCGGCATTTACAACCTTAAGAGCAAGCAGACCGTTTATATGAATACAGGTCTGCCAGCCGATCATTATTTAACCAATATCAGTTGGGGTCCTGATGAAAAAACAATATACATTGCAGAAATCAACCGGGAGCAAAATCTGATGAAGCTCAACCAGTATGATACTTCTAAGGGCGATCTGGTTAAAACCATTCTGGAGGAGAAAGATTCAAAATATGTTGAGCCGCTTCATCCCATCCTATTTTCGAAAACCAATGCCCAGAAGTTTTATTACCAGAGCCGTCAAGATGGATGGAACCATGTCTATTTATATGATCTGAAAGATTCTAAAGTTGCACAATTAACGAAAGGCGATTGGGAAGTCACTGAACTATTGGGTTTTGACACCGATGAAAAATACTTATTTATAGAATCTACAAAAGAAAGTTCACTTGAAAGGCACCTATATCGAATCAATATTCGTTCCGGGAAAACTGAACGGTTAACTAAGGAAGCAGGCACTCATTTAGGATTATTATCACCAGACAACCAGAATCTGATTGATAAATGGACAAGTACCAATGTTCCAGGCCGGTATGATTTGATTTCAAGCAAAGGTGAGCTTGTAAAATCAATTGCTGTGGCTCAAAATACACTGATGAATTATGAATTGGGAGAAAATACAGTATTTACGATCAAGGCTGAAGATGGAATAACTGATTTAAATTGCAGGATGATTAAACCCAACAATTTTGATCCATCAAAGAAATATCCGGTCATCGTATATGTTTATGGAGGGCCGCATGTCCAGCTGGTCAACAAAACATGGCTCAATGATGCACGTTGGTGGCAATATTATATGGCCTCCAAAGGGTACATTGCCTTTACAGTCGACAACCGCGGTTCTGATAGCCGGGGTAAAGCATTTGAAAATATAACCCATCGTCAATTGGGAGTTATTGAAACGGCTGACCAAATGAAAGGAATTGACTATTTGAAATCACTCCCTTATGTTGATGCCGGAAGAATTGGGGTGCATGGCTGGAGTTACGGCGGATTTATGACCTTAAACCTGATGCTTAAACATCCTGAAACTTTTAAAGTGGGAGTCGCAGGCGGTCCTGTAATTGATTGGAGCATGTATGAAATAATGTATGGTGAACGCTATATGGATACTCCTGAAGAGAATCCGGGAGGGTATAAGAATTCAAACATGTTGAATTATGTAGAAAAACTTCAGGGCAAATTGATGTTGATACACGGAGTTCAGGATCAAACTGTTGTTATGCAGCAAAGTATGCAATTTCTACAAAAATGCATTGATTTGGGCAAGCAGGTCGACTTTTTTGTTTATCCAACGCACGAACACAATGTACGAGGGGATGATCGTTTACATCTGATGGAAAAAGTGAGCAACTATTTTCTGGATAATTTGTAGTAACCCAATTACTATTTATTCGAATCGTAACGGCTCAGGTCCTCGTGGCTGAAAGTTATAAAACTTTGTTTTTGAAACTTCGTCGAGAATAAAACCAACAGCCGATACATCGCTTGGATGGTTTGGATAGAATGATAATCGTATCTGTAAGGTTTTGAAAATAAGATTTTCATTTCGAATGCGTATTCCAAGTCCTATTCCTGCGAAATAATCTTCGCTAAAGATTGATTTATTTGCCTCACCAACTATTCCTACATCGAGAAAATAGAATAAGGCAGTTTGAAAATTAAGGACTGACTTCTTTTGAAAAAATACATTCTCCACATTGAGCGTCATGCGTTGCTTCCCTGTTATAATTCTACTTCCAAATCCTCTTATACCAATACTGCTTTGTAAAAATAAATCTTCAATCTCATACCGGTTAATCCCGAGGGTGTAATTTAATTTAATAAACTGTCGGGCCTGTACATTCCAGATTTTGAATAATGGAGAAATAAAATCAAATTTCAAATTAAATATTCCTTGCTCAAGGCCAGCGTGCCGCCAATAGCTACCCAACCCAAGTGAGGAGTAAAAATAATAAGGCTTTAGTTTAAATAAATTGCCACTTGATAAAAATAAATGAGAATACATTCGATTTCCAAACTCATTATTGTCGTATCCTAAAACCAGTTCATGTAAATAACCTTTGGGAATATCTTCTGTTATCCCATAACTATAAACTCTGAAGTCACGAATATAAGATCGGTGTGAAAAGCTTAAACCACTGAGATACATGGTACTGTTGGCAAAATATTGTTTGTTGTCAGCATCAGGAGGTGGTCGGTCGAAAAAGGAAATGTATCTAATCCTACCGGCCAATGTAACTTGGAAACGATTATCATTTGAATTGATACCCAAGTTTAAACGACGACCATACCAACCATCCAAATATACATAATTAAGTGGTATTGAATCACTTAACACATTACTGGTCAATCGTACAATTTCCGACCTATAACTTCTTGAAGCAGCTATACCACCGGCAGAAACGGATTGAGGCCTTAAGAAACTACGTTCAGCAGAAAAGAAGAATTCATTGCGAATATAGTTATTGGCATAACCTCCATTTACATTTATAAATTTACCTTTCAAATTATTAATGGCATAAAAGGTTTCAAATCCAAAATGAGGTTTTGTTACTGTATTACCGAAAAAAGTAAGCCCTACTTCATGCCCAATACCTAATATATTTTTGTCGGCAATTCCTAGCTCACCTCTATGAATATTTCCGACTGATCCAGTAAGACCAATTGAAAATACATCTTTCGTAAGTATCAATATATCAACTATTTTCTTATTTCCAGCACGCGGTGTGATGATAAATCTCACATCCTGAAGATAAGGTAAGCTCCTTAAATAACGTTCATTGTCGGTAAGAAGGTTAGGATCTAAGTCCCTCCCTTCTTTTATCCATAAGTTCTTCCTGATAACATTCAGATTCGACTTGGAATGCAATTTATTGGCCGTTCTTTCAAACCACAGGTTAGTGGTCCTTGCGGTATCACTAAAAGTAGGACCAAATACCTCGAGCGATTTAATTGTAATGACACCTATTGTTTTATTTTTGAACCGTTTATAATATTCATAGGACTGTAACCCCTTAGTGACCGTATCATTTGTTGAATTAATCATATAGTCATAAAGCCATTTGGTAACACGATGACGTTGGGCTTTTACTTCCAGACTATCGTAAAATATTTTGGTATTTTTAGCAATTGAGTCAGTAGCTATTGTATCATTATTAAGCATTCCAATTTCCTTTCCTTGAGTGGTTATGGTTAATAGCAACATAATAATAACATAAACTATTTTCATAAAGATAGTATACCAGTTTCAAAAGCTAAATTTATTGAATTATTTCAAAATAAACCTTGTATCCACTCCTAAAAGTCTAATTCTGATACAAAGACTTTATTGATCAAAGATTCACTGAATGTATATAGCTATTATCCAGGCATTTGCCAACATATATAGTGCAGTATCTTTGTGGCATTTTTATATATTATTGGCTTTTCGGATTGGACTCAACCATTAATTATTCCCATTTGAAAACTTAAATTTTGATTCCATGAATATAAAAATGTAAAGCGATCGTATTTTATTAAATTTGCACCCGCATGTCAAGTATCAAAGAACTATATCGCAAAAACATTTACGGGGTCATGGGAACCCTAATCTTTCATATTCTGGTATTTGCCATTTTTTGGCTTGCTGAAATGAACTTAAGTGTTAAAACTGAAAAAGAAGAGCCGATCTTTGTCGATATTCAAATGACTGAAAATTTGAAAGAGGAACCTAAGCCTGAAATGGAGAAGCAGGAAGAAAAGAATGCAGCAGAGGATCAGTCATTAAAAAATCCTCAGCAACAGGGCAGTAATCGTGCTGTAAACGACGCTTCCAATGATAAAACTACCAATAGGAAAGATAAATTCTTTGACGATAATTACAATAGTGACATCGAGGATGCAAAAAGGTTGGTGGCTGATGTCAATAAGCAATTATCCAAAAAGATTCCTTCGATTAAAAAATATGAAATGCCTGAAGCGACTACGGAAGGTCAGGATCCTGATTCGATTAAAAATGTAATTTATTCAGGGAAAAGCAACATTCACTATTTTTTAGAAAACAGATTTCATCTCAGGTTGCCCATACCTGTCTATTTAGCTAAAAGTGGTGGAGAAATCAAAATTGACATACAAGTTGACAGATCAGGCAAAGTAATTAAAGCTGATGCGAGATCAATCAATGCTTCAAGTGATCCGATGTTAACAGAATATGCAATTCAGGCGGCCGAACGTACAGTGTTTAATGCTGATTCGAAAGCCCCATCTGTTCAGAAAGGAAGTATTACCTATAAGTTTGTGGCTCAGTAACATTAAATTAACGTAAAAGGGACAATATCTTTAACATCATTTAACAATTATTTTCACAAATTCTGAACCTGACGCCTTACATTTGTATTACATTTTTTTTCATAAGTTTAGGTTTAGTTAGGTTAGTTAGTTTAAGAGAAAAAAGGTAGGTTATTGAACCTACCTTTTTGTTTTCCATCCCATTTATCAATACTCTCAATACAAATTTTCACAAAAAAGCAAACTTTACCAGATCATTTAATTTACGAATTAAGTAACATCTTTCATTTACTAATTTATTAATGATACCTTTGTTCAATAGATATCAATGTTTTTTCTGACGATCATTGCGATTTATTAGCGCTGAATATTTGCTAATTCCAATTTTATTGTTCATTTTTAGAAAATTATTAAATAAAGAAAAACAAGAAGCACTGATATTTTTATAATCTATTCAAATAATTTAAGCTTTTGAGATGATCGATTACTCAAATACTGAACTTCTAAATGGAATTCTTAGAAATGATACGATTGTATTACAATTCATTTATAAGAATTTCTATTCAAATATTAATTTTTTTATCCAGAAAAATAATGGTGAAGAAGAGGATGCAAATGATATATTTCAGGAAGCAATTATAATTATATATAGGAAACTCAAAGCAAATGAGTTGCTTGTCGATTGCAGCTTTGATACTTATTTATACTCTATTTGTCGTTTTTTATGGCTTAAAGAATTAGAGAAACGAAGAGTTGAACAAGAAATCATCAAAGATAATCATGATTTCAACGACGAAATTTACGATGATGCTCTGGAAATAGTGATTGATTTAAACGAACGTTACAAATTATATCAAAAGCATTTTGCTCTTCTTGGAAAAGATTGTCAGAAAATTTTACAACTTCATTTCGACAAGGTTCCATTACAAAACATTGCTGATATAATGGGTTTTAAAGGTGAAAAATATGCCAAGAAACGTAAGTTCAGATGTAAAGAATTCCTTATCAAAAGCATTAAGCAAGATTTGGCTTACTCTAATATTTTAAATGGTGACAATTAATTGAAGCCTCAAAAACTTATCTAGCCTCGTATTTTACGGGGCTTCTTTTTGCGGTAATGCCAGTCAATAAATACTAGTACGATGGCTAAAAATAGAAAGATAACAAAATAAAAATCTTTACTGGTATATAAAGCCTCCGGATTTCCGATATTTACATATCCCAGCCAATAATGTGGGTGCGCCGTCAATGGATCAGATTGTTCAAGGTGCTTTAATTTTGCAAGGCGCAATGCGACATCTTTTCTTTTTCCCTTTGCCAGATACGAATAAAAGTCCTTCATGATTTCGGTCCCCGACTTGTCATCAACCTGCCAAAGGGTCATCACAATAGCTGGACAACCTGCATAAATAAACCCACGAGCCAGGCTCATTACTCCTTCCCCTTTTTGCAATTTGCCGGAACCGGTTTCACAAGCACTTAAAACTGCCAACCGGGCATTTAGCTTCATATTGTATATCTCGTAGGTATTCAAGAATCCATCTTCATTTGAATTCTTACCCGGCACTGAAAATACCAATTTCGAGAACATCGGCATGCTGTCATTGATAATTGTATGCATTGCCAAATGTAAAATATCAAATTCCGAAGCTTGCTCCTTAAAGGTATTTTCCTGAGCCAGATTATCAGCATAAGAAATCGTTTTTATATAATTGGAAAGATTCCTAACTTCCTCGGCTGCTCCAAGTAGTGGGGCGAAAATATACTTCTGATCACTTTCCTTATCACCACGCGACTCATTGGCAATATATTGAGGCGAAAATGCAATGAGGCTCTTTGAACTCTTTTTGGGTATATTTTGAAAATCAATTAACAAAGTAGATGAATAGCTATAATTTATAGCAAAATCCCGGACCAAATAGTCAAGATTTCTAAAATCCATTTTACTGGTATCAGGCAATTGCGATAATAATGCATCAAACGGTATGTATGAAAGTTTATCATCAGGTATAATGGTTAAATCTTTACCAACCAGCATTTTAGATACAGGTTTTAATAGGGTTTCATACAATCTATAACTTGATACCGAATAATGAACAAATTCTTTCTTCTTTGTGAGCAGGTAATTGGGGCTGGTCAAAAATTCATATACAAAATCTATATTTTTTTCATAAGTAGAATCAATCTGTGCCATTGAAAAATCGACTGCATCACTGGTTATAACAAACCGATAAAGAGCTCCAGTACCCCAATTTGAGGCCGGCTCATCGACTACAAACTCAATCAGTGCATCATCTGAGCGTAACTGCGACTGCACCTCTTTGATACCTGCAATTTTATTTTCATATTTAAATGAATAATATTCAGGGTACGATTTTTCAAAGCTCTTAATCAACCTTCCATATTCTTCATTGAGTTTAAATATTTTTGAACTATATAGATTTACCTTCTGCGAATCAGGCTTTTGCTGATGATTTTCCTCAAAGAGTTTCGAGGTATAATTGGTCACATTTATTTTGAGATAATCTTCCCTTTTTAACAATGAATCTGGAATTCCACCAAATGCTTTGGCCTTCACATCCTTTATTGAGGCCAGCAAATTGGATGCTTTACTTCGTTCAGCAAACTCAAATGCCCTATTGACGTATTGTTTATCGTTTGTCTGTTTAAAAAGTTTAAATGAAATTCTGATTGCATCAAAAAAGGTTGATTCCTGGTTCTGTGCAAGAAATAATTTACTTTCTTCATTTTCAAACCCAATACGCAATTGATGAATCAGTTGTGTTGATTTTGAAAGTGAACTTAAACCTGCACTGAAATATTTTTCAGCATTCTTGTTATCGAATTCAGATAAATATACATCACCCAGTTTTTCCATGGCCAGTGCTTTCTTTTTAAAAACATCCAACAATTGAATCTCAGATAGAATATTTTTTAATGGGGGATCAACCATTGGATTTTTTATTTCGAAAGAATCAACTAGCGCAACAATGGAATTTTGGTAATATTGAATGGCCTGATTTAGATTTACCTTTCGCTGTTTGCGGAAATCATCCATTTTTGGGGAAGCAATATTTTTCATCGAGTAATAATCTCCGAAATTCGATTGTACTTCCGAAAATGAAGTACTTTTCTCTCCATAGAATTTCAGAACAATGGTTTGGGCTTTGCCTGAATACAAAAGTGCTTTTTCATACTGTTTCTGCGAAATAAGAAATGATGAATAGGCCAGATATTCATCAACTAATTCAACATTATCTTCTCCATTTAAGACAATCCAACTTTTAATTGAGCTTAAATAATACTGATCAGAAAGCTCAAATTTACCTTCATTGCGATAAGCCAAGGCGATTAAATCATATAGTAATGGCTTTAATTGGGGAAGAGTTGTTTTTATATTTGCCTTAGTAAATCGAATTGCGTCAGCATTTTTTCCAAGCTTTAATTGAGTTTCTGCAATATTAAATTTTATAGTCTGTAAATTATTATTTAATCGAAAACTATCCTTTTGTAAAATCCGATAGGCATTCAGTTGATACTCTAAAGCTTTATTATAATCTCCCCTTAACCGATATGTATTACCCATATTGCTATAAACGGCCCCTAACAAAGGATAGTTCTCTCCAAATTCATCAATATAAAGTGTTTCAGCTTTTTTATATACTTCAATTGCTTTATCTAGACTTCGAAGGTTTTTATATTGAATCCCCAAATTAATCAATGGTGATGAAAGACGAGCACTTTTTTCTCCATAGATATTTTCATAAATATTATAGACTTGACTAAAATAAATGATTGCTTTCTCATAATCTCCAAGTCGACCCACTACCTCTCCATTTGCAGAAATTTTTCGAGCTAAAATACTATCCCGAACAAACGAATCAGACTTTTGAGGAAAAACAAGAGTAGGAAAAAGCATCAAAATGATGAAAAAAATCAAAAACCACTTCATTTTCATAAATTGCAATAGTCTGTATTTCAATTGATTAAAAAATATATTAAAAATAGTTGAAAAATAAATCATTTTAGAGGGTTACCTTTTGCCCTTTTTCGGAATTAACTAATGAACGAGGGTCATTAAGAACTAGTAAATATCATTAAACATTAAAACCAAAAGTATGAAAAATTTATTTGCCAACAACGAAAGAATCAATTTTGTCAATTTCTCTTTCGATGTGTTAACATCTGAAGAACTTGCAGTAATAAGAGGTGGAAAAGAAGCTGATGTATACGTTCAGCCGTAGATAATTCATAATTCAAATTGATTAATAT
>Ga0209724_1000769_pt1 | contig 30530 bp, 26 predicted proteins | sample grotaG_FD_184143 | JGI IMG/M metagenome (GOLD analysis project Ga0209724, IMG submission 184143) | Glacier valley bacterial and archeal communities from Borup Fiord, Nunavut, Canada, to study Microbial Dark Matter (Phase II) -... | ecosystem: Environmental > Aquatic > Freshwater > Ice > Glacier ...
GCGTGAAGTGCTCGAGCGAGTGCGTCCCACCTTTTTCCTGCCCTGGCACGGCGAACCGCGCCACCAAATCAACCACATGCGGCTGGCTCAGTCGCTCGAGCACCCTCCCAAGCGAGTGCTAGTGGTCGAAAACGGCAACATCATTCAGGTTTCAAAAACCGAATTCAAGGTGGCGGGTCAGGTCCCGGCGGGCGGCGTCTACGTGGACGGCCTGGGCGTGGGCGACGTGTCCGACGAAACGCTCACCGACAGGCAAGCGATGGGCACCGAGGGCGTGATGATGATTACCGCCGTGCTACACCCGGTTCCACACGTTGAGATGGTCTCGAGGGGATTTGTTCGCAGTAACCGTGAACTCGAGAACAGCATCAAAAACGTGGCGCTCGAGGTGCTCGAGGACGGCATTCGGGAGAAACGCCGCATGGAAGACATCCGCGACGATATTTACGGGGCGGTGCGTAAGTTCGTGCGGAAGGTGACGGGTAGAAGCCCGGTTTTGATTCCGGTTTTGGTGGAGTAACGCTTGAGAAGCGGTTGAGAAAAGGCGCTCGAGAGGGAGTCTTTTTTGCTACAATCAGTATGTGCGAGTACAATGGGATTCAAGAAAACCACAAATATGCTCTTATTGCGGTGAGATTTGTACTGCGGTGAGAGAACACGTTGTAGCCAGACGCTTTTTCTCAAAACAAGGTCCAGAACGCGGCGATTTAATAATTGTGCCATCCTGTTCGACATGTAATGCGCTAAAAGAACCCATTGAAACTCTCGTATCTATATTTTTACCTTTTTCGAGCAAAAACGAAGCGGCTCGTCGTGTTATTGATGAACAGATTGAAAGTGAAATAAACAGTAATAGTTTGTTGAAAGAAAGATATTTGAAATATCTAAGATTAGACTTTATCCATAAAAACGGAAAATTCGTCAAAGCGATGCGATTTTACTTTGACAAAGAAATGCAAGAGAATTTTCAAGTTTGGGCTGAATATGTAGTAAGAGGACTATATAGAGCACATCGTCAACATAATGTTCCAAAGAGTCATGACATCCGCATACTTAGATTTGTAAAGCGTGAACACATAGACTTTTGGTCAAGTTTTGTTGCAAATCAAGTAGGTGCGCTCAGCGAATCAAAGGCTCAAGGTGCTATTCAGTATAAATATGCGTTTGGGGATAGTTCAATAAGCTCAGCCTGGATGATAGAAGTATATGAAACAACTATTTTTGTCCTTACCCACGATATTCAAGACCCAGCATTGCTCAGCCAAATAGAAAAATTTGCTGTCGATACGTTCTCTTCACCGGAACTGTAATGGTCATGGAAAAGAGGGACCACTCACTCGAGCGGTCCCTCTTTTAAAACTCGAGCGAGAATTTAACCTTTAAATGCGGCGGCTAACTGGTGCAGTCCATCCTTGTCGGCAGTGGGTGCGCTCGAGGCCGCACTCGAGCGGGCTGAAGGTGTGGTGGTACAACTTTCGTTTCGGCTTTTTTTGACTCGAGCACAACCATGTTAAACTGAACCCATGAAAAGACGCTCCGTTCTGGTGGGGCTGGGGCTTATGGTTCTTGGCTGGGGCAACATGAAGAGTGTGGCCCGACCCAAACTCACTTTTAAGAAACCCACGCTCGAGCAGCAAACTCGTGCTCGAGGTCTGGTGCTCGAGTGGTTGAGCGTCAGAGACCGCCTGTATCGGGGCGAGAATTTGGCTTCGCTGTCCAGGCGAGACCGCGACCAAATCAAATTCGATGTGCTCGAGCGCGTATTCAATTCTGATAAAGCCAGAGAAAAAGCAGGGTGGAAAGGGTACAAATATGTCGAACCTTCGCCAGTCAAGCAGTTCAACTTTGATGCGGTCACGGTAGACGGCTTGAGATTTAAAGTGGAAACCTTGTACCAATGGGGTACGAGTAAGAACGAACCTTTGATAGAATCTGGACAGGAGTTTTACTTTTTTACCTTTGACTCGAGCGTTCAGACTATCGTTTATATCGAGGGGCAGATGTTTGGTACTGGAAAGTATGAAGAGGGCGTTTATAGGCTGGGCCGTTCGTGACCTCAGCGCGTCTCAGAATTCTGGAATCTAAAAGAGGGACCGCTCACTCGAGCGGTCCCTCTTTTACTTTTTACTGAAGCTCGAGGAAGAATTTAGCCCTTGAGAGCGGCAGCGAGCTTGTGCAGACCGTCCTGGTCAGCGGCGGGTGCGCTCGAGGCCAGCTTCTCGGTTTCGACACCGAGTCCAGGCAGCAGGGCAGCGGCTCCGGCCAGGTCGCCACCGCTGAGCTTCTCTTCGAGGCTCTTGAGGTGACTCACCAGGGTGCTGGCGGCGGGAACGCCGCCGAGGGTCTGCTGCCAGCCTTTGACGTTGCTGACGGCGGCGCTGGCGGGAACGCCGGTGAGTCCACCGGAAAGGGCTTGCAGGGTTTGGGACAGTTGCTCGTTCATGTATGTTCTCCTTGCTTCTAAATTTACTGCTCAGTTACTACACACCCGATGCGTCAGCGGAGTTGTCGCAATCCGTACCATTACTGGAGCCTTTAGAGACCATGAACACGAGTGTTTCATCCCATGCGGTCTCGAGCGCCAACTCCGTGAGAAGATAGAGTCATGAACTCATTTCCTTGCTCCAGACTACAATTTACCCTCGAGCGCGCATGAACCGTTACCCAGACGCACAGTCGCTCCGTAAGGTGCTCGAGCGGGTCTTTTCACAGGGTTACGCCGGAGACGAGGCCCACCTGCTGACCAAGCACCGTATGGCGGTAGGGTTTCAGTTCTCGGACCCTCAGCTCGAGGTGGTGATAGATGGGCGAGGAGGTGAGGTCGAGGTGCGTTGGGGACCCTCGAGCGCGCCCATACCCGATGTCTCTTTCTCAATGGCTGGAGAAACCATCCACAAATTTTGGACCGGAGAACTCAATATTGTGGCGGCCATGACCCGAGGTGAAGTGTCGGCTCGAGGGAATTTGATTCGCGCCTTATACCTGACCCCAACCATGCCGCTGCTTCAGGCGGTGTACCGCGAACTCTGGGCGGAAAGGGACGCGCTCGAGTAAAATTTGAGTTGCTTTAACTCCAGCTCTATGTCCCATAGTCTGGGACATGCTTTGTCTCAAGACACTGGGTCAGGGCGTGGCCTAATGTGGGGTCATGGTCACGGCCATCCGTTGCGACTGAGCCAGAGCGCCTCACTCGAGCGGACCCTCAAGCGCGCTCGTGCTGTACAGGAGAAACATGATGCACAAGTACGCAACCTTCGGCCTGCTGCTTGCCCTGACCCTGACCGCCTGTGGTGGGGGCGGGGGCACGCCTGCCCCACCGCTCAAAACGGATTTCATCCAGCCCACCTCGATTGAGGGCACCGTTCAGGTGGTGGGGCTGAGCAACACGGTGAAGTTGCAGCTTCAGGCAGATAAATCGAGCGACCTCGTAGCCAACGCAATCCTGCAATCCAACGGTCAGTTCAAACTTACTTTGCCCACCGCGACCCTGGCAGGCAAGCTCAAAAGTGACTTACTGCTGGGACTCTTGGAGTTGGTTTCGTCTGGTAGCGAGGGATGTACCGGCAGTATCACCATAAGTGACTTGATTGCCAAGGTGTACGGATTCACCACCCTGAAACTGGTGGATGGGACCACCACTACAAAATTGACCAGCGCGACCCTGAGCGCCTCCACTGACGGTGGCTTTCAGGGCACTCTGGACATGTGGTTGTATGCCAGCAGCCCGGTCAGCATGACTGGCTCAAGAACCTGTACGGACAACAGAAATGTCCAGGCGAATGTCCAGGTCAAACCGGGCTGGAATGCGGCCCGAATAAGTTTCAATGGTAAGAACACGGTTTTAGAAAGTGTGGACCCCACCAAAACGGTATGGCGGGAAGGGGGAATCGCTCCCTTCTGAGGGTTCCCTCGAGCGAATAACGCGGTTGAATCGAACCCGGCAACGGTTTTTGCATTGGAGTCTCGAGCGTGGGAGCAGATGGAAATGCGCTCGAGAAAATGTTTCTGGATGTGGGTTAGCGAGGTTGAGCCGGACCAAACATACTTTCTAACTGCTCGAGCACGAATGAGGCGGACACTGTTCCGTCAAATGGGGAAGAATTGGATAAAATAGACCAAGGTGAATAAAAGTAGATGTCGTTTAGAAGCTGGTCGCTGGGAGTGGTCAGAGCAAAGCTATCTTGCTCTGAAGCTCCAAAATCGGGATGGTAAACAACAATAAGCCACCGTTCTCCGACGGATGCAGTCGGATACGGTAGGCAGTAACCGCCTGATTTCTTTTTGACATAAACCAAGTGCCGTGTAGAACCAAACCACTGCGCTTCTACCCGCAGCAAAATGGATTGTGTTCCCGCAGTCCATCCGTCGGATTCGATGAGTGATTTTGTGTATTCCACACGCCCTACACCTAAAAAGTAAATTCCTGTAAGAGAGTTTTTGAGTTGTTGGTAGGCTTCTAGCTTTGCTTGAGCGGAAGGTTCCATCGGCCTGCTAATATCACACGCGCTCGAGCTGCCCCAGAACAAAAAAGCAGCGCACCAAAAGGAACGCTGCCACACCGCACTCGAGCGCCTAACGCTGTTCAATCGGAACGTAATGCTGGTTACTCGCACCAGTATACAGCGCCAGGGGGCGCAGCAATTTGTTGTTCCGGGTGTACTCAAGCACGCTGGCGCACCAGCCCGAGATGCGGGCCAGCGCAAAAATCGGGGTAAAGAACTCCTTTTTGATGCCCAAATCCGAATACACCACGCCGCTGTAAAAATCCACGTTGGGGTAGATGCCCTTGCTCGAGAGCCGCTCCACCACGGTTTGCTCGACGAGTTCGAGAATCTGGTAGTAGTGGCTCTTGCCCTGCTGACCCGCGACCACGGCGGCGTAATCGCGCAGTACCCGACTGCGGGGGTCGAAGAACTTGTAGACCCGGTGGCCCACGCCCATGATTTTTTCCTTGCGGTCCATCATGTCGGTGACGTAAGCCACCGCCTTATCTGGGGTGCCGATGTCGTCGAGCATGTCCATCACCGCTTCGTTGGCCCCGCCGTGCAGCGGCCCTTTGAGCGCCCCAATCGCGCTGGTCACGGCGCTGTACAGGTCGGACAGAGTGCTGGCGGTGGCCAGTGCGGTAAAGGTGGAGGCGTTCATGCCGTGGTCAGCGTGCAGAACAAGTGCGATGTCGAATAAGCGCGCCTGCTCGAGGGTGGGTTCGCTGCCGCGTAGCATGTACAAAAAATTTCCGGCGTGGGTCAGGTCCGCTCGAGGCGCGGTGATGGCGCGGCCCTCTACCGTGGCGCAGATGGCAGCGATGACGGTGGAAAACTGGGCAATCATGCGAATGGCGATGGCGTACTTGGTCTCCGGGGTGGTGTCCTCGGAATCTTTGTCCAGCAGGCCCAGGTAGCTCACCGCCGTGCGGAGCATCTGCATCGGGTTTGCGCCCGCCGGGTAATGTTTAATCTGCTCGAGCAGCTCAGGCGGCACGTTCCGGTTGGCTTTGAGGTCGGCGTCAAAGGCGCTCAGTTCGGCGCTCGAGGGGAGTTTAGCGTGCAACAGCGCGTAGGACAGCTCCTCGAAGCTGCTCTTCTCGGCCCACTCCTGAATGGGGATGCCCAGGTGGGTCAAAATTCCTTTTTCGCCGTCAATAAAGGTCAGTTCGCTCTCGGTGAAGACCACTCCGGCCAGCCCCTCAAATACTTTTACAGGTTCATGCGTGGTTTCGGGCATGGGGAACTCCTTGTGGCACAGCGGTCTACGTTTTAGCCTACGTTTCAGGAAGGCGTGCCCCCGCGTGCTACCAATCAATCGTGAGATGACTTTAGTTTAGCATCCCGCCCGTGTTGGGTAGAGTCCAAATCTAGGGTTTTTACGGCGGCTCGAGCTGTAACTGTCTACGGAACACAGGAGTTGCACCTCGAGAATCGGTGGGGCAATCTAACGTCCGAAGTCTCTTCTCGAATGCACCCTATTTTTACCAAATCTTTACTCGAGCACGTCCAGACTTTTACCAGAAACCCTTACCCTTATCACAGAAGCGCACCTGAGCCTCACGCGCTCGAGGAGAACATCATGAACCATGAATACCTGCACGACGAACTCGACAACGACGACGAACCCGTGGGTGAGATTCTGAGTCGCCGCAAAGCGCTAGCCCTGTTCGGTGCCGCTGGAGGCGTGCTGCTGGGCGCGGCCTCCAGCGCCAAAGCCGCCATCTCGAGCGCCAAATCTGTCACCTTGCCCTCGTGCGTGGTGCGCCCCGAACTCACCGAAGGCCCGTTCTTCGTAGACGAAAAGCTCAACCGAAGCGACGTGCGCTCCGACCCCTCGAGCAAGGTGGTCAAGCCCGGTGTGCCGCTCGTGCTCAGCTTTTTAGTGTCTAAGGTGGGTACCGGCATGTGCGCCCCCTTAAGTGGCGCGGTGGTGGACATCTGGCACTGCGACGCGCTGGGCAATTACTCGGACGTGAGCGGGATGGGTCAGGCGGACACTCGAGGCCAGAAATTCCTGCGCGGCTTTCAAACCACCGACGCCAAAGGGCTGGCCAAGTTTACCACCGTGTACCCCGGTTGGTACCCTGGTCGCGCGGTCCACATCCACTTCAAAATCCGTACCCTGAGCGGCTCGAGCGTGGTCTCGGAATTCACCTCGCAGCTCTTTTTCGACGAGAAAACCACCGATGTGGTCCACACCCAACAACCCTACGCGCAAAAGGGTAAGCGCACCACGCTCAACGCAGGCGACAACATCTACAAAAACGGGGGCAGTCAGTTGCTGCTCTCGGTGGCCAGAAGCGGCACGGGCTACGCGGCTACGTTTGATGTGGGCCTGAATCTGAAAGTTTGAGTGGGAGCGAAGGGCAGGGGAGATGGGGAGCAAGGGAGCAGGGAAGCAAAAAAGAGGGCGCTCGAGCGAATTGCTCCAAATCCCCTATCCTTGAGCGTTCACTTCAAACACGACAGAGAACTCATAACTCATAACCGACAACTGACAATTGAAAACCGATAACTGAAAACCGACAACCGACAACCCGCAAGCAAGCGCAACACTCCCCACTCGAGAACCCAAAGGAAACCCTCAAATGCACGTTCTACTCGTTGAAGACGACCCTAGATTGTCCCGCGTGGTGCTCGAGGGTCTGCGCGAAGATCAGCTCAGTCTCGAGCACGCCCCCGACCTCGAGACGGCGCGGTCTCTGGCGAGTTTATATCCCTTTGACGCGGTGACTTTAGATGTGATGCTGGGCGAATCCGAAAACGACGGCTTTCTGCTGGCCAAAGAGTGGCGCTCGAGCGGGTTTAACGCGCCCATCCTGTTCCTGACCGCCAGGGGTGACATCGAATCCAAAGTGGCGGGCCTTCAGGCGGGGGGCGACGACTACCTGACCAAACCGTTTGATTTCCGCGAACTCCGCGCCCGACTTCAGGCGCTGGTGCGGCGCTCCGGGGGGCACGCCGACCCGCTGCTCAAATTACCCGGTGGCTTCACCGTAGACGTAACCTCGCACGAGGTGATGCGCGGCGGCTTACGGGTGGCGCTCACGCCCCGCGAATACGCCCTGCTCGAGTGCTTCGCGCTCAGTCCTGGTCGCACTTTTTCGCGTCAGGGTCTGATAGACCGCCTGTGGCCCGGTGACAAGCTGGTCGAGGCCAAGATTGTCGATGTCTACGTCGGCAGCGTGCGTCGCAAATTGGGCGAAGCGGTGATAGAAACCGTGCGTGGCGCGGGGTACAGGGTGGGGAAGCCGGAGGATTGAGGGCGCTCGAGCAAAATGTCTTGCGCCTCCGGCTGTCTTGGCCTGAACAGCACGTCTTGGATAGAACGGCACCTATCGGGCCTATCCGCCTTCCGGGCTAGGCCGCGTCTTGAGATAAGCGGCACTGTCTTGGACAAAGCGGCACCTATCGGGCCTGTCCGCCTATCGGGCCATCTCGCGTCTTGAGATAAGCGGCACCTATCGGGCCATCTCGCGGGTAATTAGTCATTGGTTATTGGTCGGTTTGTGGTTGAACATAGAGAGCAGACCAACCAATAACCAATAACCAAGAACCCGCCGGAGGCGCTCTTTTTAACACTCGAGCGCCCCCAACCCCCAACCCTGTAACCTGTAACCCGAAACCTGTAACCCGAAACCTGTAACCCAAAATGACCCTACGCCTGCGCCTCGCCCTCCTCGCTTCCGCGCTCTCGAGCGTGGCGGTCATCGTGCTGTTCCTGGCGCTTTACGTCGGGGTGCGCGGTACGCTCGAGGGAGTGCTCGAAGATTCGCTTCGAGGTGGCATGAACTTCGGTTTAGACGATGGAAGGCGTGGCCCTAATCCCCTCGAGCACGGCAGGGGAGACGGTGGCGGTGGCTCGAGGCCCACCCCGCCTGGACTGGCTACCGTGGTCACGTTTACGGCTTCTGGAGCGCTCGAGAGTGGCACGCCTCCGATTCGGGTCGCGCTCAAAGAGGGTTTTGCCTCGAGTGGGGGCTACCGCGTGCTCACTACCCACCTCGCAAACGGCGGCTGGGTGCAGGCGTTCCGCGCCGAGTTCGAGCTGCTCTCGAGCCTCGAGCGGGTGACACGGCTGTTTTTCTGTATTGCCCCGCTGGTGGCCCTCCTCGGTCTGGTGGGCGGTTACGCTCTGGCAGACCGCGCCCTGCGCCCGGTGGACGCTGTGACCCGGCTGGCGGGGCGTATCGCGCAGTCGGGACGCCACAGTGAGCGGGTGCCGCTGGCCCCTGGAAGCGACGAGATGGCCCGCCTGACGGCCACCATCAACGCCATGCTAGACCGCTTAGCCGGGGTTATCGAGCGCGAGCGGACCTTTTCGCTGGCCGCTGCCCACGAACTTCGCACCCCGCTGGCCATCATCCGCGCCCGCACCAGTCTGGCGCTCGAGCGAGACCGCGACCCCGCCCAGTACCGCGCCGCTCTCTCGGAGGTCGAGGGCATCAGCCTGGACCTCACCGTTCTGACCGAACGCCTGCTGGCCCTGGCCCGCACCTCTGGCCCCGCCCGCGTCGAAAGCGTTGATTTGGCCGATGTCGCGCTCGAGGCTGTAGAGATGCACACGCTCACCGCCGAGGCCAAAAGGGTGCGCGTCTCGCTCGAACTCGAGAGTGCGCCCTCGAGCGGGGACCGCGCTGCACTGTTGCTGGTGGCCTCCAATCTGGTGCAAAACGCGCTGCGCCATGGTCAAGTGCTGGGGCGTGAGGGTGGGCGGCTGCGGGTGGGGACGCACCTGCTCGAGGACCACGCAGTTCTGTGTGTCGAGGACGATGGCCCCGGCATTCTCGAGACCGACCTAGAGCGTCTGCTGCAACCCTTTCAGCGTGGTTCCAAGCTCCAGGGCAGCGAGGGCGCGGGTCTGGGGCTGGCGCTGGTGGCCGCTGTCACCGAGCAGCACGGCGGTACTCTGAGCCTCGAGCGCTCCCAGTGGAACGGTTTGAGAGTGGGGGTCCGATTGCCGCAAAAGGTGCTCGAGACTCAGTTCAAAGCGTCAAGTTAGCAAACGGGGAGCGTGCTCGAGGAGCATTCAGCTCAAACCCCCTCGATGCACCACGCCCAGAGCAAACTTTTGTCGAGTTTATCACCTGTCTAGACTTAACCTTAACTTAATATATGGCTCTATGTTGAAACAATCTATTTTTCTGGGTTTGCTGGTCTCGAGCACCCTGATTCCTGCTCGAGCACAAAATTTGCCCATCATCACGGTGGGCTACATGGCCCCTTTGAGTGGCTCACTGTCGGGCATCGGCGAAGAAGTACGCAATGTGGCGCTCGGGGCGCTCAACGACGCTCGAGCCGAGTTTAGGGGGCTGGGCTTTGACCTGAGATTCAAGTCTTTCGACGACGCGGACCAGGCGGATACCGCCAAAGCTCAAGCCCAACTCGCCGTAGCCGACCCTAACATTCTGGTGCTGATTGGCCCACTTTATTCAGACAGTGCGCTCACCGTGTCCGACTTTCTGTTTGCGGGCAAGCTGGCCATGCTCAGCCCCACCGCCACGGCCACTACCCTCACCGACCGCAGCCTTTCCAACGTGAGCCGTCTGGTCGCCAGAGACGATGCCCAGGCTGCCGCAGCGGTCAAATTCCTGACCCAGACTCTGGGGGCCAAGAGCGTGACTTTAATCAACGACAGCACCTCCTCGGGGCGTGGTCTGACGGTCCAGATTGCCTCCGGCCTGCGTGACGCGGGAATCAAGGTGTTGGGAAACATCGGAACCGCTCCAATCCTCTCGACCACCAGCACCGAGCGCCTGCAAGTGCTGGGTAAAACCGACTTCTCGAGCGTGCTGAGCACTATCAAGGACCTCAAGCCCAACGTGGTTTATTACGGGGGCCAGTACGACACGGCGGCGGCCCTGCTCTCGAGCATGAAAAAAGCGGGTATCAGCGTGCCTTTCGTGGGGTCAGACAACCTCAACACCTCGAGCTTTTACGGTCTGGCTGGAGAAAACGCCCGTGGCATCTACATCAGTTCCACCATTGCGCCCCCGGCGGCTTACCCTCGAGCCAAGGATTTCGCGGCCAAATACCAGAAATCTTTTGGTAAAGAAGTGTCTGGGGTGGGCCTGCTGGCTTACGACGCCACTCAGGTAGCGCTCCGCGCTTTAAGAACCACCCTCAAAGGGGGTCAAAAGCCGAGCCGCTCGAGTGTGCAGGCAGCCCTGCGAAAAATCACCCTGAAGTCGAGCGAGACTTTGACCGGGGACATCGCTTTCAACCGCGATGGCGACCGGATGAAGAGCAATGTGTACATCTTGCAGGTGGGGAGTGACCTGCTGCCTCGAGTGAACAGTGTGATTCCAGTGAATCTGAAGTAGCGGGTCTGAAGGTCACTGTTTTTCAAAGCAGTATTCAGACCCTTTGCTTACTTCTTCTCGAGCAGCACATTGTCCAGCGTCATGGTTCCCTCGCTGCCCACTTTTTCAGTCCGCACCTCTACCGAGGTCACTTGCTTGAGATATTCGCTCAGGTTCACCGCCTTGCCCCAGCCATCCTGAGCAAAGTTCTCGAGCGGCAGGCGGTAGGTCTTCAGGGTGGGGTCCACGCTCAGAATCAGGTTGGGAAAGTCGTAAGAGGTGTCTATTCCGCCCGCGACCAGCATCACCCGCAGGCTCGAGCGGCCCGCCTGACCTGCGGCAACTTGACCGATAAGCTTACTAGCCAAATCCAGCCGCAGGGCCGCGTAGGGCGTCAAATCTAGCGGGGCGTCACCGGGTTGCAGGTGTGCCCCGGCCACCACCGCCGCGTAGCCGTTGGGGGCGGACAGTTTGAACTGAACCTCGAGCGCTTTACCCGCGCCATTGGGAACCTTGCTCGAGCTGACGGTGGTTTTATGGGCCGCATTTTCCTGGTAGCCGTACAAAATGCTGCTGCCGCCCAAGTTGGTGGCGTCGCCCTCGAGTTCGTAGTTTTGCAGCACCTGGGCTTTTTCGGTGCTCAAGGCGGGAGCGCTCGAGGCTTCATCCAGGCGCACCAGACGGATGTTGTCAATCTTCACCACCCCCTTGGTGCCGGTGGTGTTGGCGGTGATGGAGACGCGTTCCACCCCCTTTAGAATCGGTCCGATGTCTACAGCTTTACCCCATCCGGCCTGCTTGAAGCTCTCGAGTGGAACATCAAAGGTTTCAAGGGTGTCCGAGCTGGGAAGGTTCACTTCGGGGTTGTCCCCACCGTTATCCACCCCATCTTTTTCCAGCGCTACCCGCAGCGAGGTGCCCCCCGTGGCCGCCAGCTCGAGCCGCAGATGGGTGTAGGGCGTGAAATCCACGCTCGAGCCGCTCTTGAGGCCGATTATGGCAGTTACGCCCCCGTAATCGTTGTTGAGTGGGATGTCGTAGGGAAACTCTAGCCGTCCGCTTTGGGTGCTCGAGGGGGCTTTATAGGGCACTGGGCCGCTCACCGGGGGCAGGTTGTCCGGCTTGCCGTAGCTGTAAGAGCTGGTGGGAACGCCAAAGTTGCTCTGGCTTCCGGCCTCGAAATCGGCCAGCACTGTACCCGTGCTCGTCACCGGGTTGATGGGGTAGACCCGCGTGTCCACCAGGTTGGATGGGGTGGGCTTGGCCTCTGAGGGAGCTTTGAACCCCAGGGCCTCGAGCGCGCCCACCTCGAGGGAACCGCCCCGGAAGGGTCCGAAGGTGCTGGCCCCGTCGCTCGAGTCGTAACCCCACATCGCGTAGGCCATGCCCAGCGCTTGCGCGGATTCGCGCATGTCCCGAATCCACTGCACCCGGTCTTGCGGCGGTGTGACGTTCACCAGCGCCCCAAACTCTCCCAGCAGCAGCCGCGCATTATTCTTCTTACCCCAATCGGAGGCTCGAGCCAGTTCTTTTTGCAGGGTCGCTTTATTAAAGCCCTGCGTTCCCAGCGCCTCGAGCTGACCTTGCAACTCGGCGCGTAGCCGCTTGTTGGGGACGTTGTACAAAATTCCCGGCAACGCTGCGTTCATGCGCTCAGGCGTGATGGGGTAGGGCACCCCCCTCGAGTAGGCCAGTTGCCAGCCCGACCAACTCGCGCTCTGGTGAGTAAAAAACATCGGGTCGTAGTCGTGGAGGCTATAAATCACGTTCTTGTCCTGCACTCCACCTAGCTGCCCAACTAGCTGCAAGGGTTTTAGCTCGAGCAGGCCGTTAATGCCGCCCCAGCATTTCCCGGTGGCAATCAGGGTCAGGGTTTTACTGCCCGCTCTGGCCGCGCTGTAGAACTTTTGCTGGAAGGCATTCCAGTCGAAGCTCGGCTCACAACTATCCCCGACTGGGCTGATGGGTTCGTTCATCAGTTCGAGAGCCACATTGTTCAGGCCGTATTTGGGCAACATCTGCGCTAATTTGGTCAGCAGCGCCGGATACTGCGGGTCTCCGGTGAGCGCGAGGCGCTGGGTGTTGTACTGCGGGTGCAAATCCACGATGACCTTGAGATTCAGGCGTTTGGCCTCGGTCAGGGTGCGCTCGAGCTGGGACCACACCGCACTTGAGGCGTCGTAGAACTTGGTCGGCTCGAGCGGCAGCCGGATGAAGTCTGCGCCCATGTCGCGTAACTTTTGCAGCTCCGAGAAGCGTGACTCGCGGAACTCGCCGTACTGAAACCAGCCGGTGACGTTGACGCCCCGCTTGGGCGCAAAGGTCCTGACCGCCTCTCCTTCCAGCACAGGCTCGAGTACAGGCTCGAGCGCTGGATTCTGTGCTCCGGTGGGCAGGGTCGGGGTAGTCGAGGTTTCGGCACGACAGGCCACCAGCAGCGTGAGGGTCAGCACTAGAGCGGCTCGAGCGGTCAGGCCAAATTTCACGGTCAGGGCGGTGGGCATACGTCACCTCGGGGAACTTGAAAGAATTCGTGAAAAATACCTGGGACAAGGCTTAGTCTTTCCCTCCTCTCGAGCAAGTCCATGTGACATGACCCAAAGAATCTTCATCTGGTAGCTCGAGATACACTTTCAATTCCGTGGGATACGCTCACGGTTGTGACTTTGTGAAGCTCTATGCCGGGGGCAAGTTACGGTAATATCGAGCGGCTAGTCTCGGTTCTGTATCACATCACACTGTATGATTGGGGCTGTGCTTCCTTTATTTCACGATGCTTTTTACCGCTTTGTACCCATTGATGACCCCGCAAAACTCGCCCGACAGCTCGAGGAGGTTTGCTCGAGCGCGGGGGTTCTGGGTACGGTTTTGGTCGCCCCTGAAGGCATCAACGGGATGATGTGTGGACCGCTCAAAAGTCTGCAAGTCGTTCGTGACGCCCTCGAGCGTGATGAGCGCTTCTCTGACCTAATGTACAAGCGCACCGCCTGCCCGGTTCAGGTCTTTGACCGACTTCGCGTGCGGCTCAAGGCCGAAATCGTGCCGCTAGGAATTGCCGGGGTGGACGCCACCCGCTTTCGCGGAACCGACGTTTCCCCGCTCGAGTGGCGCGAATTGCTCAGCCGTGAAGACGTGATTGTGCTTGATAACCGCAACGCCTTCGAGTACACCCTGGGCCATTTTAAGGGAGCCATCAATCCGGGGGTGGACAATTTCCGCGATTTTGCCGGGTTTATAGACCAGAATTTACCGCAGTGGGCCGACAAAATCATTGCCATGTACTGCACCGGCGGCATTCGCTGCGAAAAAACGGGTGCGTGGCTGGCCTCGAGAGGAATCGAGATTTTGCAGCTCGAGGGCGGCATTCTGCACTACTTTCAGCAGATGGAAAACGCCGATGAAGACTTTGAGGGCACCTGTTTTGTCTTCGATGCCCGCCAGGAACTCGATACTCGAGGGAGGGTTGTCAGGACACCGCGTACAGCCGAGTTTGAGGGGACGGTTTCAAAGTTTTTGTGGCGTGGGATGGAAGTGGGTAGTGATGGGTAATGAGTTGTGAGTTCTGAGTTGTGAGTTTTGCGCCTCCGGCTGTCTTGTCCTAAGCAGCACCTACCGGGCCAGGTCGCGGGTCTTTAGTAGTTGGTTCTTGGTTGGTTTGACTTCGGGCGCTCGAGTACAAACCAACCAAGAACCAAGAACCAATGACCCGCCGGAGGCGTTCTTTTTCACCCTCGAGCGCCCACTATCCCAAATCGGGCAGGCCCCAGACATGCCACATCGCGTCCACCCTAGCTCTTACACCCGCGTCCATCTCGATTTTGTCGGGCCAAACCCGATCAAAGCCTTCCTCGGGAATCTTGCGGGCTGCGTCCCACACCAGAACCTCGCCTCCATGCTCAGTCTGCTCGAGCCACACATCCCTTTCGGGGTCGATGTTGTTGAGGACCGTCCACCACACGTCTTGCAGGTTCTCGAGGTCGGTGAGGTTGTCGCAAATTAAAATGTGCTGAATGTCTGGGCCTGCGTCTCGAGCGAGTTCCGCACCCAGTTCACGGCTCTCAGTCGCTCGAGTCTTCTTGAGCTTGATGGCTAAAAAACCGGGTTGAACGAGGGTGGTTTGCGGGGGACGCTCGAGGGTGGTTTGTGCTCGAGCGGGAGCGGGCGAGCTGCGGACAGGCCCGGAAGGTGCCGCTTTGTCCAAGACGCCACTCGCCCCTACAACAGACGTTTTGGACGGCGTGCTCGAGTCTTGCCTCTTGCCCCCCTGCCCTCCTGCCCCCCTGCTCGAGCGCAGCTCCTCCGGCATCTTCGTCGTCGCGTCAATCACCAGCTTCCCGCCGTAGCTCCACTTGCGGCTCGAGTGGTCCAGCACGTCCACCGGTCCCCTCGAGTGCAGCACGTCGCTCTGCACGTCGGCTTTTTCGCGTACCTGCTCGAGCACCGCCGCCAAGTTGGTCAGCTCCACACCCTCATCCACCACGATGACCACCTTGGCAAACATCATCTGACCCAGGCCCAGCAGCCCGTGCGCCACCTTGTACGCCTGACCGGGGTAGCCCTTTTTGATGCTGACAGTCACCAGATTGTGGGCCACGCCCGCCGGGGGCATGTGGTAGTCCACAATCTCGGGAATGATGAGCTGCGCGGCAGGCAAAAAGAGCCGCTCACTGGCTTCGATGAGGTAAGCGTCCTCCATCGGCGGGCGACCCACGATGGTGGCCGGATAAATCGGCTGGCGGCGCATGGTGATGGCGGTGACGTGAAAGCGCGGGTACTTGTCCACCGGGGTGTAAAAGCCGGTGTGGTCGCCAAACGGCCCCTCGTCCACCCACGGCTCCTCGGGGTCCACGTAACCCTCGAGCACGAATTCGGCGTTGGCGGGCACCTCGAGCGAAACCGTCACGCCCTTTACCACCTGCTGGCGTTCGCCGCGCAGGTAGCCGGTGAGCGAGTATTCGTTGATGCCGGGAATGGGCGGCAGTGGCGCGGTGGCCGCATAAATCAGCGCTGGGTCGCCGCCCAGGACCACCGCCACCTCGAGCTTCACTCCTAGTTCTTTGGCGTGCTCGAGGTGCCGCGCTCCAGTTTTGTGGCGCTGCCAGTGCATTCCGGTGGTGTTTTTGCTCATCACCATGACCCGGTACATGCCCATGTTGTACTCGCCCGTTTTGGGGTCCTTGGTGACGACGAGCGGCAGGGTGACAAAGGGTCCGCCGTCCTGCGGCCAGGAGGTTAGAATCGGCAGCTTGCCCAGGTCCACCTCGTCGCCACGCCAAACGACCTCCTGAACCGGAGCGGTCTTGACCCGGCGTGGCGGTAGGTTGGCCACATGTTTGAGCTTGGGCAGGTTGGAGAGCAACGCTCGAGGGCCACCCACCCGGATTTTGATGAGGTCGCGCACCCGTTCGGCCAGTTCTTCCAGACTCTCCAAACCCAGTGCCCAGGCCATGCGCTGAGGTGTACCCATCAAGCCGATGGCCAGCGGAAAGCTCGAGCCTTTGACGTTTTCAAACAGCAACGCGGGGCCGCCCACCTTCACAAAACGGTCCGCAATCTCGGAAATCTCGAGTGTGCTACTAATCGGTGCGCTCACCCGCACCAGTTGACCGCGCTGCTCGAGCAAATCTACAAAACCCTGCAAGTCCTGGAAAGCCATGCTCAGAGTTTAGGTGCGGCGCTCGAGCTTTACTGGGATAAAAGCTAAGGTGCTGAGTGAGGGACGCTGCTCAACCCTCTCGAGGAGGGGAGTGCTCGAGCCAGAGTTCGGCCTCGCGCTGTAGGGTAGGCGATGCGTCGTACTCTCGAGCGAACGCTTCGTACTCCTCGAGTAAAGTCTGCCGCCGCAAGGCCGCAACCCCTGCTTCTACCGAGGCGCTCAAATTGGGCAAATGGTGGGTTCGTCTGTACTGCTCGAGGAATTGCACGCTCGAGTCTTTGAGGGTGATGTATTTTGCACAACTTGCTTTTTCTCGCGGTTGTGCGGCTCGAATCGTATCGCCTGAAGTTTAACCATGAAGTCCATTATGAACGGGTGCAAACGCACCGTGATTCTTTCTGAACATCACCCCTCGGCGCTTTGCTTCTCTAAAACCTGCCAGCGCCCCGCCAAGGTGAACACCAAAATAATCACTGCCAGAACCCCCAGCTCGAGCAGGCCACCCATGAACACGCTGCTGTGTAAATCGGTGCGGCCCACCGATTCGGCGGTGACAATCAGCATCCGCCGCACCGCCGCGATGATGCCCACCACCAGAAAGGGGGCCACGGTGAGGGCGTGGGTGCGCTCGGCCTGACGCAGGGTGTAGGTGATTTCGGCCAGCATCAGCGACAGCAGCACCCGGTCCAGCAGCCGCACAATCGCCCCGTCTACCCCGCTGCGCCACGACATCACCGTTTCGACCACCGCTGTGATGAGTAAAGCCACCGCCGCAATGACCAGCAGGTAAGCGGCGGCTTGATACAGCACATGTTCGATTCGCTGGAGGTTTCCCTCGCGCGGACTCGAGCCTGTGGCGCTCAGCGGGACCTCGAGCGCGGTGACGCCCTTTGTAGAGGTCACGGTGAGGCGAACTGGCTTCGGGTGGCCATGAAGTTACCCAGCGGAGCCTCGCCGGATTCACTGTGTGTCACGGCCCGAATCAGGTGCTCCCCGCCCACGAAGCAGCCCTGCCAGGACTCGCCGTAGCCACCAAAGGCTTCCTCACGGTCTCCCCTCGAGCGCAGTACGTTCACGCCCACCTTGAACGCTTGAAGCCGGGGCGTGACCTCGGCGGCAATTTTGGGGTCGTCGCTGCCGATGGTGGCCACCAGACTCCCTCTCGAGACGTTCATCTCGCCGATGAGTTCGTCTAAAGTGTCCACCAGCACGAAAGTGTCGAGTGGCCCGAAGGGTTCTGCGTGGTAAAGTGGCGAGCGCCGGGGAACGCCCAGCAGGGCGGTGGGGGCCAGATAAGCCCCGGTGTCCTGACCCTCGAGAAAGTGTGACGCCTCGAGCTGGCCCCTAAATATCGGAACCGCGCCCAGCGTGAGGGCCTCGAGCACCCTGGCTTGCAGCGATTTCACCTTGTCGGCGTTGATGAGTGGACCGTAGCTGAGCCGGGGAAAGTCGCCATTCTCGAGCTTGAGCGGATGCCCCACCTTAATCTGGCTCATGGCACGCTGGTAGGTTTCCAGAAACTGGGGAAATAAGCGGCGCTCGACCACGAAGCGGGCGTAGGCGGTGCAGCGCTGTTTGCCGTACTCGTAACCCTTGAGAAGTTGCCCCTCGAGCAGCGTCCAGTCGCTGAAATCCCACAGGCCGTAGGCGTTGACCCCTTCCATCTCGAGCATGTAGCGCTTGCGGCGGTCCAGCAACCCGTCGGCCACGCTGCGCCCGTGCGCGCGCCCACCCACGAAGGCCACCGCGTCCACCGCTTCGGAGCGAATCAAAACCTCACCCAGCAAGCTGCCGCTGCCGTGAACCAGACACAGCGGTACCCCGGCTTGACGGGCCAGGGCCACCGCCAGGGTCACGCTGGCCCCACCGCCCGCACTCGGTGACTTGGCCAGCGCGATGTTTCCGGCCAAGGCCTGCACCAGCATGGAGTGAACTAAAACCGAGAGCGGGTAGTTCCAGGACGCGATGTTGCTGACCAGCCCCACCGGGGTGCGCCCGTGGTTAAGGCGCTCGGATTCAGCTAAGTACCACTCCACCCCCTCGAGCATCCGGTCTACGCTGGTGCGGGCCTGAGCCAGAGGTTTGCCGATTTCCCACACCAGCAGCAGGGCCAGGGTTTCGCGGTGCATTCTCAGAAGGTCAATTGCTGCCTTGATGCGTTCACAGCGCCCCTCGAGCGGCAGCGCTGCCCACTCGGCTCCCTCCGCCGCTGCCGCCCGGACCGCCACCTGAGCAGTTCCCCGGTCCAGGTCCAGACTCAGGGCTAAGGGGGTGCCATCGTTGGGCGAATACGTCTGGCGGGGCGTACCGACGGCGTGCCAACTTCCGCCCCAGACCCCTGCCAAAAAACCCTCCTCGGTGAACGCTTCCGGGGCGACAGAGCGCACGGTGTGGTACAGCACGGACCAATCTCCGCCGTAGAGCGACATATTTGACCTCCTGGAATAAGTGAAGCCTAAAGCAGCGCTCGAGGGAAGGTCTGTCTGCTTTGTGACCGATGGGGAGGTTTGAGCACCGTGCTCGAGGGAAAACTGTGCTCTATAACGCAATGGGTCCGCACCGAAGCTCGAGTCAACCCATGCTCGAGTCCCTGTTCTCAACGGGTTTCTGTGGCTCGAACTGCGCGGCCTGAAATTCGACGATGTAGTAAATCAGGTAGCGGTAAAAGCGCACCGCCGACAGGATGTAAGCGCAAAACGTCACCGATTTGACCAGGGCCACGAACAGCGGGTCGAGAAAGCCCGCCTCGAATCCGCTCGAGTCCACGATGGGAATAATCAGGACGTGGGTGAACAGGTAGGCGAACACCAGCAGCAGGTCCACCGCCGCGTACAGTCGAATTCGTAAGTTGTGGGTCACTCGAGACAGGCCGCTGATGATGAAGGTTAAAATCAACAGAATGCCGGTAAAGTACGACACCATATTCGAGCGCATCCCGTCCCAGAGGACGTTGAGCATTCGCCAGGAATCGGGGGTGGGCTGGGTCTTGTCGTAATGGACGGCCAGCACGCTCAGAGCAATCACCGCGCCGCAGACCACAAATTCCCAGTCCCACTCGAGCGAGGCCACGATGCGCCGCAGGGTGTAGGCCCGCGCGGTGAAGATTCGCCGCAAGGTGATGCTGATAAACAGCGCGGTAAAAATAATCAGCAAAAGGTAGAGCGCGGGTTGAAGAAGGTTGGTTTCCAGCGTCCACAGGCTCGAGCGAATGAGCAGCGGGCCTGCCAGGGTGACCCCAATCCCAATTCCCAGAAAGAGCGGAGAGAAAAGGCGTCCAGCCACGGGTCGCTGGCGGGGCGAAAGGTCGCGCACGTTCTCGGAGAAATCCGACATAGGGGGGATTTTAGCGGGTTTGTCGGGGACGCTCGAGCGGACAGGGAGGGTAAGGGTGACTGGCACTCGCCCTGAGTGCTCAAGCTCAGGCTTTCAGGGCGCAAGCATTGCGCCCCTACCGAGACGACGGTGTATTTAGCTGGTTGGCCTGGAACGGGCCTCACCCCGCCGCCTTCGCGGCTCCCTCTCCACAACGTGGTGAGGGACAAGCGGCAAAGCCGCCAGGGTGAGGGCCGTTCCCGCTCGAGCAAAAACAAATCACCTTCACCCACATCCACACAACACAACTCGAGCGCCACACAAAAAAAGGGCGCACATCGGTGCGCCCTCGAGAATTCCCGTCTTAAAGCTCACCACTCATTGCTCATTGCTCATTGCTGACTCAGGTAATGTACTTCTCCCAATTCGGCTGCACATCGGCCACATGACCATAAGCGTAGACCCCGAAGTTGGGCACTCGAGGCTTGACCGCCAGCGGCATTCCGGCCAAATCGGGCAGCCTGTCGCCTTTTTTCTGGTTGCAGTCGCGGCAGGCCGTGACCACGTTTTCCCAGGTGTGGCGTCCGCCTTTGGAGCGTGGAATCACATGGTCGAGCGTGAGTTCCTGCTTGCTGCCGCAATACTGGCAGGTATAAAAATCGCGGCGCATCACATTGCGCCGCGAAAAAGGAATCGGATGAATCCTGGGGCGACGAATGTAACGCTTGAGTCGAATCACGCTGGGCACCGCCATAGAGGTGCTGGGCGAACGGATGAAATCGCTCGAGTTCTCGAGCACCTCGGCCACCTCGTACATCACCAGCGTGATGGCCCGTTTGATGGAGCAGACATGCAGCGCCTCGTATGAAGCGTTGAGCACCAGAACGCGAGGCTGGCTCAGGTTCAGGCTGACAGGAGTTGTGGCCTCGGCTTGAACGGTATCTTGATATCGCGTCATATCGGGGTCAATTATAAGCCGTCTTTGTGAAAATACCGTCTGCCAATTGACAAGTTAGGGCTAAGCCTTTTGCATTAGCCGATTGACATGACTCGAGCAGGGGTTTGAGCCAAAATAGTCTGATTGTGCGCTCGAGCCACCCTGTTCAATCCTCCCCAATCCTTCACCGACCTCTTGACTTAGAGTCCACTCTAAGTTTTAAGGTGGTGCGGTGGAACGTCAATAGACTGTGCTCGAGGCGGCGTGTGAGCTCGAGGTAAGCGGACAGGCCCGATAGGCGGCCCGCCCCGAGAGGTGTGGTCTGGCCCGGAAGGTGCCGTTCTGCCCAAGACACAGGGCTACCCATATACCGCTCGAGGACATTAAAACCTACCTCGAGTTGGGGGCTTCACCGGGGCCACAGAGTTTGGTGAGGAGGCTCGAGATTTTGCGAAACCATCTACACAGTATTGAGAATCAAGTCAACGCGCTCGAGGACGCTAAAAAGCTTCTCGAGGGCAAAGTGAACCGGTACGCAGAACTCTTGGATGGACATCGTGAACTGGAGGAACAGCATGAAAAAGCGTAATTTGGGCGGTCTCGAGGTTTCCGCATTAGGTCTGGGCTGCATGGGTATGTCCGAGTTTTACGGTCCCACCAACGAGGCCGAGTCTCTGGCGACCCTGGAGCGGGCGCTCGAGTTGGGCATTAATTTTCTGGATACCGCCGATATGTACGGCCCCTTCACCAACGAGGAGCTGCTGGGACGTTTTCTGAAAGGAAAGCGTGAACAGGTGGTGCTGGCCACCAAATTCGGAATGCAGCGCGGCACGGACGCCAGCTTTCGGGGCTACAACGCCCGCTCCGAGTACGTCAAGGCCGCGTGTGAGGCGTCGCTAAAGCGTCTCAAGGTGGACGTGATAGACCTGTATTACCTGCACCGCCTGGACCTGGAAGTCCCCATCGAGGACACCGTGGTGCGATGCGCGAACTGGTGCTCGAGGGCAAGGTGCGCTATTTGGGCCTGAGCGAGGTCTTGAGCACCAACATTCGCAAGGCGCACGCGGTTCACCCGATTGCTGCGCTGCAAAGCGAGTATTCGCTGTGGTCCCGCGATGTCGAGGCCGAGGTGCTTCCCACGCTGGGGGAACTGGGCATCGGTTTTGTGCCGTACAGCCCACTGGGACGCGGATTTCTGACCGGGAGCATCTCGAGCGCGGCGTCCCTAGCCGCTGACGACTTTCGCCACACCGGACCGCGTTTGCAAGGCGAGAACTTGAAACACAACCTCGAACTGGTGAACATGGTCAAATCGGTGGCCCACAAGCACAGCGCCACGCCCGCGCAGGTGGCGCTGGCCTGGGTGCTGGCCCGTGGCGCGGACTTCGTGCCCATTCCCGGAACCAAGCGGGTGAAGTATCTCGAGGACAATGTAGGTTCGCTCGAGGTTGTGCTCGACGCTACCGATATGACGCAGCTCGAGGGGATTGCGGGGCAGGTGGCTGGAGACCGCTACCCGGAAGCCAGCATGAAGCGCATTGCCCTGAGCTAAAGTTGTGAGCTGAATCTGGCCACCCTCGAGCACGCGCTCAGCGTGTTTGCCAACCGGGTGTGGGGACCAGGCGGGTAATCACCCTCTGGTCCCGAACCAGGAAAGTGGTGGCTACCGGGCCGAACTTTGCTCAAGGCACATAGACGAACGGGTGAAGCGTAGGGTTCCTTCGGCGCGCTATCGTGTTTCCCGCTAATACTCCGACTTTTCCGCTCCGCTCCAAAGTCCCCGTTATTGCGATAAACACTACTATTTTCTATTCGCTCCGCTCACCAAAGATACCTGACACAGACATTAGGTATCTTTGGGGAATGCTATAAACTGCTCGAGGGGTGTCCTCACTGGGCGCGCTCGAGAGGCAAACACATGGATAAAGGCAGGCTGGAAGCGTTTTCCGATGGGGTCATCGCCATCATCATCACCATTATGGTGCTCGAGCTAAAAGTTCCACATGGAGCAAGCTGGGCCGAACTTGTTCCGCTGAGGTCGGTGTTGCTGAGTTACGTGTTGAGCTTTGTGTTTGTGGGCATCAACTGGAACAACCATCACCACACCTTTAAAACCGTCGAGCGGGTGAGTGCAAGGGTGCTGTGGGCTAACTTGCACCTGCTGTTCTGGTTGTCCCTGATTCCCTTTGTCAGCGGCTGGATGGGTGAAAACGACTTTGCCACCCTGCCAGTGGCGCTTTATGGGGGAGTTTTACTGATGAACGCGGTGTCTTACTTCGTGCTGACCCGGACCCTGATTTCGGTGCATGGCCCCAAGTCCAAGCTGGCCAGTGCCATCCGCAGCGACGGCGACCTCAAGGGCCGCGCTTCGCTGGTGTTCTATGGCGCTGCCATTCCACTGGCCTTCTGGAACGTGGGCCTCGCCCTGGCGCTGTCTGTGGTGGTGGCGGTCATCTGGTTTATTCCGGACCGCCGCATCGAAAATGTGCTGACTGAGTAGGCAGAAAAAGCCCTCGAGCCGATTGTGTGGGCCATGTGCGAGTGGGGCAGGGACTATCTGGCTCTGCTTGAGACGAAAACAGGCGACCCAGAGGCCGCCCAGAATTTGCTCCCCGCTCGAGTGGAGCCTGAAGCCTTGTCTATAAGCTCTGCGTGAAAACGCTGTCCGCAGTGTCCAGCACCAATAGCGAACCGGGCGTGGCGGGAAGGGTGTTTCCGCTCTCGAGGGTCACAAAAACCCGGCTGAAATTGGCCCGGTTATCCACCGGGGTGGCGCTGCTCGAGCCAGTGTTGGTGGGTGGGGGAGAGGTGTAATTGAGGTTAACCGCGCCATTACTGGTGTTCTTGAAGCTGTCGAGCGCGGTGGTCACGCTGGCGGCGTCGGTTTTCCACAATGCGTAAAGGTAGCCCGCAGGCGCGGCGGGAAGGCCCGAAATCCGCAGGGTGAAGCTGTCGTTGCTCGAGCCGAGCGCGGCGTGTGGACTCGAAAGTGACATTAAACCACTAGCCTTACTGAGGTCCAAGGTCGTTGCGGTGGGCGTGGTTGGCACGTTGAGGGTGCTCGAGGAGGCACTGAGTGACCGCTGAATCTCGCGGATGTTGAGCGCAAAGCCCACGTTGCTGCGGGTGGCCGCCACCCCCAGCAGGTTGACCGTGACCGTGCAACCCAGGCCGCCGCCCGGTCCGGCCTGCACGCTGAAGCTGGCGTTGCCGCTGGCGTCGGTGCTGGCCGTGCTCGAGGTCAGGGTGCAGTTGCCGTTGTTCACCGTGGCGCTGAGGGCAAGGCCGCTGTTGCTGCCTCCAGTCACGTTCACGGGCAGTGTGGTGCTCGAGCCTGCCGCCACCGTCTGGGTCTGCGCTGCCCCGGTGCCGTAGCCCAGAGTGTAAAGCGGGGCCACAGGCGCGGGGGTGCTCGAGGACTGGCAACCGACCAACAGCAGGGGTGTGAAAACCAGCGGAATCAGGACGCTCAATTTGTGCAACATAATCTCTCCAGTCCAGCGAAAGCCACGCTCGAGGGTGGGTGTTTCAAGGGTTTAGAGAGGGTGAGGTGGGTGAAAGTTCCGGGGTGCTCGAGCAAGTCTTATCCGTTTGTGCGATGTAGACCCAAAAAGGTAGGAAAAAGCAGAAACCCTCTCGAGCGCCTGCTTTTCTCTGAAATCTAGAGTCTGAATTCTGATGTCGAGTTCAACTTCGGAACAACAGTAGTTCTGTATCATCGTTCGGAAACGAAAACGACTTCTCGAGCGTCAAACCGATTTTTTGGAGCAAGTTGATGGAAGTCTGGTTGTTGGGTAGGGTAATCGCTAAAACTTGGGAAATATGCAACACTTCTCGAGCGTAGGTTAATACCGCTCGAGCTATTTCGTGAGCATAACCTTGACCTGTAAATTCTGGTAGAAAGGCAAAGCCAATATCGGGGTGGTCCAGGTTACTTCTTTTAATGAGGCCACACATGCCAATAGGAATGTTATTGTCCCTTGTCCCGACTAAGGATGGACCAAAGCCGTCTTCCTGATAGTCTTTGATAGGCTTAGTCAATAGATATTCCCGTGCCTGTTCTTCGGTTCTTACATTGCTGTCCCCAATAAATTCTAACCAGCCGGGAGTATTCAAAAGCCGAACGATGAACTCGGTATCGTCTACCGTGAACTCACGAAGGAATAAGCGTGGTGTCTGTAAAATGGTTTGCATCGCGCTCCTGATAATAAAAAGCAGACACCCTCTCGAGTATCTGCTTTTCTCTGACGTCTGAAATCTTAAATCTAACCTCTCGAGCCTCAATCTAGAAAATCGCGCAGCTTGCGGGTCCGGCTTTCGTGGTACTTGAGCTTGCGTAGCGCCTTGTTCTCAATCTGGCGAATCCGCTCGCGGGTCACGTTGAAATACTGACCCACCTCCTCGAGCGTGTGTTCACGGCCATCAATCAAACCTTTACGTAATTTCAGCACCATCGCCTCGCGCTCGGTCAGCTTGCCCAGCGCCTTGTCGAGTTCCTCGCTCAGCAGCGTCTTGGCCGCGTTCTCGACTGGGCTGTCCAAGTTGTCGTCGGGAATAAAGTCGCCGTAAAAGCTGTCTTTCTCGTCGCCAATCGGCGTCTCGAGCGAAACGGGTTCCTGAGAAACCTTCTGAACCTCTTCCACTTTGGCCGCGTCCCAGCCGGGTCCCATCGCCTCGGCAATCTCCTCGTAGGAGGGTTCGCGGCTCAGTTCCTGCTGGAGTTGCCTCGCGGTGCGGGTCAGCTTGTTGATGGTCTCGACCATGTGCACCGGAATGCGGATGGTGCGGGCCTGGTCGGCAATGGCCCGGTTGATGGCCTGCCGAATCCACCACGTCGCGTAGGTGGAAAACTTGTAGCGCCGTTTATACTCGAACTTCTCGACCGCCCGAATCAGGCCCTGGTTGCCTTCCTGAATCAGGTCCAGAAAGCCCAGGCCGCGTCCGGTGTACTTTTTGGCGATGCTGACCACAAGGCGCAAGTTCGCTTCAATCAGCGCCTGACGGGCGGCGGCCCCGTCCTCGGCGCGGCGGTTGAGCAAGCGGCCCCGGCGGTCCTCGAGCGTGTCACTTTCTTCCTCGAGCTGTTTTTTGGCTTCCTCACCTTCCTCAATGCGGCGGGCCAAGGAAATCTCCTCCTCGAGCGTGAGCAGCGGAACCCGCCCAATCTCGTGCAGGTACTGGCGCACCGGGTCGCCGCTGACCGCCTTGGGCATGTCGTCGAAGTAGCGCTCCTCGGCTTCCTCCTCGGCGTCGGACTCCTCTTCTTCCTCGGTCTCGAGGTCGTCGTCGTCGGCCAAATCCTGAATCTCGATGCCTTGCGCGGTCAGGTAGAGTTGCAGTTCCTCGAAGTCGTCGCCGTTCTCGCTGGCCTCGGTGCCGCTGGCCTCGAGCGCCGCGTTGAAGGCCAGCGCGATTTCCTCACTGGTCAAGGTACCGCTGAGCCGACCCGCCTTGACCATCTCGGTGATGCCCGGTTGCATCATGAAGGGGCGGTTGGACACGATGGGTTTGAACTCGCCCATCTCGGGACGCGGGGCTTTGCTCTTGGCGTCGCTGGCTTTGGCCGCTTTTCCAGTTTTGGCCTTGGCCTTGCCCGCTTTGGGGGCGGGCGCAGCCGCCTCGATAGTCAGACCCGCCTCGATGTCAGCCTTTTCTTCAGCCTTGGAGATAGGTTTCTTAGATTTGGTGGGTTTCTTGGGGGTCGTCTCGCTCACCATCTCGCGCAGTGTCGCCGTCTCGGACATCGCCTCACTTGTGTCGGGAGCGCGGTCCAGGGTCTGCTCGAGCGCGTCCTCGAGCAGGGTGGTGTCCTTGGATGTTTTAGTTTTGCTGCCCTTGGAGGAGGTGGCCTTCGGGGGGCTGGCCTTGGTCACGGCGGCCATGCTGCCCAGCACCTCTTCGCTCGAGGCAGGTGGGACGACGGTTTTAGCGGCGCGGCTACGAGGGGTTCGCGCTTGGGTCATAGTTTATCTCCGTTGAGCGGAAGGGTTGTATATGGAGCTGAGGGGGAACTGCTGGCGAAGATAAGCGGTAAAAAGTGGTTTGAACGCGCTCGCATATGTTTTTTAGGGTCCTCGTAGGACGGTCTCGAGCCGCTCAATTCACGCGTTAAAAAGGTATCTGGCGTGAACCACGCATCAAAGGATTATAGGCTTTTCTAGCGTTTCTGTCCACACAAAACTTTAAAGCTGCGGTTACGAACGATTGTCGAAACCTTGAAAAAGCGCTCGAGCGGTAACTCGTAAGGTAAAAATACGTTGGCGACCAGATAAAAGTTCCCGCCTCGAGGCAGGGCGCGGGCCGCCACCGCAACAAACTCCTCGGCCACCTCGAGAATCAGGTCGCTGCCCACATGAAAGGGAGGGTTACTCAGCACCACATCGAACTGCGCGCCAACTGGAAGGGCCGAGCCTGCGTCACTGTGCAGCACTTCGCCCTTCAGACCGTTGCGCTCGAGCGTGCGCCTTGCACACAACACTCCGCCCCAGTCGTCCTCGAGCATCGTCACTTTTGCGCCCCGTGCCGCCGCCCAACTTCCGAGGATTCCAGCCCCGGCCCCGATGTCCAGCACCCGCTTTCCCTCGAGCTGAACTGGTGAATCCTGTAGCGACTCGAGCAGCAACTTGGTGGCGGCGTCTACCCCTTTGGCGCTGAACACTCCCGGCAGGGTGGCGATTTTGACACCCTCGAAGTCGTACTCTCCGAACTCGAGCGTTTGCTCCTGATGTTCTACTCGAGTTTTGCGAAAGCCCGCCACCCGTAAACCCTTGTGCCGCTCGAGGATTTCCCCTTCGCCAAAGTGCTCTCTGGCCCACTTGAAGTAGCGCTCGAAGCCCCGGTCTTTATCGCCCGCCAGATAGCAGGTTCCACCCGGTTTGGTCAGTCTGAAGGCCGCTTTGACCACCTCATCCACCGCGTCGTTGCCCCGGTCAGCGGGCAAGACCGCTAAAACAGTGCCGTACTCCCCCTCGAGCTGAGACGGTAGGCTGAGCGCGGCATCGAATCCTTGAGCCTCGAGTACGTTGAGTGCGGCCCTCGAGCGCTCGACCAACTTACTTTCGCGGTCTCTGAACATCGCCCCGCTGACGCCGCTCATGGCGGTAAGGTCCAGAATTGGGTCCTCGAGCGGGAGTGGAGGATTCTGTAAAACCTGCATCAACAGAGCCTGAGCAGGCTCGAGCTGGGGAAAACCGCGCACCCCGGCTTTGCTGAGCAGGCTCAGGGCTTCGAGGGCGGGAGGAATGCGGGCCGGATAGAGGTCGGAGTAGGGCATAGGGTGATTCTATTTTGACTTAAAAACGGACTGGAGTCTTTGCAGTATGTGTTTGTGGTTAGAAGTCAGCCTGGAGTGTGCCCTCACGCCGCCGTCGCGGTTCCCTTGCTGTCTTGGCCCAAAAACGCCACGTCTTGGACAGAACGCCACCTATCGGGGCTGTCCGCCTCACGGGGCGGGCCGCTCCGCACGACTTCGTACCCTCCCGTGCTGGGAGAAGGAGAACAGCAAAAACCCTTTCCCAATTTTGGGAGAGGGACGGTTCGCTTCAGCGGACCAGGGTAAGGGCTTTCCAGGCCGCTCGAGAATACTGCAAAAACCTCTCTCAATGTCGCACCAGTTTGCGCTGCACAAAGCCAAACAATTTCTGTAAACCGCCGCTCGAGGGGGTTCGGGGCGGTGGATTGGCCGCGACCATCGCCGCCACACGCTCGGCTTCCTCGGCTTTTTCCAGTTCCTCGAGTTCAGGGTAGGGACCGCCCAGCACCGTTCCCCCCAGGCGCTTAGCCATTTTATGGGCGTGGTGCAGGTCGTGTAGGGGGTCGCCCTTCTTGACTTCCTGCGGGTCTACCAAGCTCTCGAGAAACGCCTGCATCGGGTCGTCGGAACAAGACCACACGCCTGCGGTGTAAGTGGCGTCTACGTTGTAAATGCGAATGGTGTAGGGCATACGGCTCTCCTGCGCCCACTCGAGCGAATAGAAAAAGTGTGTAGTGCTCGAGGGTGTTACTCGTGAAGTTATCGATTTATGTACGAAGGATTGTAGCTGATTTTCAATACGGTTGCCTAGAGGATTTAATCACAAAAGCTCGAGATGAGCGTTTTATAGAATATAAGAAAAGGCGCACCCGCTCGAGTGCGCCTTTTTTCCCGCTTGAATTGGTGCTCGAGTGGGTCAGTTTCCGCTGGTCAATTCCCTCGAGGGTCGAGTACATCGCGCAGACCGTCGCCCAACAAATTGAAACCCAGCACCGAAAAGAAGATGGCCAGACCCGGAAAAATCATGGTCCACGGGGCGGTCTGGTAATACTCGCGCGCGTCGTTGAGCATGGTGCCCCACTCGGGGGTGGGGGGAAGTGCGCCCAGGCCCAGAAACCCTAGCGCGGCGGCCTCGATGGTGGCGGTGGCGATGCTGAGTGATGCCTGCACAATGAGCGGGGTGAGGCTGTTGGGCAGCACATGGGTAAAGATGATGCGGCTCTGAGTCGCGCCCAGTGCGCCCGCTGCCTGCACAAACTCGCGCTCACGCACGCTGATGACCACCGCTCGAGCGAGTCTCAGGTACGTAGGAATCTGCACGATGCTGACCGCCAGCATGGTATTGGTGATGCCCGGACCCGCCACCGCCACGATGCCGATGGCCAGCAGAATACTGGGGAAGGCCAGCAGCACGTCGGAGAACCAGCCGCTCACGTTGTCCACCGTTTTGCCGTAATACCCGGCCAGCACCCCTAAAATGCTGCCGATGACCATCGCCACGCCGGTGGCGAATACCCCCACCTGAAGCGAAATGCGCGACCCGTACAGCACTCGAGCCAGAATATCGCGGCCCAGATTGTCGGTTCCGAACAGGTGCTCGCTCGAGGGGGATTTCAGAATGGCGCTGTACGAGACCTTGATGGGGTCGTAAGTGGCAATGAAAGGCGCGCAGAGGGCCAGCAGGACGAACACGATGACGATGACCGCGCCCACCCGCCCCGGCGTGGATTTGCGAAAGCGCCGCCAAACCTGCTGCGAGGGAGTGCGAACGCCCTGCACCGAGGGTTTTCCTGAAGCGACGGCGGTCATGATTCACCTCGAGCAAAAAATCTCACTGAACTCTTGAAACATCCTCGAGAATACAAATCTGTTTCCCCCCATCTGTCTTGGCCCAACTGCGCCACGTCTTGGACAGAACGCCACCTATCGGGCGTCTTGGCGAAAACGGCACCTACCGGGCCTCGCCGCCTGTCCGCCTCACGGGGCGGGCCGCTCCCTATCTCCCCTGCTCCCCACTTCTCAAGCTCTAACACCTCGACGCTCGAGCAAATCCACTCCCCCACACCCCTAGCCATACTGCACTCGAGGGTCCAGATAAGCGTAGCTCACGTCCACCAGCAGGTTCACCACGCTGATGATGAGTGCTGCGAAGATGACCCCGCCCTGAATCACCGGGTAGTCGCGCTCGAAGATGCCCTGATACAGCCACGACCCCAGTCCCGGCCAGCTAAAGATGGTCTCGGTCAGCACCGCGCCGCCCAGCAGCAGCCCGATTTGTAGGCCAATCACCGTCACAATCGGTAGCATGGCGTTTCTGAGCGCGTGCTTGGTCACGACCTTACTGCGGCCCAAACCCTTGGCGGTGGCGGTCCGCACGTAATCCTGGCCCAGAACCTCGAGCATACTCGAGCGGGTAATTCGGGCGATGATGGCCATAGGAATGGTGCCCAGCGCAATAGAGGGCAAAATCAGGTGCTTGAGTGCGTTGAGCGTGAGGTCCAGGCGGCCCTGAAGCAGCCCATCGAGCGCGTAGAGTCCGGTGATGTTCTTGAAGTCGGCGATTCCGGTGTCCGCGCGGGCACTG
>Ga0209724_1000772_pt1 | contig 30486 bp, 28 predicted proteins | sample grotaG_FD_184143 | JGI IMG/M metagenome (GOLD analysis project Ga0209724, IMG submission 184143) | Glacier valley bacterial and archeal communities from Borup Fiord, Nunavut, Canada, to study Microbial Dark Matter (Phase II) -... | ecosystem: Environmental > Aquatic > Freshwater > Ice > Glacier ...
GTTTGAAGCTGTCTCGCTGCTTCTCTTGCTGCTTCTCTTGCTGCTTCTCTTGCTGCTTCTCTTGCAGGTTCTCTTGCAGGTTCTCTTGCAGGTTCTCTTGCAGGTTCTCTTGCAGGTTCTCTTGCAGGTTCTCACCCTCAGCAACCTGCGCCGCACCGTCTTGAATCGCTTCGGTCATGGGGCGGGAATGTGCGTGTACAGCAAAGCCTCGGAATTATAGGAGGAAACCCGAGGCCGGTAACCTGGACCGACCGGATCGCTCTGAAGAAGCGGTGCCGAAAGGGCCCGCAAGGTGGCGCCGGCGCAACGCCTGACGATCAGGTCGCGAAGTTCGCCGGCAGGCCGGGCACGTCGACGTCGACGGCAAGAATGCAGCCTGCGAAAGACTGCACGGCCAATTCGGCGGCGGGGCGGTTCTGGCGCGCGGTGGTGATGTAGAGCGTCTTCAGGTCCGGGCCGCCGAAGCACGGCATCGTCGGGCAGCGCACCGGCAGCCGCAGTTCGCGCACCACGTCACCGTCCGGGGACAGGCGCAACAGCCGCTGGCCTTCGAACATGGCGACCCAATAGCAACCCTCGGCATCGACCGCCGCGCCGTCGGGCCGGCCGCCATAGGCAGCGAGCGGCCGCCCCGGCTCGCGCAGCGGGAAGCGCGCGAACACACGTCGGTTGGCGAGCGCACCGCCGACGGGGTCGAAGTCGAACGCGAAGACGGTGTGGGCCTTGGTGTCGCTCCAGTACATGGTGCGGCCGTTCGGGCTCCAGGCCAGGCCATTCGACACGGTGATGCCCTCGGCCTGCCGGGCCAGCTTGCCGCGCGCCCAACGGTACAGCGCGGCCCGTGGCGGGTCGCGTGGCTCGTAGATGGTGCCGACCCAGAAGCGGCCCTGCGGGTCGCATTTGCCGTCGTTGAAGCGTTCGGTGGCGGGCTCGTACGGCGGCTCGACTAGGCGCACGCGTTCGCTGCTCGCAGGGTCGAAGCGCCACAGGCCGTCGCGCATGGCCAGCAACAGTGCGCCGCCGAGCATCGGCGCGAGGCTGGCCACGTCGGTGTCGAATTGCCAGTGCTTCAGCGCGCCCGAGACCGGGTCGAAGCGGTGCAGACGGTGGCCCGGAATGTCGCAGTAGTACAGCGCGCGCTCGGCCGGGTGCCACACCGGTGACTCGCCGAGCAGCGCGGCGGCGGCCACTGCCACGCGCACCTCGGAGCCCGGTTCGGCGCGCGGGCCCCCGGGCGGTTGACCATCCACTGCGGGCATCAGACCACGGCCACGTCGAGCTTTATCGATGCCTCGCAGGCCTCGCCCGGCGCGAGCGTGCGCAGGCCATGCGCGGCCGGGTCGGCCATGTGGATGGCATTCGACACGTGGCTCACGGGCTCGACGCAGAAGTACTCCCGGTCGCCCGGTGTGAACACCACGAGGTAGCTCAGCGACGAGCTGAGCTGCAGCGAGAACTTCTCGTCGCGAATGCGCGCCGGGCCACGCCAGCCTTCGAAGCAGTGGTCGTAGCTCAGGTGCGACACGTCGCTGTCGATGCCGGGCTGCGCCACCTTGCGCACCGGCAGCTGCGCGGCGTCCGGGTCCCAGCGGCTGGCAAGCTCGATGTGCAGGCGGCTGCGCGCGCGCTTCGGGAAGTACGGGTGCCAGCCCAGCCCGACCGGCTGCGCGATCTCGGCGGTGTTGGTGAACACCATCTGCACCGTCATGCCCTGGGGCGAGAGCGTGAAGTACTGCTGCGCCTCGAACGCGAAAGGCCAGTCGGCATCACCCGGGTGGCGCAGGCGCATCACCACTTCGAGGACGCTGCTGGAGACGATCTCCCAGGGCCGCTGCCAGCCCACGCCGTGCACAGAATGCGGGCTGTCGTCGAAGTTCGGCTGGGTCGTGTAGTCATGCCCCTTCCAGCGGAACTTGCGGTAGGCCAGGCGGTTGGAATAGGGCAGCAGCGGGTAGCACGCGGACGGGCGCGAGGCGCTCAGCAAGGCTGGTTCGACGGAGCGCAGGATCGGCGTGTCGCGGTGCCAGAAGCCCGCGATGCAGCCACCCAGATCGGGCCGCAGCGCCAGGCGCAGCGCGCCCGCATGCAGCTCGAATGGCTGCGTCTCAGGTGAACGGTTCGATGATCCAGTCATGGCCCTCCCGGCGCGTGGTCTCGCCTGCATCAGGCTGTCGGCTGTCTCGCGTGGCACGCCCCTGCAGGTGGCCTGCATCGTACGCTGCCGGGCGCCTTGCCCATGCCCGTCGTGCCGGGTTCAATCGAGGGCGGCCTTGAGGTAGTGCGCGCCGGCGATGGGGTTGAAGTAGTACGGCGGTATCTCCTCGAAGCCGAGCGCGGCGTAGAGCTCGCGCGCCGACTCCATCTCGTCGAGCGTGTCGAGCAGCATCACCGAGTAGCCGGCTCGGCGGGCCTCGTCCAGCAGCGCCTCGGCCAGCGTGCGGCCCAGGCCGAGCCCGCGCTGGGCCGGGCGCACGTAGAGCCGCTTCATCTCGCAGGCGTTCGCATAGTCGGCGTCGGTCAATGCGCGAAAGCCGCCGCAGGCGGCGAGCGAGCCGTCGACCATGGCGAGCAGCAGCAGGCCTGCGGGCGGGGCGTATTCGCCCGGAAGTTGGGCCAGTTCGGCATCGAAATTCTGGAAGCCCAGATCCACCATCAGGCTGGCCGCGTACTCGCGCAGGATCTCGCGCGCCAGGTCGCAGCCGACCGGGCCATCGACCCGAACGAGTTCAATCCGGGTTGTCGGTGCGGGCGTCATCGTCGCGTGCCGCGCTAGCCGCCCAGGCTCACGAGCCAGGTGACACCACCGGCGCACAGCGCCAACAGCGTTGCAGCGAGCAAGCGCGTGCGCGCGGTGTCGACTGACGCCGGAACGCCTGCTGGCAAGGGCTTGTCTCCGGTGACCATCGGTCGCACCAGGTTGTGCTTCTTCTTAAGCAGGTAGAACAGAACGGCCGCCACATGCAGGGCCACGAGCGCCAGCGCGAGCCACTGGCCGAAGCTCTTGTGCCACTTCGTCAGCAGGCTGCTCGTGGCGCCCGAGACGAACTTGATCAGCGGGCCGGTGTTCGCGATGTCGTCGTCGGCGAACAGGCCCGTGCCCACCTGCAACGCCAGGATGGCGAGCAGCCCGAACACCGACAGCGCGCCGAGCGGGTTGTGCCCGACGTCGAGCAATTCATCGGGGTGGGTGCGCCCGCGCAGGTAGCGCATGGTCGTGGCAGGCGCATGCACGAAGCTGCCGAAGCGCGACCAGCGCCCGCCGACCACGCCCCAGACCAGGCGAAAGGCCACCAGCGCGAACACCACGTAGCCGAGGCGGAAGTGCCACGGCATCGCGTTGCCGCCGATCTTGGCGCTGACAACCGACGCCACCACGCATGCGGCCAGCACCCAATGGAACAGGCGCGTGGGCAAGTCCCACACACGCACCAAGACCGGCTCACTGTTCATCGTTGCGCAACCTTTCCCTGATTCGCGGGCACATGCCCGAAGATAACCTCAGTGCGCCCGACGATTGCTGGCCCTGGGATTTTCCCGCAGCGCCAACATGTGCGTAGCGCCCACTGCGTACACTGCGCAGCGCTTGCGCTTACCGCAAGCCGATCTCAACGCCAGACCCGCCCGCCCATACAGCCCAGGAGAAACTGCATGAAACGTGTGATCTCGACGATGCTCTTCACTGCCACCGCACTCATCGGCGCCACCGTGGCGCTTCCGGCTGCCGCGCAGTTCCAGAAGCCCGAGGACGCGATCAAGTACCGCAAGGCGGCCTTTACGGTGATGGCCACGCACTTCGGCCGCGTTGCGGCGATGGCCAACGGCCGCATCCCCTTCGACGCCAAAATGGCCGCCGACAACGCCGAAATCGCGGCCATGGCGTCGAAGCTGCCGTATGCTGGCTTCGTGGACGGCAGTGACAAGGGCGATACCAAGGCCGATCCGAAGATCTGGACCGAGAGGGACAAGTTCAACGCGGCCGCCGCGAAGATGCAGGACGAGATGGTCAAGTTCAACGTCGCTGCCAAGGGCGGCAACATCGATGCCATCAAGGCCGCTGCGGGTGAAACAGGCAAGGCCTGCAAGGCCTGCCACGACACATATCGCAAGGAGTAGGTCGACCGAGCGCCGACCGAGCGTCGACAACGCGCCGCAGCGCGCTCCCCGGGGCGCGCCAGGTTGTGGCCCGCTCGGCTCGTACCCTGCGCCGCGCTCTGCCTCCGCCGCGTTCGCTCCGAGCGCGGGTCTGCTTCCGCTAAAATCTCGGGTGGTCTGCATCTCGGCAGGTCACCCCGCGCCGACGCGACGCCGGGGCCAGCCGGCTTCTCCGCAGCGGCAGTTCGGGCCGACACCCGGCCCCCGCCAGACGCCGAACCAGCGCACGACACCCTCATGACCGAGACCTTCTCCCGTACGCGATGCCTGCTCGTGGCTTGGTGCGTCGCGCTCACCGGCGTGGTTGCCCACGCTGCCGATGACGCGGCGCCGACTCAGAACACGTTCAGCACCCCCAGCTACCCGGCCGCGACGATGCCCCGGGCCGGCAACGCTCAAGGCGCGGGGCAGGGCAACCCGCAGGGCGGCACCGGTGGTGCCGCCGCCGACCCGTCGCCGACCCGGGTGCTGCAAAACGGCAATGCGCGGGCCAACCCGGCACGCCAGTCCGCGGGAACCGAGGCCGGCGCCGAGATGGCGGCGCGCCGCTTCGAGCCGCCGCCGAAGCCGGGAGAGTTTCAGAAGTTCGTCGAGGCCGCCACCGGCCGCCAATTGCCGCTGTTCGGTGCCAGCTTCTTCGCCACCGCCGCCGACAGCTTCACGCCCGTCGACAACGTTCCGGTCGGCGGTGACTACACCGTGGGCCCCGGCGACGAGATCGTGCTGCGCGCCTGGGGCGCAATCGATGTCGACTACCGCACCACGGTGGACCGCAACGGCCTGCTGAACTTGCCCAAGGTCGGCAGCTTCAGCGTGGTCGGCGTCAAGGCGTCCGAGCTCGAGAAGCACCTGCGGGCGCAGATCGGCCGCCTCTACACCAACTTCAACCTGAGCGTCTCGCTCGGCCAGTTGCGCGGCGTCAAGGTGTTCGTGGTCGGCCCCGCGCAGCGCCCGGGTGTGTACACGCTGGCGAGCCAGTCGACGATGTTGTCGGCGGTCGTGATGGCCGGTGGCCCGGCGCCCAACGGCTCGATGCGCAAGGTGCTGCTGCGCCGCGACGGGCGCGTCGTGTCGGAGCTCGACATCTACGAGTTCCTGGTGCAGGGCGACAAATCGAAAGACGTGCAGGTCAACGCCGGCGACGTGATCGTGTTCCAGCCCGCCGGCCCGCGCGTGGCCATCACCGGTGCGCTCGACACGCCGGCCATCTTCGAGCTGAAGGCCCCGCAGGAGCCGGTGCGCGAGGTGCTGCGTTACGCCGGCGGCGCACCGCTGCTGGCGAACCCGAACCGGGCCCAGCTCGAGCGTGTGGACAACACGCAAGCCCGTGCCGCGCGCTTCGTCGAGACCTTCGCGCTTGATGGCAACGGCCTGCAAAAGTCGCTGCGCGACGGTGACGTGCTGACGCTGCTGGCGATCTCGCCGCAGTTCGCCAATGCAGTCACGCTGCGTGGCCACGTGGCCCAGCCGCTGCGCTACCCGTTCACCCCCGGCATGCGCGTTCGCGACCTGATCCCGGACCGCGACGCACTGATCTCGCCCGACTTCTATCGCCGAAAAAATCTGCTGGTTCAGGTGCTCGATGACGAAGACGACGACCCCGCCGACACGGCGAACGCGACGCCGTCTTCGTATGCAGCGGCAGCCGCGCCGACCGTGAACCGCACGCAGCGCACCCGGGCCGAGCGCGCACAACGCAAGGAAGACCGCGTGCTGCTCAACGGCGCCCGGCGCGCCCCGACGGCACTGTTCGACGAGCTGAACTGGGACTACGCGGTGATCGAGCGGCTCAACGCCGCAGACCTGTCCACGCAGGTGATCCCGTTCAACCTGGGCAAGGCGGTGTTGCAGGGCGACGCGGCCAGCAACGTCGAGTTGATGGCCGGCGACGTGGTCACCGTGTACAGCCAGCGCGACATCCGCGTCCCGGTGTCACGCCAGACCCGCCTGGTCTCCGTGGAGGGCGAAGTGGGCTCGCCTGGCGTGTACCAGTTGCAAGCCGGCGAAACCTTGAAAGCCCTGCTCGCCCGGGCGGGTGGTTTCACGCCCCAAGCCTACCTCTACGGCCTGGAGTTCAGCCGCGAAGAGGCCCGCGTGCGGCAGCGCGAAAGCATGGCGGCCGCAATCGCCCGGCTCGAAGCGCTGTCGTCGGTGCAGACAGCGCGTGACGCGGCCAACCGGCGCGACGATCCCGCTGCCGCAGCCACCAGCGCAGCTGTCAGCAACGCCGCTACTCAAGCCCAACTGGCGCGCCTGAGCCGCATGCAGCCGAACGGCCGAATCGCGCTCGAACTCGAACCCACCACGCTGACCATCGACGCCCTGCCGGATGTTCCGCTCGAGAACGCCGACCGCATCGTCGTGCCGCCGCGCCCTGGCTTCGTGACCGTGGCCGGCGCCGTCGTCAACAGCAACGCCTTCCTCTGGAAGCCGGGCCGCACGGCCGGTGACTACCTGCGCCTGGCCGGTGCCGACGAGGCAGCCGACCCGAGCAACATGTTCATCGTGCGCGCCGACGGCACCGTGACGCACGCCGGCGACCAGCGCGGCGGCTTCTTCAGCAACCGCCGCAGCAAGCTGGAGTCGCAGGCCATGCAACCGGGTGATGCGCTGATCGTGCCGAACCAGCTCGACTTCGAAACCTGGGGCCGTGCTTTCGTGCGCAACCTGAAAGATTTCTCGCAGATCTTTTCGCAGTTCGGCCTGGGTGTCGCAGCCATTTACCAGATCACCAAGTGACCGTGCGCATGAACAACGCCCCCGCCTTGGCCGCCGACCTGGCCACCGCCGAATTCGAGGACGACGGGCCGACCGTGAGCTTGCTCGAAGTGATGACATGGCTGGGCGAAGGCAAGAAGCTCATCGCGCTGGTCACGCTCGCAGCGGCAGGGGTGGCCGTGGTGGTTGCACTGACCAGGCCGGTGATCTACACCGCGCGTGCGACGTTGCTGGCGCCGGGCTCGCAGCAATCGAGTGGGTCGGCGGCTGCATTGGCCGCGCTCGGTTCACTGGGGGGGATTGGCGCCAGCTTGGGCGGCAAGTCGCCCGATGAGCTGTATGTGAGCCTGCTCAAGAGCGACAGTGTGCAGCGCTCGCTGGTCACACGCTTCGATCTCTTCAAGCGCTACAAGGTCGAGTCGTATGAGGTGCTGCGCAAGATGCTTCCCGACCGCATTCGAATCGCGTCAGACAAGAAGAGCGGGTTGATCTCCGTTGAGGTCGACGATGAAGAGGCCAAGTTCGCAGCCGATTTGGCCAATGCCCACGCAAGCGAGATCACCAAGGTCATGAGCCGGTTGGCGGTATCAGAAGCGCAGTTGCGCCGCGTGTTCTTCGAGAACCAGCTGAAAGACACGAAAGAGAACCTCATCAAGGCCGAGCGCGACCTGCAGCGCGTGCAGGAAAAGTCGGGCGTGATCGTGCTCGACAAGCAGGCCGAGGCCTTGATCACCGGTGCCGCGCAAGTGCGCGCCATGATCGCCGAGCGCGAGGTGCAGCTGAAGGTGCTGCGCACCTCTGCCACCGAACAGAACCCCGAGGTCATGCGCATGAACTCGGAGTTGCGCGCCCTGCGCGGTGAGCTGGCGCGAATGGAGTCGAACCAGGGAGGCAAAGGCGGCAGTGCGGTCGACCTGCCGGTCGGCAAGCTGCCCGAAGTGGCCATCGATTACGTGCGGGCACGCCGCGAGCTGAAGCTCCAGGAAACGATTCTCGAAAGCATGCTGCGCCAGTTCGAGATCGCCAAGCTCGACGAGGCCAAGGAAGGCACGACGCTGCAGACCGTCGACGTGGCCTTGCCACCCGACCGGCGCGCCAAGCCTTCCCGCTCGCTCATCGTTCTGGGCGGCACGCTTGCCGCACTCATCGCCAGCAGCGTGTTCGTCGTGGTGCGCCGCTACGGCGCCTGGAAGCGCGAGGCCGACCCAGAAGGCGCCGCCGCGTGGCAAGGCATGCGCCGAGCCTGGGCCTGGCGCCGTTGACCTTGCGCGTCGGGCCGCCCGACGCGCCGCGGGTCGCTACGTGCCGCTGAGCACGCGCGCGAACACCGCGCTGTCGACGTTGCCGCCGGTCAGCGCCAGGCCGATGCTGCGGCCGGCCCACCGCCCGCGCTGTTGCAGCGCGGCGGCCAGCGCGGCTGCGCCGGCGCCTTCGGCCACGTTGTGGGTGTCGGCGAACAGGGCGCGCATCGCGCCGGCCACTTCGGCGTCGGTGACCGCGAGCACGTCGTCGACTTCGCGCAGCATCACGGCCAGCGCTTGCGGGTCGGGCGCGCGGCAAGCCAGGCCGTCGGCAAGTTCGGTCGTGACCTGCGCTTCGACCACGCGCCCGGCCCTGAACGACAACTGGTAAGCGGGCGCGTGCGCTGACACCACACCGACGATTCGCGTCGCCACGCCGGTGTGCGCGCGCGCCAGCGCGCAGGCGCATACGCCCGAACCCTGGCCCACCGGCACGAACACCACGTCCGGCTGTGCGGCCTCGAAGAACTCGACCCAGCCCGTGGCCACGCCGCGCACCAGATCGTCGTGGTAGCTCGGCACCATGTGCAGGTCGAGCTCGACCGACAGACGCGCCGCGTGTTCGCGCGCCGCCTGGAAGTCATCGCCGTGCTCGATGAGTTCGGCGCCGAGCGCGCACATCGCGGCGTTCTTCTCGACCGAATTGCCATGCGGTACGACGATGGTCGCGTGCAGGCCGTGGCGCTGCGCCGCCAGGGCCACCGATTGGCCGTGGTTGCCGCGTGTGGCCGCGATCACGCCCTGGCATTCAGGCTCGCGGCGGCGCAGCGCGTCGAAGTAGACCAGCCCGCCGCGCACCTTGAACGCCCCGACCGGCGTGTGATTCTCGTGCTTGACCCACGCCGCCGCGCCCAGCCGCTGGTCGAGCAGCGGCCAGCGCTGCTGTGGTGTCGGCGGCATGAATTCGCGGACGATGCGCATCGCGTCGATCAAGCCATCGGGGTCGTTGTTCATGGTCTCGGGTCGGTGGGTAAGGACGACAGGGCGAGAGTGCCGCGCTGGCCGGTCAAGGTGGCGACCAGTGCGGGCGCACTGTCAGTGGGCTCGGCGCAAGCCACGCCGTTGATCGACCCCAAAGCGCCGAGGCAGGGCTCGTCCAACCCGATCAATTGCACGCAATCAAGTTGTACGCCGCTGACCGGCAAGGCATCGCACGGGTGAACGGCGCCCCACTCGATCAGGGTGGGCAGCGCGCCACCGAGCGGCCGCGCACCGCCGGCCCGCAGTGCAATCTGCCAGCGCAACATGCCGTTCGCGGTGTGGCGTTCGGCGGCTACCACGGCACCGGGCTCGATGCCGCTTGCGCGCCAGGCCGCGCTCGTGGCGTGGAGGTCGTGGCTGCGTGCCACCCAGTGAATGAGCTGTGGCCCGCCGCGCAACGCCAGGCGCAGCGCCGGCGCGTCCAGCCCGAACCAGCGCGGCCCAGCGGGCGCGGTGCCCCCCGGGTCGATGGCGATGATCTCGGCATACGCGTTCGGAAAGCGCGCGCACGCCACGCTGAACAGCAGGTTGTGCGTGCCCATGAAGGCGTGCTTCCCGCCCGTGGCCGGCGTGATGCCGAACACGCTCTCGCACCACGCTGCGCCGTCGGCCAGCGTGGCAGCGGCGATCACGAGGTGGTCGAGCTGCAGCATGGTGCGCGCGGCCGCTACAGCGCCAGCGTGCCGTCGATGCAGGTGACCGAGTGGCCGCCGATCCAGATGTCGGCGCCGATCTGGTCCACGTGCACGCGCCCGGCGCGGCCGAGGGCTGTTCCCTGGCTCGCCACGTAACGCGCCGGTGCCATGCCGGCGCCGATCAGCCATTGCGCCAGGCCGGCATTCAGGCTGCCGGTCACCGGGTCTTCCGGCACGCCCAGGCTGGGCACGAAGGCGCGCACCTCGAACTGCGCCGCCGGCTCACTTGCCGGCCAGGGCGCGACCACGCCGACCTTCAGCCCGGCCATCAGCACAAAGTCAGGCGCGAGCGCCAGCAGCTCGTCGCGGGTGGCCAGCATCACGGCCACCCAGCCGGGGCCGTTGTCGACCCAGTTCGACGCACGGATGGCACTCGCCTCGATGCGCAGGCTGCGCGCGATGTGGTCCAGCACATCGGCCTCGACCGGCCCGCTGCGCCGCAGCGGCGGCGCAGCGAACGCCAGCCGCGAAGCATCGCGCCGCAGGCGCACCAGGCCGATGCCGCACTCCTGAACGATCAGCTCCCGCTGCGGCACACCGCCGGAGGCGAGCCACGCGTGGCAGCTGCCCAGCGTCGGGTGGCCGGCGAAGGGCAGTTCGCCGCCCGGGGTGAAGATGCGCACGCGGTAGTCGGCCTGCGGGTCTTGCGGCGGCAGCAGGAACGTGGTTTCGCTCAGGTTGGTCCAGCGCGCGAAGGCGGCCATCTGCGCGTCGGTCAGGCCGGCGCCGTCGACCACCACCGCGAGCGGGTTGCCCGAAAGCGGCGTGTCCGAGAACACGTCGATCTGCTGGAAGCGCCGCTTCATGCCGCACCCCCCGCGAGCTGCTGGCGCAGCACCTGCGACAGCAGCGCCACGCCACGCGCGATCTCGGCCGGCGCCACGGTCACGAACGACAGGCGCAGCGTGTTCGCGCGTGGCTGACTGGCGAAGAACGCCGCGCCCGGCACGTACGCCACGCCCGCTTCGACAGCCCTGGGCAGCATCGCAGTCGCGTCGATGCTCTCGGGCAGCTCGACCCAGAAGAACATGCCGCCGCTCGGCACGACCCAGCGGCAACCGGCCGGCATGTGGGCGTCGAGCGCGGCGCGCATCGCATCGCGCTGCAGCTTGTAGCGCGCGCGGATGGTGGGCACATGCTCGCGCAGGAAGCCGTTGCGGACCACCTCATGCACCACGCGCTGGTTGAAGCCCGGCGTGTGCAGGTCGGCGGCCTGCTTGGCCTGCAGCAGCTTGGGGCACAGCAGCGGCGGCGCGACCGCGTAGCCCAAGCGCAGGCCGGGCGCGAGCACCTTGGAAAACGAGCCCAGGTACACCGTGCCCTCGGCCCAGCGTGCGGCCAGCGGCGCGGGCGGTGCGGCGTCGAACCACAGGTCGCCGTAGGGGTTGTCTTCGACAAGCGGCAGGCCCATCGCCTGCGCTGCCTTCACGAGCGCGGCGCGGCGCCCCTCGCCCATGCAGCGGCCGCTCGGGTTCTGGAAGTTCGGCAGCACGTAGAGAAAGCGTGCGCCGTGTGCCGCCGCCAGCGCATCGGGCCGCGGGCCCTCGTCGTCGCACGGCACGGCCACGACCTCGGGCTCGTAGGGTGCAAACGCCTGCAGCGCGCCGAGGTACGTGGGTGCTTCCACGGCGACGGTGCTGCCCGTATCGATGAGCACCTTTCCGACAAGGTCGAGCCCCTGCTGCGAGCCGGTGGTGATGAGCACCTGCTCCGGGTCGACCTGCATGCCCTGCTCGCCCAAATGCTCGGCGACCCATTCGCGCAGCGGCGGGAAGCCTTCGCTCGCGGCGTATTGCAGCGCCTCGCGCGGCTGGTCGCGCAGCACGCGGGCCGTGGCCTCGCGCATGGCCTCGACCGGGAAGGTGTCGGGCGAGGGCAGGCCACCGGCGAGCGAGATGACGCCCGAACGCTCGGTCATCTTCAGGATCTCGCGAATCACCGACGGGTTCATGCGCGCGGTGCGGCGTGCGGTCTGCCAGGGGTTGGCCGATGTCATGGCGGGCTCCTCAGGGGTGACAGGTTGGGCGACGGGTTGGGCGACGACTTAGACGGCGGCGGCCCGGCTCGCGGGCATCTTCTTGCCCACGAACACCACGCCGACAACGGCGAGCGAGAACAGCACCGTGACCGGCTCCAGCGTTTCGCCGAGCACGGGCACCGCGAACAGCAGTGCCAGAAACGGCTGCACCAGTTGCACCTGGCTCACCCGCACCGCGCCGCCCAGCGCGAGGCCGCGGTACCACGCGAAGAAGCCCAGCCACATCGAGAATAGCGTGACGTACGCGAAGCCGCCCCAGGCGCTGGCGCGCGCCGGCTGCACCGGCCATGTGGCCCACATGGCGGGCAGCGTGAACGGCAGGCTCAGCACCAGCACCCAGCAGATGACCTGCTCGGCCGGCAACTCGGCGGCCACGCGCGCCCCGGCCACGTAGCCGACAGCCGTGCTGACGACCGCCAGCAGCAGCAAGCCATCGGCATGCGACAACGTGCCGTGCCCTCGGTAGGCCGCGAAGCCCAGCACCAGTGCACTGCCCAGTACCGCGCAGGCCCAGAAGCCGAGCGACGGCCGCTGGCGGAAGTAGAGCGCCGCGCCGATGGCCGTGGCCAGCGGCATCAACCCGGTCACGACGGCTGCGTGCATCGCATCGACCTCGCGCAGCGCCAGGCTCAGGAACAGCGGAAAGCCGACGACCGTGCCGAGCGCCGATGCCGCCAGCGCCGGCAGGTGGCGGCGCTGCACACGCGGTGCGCCGGTGGCCCACAGGTACAGCACGCTCAGCAGGCCGGCGCAGGCCGCGCGGCCGGCCGTCACGAACAGCGGCGGCAGTTGCGGGTCGGCGGCCGGGCCGACCGCCAGCCGCGTCATCGGCAGTGTCATCGCGAAGATCACGACGCCGAGCAGGCCGAGCCACAGGCCGCGTGTCTCTTGGTGGGTGGGCGCTGGATTCATGCGACAAAGTCTACGCTGACAACCAACACAGTGCCGATACACTTTGGGCACACTTCCGATAAACTGTATTGGTTTATTCGCCGGCACATGCGACCCCTTCATGCTCAACAACACCCGTGCCACCCATGCCGCCACCGCGCCCGAGCCCGCCCACGAGGCCCTGAGCCGCAGCGGCGACACCACCCTCACCGAACAGCTCGCCGCGCGCTTTGCCGAGCGCATTCGCGAGCGGCTGCTGGCGCCGGGTGCGCGGTTGCCGTCAGTGCGCGAATGTGCGCGCCGCCACGCGGTGAGCGCCCACACAGTGGTGGCCGCCTACGACCAGTTGCTGGCGCTCGGCCTGGTGGAAGCACGGCGCCAGCGCGGCTTCTTCGTGCGTGACGTGCCGGCCCGCAGTGCGCAATCGAATGCGCAGCGCCCGGCAGACCGGCCGCCGTTGCGGCCGCTTCCCGTCAGCGCCACCGCGCTGATTCGCGGTATGTTCCAGCCGCCGGGTGCGCGCCCGATGCCCGGCCTGGGCACGCTGCAGGCCGATTGGCTCGACCTGCCGCTGCTCGCTGGCGCGCTGCGCAAGTCCACCGCCGGGGCGCAACTCGGCGCGGCCTCGCTGCAGTATGGCGACCCGGCCGGCGAGGCGCGGCTGCGCGAGGCGCTGGCCATCAAGCTGGCGGAATTCGGCGTGCGCGCGTCGGCGCAGCAGATCGTCACCACCGTGGGCGCCACGCAGGCGCTCGACGTGGTCACGCGCACGCTGTTGCGCGCCGGCGACAGCGTGCTCGTGGACGAGCCCGGCTGGTCGGTCGAGTACGCGCGGCTGGCCGCACTGGGCATGCGCGTGCTGCCGGTGCCGCGCGGTGAAGACGGCCCCGACCTGGCCGCCATGCAGCGCCTGATCGAGGCCCAGCCGGCCCGACAGCGGCCGAGGTTGTACGTGACGGTGTCGGTGCTGCACAACCCGACCGGCACGTCGCTGTCGCTGCAATCGGCACACCGCGTGCTGCAGCTGGCGCAGGCGCACGACCTGCACATCGTCGAGGACGACACCTACGCGCACCTCGCGCCCGCGCACCTGCCTCGTTTGGCCGCGCTCGATGCGCTGGAGCGCACGATCTACATCTCGGGCTTCTCGAAGATCCTGGTGCCGAACTGGCGTGTCGGCTTCCTCGCGGCACCGCTGGCGCTGGTTGATCGTCTCGTCGACACCAAGCTGCTGAGCACGCTCACCACGCCCGGCATCACTGAGCTGGCGCTGGCGTATTGCCTGGAGCAGGGCCTGCTGCGCCGCCATACGGAACGCGTGATGGTGCGGCTCGCCGAGGCGCGCGAGCGCACCGTCAAGCTCGCCGAGAGCCACGGCTGCCGCTTCGCCACGCCGCCGCGCGGCCTGTTCGGCTGGGTCGACGTGGGCGTTGACACGGAGCACCTGGCGCAACTCATGCAACACGACTGGTTCATCGCGCCCGGCGCGCTGTTCCATGCCACGCACCGGCCGAGCACGCTGATGCGCATCAACTTCGCGACCACGCAGGACGTGCGCTTCTGGCGCGCCCTGGCGCGGGCGCGGGCTTAGCTGTACGGCAAGCGCGCCGAAGGTGAAAATGGGGCCGTGAAAAAAGAAGCGACATGAACAGCGAAATGTTCGAGCGCACCATCCCCTTCGGCGAGCCGGAGCTGACGCGCGCGAGCGCCTTCAACCGCTACCTTGATGAGGTGGCCGCCGGGTCGACACACAGCGGTGCCAGCTCGCGCATCTCGCAGCTCAGCCCTTCCTTGCAGGCCGACCTGGTGCGCTTCGAGCAGGACGGCGGCAGCTCCGAGACCATCGAGGTGATCGCCGCGTGCATCCGCCACGCCAAGCGCGTGGCGATCCAGCTGCAATGTGGCGAACTGCTCGTGCCGCTGACCATCTTCCCGCAAGAGCGGTTGGTGCACTGCCCGCTGCCGATGACCGAGCTGATCGGGCGCCACGTGCCGAGCATGCGGGTGTTGCAGGTCGAACCGGCGCTGCTGGTGCCGCCCGGCGACGAGCAACGTGCGCTCATCGGCGAAGCACACCTGCACCACCCGCTCGCCCCGCTGGTCTGGGAGCTGGCGATGCGCGGCCCGCGCCGCGAGCTGCTGCCCGAAATCAGCGGCCCGGCGGTCTACCGCGTGGCACCGGGGCTCGACCTTGCGGGCCTGCCCACGAACGGCGCAATGCGCGCGGCCATCGAGCGGCTGCGCCACCAGGCGTGCAACCTCACCGAGATCGCGACATGGCCCGCGCTCGACCGCGAGCGTGCTTCGCGCCTGCTCAACGCGCTGTACCTGCAGGCCGGGCTGATGGTGAGCCGATCCCACCCCGACGCGGTGCGCGACAGCTGGTTCGGCGGCGTCTGACCGCCGTTGAACGCTCCTGACGGGCTCGCGCGCCGGCGCGCGCCCAAGCTCAGCGCGTCAGCGCGCCCCCAATACTTCCCAGCGCTCCATCGCGGCCAGCAGTTCATCGTCGATCCTGGCGTGGCGCGCTTGCGCTGCTGCGGCGCGATCCGGCTCCTTGGCGTACGACTGCGCGTCGGCCAGGAACGCACCGAGCTGCTTTTGTTCGGCCTCCAGCACCTCGATGCGCTTGGGCAGTTCGTCGAGTTCGCGCTGCTCTTTGTAGCTGAGCTTGCGCGGCTTCGGGGCCAGCGCAGCGGCCGATGCAGCAACTGGCTTGGCAGCACCCGGCGCGGCGTCCCGCTGCTTCGGTGGCGTGGCAGCGCGTGCGGCCTGCTCGCGCAACGTGCGGGCGCGGTCGCTCTGCAGCTTCCAGTCTTCGTACCCGCCCTCGTACTCGCGCCAGCGGCCGGGGGATTCATCGCCTTCCCAGACGATGGTGCTCGTGACCACGTTGTCGAGAAAGCGCCGGTCGTGGCTCACCAGGAACACCGTGCCCGCATAGCTTTGCAGCAGCTCTTCGAGCAACTCCAGCGTGTCGATGTCGAGGTCGTTGGTCGGCTCGTCGAGCACCAGCACGTTGGCGGGCAGCGCAAACAAGCGGGCGAGCAACACGCGGTTGCGCTCGCCGCCGCTGAGCGTGCGCACCGGCGAGTTGGCACGCTCGGGCGAGAACAGGAAGTCGTTCAGGTAGCTCATCACGTGCTTGCGCTGGCCCGCGAACTCGACCCATTCGCTGCCGGGGCTGATGGTGTCGGCCAGCGTGGCATCGAGGTTCAGCGTGCTGCGCATCTGGTCGAAATACGCCACTTCGAGCCGCGCACCTTGGCGGATGCGGCCGCTGGTGGGCTGCAACTCGCCGAGGATCATCTTCAAGAGCGTCGTCTTGCCCGCACCGTTCGGGCCGATCAGGCCGACCTTGTCGCCGCGCAGGATGGTGGCGCTGAAGTCCTTGACGATGAGCTTGGTCTGCTCGCGGTCGCCGAATTGCATGGTCACGTCGCGCAACTCGGCCACGATCTTGCCGCTGGGGGTGCCGGAATCGACTTCGAGCCGCACCTGGCCCAGCGAGTCACGCCGCTTCTGGCGCGCACCCCGCAGCACTTCGAGCCGCTGAATGCGCGCGACGCTGCGGGTGCGGCGGGCTTCCACGCCCCTGCGTATCCAGACCTCTTCCTGCGCCAGCAGCTTGTCGGCGCGCGCGTTGAAGAGTGCATCGGACGCGAGCTGCTCTTCCTTCATGCGCTCGTACGCCGTGAAGTTGCCGGGGTAGCTGCGAATGACGCCGCGGTCGAGCTCGACGATGCGTGTGGCCACGCCGTCGAGGAACGCGCGGTCGTGGGTGATGAGCATCATGCTGCCCTTGAAGCCACGCAGCAACTCTTCGAGCCACGCGATCGAGTCGAGGTCGAGGTGGTTGGTCGGCTCGTCGAGCAGCAACACGTCGGGCACCGCAACGAGCGCTTGCGCCAGCGCCACGCGCTTCTTCATGCCGCCCGAAAGTTGCCCGATGTCGCGGGTGCCGTCGAGGTGGAGTTGCGCGAGCGTGGTGTCAACCCGCTGCTCCCAGTTCCATGCGTCGAGCGCCTCGATGCGGGTTTGCAGCGCGTCGAGGTCGACGCCGTCGGCGTGTTCTTCATACGCTTGCCGCACCGCGCGTGCCTCGGCGACGCCCTCGCTCACCGCCTCGAAGACGCTGTGGCCGGGCTCGAACACCGGCTCCTGCGGCACGTAGCAGATGCGCACGCCCTGCGTCATTTGCAGCAGGCCGTCGTCGAGCTTTTCCAGCCCCGCGATGATCTTGAGCATCGACGACTTGCCCGCGCCATTGCGGCCGATCAGCCCCAGGCGTTCACCCGCTTCGAGCGAGAAGGCAGCGTTGTCGAGCAGGGCCACGTGGCCGAAGGCGAGGTGAGCGTTGGAGAGGGAAAGGACGGCCATGGTTCAGTGCGGGCAAACGATCTGCAATTGGGTGAAGTAACTGTTGAAGCGACGCGGGTCGCGCGTCAGGATCGGCATGCGCGAAACGGCGGCATGCGCGCCGATCAGGAAGTCAGGCAACACCATCGGTCGTGCGCCGCCCCGACGGCGATACAGCTTGTGCGCCTGAGATGCCAGAAACAAGGCGGCGCGCGGCGCGTCTTGCCAGGTCAAACCGAATTGCGTTGTGGCAGCGTCGACCTCGGTCACGTCGGCAAACATGGCCGACCACTCGGCGAACACCGTCGGTGAGATCACGACCGGGCCGCGATCACTCCACAGTGCGAGTTGCTGCGCCGACCAATCGGCCCACGCCTCATCTCCTTCGGTCACGTCGATGAGAACGCAGGTGTCTACCAGGATCACCGCGCGACCTTGTGCCTGGCTGGAGCGCTCGCGAAGCCGGGGTCGGTGGCATCGTCGTCATACCCGCGCAGCAGGTTCATCCATTCGTCTGTGGACACACCGGTGCGCCCGCACCCGATCAGCCTGCGGTACTTGGCGAGCGCCGCAGCGCTGGGCTTGCCGGCTGCCGGCGCGGCACGCGCCGGCTCGACCCGAACCGAGCCATCAGCGGCGATTCGAAACTGAACTTCGTCGCCGGGAGCGACCTTGAGATGGTCACGAATCGGCTTGGGCAAGGTCACCTGCGATTTGGTGGTGAGGGCATAACCCATGGCGCGTTCCTGGTATGACTGTGTCGCCGATTGTAATACCGAATGGCCAGCTCATCCGGCCAGCGCCGCCTCCAGCGCGTCGATGAACACCTTGGCCACATCGAACCCGGTCTGATTCGTGATCTCCTGAAACCCGGTCGGGCTGGTCACGTTGATCTCGGTCACGCAGTCGCCGATCACGTCCAGCCCGATCAGCAGCAGGCCGCGCGCGGCGAGCACCGAGCCGATGCTTTCCGCGATTTCGCGGTCGCGGTGGCTCAATGGCTGAGCCACCCCCTTGCCGCCGACCGCCATGTTGCCGCGGATCTCGGTGCCTTGCGGGATGCGCGCCAGCACGTGGGGCACCGGCACGCCGCCAATGATGAGGATGCGTTTGTCGCCTTGCACGATCTCGGGCAGGTAGCGCTGCACCATCACGGTTTGCGCCCCGCCCCGGTTCAGCGTTTCCGTGATGCTGCCCAGGTTCAGCCCGTCGGGGCCGACGCGGAAGATGCCCATGCCGCCCATGCCGTCGAGCGGCTTGAGGATGATGTCTCGGTGCTCCGCATGGAAGCGTTTGATGTCTGATTCATCGCGGGTGACGAGCGTGGGCCCGATGAACTGCGGGAACTCCAGGATCGCCAGCTTCTCGGGGTGGTTGCGCAGCGCGGCGGGCTTGTTGAACACGCGTGCGCCATCGCGTTCGGCGTGTTCGAGCAGGTGGGTCGCGTAGAAGTATTCGCTGTCGAAAGGAGGGTCCTTGCGCATGATCACCGCGCCCACGTCGGCCAGCGCCACGGGCACTTCATCGGGGGCTTGCTGCTGCGCGCTGAACCAGTGGTTCGCGTCACCGGTGAGCGTGATCTCGCGCACGTACGCGGTGACCCTGCCGCCGCGCTGCCACATCAGGTCTTTCGGCTCGCACGCGAGCAAGGCGTGCCCGCGTGCGGCAGCCTCGCGCATCATCACGAAGGTCGTGTCCTTGTGGGTCTTGAAGCCCTCGAGCGGGTCGGCAACGAAGAGCAGTTTCATGGGGCAGGTCCAGCGCGTTCACGGGGCCGCCACTGTTGCACAAAAAGCGCGGCGCCGCCGGCCACCACGCCCCAGAACGCCGAGCCGATGCCGAACAGGCTCACACCGCTCAGCGTGACCAGAAAGGTGATGAGTGCAGCTTCGCGGCAGGCGTCGTCGCGCATCGCCACAGTCAGCCCGCCGCCGATGCTTCCCAGCAGGGCAAGGCCTGCGATCGCGACCACCAGTTCACGTGGAAACGCTGTCAGCACGCCCGTGACAGCCGCGCCGAACAGGCCGACGATGCAGTACAGCAACCCGCACGAGGCGGCGGCCATGTAGCGCCGTGCCGGATCGGGGTGGGCCTCGCGGCCCATGCAGATGGCGGCCGTGATGGCCGATAAGTTCAGCGCGAACGCACCGAACGGCGCCAGCACCAGCGTGGCCACCCCGGTGAGCGTGATGAGCCTGGAGATCGGCATCGTGCCGTAGCCGGCCGCGCGAATGGCGGCCACGCCGGGCAGGTTCTGCGAGGCCATCGTCACCACGAACAGCGGCAACGCCAGGCTCACGAGGGCGCGCCAGGTGAACACCGGCGCAGTGAACACCGGCGCGGTCAGCCCCCAGGTCACGCCACCCAGGTGCAACTGCCCGTTCACCACCGTGAAGCACACGCCGGCCAGCAGCACGCCCGGCACGGCATAGCGCGAACAGAAGCGGCGGCCGACGAGGTACGCGGCCAGCATCAGCAGCACCAGCGCGAAGGCCGACTTCAGCGCCCCGAATGCATCGAGGCCGAAGCGCGTGAGCACGCCCGCGAGCAGCGCACTGGCAATCGGCATCGGGATGCGGCCGAGCAGCCTCTCGAACCAGCCCGTGGCGCCGAACAGCGTGATGAGCGCGGCGCACACGATGAACGCGCCCGTGGCCTCGGCCATGCCGAAGCCACCGGCTGCGCCCGCCGTGGCCAGCACGGCCGCGCCGGGTGTGCTCCACGCCACCATCACGGGCTGGCGCAACCACAGCGAGGGCAGCAGCGTGCACAAGCCCATGCCCAGGCCCAGCGCCCACATCCAGGAGCTGATCTGCGCCGGCGTGGCGCCCAGCGAGGAGGCAGCCTGAAACACGATGGCCACTGAACTGGTGAAGCCCACCAGCACGGCCACGAAGCCGGCCGTGGCGGCTGACAGGGAGAAGTCGCGAAGGTCGAGGCGCATCGGTCGAGGATAGCGGGCGGTGCCACGGCGGGCCGCACCGGCGGATGCGATTAGGCTCGCCATGATGCGGTGATGCTACGATGCGCAAGCATCAAACCCTGACTGGACGCCACCATGCGCACCACCCTCGATCTGGACCACACCGCGCTCGAAGCCGCGCGCCAGCTGGCGCATCACCGCTCCCAGTCGCTCGGGCGCGTCGTGTCCGACCTTATCCTGAAGGGGCTTCAAAGCGATGTGCCGGTAGCGCGCAAAGGCGGCTTCCCGGTGTTCAGAGGCGTGGGTGCTGCACCCATCACACTCGAAGCCGTTCGATCCGCCGAGGACGCTGCCGAGTGAGCCGCAAACGCGTCTGGCTGCTCGATGCGAACCTGCTGATCGCGTTGACCCACGCTGCTCACGTTCACCACAGCGAGGCGCACGCTTGGTTCGGCGCAGTTCCGAAGCGCCACTGGGCCACTTGCGCGCTGACGCAGCTCGCCTTCATCCGCCTGACCAGCAACCCGCGCGTGGTGGGCACGACCATCGCGCCGGCGCAGGCGATGCAGGCGCTCGGCAGCATGGCCGCACAACCCCAGCATGTCTACTGGGGCGATTCGCCCGAACCGCTCGGCCTGGGGTCGCTGGCGAGCGCAGCACTCGTCGGCCACCGGCAGGTGACCGATGCATACCTGCTCGGCCTTGCCGCGCAACGGGGCGAGTGCCTGGCCACGCTGGACCGTGGGCTGGCGTCGTTTGCATCGGCCGGCGGCCTCGTGGGCCACGTTGAACTGGTCAGTGCGCCGGTCACGGTTCAGGAGCCGGGCGCGAAGTACGCAGCGGCCCGCGTCAAGCGCGGCGCGCGCTGACCGCGCGATTCAGATCTCGACCTTCGAGCCCAGCTCGACCACGCGGTTCGTCGGCAGGCCCAGGAAGTCGGCTGCTGCTGCGGCGTTGTGGTGCATGCCGGCAAACAGCTTCTCGCGCCACGCCGCCATGCCGCCGCCGATGGTCGGGATGACGATGTCGCGCGACAGGAAGTACGACGTGTCCATCTCGTCGATGGCACAGCCGCGGTTGCGCAGCATGGCCAGCGCCTCGGGCACGTCGGGTTCGTTCTTGAAGCCGAAGTTCAGCGTCACCTGCCAGCAGTCGTGCCCCAGCGGCTGCAGTTCGCAGCGCTTGTCGGCGCTGACCCACGGCACCTCGTGATGCATCACGGTCACGAACAGGTTGGTCGGGTGCAGCACCTTGTTGTGCTTCAGGTTGTGCAGCAACGCGTTCGGCGTGACGCCCTGGTCCGCCACCAGGAACACGGCCGTGCCTTGCACACGCGTCGGCGGGCTCACGAACACCGCCTGGAGGAAGCTCGTCAGGTCGATGGCATCTTCGCGCAGCCTCGTCGTCATGAGGCGGCGGCCCTGCTTCCACGTCATCATCAGCATGAACATGAACGCGCCGATCACGACCGGGAACCAGCCGCCCTCGAACACCTTGACCACGTTGGCCGAGAAGTAGACGAAGTCGACGACGAAGAAGAAGCCGGTCGCCGCGAAGCTCAGCGACCAGCGGTACTTCCAGCCGTAGCGAATGACGAAGAAGGTCATCGTGGTCGTGATCAACATGTCGATCGTCACCGCGATGCCGTAGGCCGCGGTGAGCTTGCTGCTGGTGCCGAACAGGCCCACTGCCAGCACGATGCACACATACAGCCCCAGTTCACGAACAGCACGTAGATCTGCCCGGCCTCGCGCACCGAGGTGTGCAGGATGCGCAGGCGCGGCAGGTAGCCGAGCTGGATGGCCTGGTTCGTGAGCGAGAACGCGGCGGTGATCAGCGCCTGCGACGCGATCACCGCTGCGCAGGTGGCCAGGCCGATGAGCGGGTACAGCGCCCAGGCGGGCGCCATCTCGAAGAACGGGTTGCCGACCTTGCCCGGGTCTTCGAGGAGCATCGCGCCCTGCCCGAAGTAGTTGAGCACCAGCGCCGGCATCGCCAGGCTGAACCAGGCCACGCGGATAGGCCGTTTGCCGAAGTGGCCCATGTCGGCGTACAGCGCTTCCGCGCCGGTGACACACAGCACCACCGAGCTCAGCGCGATGAACGCCACGAAGGGGTTGAGCACGAGGAAGAGAAGTGCGTGGTGCGGGCTCAGCGCCCACAGAATGGCCGGGTTGGCAAGAATGTGCTGCAGCCCGAGCACGGCGAGCACCGCGAACCACAGCACCATCACCGTCCCGAAGTACTTGCCGATGCTGGCCGTGCCTTGCCGCTGCAACGTGAACAGCGCGGTCAGCACCACCAATGTCACCGGCACGACGTAGCGGTGCATCCCCGGTGCCGCGACCTCCAGCCCTTCGATGGCGCCGAGCACGGTGATGGCCGGCGTGATGACGCCATCGCCGAAGAAGATGGCGGTGCCGAAGATGCCCAGCAAGAGCAGCCTTCGGCGCAGGCCCGGTCGGTGCTTCACGGCCTGCGAGGCCAGGGCCAGCATCGCGATCAGCCCGCCTTCGCCGTTGTTGTCGGCGCGCAGGATGAGTGCCACGTACTTGACCGAGACGACGACCGTGAGGGTCCAGAAAACCAGCGAGAGCACACCGCAGATGTTCTCGGCATTGAGCGCCACATGGCCGTGCTCGAACACTTCCTTGAGTGCATACAACGGGCTGGTGCCGATGTCGCCATAGACGAAGCCGATGGCCCCGAGGGTCAGGCCGGCCAGGCCGGAACGAGAGGAAGAGGTCGACAAGTCAGATCTGCACCTTGGTGCCGAGCTCGACCACGCGGTTCGCGGGCAGGCCGAGGAAGTCGGCCGCCGACGACGCGTTGCGGTGCAGGCTCGCGTAGAGCTTCTCGCGCCAGGGTGCCATGCCACCGCCCAGTGTCGGGACGACGGTCGCGCGCGACAGGAAGTAGGACGTGGTCATCGGGTCGAGCACGATGCCCTGGCCCTGCAGCAGCTCCAGCGCCTCGGGCACGTCCGGGTCGTTCTTGAAGCCGAAGTTCAGCTGCACCGCCCAGCAGCCCTTGCACAGCGGCTCGGCATGGGCGCGCTGCGCGAACGGCACCCACGGCACGTCATGCGTGTTCACGGTGACGAACAGGTTGGTCTCGTGCAACACGTTGTTGTGCTTGAGGTTGTGCAGCAAGGCGGTGGGTGTGAGGTCGGCTTCGGCGTTCATGAACACAGCCGTGCCGGGGGCGCGCATCGGCGGGTCGGCGAGCACGCTTTTCAGGAACGGCTTCAACTCGATCGCGTCGGCGCGCAGGCTCGCCGACAGCAGCTGCCGGCCGCGTGCCCACGTCATCATCAGCGTGAAGATCGCGGCAGCGATGAGCAGCGTGAACCAGCCGCCCGAAAACACCTTCAGGATGTTCGACGAGAAGAACACGAGCTCGATCATCAGGAAGAAGCCGGTCGCGCCGAAGCACAGCCACCACGGGTAATTCCAGCGGTAGCGAATCACGAAGAAGGTCATCACCGTGGTCAGCACCATCGTGGCCGTCACGGCGATGCCGTAGGCGGTGGCCAGCGCGGTCGACGAGCCGAATATCAGCACCGCCGCCACGATGGCGGCGAACTGCAGCCAGTTGACGGCCGGGATGTAGATCTGCCCGGTCTCCCTGACGGAGGTGTGCAGCATGCGCAGGCGCGGCAGGTAGCCCAGCTGAATGGCCTGCTTCGTGACCGAGAACGTGCCCGAGATCGTGGCCTGCGAGGCGATCACCGTGGCGATGGTCGCGAGCACCACCATCGGGATCAGGAACCACGACGGCACCATGTTGAAGAACGGGTTGTCGGCCTTGGCCGGCTCCAGCAACATCAACGCGCCCTGGCCGAAGTAGTTCAGCACCAGCGCCGGGAACACGAGCACGAACCATGCGAGGCGGATCGGTTTCGCCCCGAAGTGCCCCATGTCGGCGTAAAGCGCCTCGGCGCCGGTGACCGACAGGAACACAGCGCCGAGCACGAGCAGCGTGACATGCCCGTGCTCGATGCCGAAGCGCAGCGCGTGCCATGGGTTCAGCGCCTGCAGCACGATGGGCGCGCGCACGATCCACACCACGCCCCAGAACGCGATGACGAGGAACCACACCAGCGTGATCGGCCCGAACCAGCGGCCCATCACGCCGGTGCCGTGCCTCTGGATCGCGTAGAGCCCGAACAGCACGGCGAGCGTGATCGGCACGACGTACGGCTTGAACGCCGGCGTGGCGAGCTCCAGCCCCTCGACCGCTGAAAGCACCGAGATCGCGGGCGTGATGACGCCGTCCCCATAGAACAGCGCCGCACCCATGATGCCCATCGCGATGAGCGCGAAGCGCAGCCGGGGCCGTTCGAGCGTGGCCTGCGACGACAAGGCCATCAGCGCCATCGTGCCGCCTTCGCCGTTGTTGTTGGCGCGCAGGATCAGCATCACGTACTTGAGCGTGACGATGATGGTGAGCGTCCAGAACACGAGCGAGAGCACGCCCAGGATGTCGGGCGGCGTGAGCGCGGCGTGCTTGGTCGCGAACACTTCGCGCAGTGCGTAGAGCGGGCTGGTGCCGATGTCGCCGTAGACCACGCCGAGCGCGCCCAGGGTCAGGGCGCGAAGCTTGGAAGAGCCGGATGTGCTGCTCACAAAAACAAACCCCACGGGGGTGCGTGGGGCGTCGGTCAATAAGAGTTTGATTCTGCGCCTACTCGTACACCTCGGCGTCGGGGTCGGTCGCTTCCAGCTCGTAGCTGGCCGCCACCATCGCCAGGCGGGCGATCACGCCGTACATGTAAAAGCGGTTCGGCGCGCTCGCACCCGGCTTGGCGCCGGGCTTGGGCAGCTGGTTCGACTCGGCGAAGGCCAGCGGCACGAAGCTCGCACCGGGCGAGTTCAGGTTCTCGTCGATGCCGCGTTCGGCATTGACGCGGTAGAACCCGCCGACCACGTAGCGGTCGATCATGTAGACCACCGGCTCGGCCACCGCGTCGTTCACGCGCTCGTAGGTCGGCACGCCTTCCTGCAGGATGACCTCGCTCACCTCCTGCCCGTCCTTGATGACGCTCATCTTGTTGCGCGAACGGCGGTTCAAGTCGGCCAAGTCCTTCGGGTCGCGCACGGTCATGATGCCCATGCCGTAGGTGCCGGCGTCGGCCTTGACGATGATGAACGGCTTCTCGTTGATGCCGTATTCCTTGTACTTGCGGCGGATCTTGCCGAGCAGCGCCTCGGCGTTGCTTTGCAGGCATTCGGCGCCGGTGCCATCGGTGAAGTTGACTTCGCCGCAACGCGCGAACATCGGGTTGATGAGCCACGGGTCCATGCCCAGCAGCTTGGCGAACTTCTTCGCCACTTCCTCGTAGGCTTGAAAGTGGTTGGTCTTGCGCCGCACCGCCCAGCCCGCGTGCAACGGCGGCAGCAGGTACTGCTCGTGCAGGTTCTCCAGCACCTTCGGCAAGCCGGCCGAGAGGTCGTTGTTGAGCAGGATGGTGCAGGGGTCGAAGTCTTTCAGCCCGAGGCGCCCGCGCGTGCGGATCAGCGGCTCCACCGTCAGCGCCGTGCCATCGGGCAGGGCGATGTCGGTCGGCTTTTGGATGGTCTCGTCGAGCGTGCCCAGGCGCACGTTCAGCCCGGCCTGATGGAAGATCTGCATCAGTCGCTGCACGCTGGCCAAGTAGAACGTGTTGCGCGTGTGGTTCTCGGGGATCAGCAGCAGGTTCTTCGCTTCGGGGCAGATCTTCTCGATCGCCGCCATCGCCGCCTGCACTGCCAGCGGCAGCATCTCGGGGGTCAGGTTGTTGAACCCGCCGGGAAACAGGTTGGTGTCCACCGGTGCCAGCTTGAAGCCGGCATTGCGCACATCCACCGAGGTGTAGAACGGGGGCGTGTGCTCCATCCATTCGAGGCGGAACCACCGCTCGATGGCGGGCAGCGACTCCAGGATGCGCTGCTCCAGTTCGTTGATCGGGCCAGTCAGTGCAGTAACGAGGTGAGGAACCATGGCGGAGCCCGAAGCGAAGGAGAAGAGGGGAGGATTCTAGGCAGATGGGGTTGCGCCGGCATGACGCAAGGTCGCGCCGTGGCGCAGCACCAAACGCTGCGCCAGAAAAGAACAGGGGCCGCAATCGCGGCCCCTGTCACCCCGAAGGGGCCGCCGTGGGCGACCCCGCCGTCCTGCTACGCGTAGCGGCTAATTGTGATAAGCCGTCTCGCCGTGCGCGCTGATGTCCAGGCCCTCGCGCTCGTCTTCTTCGCTGACACGCAGGCCGATGACCTTGTCCACGATGAAGTACGCCACGAGCGACACCACGCCCGACCACACGATGGTCACGAGCACCGCCTTGAGCTGGATCCACACCTGGGCGCCGATGCCGTCCGGGTTGGTCGCCATGGCGGCCGTGGTCCAGTCGGGCACCATGCCCGGGCCGCCGAGCGACTGGGCGTGGAACACACCCGTCAGCAGCGCGCCGACGATACCGCCGACACCGTGCACGCCGAACACATCGAGCGAGTCGTCAGCACCGAGCAGCTTCTTCAGGCCGGTCACGCCCCACAGGCAGGCGAAGCCGGCGACGAAGCCGATCACGATGGCACCCATCAGGCCCACGTTGCCGCAGGCCGGAGTGATGGCGACCAGGCCCGCCACCGCACCCGACGCAGCGCCGAGCATCGAGGCCTTGCCCTTCATCAGCGCTTCACCCATGCACCAAGCCAACACTGCCGCCGCAGTGGCGCTGAAGGTGTTCATGAAAGCCAGCACCGCCGTGTTGCCAGCTTCGAGCGCCGAGCCGGCGTTGAAGCCGAACCAACCCACCCACAGCAGGGCGGAGCCCACCATCGTCAGCGTCAGCGAGTGCGGCGTGAACGCCTCCTTGCCGTAGCCCACGCGCTTGCCGATCATGTAGGCACCGACCAGGCCGGCCACGGCCGCATTGATGTGCACCACAGTGCCGCCCGCGAAGTCGAGCGCGCCCCATTGCCACAGCAGGCCGGCCTTGCCGTCCATCGCGTCCTTCACACCCTTGACTCCGGAGTAGGCGTCCGGGCCCATCCAGAACCAGACCATGTGCGCGATGGGTGCGTAGCTGAACGTGAACCACAGCACCATGAAGGCCAGTACCGCCGAGAACTTCGCGCGCTCCGCGAAGGCGCCGACGATCAGGCAGCAGGTGATGCCGGCGAACGTCGCCTGGAATGCGGTGAACAGCAGTTCAGGGATGTAGACCCCCTTGCTGAACGTGGCCGCCATCGCGAACTCGCCCTTCGCGGGGTCGAACAGGCCCTTCATGAACAAGCGGTCGAAGCCGCCGACGAACGCGTTGCCTTCGGTGAATGCCAGGCTGTAGCCGTAGACGCACCACAGGATCACGATCATCGAGAACGTGACCATGACCTGCATCAGCACCGACAGCATGTTCTTGCTGCGCACCAGGCCGCCATAGAACAGCGCCAGGCCCGGCACCGTCATCATGATGACGAGCAGCGTGGCAACGATCATCCAGGCCACGTCGCCCTTGTTGGCCACGGGGGTGGATGCGGCGGGCGCAGCACCGGAAGCCGCTTCAGCTGCGCCGGACGCTGCCGGTGCGGCCATGGCGGCAGAAGCTGCAGGGGCAGGATCAGCGGCAGGCGCTGCCATGGCGGCCGAGGCAGCCGCAGGGGCGGAGGCCGCATCTTCGGCCAACGAAGCGCCTGCGAAGCCGAGGCCACTGAGGCCCAGGACGAGGCTAGCAATGAGTTTTCTCATGGGAGGTGTCTCTATTGTTTGGGAAGGTGGCGGGGCGCTTAGAGCGCGTCTTTGCCGGTCTCGCCGGTACGGATGCGCACAACTTGTTCGAGTGTGGACACGAACACCTTGCCGTCGCCGATCTTGCCGGTGCGTGCTGCAGCCTCGATGGCCTCGATGACGCGGTCGACGATGCCATCGTCGACCGCGGCTTCGATCTTCACCTTGGGCAGGAAGTCGACCACGTACTCGGCGCCGCGGTACAGCTCGGTATGGCCCTTCTGGCGGCCGAAGCCCTTCACTTCAGTCACTGTGACGCCCTGCACGCCGATGGCGCTGAGGGCTTCGCGGACTTCGTCAAGCTTGAAGGGCTTGACGATGGCGGTCACCATCTTCATGGTCGTATCTCCTGTGGTCGTAAGGTCAGAACGTGTACTTCACGCCAAGAACGGCGGTGAACTTGCCGAGGTTCTTGCCATCTGGGCTGTAGTAGGCGTAAGGCGCCGGCGGCGCGTCCTTGGTCCTCGTGCCCATCGCGGCCAGGCTGACGACGAAGCCGTTGCCAAAGTCCTTGGTGCCTGTCAGTGCGTAGTCGGTGTAGGAGTACACGCTGTTCGACACGCCGGCGACATTGCCTGTCACCCGCTGGTAGCCCACATGAGGCGTGATGCCGAAGCCACTGCCCAGGTCGAATGTGGCGGCCGCTTCGAGGTAGCCGCTGTTCTTGCTGTCCCCAACGCCGAACAGCGTGGTCACCGCGTGCGAGTACTTCACGGTGGCCGGACCATAGGTGAGCGCGCCGTAGATCTCAGTCGTGTTCGCGTTCGATGCGTTGGTGATGTTCTTGTACTTGTTGCTGGGGTAGTAGTACGTCAGCACGCCCACGTCGTAGGTGAAGTCTTTGACGATCTCGCCTTTGTAGCCACCGTAGATGTCCCACTCGATGTTGGCGCTGCCGACGTCGACGGTGTTGATCTGGCCCGCATCCTTGATCCACTTGATGTTCGACAGCCAGGTGCCGACGTAGAAGCCGCTGGGGAAGGCGTAGTCAGCGCCGCCTTGAACGGCCGGGTTGAATCGCGTTTGCGAGATGCCCCGGTAACGGTATTCCGAGAACAGACCGACGTTGAACGACAGCGGGTTCGCGTCTTCAGCGTGCGCAACGTGCGGCACGGCCGAGACGGCGACGACAGCGGCGATGGCCGAGAAAGTTTTTTTCATGTTCGAGGGCTCCAATTCGATTTCACAAGTAAGGCTGACATCGGTTTGCAGCTTTTGTGCCATGCGCGCACTAGTGCATTTCGCCCCAACGTGGACGATCAATGCCCGAATTCGTGCGTTGCGTCGCGCTCGGTTGGTTTGCATTGCAGATATGCCTTTAAATGGTGCGTCATCGGTCGAGCCGAAAGCTTTGTCGGCGCAGTGACAATGATCTAGGCGTGCGCAATCGGGTGCACCGCTTGCGCAAAGGAAACCCATGTCGCTTGCCGTCATCCACAGCCGAGCCCTGCACGGGCTGGCGTCGGCCGAGGTCACCGTCGAGGTGCACCTCGCCAACGGCTTGCCGAGTTTCACGCTGGTCGGGCTGGTGGATGTCGAGGTCAAGGAAGCACGCGAGCGCGTCCGCGCGGCCATCACCAATTCGGGGCTGGAGTTCCCCCACAACAAGCGCATCACGGTGAACCTGGCTCCCGCCGACTTGCCCAAGGAGTCGGGCCGTTTCGACCTGCCAATTGCGCTGGGCATTCTGGCGGCGAGCGGGCAGATCGACACCGCGCGCCTGGGCGCCTACGAGTTCGCGGGCGAGTTGTCGCTCGCCGGTGACTTGCGGCCGGTGCGCGGCGCGCTCGCCATGGCGCTGGCGCTGCGGCGCGGTGCGCAGTCGCACCGTACGCTGGTGCTGCCGGCGGCCAGCGCGCAAGAGGCTGCGCTGGTCGACGGCATGGTGGTGCACGGCGCGGCGCACCTGCTCGACGTGGTCAAGGCATTGCTGCCGGACGCAGCGGCGCAGGGCCATGCGATGGCCACTGCGCAGGCGCTGCCCCGCGCCCCCACCGCACCCGGGCCCGACCTGCGTGACGTGAAAGGCCAGGCCGGCGCCAAGCGCGCGCTCGAGATCGCGGCGGCCGGTGGCCACAGCGTGTTGATGCTCGGCTCGCCCGGCACCGGCAAATCGATGTTGGCCCAGCGCTTCGGCGGGCTGCTGCCGCCGCTGACGCAAGACGACGCGCTCGAGTCGGCCGCAGTGCTCAGCCTGACCGGTGCCTTCGCGGCCGCGCGCTGGGGCGAGCGGGTATTTCGGGCGCCGCACCACACGGCGTCGTCGGTGGCACTCGTGGGCGGCGGCTCGCCGCCGCGCCCCGGGGAAATCTCGCTCGCCCACCACGGCGTGCTGTTCCTCGACGAGTTCCCAGAGTTCCAGCGTGCCGCGCTGGAGGCCCTGCGCGAGCCTTTGGAAACAGGCCGCATCGTGATCTCGCGTGCCGCCCGGCAGGCCGAGTTTCCGGCCCGCTTTCAGCTCATCGCGGCGATGAACCCCTGCCCCTGCGGCCACCTCGGCAGCGCACTGCGCGCCTGCCGCTGCACGCCCGATGTCGTGGCGCGCTATCAGGGCCGCATCAGCGGGCCGCTGCTCGACCGCATCGATGTGCAGGTCGAGGTGCCGGCAGTCGCGCACGATGCGCTCTCGGCCGCGCCCGATGGTGAGCCCAGCGTGGTGGT
>Ga0209724_1000774_pt1 | contig 30413 bp, 17 predicted proteins | sample grotaG_FD_184143 | JGI IMG/M metagenome (GOLD analysis project Ga0209724, IMG submission 184143) | Glacier valley bacterial and archeal communities from Borup Fiord, Nunavut, Canada, to study Microbial Dark Matter (Phase II) -... | ecosystem: Environmental > Aquatic > Freshwater > Ice > Glacier ...
AATCATCACGGAGTCAGCTTTTCTTATCACTGCGATGACGGAATTTGTAAGCGTTTTCTTTTCGCTGGTATCCGCTACTGATCCTTTAATAATGAAGTGCTGGGAATAGGCGTGGTAAGAAGTCAGGCTGCAGAGTAGCAGGACAAAAATTGATTTCCACATTGGAAAAAGATTGGCTTAGGGGTTACTTGGTTAAAATTTTCTCTATTCCATTAGAAAGAATTTTGGTAACCAAATATTAACTAAAAAACAATACCTTAGAATAAATGATCTCTTAATATTACGTTAAAGACAATTTTAAAAACGATAACTTAAGTTATGACTCATTCGGAAAAAAAATCCGCAAAAAAGAAGAAGAAGAAAGAAATTAAATCAGCTGAAGTAAATAACAACGACAGGCCAAAAAAGAAAAAAGCCACTACTATGGTACGTTATGAAGATAAAAATTTTGTAGACACTTCTAAACCTGTTTGGAATTATTCCTTGTTAAGTGATGAAGACATACAGAACTTTCAACAGGGTACTCATTACAGTTTATATGAAAAATTCGGTACGCATGCTATCAGGGTCAATGAGCAACGGGGAATGTATTTTGCTGTGTGGGCGCCTAACGCAACGGCATTATCTGTGAAGGGAAATTTTAACGACTGGAAGAATCATGAATACAAATTGTTTCCGCGCTGGGATAAGAGCGGTGTATGGGAAGGATTTATACCCGGATTTAAGCAAGGCGAATTGTATAAATATCATATCGTAGGTTTCGAAGGAGCAGAGACAGATAAAGGCGATCCCTTTGCTAACTTCTGGGAACAAAAGCCCGGCACTGCTTCTATAACCTGGGATATGCAGCATGAGTGGGATGATGAGAAGTGGATGAAGAAGCGGAAAAAGAAAAATGCGTTGGATGCGCCATGGAGTGTTTACGAAGTACACCTCGCCAGCTGGATGCGGCCAAATAAATATGATGAAGAATGTTATAACACCTACGGGCAGATAACAGAAAGACTGGTACCGTATGTTAAGGAAATGGGTTTTACGCATGTGGAATTCATGCCTGTAATGGAACACCCTTTTGATGGAAGCTGGGGTTACCAGGGCACCGGATTTTATGCGCCTACCTCACGGTTTGGGTCACCCCAGGATTTTATGAAGATGACGGAAGCTTTTCATAAGCAAGGCATCGGGGTAATTCTTGATTGGGTTCCGTCGCATTTTCCTTATGACGCACACGGTTTATTTATGTTTGATGGTACGCATACTTATGAATACGCGGACATGCGTAAGGGTTATCACCCAGACTGGAGCTCCTATATTTTCAATTACAAAAGAGGAGAAGTGAAATCTTTTCTTATCAGCTGTGCAAGATTCTGGTTCGATAAATTTCATGTAGACGGATTAAGGGTTGATGCGGTTTCCAGCATGCTTAAATTAAATTACTCCAGGAAAGAAGGCGAGTGGGAACCTAATGAATTTGGTGGTGACGGAAATGTGGAAGCAATCGCTTTTATCAAGGATCTCAATGAAACGATCTACCGTGATTTTCCCGATGTACAAACTATTGCAGAAGAAGCCACTGACTGGCCCGGCGTTTCAAGTCCGACGTTCAGTGGTGGACTGGGCTTTGGCATGAAATGGATGATGGGCTGGATGCATGACACATTAAAATATTTTAAGACCGATCCATTGTTCCGTCCCGGTCAGCAGGACACATTTGCTTTTAGCATGGTTTATTTTGGAGATGAAAATTTTATGTTGCCGCTAAGTCATGATGAAGTTGTTCATGGCAAGTCGCCGATGCTTTACAAGATGCCGGGCGATGACTGGCAGAAATTCGCTAACCTCCGTGTTTTATATACTTACATGTTTACACATCCCGGCGCTAAATTGTTATTCATGGGAAATGAATTTGGTTCCACCTCCGAATGGAATTATAAAACCGAATTGCCCTGGGAACTGTTAAAGCACGACTCTCACAGGATGCTTAAAGATTGTGTAAGAGATATTCTTCATCTGTACAAAGAAGAGCCTGCCTTATATGAAAAACAGTTTTCACCGGAAGGCTTTGAATGGCATGATCTGAACCACAGAAATGAATGCGTAATCATCTACAGACGCAAGGGTGAACACTCAAAGGATGACCTGCTTATTATATTAAACATGACGCCGGTTGTTCGCATGAACTGGAAAATTCGGGTACGCGGCAAAACGGAATGGAGAGAAATATTTAACAGTGATAATAAAAAATATTTCGGTACCGGTGATGTTTATAACCCGGATATCAAGGCACAGACCATCGATAAAAAAGAAAAATTTATTGAGATGAATTTGCACCTGCCTGCTTTGGGTGCGATTGTTTTAAAGTAGGTGTGAGGTATGAGGTATGTTAATTAACACCTCATACCTTATACCTCATGCCTCACATCCTCTCAGGCACCCTGATACCCAGTAAACCCATAGAAGACGAAATAACATTAGATGTCATTTGGGCTATTCGTAACCGTAAGTCTTTCTTCGCTTCACTTTCGGCTTTTAAAATTGAGTGCACATCGTAAAAAGAATTGAATTTTTTTGCAACCTCGTAAGTGTAGATAGCCAGTACGGATGGATTCATTTCTTTACATGCCTCCTCCAACCGGTCAGCGAATTGCTCAAGCATCACCATCAATTCTTTTTCCAGCGGAAACAATTCTTCCTGCTTAAGCGGAACAACCATAGGGGAGCCGGTGCGCAGGATTGATTTTATCCTGGCGTGCGTGTACTGTATGGCGGTAGCCGTAAATCCATGCAGGTCTATAGATTCAGCCGGATTAAAAATCATTTTCTTTTTAGGTTCAACACGAAGCAGGTAAAATTTCATGGCGCCGATGCCAATCATCTCATAAAGTGCTGTCAGTTCATCATCGGTAAATCCTGCCGCTTTGCCTGATTCCAGCGTTTTGATTTCCGCCTCCTTTACCATTTCAGCGATAAGATCATCCGCATCAACTACAGTGCCTTCCCTGCTTTTCATTTTGCCGGTAGTAAGTTCTACCATACCGTAAGACAGGTGATACATCTGGTCGGCATAAGGCATTCCAAGTTTCATGCAGATAAGCTTCAGCACTTTTACATGATAGTTCTGTTCATCGCCTATCACAAAAATACTTTGATCCATTTTATAGTCTTCATACTTTTTTGTTGCGAGCGCGATATCCTGCGTAATGTAAACGGCAGTGCCATCTTTTCTTAGTACCAGCTTTTCATCAAGACCTTCTGCTGTGAGGTCGATCCATATACTTCCATCATCCTTTTTAAAAAATACATTCCGGGCAAGTCCGTCTTCAATATCTTTTTTTCCATCAAGATAAATATTACTTTCATAATATACTTTGTCGAAATCACTGCCGATGCGTTTGTATGTTTCATCAAAGCCGATGTACACCCAGCTGTTCATCGTATGCCATAATTTACGCACCTGCGGATCACCTTCTTCCCATTTAAGCAACAGCTGCTGTGTAGCTTTCATCAATGGAGCTTCTTTCTCCGCGTCGGCTTTATTTAATCCTTCTTCAATCAAAGCATCCACCTGCTTCTTATACTCTTCATTAAATTTTACGTAATAGAGGCCAACGAAGTGATCGCCTTTTGTATTGGTAGTGGTGGGTGTCGCCCCATCGGCAAAGAGCTGCCATGCGAGCATACTCTTACAGATATGGATACCCCGGTCGTTTACGATACAGGTCTTAGTGACCGCATAGCCGTTTGCTTTAAAAATTTCAGCAATGCTCCAACCCAGGAAATTATTTCGCAGATGCCCAAGGTGTAGAGGTTTATTGGTGTTAGGAGAAGAATATTCTATTACCACTTTTTTATTTTTCAATGGCTGCCAGCCAAAATGTATATTGTTGAACTGATCGTTTAGTATGCCAAGCCAGTGTTCATCAGCTACCACCATGTTTAAGAAGCCTTTGATAATATTATAAGCTGTAAATAAAGCCGGATATACTGATACCAGGTAAGCGCCCATCTCATTACCTGTAGCTTCGGGCGATTTTTTTAATTTTTTTACGAGGGAGAAAAGCACGACGGTGTAATCGCCTTCAAATTCAGGCTTTGTCTGGTTGACCTGAAAATCTTTTTCAGAAAACTGTTGCCCGTAAAGTTCATTAAGGCATTTTAATACAACTTCCTTTATCAATTGAGAAATAGACATGACATTTTTTTAGATTCCCAAAAGTAATCTAAAGCAACTCATTAAGTGTTGGATCAACGTTTACGCATGGGGTATGGCGGCAAAGCTATGTTTCTAAAAAAAAGGCCGCTGAAATCAGCGACCTTTGATCGGCTTAAGGGTTATATAAAGCGTTGTAAAATTTGTAATAATAAAGCTACGCCAAAAAACAAATAAAAAAATACCCACTTAATGGTATTTTTAATGCAGTGATTATGCTGACAATATCGATGATGAAATTTATTAAGCTGTCAGCAATCAACCATAAGCATCAGGACTCTGATGTATGATAACTTTTTCTGGTAGCTGATAGCTGACGGTAACCGCTGATATCAAAATCAATTCACAACAGATAACACCACCTCGGAACTTATAATTATCTTCGTAACCACAAAAGAAAGCTGGTATCCATGACCAACCTGGTAACTTCCTTTATTGATTATTTTTATCCGCCTTTTAAAAAATTCCTAAACCTTCAAACGTTTCGTTATATAATATGTGGCGGGACAAATACCTTTCTTGATATCGTCATTTATTTTCTAAGTTATAATTTCATTCTGCAAAAGCAGGTTTTTTTCCTGGGACCAGTTGCTGTTAAACCCCACGTCATGGCATTTCTTATGTCCTTTGTAATAAGTTTTCCTACAGGATTTTATTTAAACAGGTATGTAGTTTTTACCGGATCAATATTAAAAGGACGGGTTCAGCTTTTTCGCTATCTGTTGCTGGTAATCATCTGTATAATTTTGAACTATGTTTTTATCAAATTGTTTGTAGAACAGTTCGACATATATCCTACGGTAGCTAAAATACTTACCACTTTTATCGTAGTAACCTTCAGTTATGTAACCCAACGCTATTTCACTTTTAAAAAATCATGAAGCAGTTGTTTAAAAAGCCACCTGTTGTCAGCTTTCTGCCTTATTCTTCCGATAATAATATCTACTGATGCAAGACTTTAGCTTTATGATTGTTCCATCGTTCTGCCATTTTTACACCTCTTTCTCAATGGCATAATGATTGCCTACACAAATGTCAATAAATTCTTAACAACATGGGAAAAATTATAGGTATCGACCTTGGAACAACAAATAGCTGCGTTTCAGTGATGGAAGGCAACGAGCCTGTTGTGATTGCTAATGATGAGGGTCGCCGTACAACCCCTTCTGTAGTTGCTTTTCTTAAAAACGGTGAGCGTAAAGTGGGTGACCCGGCAAAGCGCCAGGCTATTACTAATCCACAGAATACCATCACTTCTGTAAAGAGGTTCATGGGTAGAAGGTACGATGAGGTAACAGAAGAAATCAGTCACTGGAGTTATAAAGTGGCAAAAGGTGACAATAATACCGTACGTATTGACATAGATGGTAGGTTATATACTCCGCAGGAAATTTCCGCCATGATTCTTCAAAAGATGAAGAAAACGGCTGAAGACTATCTCGGTCAGGAAGTTACGGAGGCGGTTATTACCGTTCCGGCATACTTCAATGATGCGCAACGTCAGGCTACTAAGGAAGCCGGTGAAATCGCCGGGCTGACGGTAAAGCGTATCGTGAACGAACCGACTGCCGCGGCACTTGCTTACGGATTAGATAAGGGTGGGATAGATCAGAAAATAGCGGTGTTCGACCTTGGTGGTGGTACTTTCGATATCTCCATTCTTGAATTGGGTGATGGTGTGTTTGAAGTAAAATCTACTAACGGTGATACACACCTTGGCGGAGATGATTTTGACAAGGTTATTATGGACTGGCTGGCAGAGGAATTTAAGAGAGAAGAGAACGTAGACCTTCGTAAAGACCCAATGGCTTTGCAACGTTTAAAGGAGGCTTCAGAAAAAGCAAAGGTTGAATTGTCTTCTTCCTCCGAAACAGAGATCAACCTGCCATATGTAACCGCTATCGAAGGTGTGCCTAAACACCTTGTTAAAAAGTTAACCAGGGCTAAGTTTGAACAATTGTCTGATATGTTATTTCAACGCTGTTTGAAACCCTGCGAACAAGCTTTCAAAGACGCCGGAATGACGGTTGGCCAAATCAACGAAGTGATATTGGTTGGAGGTTCTACACGTATTCCTAAAGTACAGGAAATAGTCGAAAAGTTTTTTGGAAGGAAACCTAACAGGAGCGTCAACCCTGATGAAGTAGTTGCAATAGGTGCCGCTATTCAGGGTGCTGTAATGTCAGGTGAGGTGAAGGATATTTTATTGTTGGATGTTACGCCGCTTAGTCTGGGCATCGAAACAATGGGTGGAGTAATGACCCGTTTGATAGATTCCAACACAACTATCCCGACAAAAAAATCGGAAAGTTTTTCTACGGCTTCCGATAATCAACCTGGTGTTCAGATTCATGTAATACAAGGTGAACGTCCGATGGCATCTCAGAATAAGAGTCTTGGTATGTTTAATCTTGATGGAATCCCGCCGGCTCCAAGAGGAGTGCCACAGATAGAAGTAATTTTTGACATTGATGCCAATGGTATTTTACATGTTACCGCTAAAGATAAAGGGACCGGTAAATCACAGAATATCCGTATAGAAGCGGGTAGCGGATTAACGAAGGAAGAGATTGAGAAGATGAAAAATGAGGCTAAAGTAAATGAAGCCTCTGATAAGGAAGCCAAAGAAAAGGTTGAAAAAATCAACCAGGCCGACAGCCTTGTTTTCCAGACAGAAAAGCAGTTGAAAGAATATGGTGAAAAGATACCCGGGGACAAGAAGGCGCCGATTGAAGCGGCACTGACAAAACTTAAGGAGGCGCATAAATCTCAGGATGTAAAAGCGATCGATACTGCTGTAACAGAAATGAATACGGCGTGGGCTGCTGCCAGTGAGGATATGTATAAGGCTACCCAAGGCGATGCACAACCAGGTAGCGATGGTAGTACTGCCGGCAATGGTCAGGGTGCCAAGCAACCTGCCGAAGGAGCAGCTGATACCGTTACTGATGCAGAATTTGAAGAAGTAAAATAAATTGTTTGTTTATAAAAATAAAAAGCCCCGATTGTAAATCGGGGCTTTTTTAGATTAGGTTTAAAGAGCGGAAAGTAATAATGAATAACAATAAGTAGGTAACAATAAGCTACTTCATCTGTACCAATGCAGGATCATGGAATTTAATATGTAATTGTTGCAATTTGTCCACAGGCATTTTGATAATTTTTCTATCGTATGTCATGAGACCATTTACTTCCCCTTCCACATCTGTAGTTTGAGTATACACTGCCGCCGATAGTCCCTTTTTGATCATATCAGGGATAGCATTCATAAAACCTGCATACCTTAATAGTAAAGAGTCTGAGGTGCCGAAACTCTGGTAGCCCCAATTTTTGTCCTGCCAGGTATGGCCCTGTAATGGCAGTCCGAGACCGCCAAATTCGCCCAGTACTAGCGCTTGTTTACTTCCGAACAAACTACCATCGGGCATTGCTGGTTCAGGATAATTATGTAGATCGATGATATCACCTACCCGGAAAAAGTTTCCACCGCTCGCCGTGTTTATTAGCCGTGACGAATCTTTTTTTGAAGTCCATTCAACAATTTCTTCCGTTTTAAACTGACCCCAGGCTTCGTTAAAGGGTGTCCATACTACTATAGAAGGGAAATTATACAAGGCATCTATAATAGCGTTCCATTCCATACGGTAAATTTTTTCAGAAGCGGGAGTACGTATTTTTTCTGTCCCCCTTCCTTCGATGAATGGTCGGCTATCCCACCTGTTACCAAGGTCGCCGCTTGGCATATCCTGCCATACCAGCATTCCCATCTTATCGCAGTAATAATACCACCTGGCAGGTTCCACTTTAACATGCTTCCTTATCATGTTAAAGCCCATTTCCTTTGTCTTCACAATATCAAATTTCATGGCTTCGTCGGTTGGGGCAGTATATAAACCATCAGGCCACCATCCCTGGTCTAAGGGGCCGTACTGAAATACAAACTTGTTATTGAGCATTAACCTTTGAACACCATTTGCGTCGGGAGCAAGCGATATTTTCCTCATGGCAGCATAACTTTTTACCTCGTCGATAACTTTGCCGTTCCTTTCAACCGAAACTCTTATATCATATAAGAAAGGATTTTCCTGTGACCAGATTTTAGCATTTTTTATTGACAGCGTTACAGCTTCAGTGGTGCCGGTTGCTTGTGCTGCAACCTGCTGCTCGCCATCAAAAACAATTACGCTAATCTTATCCGAAGGTTGCGCATTTTGTAATTGAGCCGATATTGTAAGGCGCTGCTGATCCAGATCAGGAGTTTGTTTTGTGCTTACAATATAGGTAGCTGGTACGGCTTCGAGCCACACGGTTTGCCAGATACCGGTAACGGGCGTATACCATATACCGTTAGGTCTTCTTATTTGTTTGCCTCTCGGCTGAGGGCCATCGTCCGAAGGGTCCCATACTCTTACCGTTACTTGTTGTTGCGTACCTTTTTTCAGTGCCGCGGTTATATTAAAAGTGAATGGATCAAAACCACCCTGGTGTGTGCCTATTTGTTTACCGTTGACATATACATCGCAAAGCCAGTCGACAGCGCCAAAATGAAGCAAGGTGTTTTTATTTTTAAAAGTAGCAGGAATATTTATTGTTTTCCTATACCAGAGCACACTGTCTTTTCCCACCGTTTTAGCAACACCTGAAAGACCGGATTCGATAGCGAATGGCACAAGGATATTACCGGAGTAAGTAGCTGGCAAATCTTGCTGATCTGTTTTTGGAAGGATAGTACAATCCCAGAGACCATTAAGGTTAATCCAGTTATTGCTGCGCGTCATTTGCGGACGCGGGTATTCGGGTAGCACGTTGGAAGGGTCAACCTGTTGCGACCACCGGGTGGATAACCTGTCGCCGGCGATTTTCCAATGTGATTGTTGAGAATGAGAGAAATAAGTTTGGGTTAATAAGACTAAACAGGTAATCAGTTTTTGTTTCATTGCTTTGGGTTTATCATTAATTTTTAAAGGTGAATTTACAGCTTGTTTTAATGTGCATAAAAGAAATAAGTAAATTAAAATTGTAGCTATCTGCCTTCAGCTATCAGGAGGAATTAAATAGCACATTGATCTTCTGATTGCTATTCAGATAGCTAAGTCTCTCTTCTATTCCCGCCAATAGTATTAGTTTACCCTTAATCATAAAAATCATAAATTATTATGATAAAATTCAGTTAGTATTGGATATAATATCTAAAGGCTATTAAATGGAACATAGCGATATTCGTTTTATAAAAGATATTTCATCTACGATCTTATCACTATGCTAAAAAACAAGCTATTTATTACCGCGTTCACAATGTTTGCCTTATTATTTACCGCAGGTACAGGTGCCCGTAAAGCGGACGATATGCCGAGGAGGCTTGAAATTCTTTTCCTTGGTCATAAGAACAATAAACACCATGATTCAGATAAGCTAGCCGATATCCTGGCGAGAGAATATTTTAAAGATGGCATCAATATCTCTTTCACCGGTGATCCTAATGATCTAAATGATAGTGTTCTTTCCAAGTATGATGGACTGATCCTCTATGCCAACTATGATACGATATCTTCTTCCCAGGAAAAAGCATTGCTTAAATTTGTTAAAAGCGGAAAAGGTTTTATACCTATTCACTGTGCTTCCTATTGTTTTCGTAACTCACCGGAAGTAGTGGAGATGATCGGTGGCCAGTTTCTTAAACATAAGGTAGATACTTTTTCTGAAGTGATTCTCAAACCTGGAAGTCCCATAATGAAAGGAACTTCATCCTTTGTTACAAGGGACGAAACTTATGTTCATGATATGATCAGTAAGAATATTGAAGTGCTGGGTGAAAGAGTAGAGGGTGATCATCATGAACCTTATACCTGGATCAGGCCTTTTGGCCAGGGTCGTGTTTTTTATACTGCTTATGGCCATGATGAAACAACCTTCAACAAAAAGGATTTTCTTAAAATGGTGGAGAATGGCATTTTCTGGGCCGTGGGCGACAAATTAAAAAATCAGTTGGCATCTTTTGAAATAGCGAATCCTAAATATACTGATGCAGCAATTCCAAACTATGAGCATCGTGATCCGGCGCCAAAATTCCAGGAACCCCTTACACCACAGCAGTCAAAGTCTTTAATGCAAGTGCCCGCTGGTTTCGAGATGCAATTATTTGCATCGGAGCCCATGGTAATCAATCCCATTTATATGAACTGGGATGAAAAAGGCCGGCTATGGGTTATTGAAACAGTTGATTATCCAAACGAAGTAAAAGATGGTGATATTGGTGATGACCGTATCAAGATACTCGAAGATACTGACGGTGATGGCAAGGCAGATAAGGTTACTGTGTTCGCAGATAAATTAAATATTCCAACGAGCTTTGTTTTTGCCAATGGTGGCATTATCGTAAGCGAGGCTCCTTCTTTTCTATTCTTAAAAGATACTAACGGTGATGATAAGGCTGATGTAAGACAGGCCATCCTAACAGGATGGGGTAAACGTGATACACATGCACAGGCATCCAACCTGCGTTATGGCCCTGACAATATGATCTGGGGTGTTGTGGGTTACTCTGGCTTCGCAGGTAAAGTTGGCAACGATGCTGACTCAACCAAATTTTTACAGGGCCTTTACCACTTCACCCAGGATGGTAAAAAACTGGAATATCTTTCCACTACAAGCAATAACACCTGGGGACTTGGATTTTCAGAAGAATACGATGTATTTATTTCTACCGCTAATAATACGCACAGCGGTTTTTACGGAATTCCCAAAAGGTTTCTTGATAAAGCCAGGATTAATGAATCAGGCGTTGAAAAAATTGATTCGCATTATGGTATGCATGTGGTAACTAAAAATCTTCGCCAGGTGGATGTTCCCGGTGGTTTTACAGCGGCGGCAGGGCATAGCTTATATACCGCAAGAACTTTTCCCAAGGAATACTGGAACCGCATCGGATTTGTTTGCGAACCTACAGGACGCCTGATCCACCGCCAGGTGCTGGAGCCAAAGGGATCAGGATTTACGGAAGGTTATGATGGCTGGAACATGCTTGCAAGCGCTGACGAATGGGCAGCGCCAATTCAGGCTGAAGTGGGTCCCGATGGCGCTTTATGGATTGTTGACTGGTACGACTTTATCATCCAACACAATCCTACACCTGTTGGTTTTTCTAACGGCAATGGTAATGCCTATATTAACCCGTTAAGAGATCATGAACGTGGCCGTATTTACCGGATGTTTTATAAGGATAATGATACGCGCAATACCCTGAAATTAAGTAAGGAAGATACGCAGGGTTTGGTAGGCGCCCTTTCAAACGATAATATGTTTTGGAGAACCACCGCGCAAAGGCTACTGGTGGAAAAAGGAGACAAGAGTGTTCTGCCTGCTTTATATAAACTGGTGCAAAATGAAAAGGCGGATGGAGCCGGAATCAATCCTCCCGCTATTCATGCTTTATGGACAATGCAGGGGCTCAAAGCGCTGGACGGTGCAAACAAAGAAGCGATGGATATTGTTTTCAAAGCATTATCACACCCGATTGCCGGAGTTCGGAGAGCAGCTATACAGGTGTTGCCCAAAAATGCAGCATTACTCCAGGCTATGCAGAAAGCAAAAGTTTTCGATGATAAAGATCCAAGAGTTATACTTGCGGGCATCATCGCCCTTAACGACATAACGCCTACTTCGGAAGAAATAGGAAATATTCTTGTACGCCAGGCAGAGAAACCTGAAACGGCTTCTGATACTTGGATAAAATATGCTTTAACGGCTGGTGCTACGGTGCACCAGAAAAGCTTTGCCGCGGCATACAAGAAAAATGGCTTACCAGACGCTGCAAACATTGGTGAGGTGACATTCATTCAGCGTTTAGCCATGATGTCAAAAATCACTTCTATTCCTCTTATTACCCGTCGTGTTCCTGGTGTTGTTCTTGAAGCGCCTGATGTGGCGGGAAAAGAAGTGAGCATTACAGGAGACCTGGAGAGAATGAAGGATTTCCCTTACCACGGTCTGATCGTGGCTCATGGCGATATGGTAAATGGTTACGGCGTTTACCTGAAAGAAAACAAGTTATACTTTCAGGTTAACGAAGCGGGCAAGCAATATATCGTTAACAGTGATGTGCTGCCTGCAGGCAAAGTTGGCTTTCAGGCTACTTTATTAAGAAATGGCTCGGTAAATCTTTTAGTCAATAGTAAGAGGGTGGCTACTGTCAAATCATCAGGGTTATTTAAACAGTCATTAAAAACCGGTATCAGGGTAGGGGTAGAAGAAAAACAGGGTAATGAAAAAATTGGTGAATACCCGGATACATTCAGGATACGAAGTGCGCTCACTAATTCAAGGCTCGAAACCTTTACTCCGGGAGCTACTCAAAGCGCGGCTGTCGCTACCAAAGCGAAAGTTTCACAGACAATTACTATTAATGTTGTTAAAGATGTAATGAAATATGATAAAGCTGTAATCAAGGTAAAAGCCGCAACTATCATACAGATCATCATTAATAATCCTGATTTTATGCAGCATAATTTTGTGCTTGTCAAGCCCGGGATGATGGATAAAGTTGGGGAGGCCGCCGATAAACTGGCACAGGATCCCAACGGAGCAAAAATGAATTATATACCTAAGATGCCCGAGATAGTTCAGTCAACACCCTTGATCAACCCGGCTTCTACATACACCTTAACTTTTAAAGTGCCGGATATGCCTGGTGATTATCCGTATATCTGTACTTTTCCCGGTCACTGGAGAATTATGCGGGGAGTGATGAAGGTGAATAGATAGCTGCTATCAAAAACGACTTGCCAGGCGAATCAAACGATCAAATCAATGGTCAACCTGTCAGTTTTTAAAAACCATATCTTAAGAAGATCTCACGGGTTTTGAATAAGGATATATCATGAATTTTAAACCTGAGGTTTTTGGAAACCTTACAGGTGGATGATTTCTTTGGCAGATCTCATAATTTAAATTGTATAACAACCGGCACAACTTACAGTAATGAAAAGAAAATCAATAAATGTTGCGATCATAGGATTAGGCTTTGGAGCTGAGTTCATACCCATCTACCAACGATATCCTAACGCCAATATGTATGCGATATGTCAGCGCAACCTGGATAAATTAAACGAAGTGGGTGACGCATTCGGTATTCAAAAACGCTATACAGATTATGACGAACTATTGAAAGACCCTGCTGTAGATGCGGTTCATATAAATACCCCTATTCAGAATCATGCTGAACAGTCTCTTAAAGCTTTAAGAGCTGGCAAGCATGTTGCCTGTACAGTGCCTATGGCTACAACAGTGGAGGAGTGCCGGCTGATTGTGGAAGCCGTTACGGAAACAGGTCTTACCTACATGATGATGGAAACAGTAGTGTATAGCAGGGAATTTCTTTTTGTGAAAGAAATGTATGAAAAAGGGGAGATGGGTAAACTGCAGTTCTTGCGAGCTTCTCACCAGCAGGAAATGGCAGGCTGGCCCGGGTATTGGGAAGGCCTTCCACCAATGCATTATGCAACGCATTGTGTTGCTCCGGTAGTGGCGCTCGCAAAAGCAGATGCCGAATATGTTTCCTGTTATGGTTCGGGTACTATTGACGAGGCGCTAATCGCAAAATACAATTCACCTTTCGCAATAGAAAGCTGTCATATAAAATTTAAGGATTCAGATCTTGCCGCTGAAGTAACACGTTCATTATTTAATACAGCCAGGCAATACCGTGAAAGTTTCGATGTATATGGTTCTAAAAAAACTTTCGAATGGACGTTGATCGAGGATGAAGAATCTGTTATACATACCGGTGAAACACCTTCTAAGATCAGGATACCTGATTACGCGCATATACTTCCTGTTGAAATACAATCATTCACAACGGGAGGGGTTTATGATGCAGACAGCCATCAGCATTTATCATTCATCCAGGGAGCGGGCCATGGTGGTTCCCATCCCCACCTTGTTCATGCCTTTATAAGCGCGTTGTTAGAAAGCAGGGAGCCCTTTCCGAATGCCAGGCAATCCGCAAATATTACTTGTGTGGGTATCCTGGCTCATGAATCAGCAATGGCTGGTGGAAAACAGCTATCGCTTCCGGGCTTTACTGTTGGGTAGTTTTTGAAAAAAGACTCATATTGTCATAAACTCTTTTCTATACTCCGAAGGAATTTTGAACATCACTTCTTTAAACTGTTTATTAAAATTAGAGAGTGTATTAAACCCGCAATCATAACATATATCTGAAATCTGGTTCCCGGTATCAGTTAGAAGTTTACATGCATGTTTTATCCGGATCTCTGAAATAAAACCGGAAAATGTTTTATTGTTCTTAACAGTAAAATAACGGCTGAAAGAAGTGGGTGTCATGTGCACGAGCCTTGCGATTTCCTCCAGAGATATTTTTTTACGGAAGTTCTTCATAACATAATCAAATACTGTATTAATACGATCGGTTTCACTTTGTTTAAAAGGATCTTCATAAGATGTGTGTGAGATAAAATGATATTGTTTGGATTCTGAAAGGATCTGAAGGATTTTCAATAATAAAATAACGCTTTCTAGTCCGCTAAACCGGGTTAATTCCTGTAGCATGCTGATAACCTGCAATTTTTTATCACCATAAAAATCAAGTCCGGTCATTGATTTATGAAAGAGTTTCTTAATGGTAACCATCTCTTCTTTTTCCAGTAAATGTTCTCCAAGAAAATGTTCTGGTAAATAAACCACAATACCTCTTGTTTTAAGGGCGCTGTTTTTTTTAAAATAAATTTCATCGCTACGCCACAAATGAGGTAAATGAGGTCCCGTTAAAATAAGCTCGCCGGGATGAAATCTTTTTATGCTATCTCCAATAAAGCGGGTTCCTACGCCTTCTAGAACTACAAAAAGCTGGAACTCGGAATGAGAATGCCATATGGGATCGAAGTGTTTTTCACGTAAATCCCTGATAACAAAGATATGTGAATCAGGGATCGAGGATTTATGAATAGCGGACTTCATTATTACTAGATATTTATCTGATATCATGAATTTATAAAAAATTTATGATATAATTCAGTCATTAGTTGATATAATACTAAAAGATGTTTTAATTGGAAAACACGAAATTCGTTTAATAGAAATAAGAAGGCAGGAAATATTTTCTAATATGAGGACGTCGATTAATTATCCATTTCTATGATTTTTACTTGTCGCCTTTTATAAATCAAACCACATTTTTTTAATTTATTTTGTTTCCGCATATAACATATTTCGCCTTTGACATATTAAACATGGTCTTTTAATACATCTATTCCCGGTTTATATCAACAATATTTCATTTAAGAATAAAAAATAAAAAAATGTAAGACCCTGATTATTTACTACGCATTTCAACCGTGCTCCTTCAAATGAAGCCCTTGCCGAAATCTTTAAAATATTTTTGGCAAAGCGAGTGATCACTGAAATAGCACTTTCACAGAAGATTTTAATGGGTTCCCAATTTAAACTGTTAAACAAAACTGCCATGAAAAATTGCCTGCCATTGTGGGTGAACGCCAGTTCGCCATCATATCGCGTTTCGCGTTATTCTCCCGGGATATTACAAGTCTTGCTTGTAATGATAGTAATGAACTTCACTTTTATTTATGATGTTACAGCCGGGGTGACCAGTGAAATCCCCATTAAAAAAATACCTTTTTTCAGGCCCATTACCGGTAAGATTACCAATAGTAAAAACGAGCCGGTATCAGGAGTAAGTGTCAAAGTTAAAGAAACCAAGACGGGCACCACTTCAAATGAGAATGGTGATTATTCCATTAACATTCCGAATGCCACGGGGATACTTACATTTTCGCATATCGGTTATGCAGACAAGCAAATAGAAGTAGCTTCATATACAACGGTTATAAATGTACGACTGGAAGAAAATCAGAGTACTTTAAATGATGTTGTGGTAGTTGGTTACGGAACACAAAAGAAAGCAACCATCACCGGTGCTGTAAGCAGTTTGAAATCTGAGGACCTGATGAGAACTCCGGCGGTAGCTGCTACCAGCGCATTAGTGGGAAAAATTCCGGGTATCACGGCCCGCTCAACAGATAATCGGCCAGGTAACGGAACAAGTATACAGATAAGAAATCTTGGCGCACCGTTATATGTTATCGATGGTGTTCCTTACAGCACCAGTGAAGGCGCCACTTCCTTTGGGTTTAATACAGGCATTTCAGGGCAAAACCTATTTAATCAGTTGGGCCTGGAGGATATTGAAAGCATTTCTATCCTAAAAGACGCATCTGCAGCGGTTTACGGCCTGCGTGCTTCTAACGGAGTGGTACTCGTTACAACCAAGAAAGGAAAGAGAGGTGAAACATCTAATTTCAATCTCTCGGGATATTATGGCCTGCAGAATTTTACCCGATTCAATAAGCCTGGCAATGCGGCGCAGTATGTCCGCGGCCGCCTTGAATCGGAACAAAACTTGGGAAGGAGTCCCTCGTTACTTTACACAAAGGAACAGCTCGCCAAATGGGAAGCAGGTACTGATAAGGGTTATAAAAGTTATAACTATTTTGATATGGTTACCCGGCCGAATGTTCCCCAGTATTATATTAGTGCCAATGCCTCCGGGGGTTCACAAAAATCCAACTACTATTTTTCTATAAGTCATGTAGACCAGGATGCTATCATTAAGGATTATAAGTTCGACCGTACAAATATCCAGGCCAACCTGAATGCCACCGTTTTTAAGGGGATGCAGATAGGCGCGCAGATCAGCGGCCGTTTGCAAAAGCATCATAACGTCGGTGTGCCGGGTTTAGATGATTATACCAATCCGTTGTTAAGCATTTCAAGTATGTGGCCGACAGAGAGTCCTTATGCCAATGACAATATTAAATACATCAATCAGACACATAATATAAATGTTAACCCGGCAACATACAAGAACGATGTTACAGGTTATGTAGATGAGATGTACCGCTCTATGAATGTGAACCTCACAGCTCAGTATGATACGAAATTTGGCCTGACACTTAAAGGTCTCTATTCCTATAATTATACCAATGAGGATTTCGATGGATTTGAATATACTTACAATGCCTACATCTATGATCCTATCACCGACTCTTATAATAACAGGTCAGCAGCAGGCGCCCTGTATGGCAACCAGAACCCGTGGCGGGAAAAGCACAAGCGAAATATATTCGCCCGTTTTGCTCAGATACAGGCGAACTACAGTAAACAGTTTGGTGACCATTCCTTTTCTGCTGTAGCAGCTTACGAGCGGTCGGACAATGAGAATTCCTATTTTCTTGTACATACCATACCCCCCAACAATACCATTCCAACGCAGCTCTTTTCAAACCAGGATGTATTAATTGATGACTGGAGTACGGAAGCAAGGGCCGGTTATGTAGGCAGGCTCAATTATAGTTACGCGGGTAAATACCTTCTGGAAGTGTTAGGCCGATATGACGGTTCTTATTTATATGCGCCCGGAAGCCGCTGGGGATTTTTCCCCGGGATATCCGCAGGATGGAGGATAAGCGAAGAACCATTTATGAAAAGATCCGGGAACGGGTTTATAACTGACCTGAAGCTGCGGGCATCTTACGGTGAAACCGGCAGTGAAATAGGTTATCCAATAAGCCAGAACCGGAGTGTTAACACCAATTTATATACTGCGGGGGGCTCGGCACCTGACCCTTTCAGTTACCTCCCGGGTTACACTTTTGCAGGAACCGGTGTGGATGATGGAAGAAGTGCTGTACTTGATGGTAACTATGTGATTGGCCTCAGACCAAGAGGTCTGCCCATCACCAATCTTTCCTGGGTAAAAAACCAGTCTAAAAATATAGGCATTGATATCGGCGTGCTGAACGGTAAAATTTCCGGGCAGTTTGATGTTTTTGAACGTAAACGTTCCGGCTTACCCGCAGCTAGATACGATGTACTCGTACCAAGTGAAGTAGGGTATACCCTGCCAAATGAAAATCTTACTTCTGATGCAACCCGGGGAGTGGAAGGCATGATAACATACAGTAACAAAGCAGGGGCATTTGACTATGCCGTTGCTGCGAATGGAACTTTCGCCAGGCGCAGAGATCTTCAGCCGTATAAACCGCGTTTTGGAAATGCATGGGATGAATACCGCAATTCAACTGTTGACAGGTGGAGCTCTATCAACTGGGGCTACCATGTTATCGGAAGATTTGAATCCCTGCAGGATATTGAAAGTTATAAAATAGACAATGATAACCAGGGCAACCGTTCCCAGTTGCCTGGCGACTTCAAATATGAAGATGTAAACGGTGATAAAATTATCAATGCCCTTGACCAGCGACCTATTGGTTATGCCGAAGGGACACAACCATATGTCAGCTTTGGTTTTAATGGAAGGGTAGCTTATAGATCCTTTACACTTTCAGTAGATTTTGCCGGTGCAAATATGCAAAGTTATTTCCGTGATAATGAATTGAAATACCCGTTTCAAAATAATGGTAATTCACCGGCTTATATGTTTGAGGATCACTGGCGCCGTGTAGATCCTTATGACCCCGGCAGTGCATGGGTTGGAGGAACTTATCCTGCTTTCAGGAAAGACCTGACAACGCATGTAAACTATAACCCCATCGGTGGATCAAGGAGTGATTTCTGGCTGACAAATGTTCATTATCTAAGGCTAAAGAACCTGGAACTGGGTTATAATTTCCCGAAAAGTTTAATTGATAGAATGGGCCTTGCCCGGTTCAGGGTTTACGTAAACGGTACCAATCTTATTTCATTTGATAATGTAAAGGAATTCCAGATCGACCCCGAGATCAGTTTAGGCAGCGGGTTGATTTATCCACAACAACGACTGGTTAATTTCGGTTTCAACGTATCTTTTAAATAATTGCTTTATGAAAAAAATTACTAATGGCTTATTGTTATTTATGATCCTCCTTTCAGCAGCATCCTGCAGGAAGGATTGGCTGGACAGGAAACCCAGAAATATTATTACTGAAGGCTCCACTACCTGGAATGACCCTGTTTTGATCCTGGGTGTCCTGGCAGATTATTACGACCGGCTTCCAACTGACATGGGCTTGGTTGATATTGACCATTCCTCCGTTGATGCAAACCAGGACCGGCAGGCCCAATGGCGTAACATGGCTGATTATGATGATGCCATGTGGTCAGGTGCGGGGCAGGATGCCAGAAATAATTATACCTCTTATCCATTCGATCGGTGGAGAATATGGAATTACGGACTGATCAGAGATATCAACCTGGCGCTTGAAAATATAGAAAAGTATGGCACCACCCTTACGGCAACACAGAAAATACAATTTTCAGCAGAACTGAGGTTCCTTCGCGCTTTGGACTATTTTGAAATGGTGAAGAGAATGGGCGGGGTTCCGCTTATTACAAAACAACTGTTATACGATTACAGCGGCGAACCAGCTTCCCTGCAATCTCCCCGTGCCAAAGAATCCGAGATCTATGATTTTATAGGAAGTGAAATGGATGCTATTAAAGACCAGCTTGGCAACAGCAATGCTGCAACAACTATCGCCAGTACTACCCGTGCTAATAAATATACTGCACTTGCTCTGAAGAGCCGCGCCATGCTTTATGCCGGTTCCCTTGCCAGGTACAATAACCTGATGGCTACACCGATTACTACTCTGGGTGGAGAAGTAGGCATATCGGCATCACGCGCCCAGGATTATTATGCCAAATCCCTGGCGGCATCAAAAGAAATAATAAACAGTGGTTTCTATTCTTTATACAAGTCCAACAGTAATCTTGGAGAGAATTTTTATGAAGCTGTCTCCAAGAAATCAGGTAATAAAGAAGTGATACTTGCCTGGGACTACCTGTCAGCTAAAAATAAACGCCATGGATTCAGTTATGACAATATAGCCAGGGGTATTCGGGAAGACAACCTAAGTTCTTCCAATATAGCGCCCTCTCTGAACCTGGTGGAGAGTTATGATTACCTGGACGGCTCAGCCGGAACGCTAAAAACCCGTACCCCTGATAACACGGATTATATCTATTATACTAACACGACAGATATATTTGCCAACAAGGATGCACGGTTATACGGCACCGTTATTTACCCCGGAGCTCCTTTTAAGGGATTCACCGTTCAGATACAGGCCGGCGTTCTGGTATGGAATGCCGCCGCCAACTCGTATACAACTGTGGAAGGTACAGATTTGGGCAGTAATTATACCGATGGAAAGGCGTTAACTGCAGCCTCAGGGCCGCACCGCTCCATACTGGAAGTATCGAATACAGGTTTTTATTTAAGGAAGTATATAGACCCCGGGGTCAATACCAGTACACGTGGAATACAAAGCGACATGTGGTGGGTACGCTTCAGGCTGGGAGAAGTTTACCTGAATGCTTCAGAAGCCGCTTTTGAACTTTCGCAAACTACGGACGCGATGTTATACATCAACGCTTTAAGAGAAAGGGCAGGTTTTGCGGCAAACAGCATGAAAGCACTGACAATTGAAAAAATACAAAATGAACGGCGCGTCGAACTTGCTTTTGAAGACCATCGCATATGGGATCTTAAAAGATGGCGGATAGCCGATAAGGTATGGAATGGCAGTACCAGCAATCCTGATGCTATGGTTAGTGCATTGTATCCCTACCGTGTCATCAGACCAGGCGATCCCGCAAGGGATGGAAAATATGTGTTCATAAAAATGGTAGCGCCCCGCATCAGGGCACCCCGTTTCTTCCAACTGGGCAACTATTATTCTTCCATCGACCAGGTAGTATTAAACAACAATCCGAAAATTGTAAGGAATCCTTTCCATTAAATTATTTTAGATATGAAAAGCGCAATAACATTGTATGCAATAGCATCCTTAGTTCTTATACTGGCAGGCTGTGCAAAGGATAATTATAAAAAACCCGGTGCGGTTTTATCAGGCCGGGTTGTTTACCAAGGTCAACCGATCGGGGTAAGATCAAATGGTGTTCAACTGGAACTCTGGCAGCATGGCTACCAGGTTTATAGTAAAATACCCGTTTATGTAGCACAGGATGGCACATTCTCCACATCCTTATTTGATGGCGATTACAAGCTTGTGCAACTGAAAGGTAACGGCCCGTGGGTTGATAAGGCCGACTCGATTGATATTTCCTTAAGAGGCGCAGCATCTGTAGATATGCCTGTTATTCCTTATTTTACTATTTCAAATGAATCATTCCAAAAAAGTGGCACAAATATAACCGCCTCCGGTAAAATAACTAAAGTATCATCCAATACAATTGAACGCGTGAGCCTTTATATTGGCACTACGACTATTATTGATGCTACCAATAACACTGCAGTTTCTAACCAGACCGGGACAACCCTTTCCGACCTGTCTCTGCCAATTACCTTCACACTGGCATTACCTGCTTCACTCTCCGGGAGGGATTATGTGTATGCAAGAATTGGCGTAAAAACATCAGGTATTGGAGAAATGTTATATACGCAAGCGCAGAAGATAGTTTTAAAGTGAAATTAAATAACATGGTTTGGCAACCTATTCTCTGTAACCTCCTTTGATTTTAATAAATGAGTAGTGTGTGCCAGGCCTTATTTACGCCATATATAAAGGTGTATTGACTTTACCTGTTTTAAAAATATGCAAAGTGGCGTTGAAAATCTCACTGCCTTTTCTTCAGGACAATTTAATTTTAATAAACTTCCGGAGTTGATTTGCATTAACCAGATACAGCATTTGCCCATTGTTTGATAACCCTCGATACTTGGGGTTAAAGGGTAAATGAAAAAAATATTTTTGTTAAAACATTGTAATTATGAGAAAATATTGTTAATTGCGTAAACGATTGCACTAATTGTTAACCAAAACTGCCATACTATATTTCACAACAGAGCCGGGTACTGCTCTCCTACCCGGTATTCACAATTATCTTCCTAAATACAGCCTGCAATCGGAAAATATATCCAAACAACAACCGATAACAAATACTGGTAGGGTTGATACCGGTATTCACTATCCTGCTTCAAAACGGAAGTCCATTCAGGAAACCCTCCATACTGCAATAGGTGACGAGAAATCTGCCTCGGCAGCTTTATATGTAAGTAAATCAAACATTAAAAATATCAAAAACAATGGAACAGGGTGCTGGTATATAAGAATGGTTAACTGATCTGGCCTTCGAAGTATATCTATAAACTTTAAACAATCGCTTTAAGTATAGAATAATAAAAATTGAATTATGAAAAATTACTTTTACTATTTGATTAAGGAACTCAGGAAAAGAACCAACAGCTACGGGGAAACCCTCCTGCAGCAGAAATTCTTTCTGTTATCTTTTCTTATTTTGTTTTCTATCAGCAGTTACGCCCAGAATACAAGGGCGATTACAGGCATGGTAAACGACACGCTGGGGCAACCGCTGAGTGGGGTAACTATTATCACGGATGTTTCAAAGAAAACAGTGGTAAGTGATCAAAATGGAAATTATTCTATCCAGGTAACACCTGCGGACAAAAAACTCACATTTTCATTTGTTGGATTAAAACAGTTTTCTCAGCCGCTGACAGGACAGGCAGCTTATGGAATTATTATGACGCCTGACAATACCGGATTAAGTGATGTTGTTGTAATTGGTTATGGTACCCAAAAGAAAGAAGCGCTGACTGGCTCCATAGCCACTGTTACCGCGAAAGATCTCGACCGCGTTCATGGCGGTTCTACAGTAAGTACCGGACTGGCAGGAAAATTACCGGGCGTTACTTTTCGGATGCCCGATGGCCGACCAGGCGCATCAGCCAATATCCAGATCAGAAACATGGGTACTCCTTTGTATGTTATCGATGGGATACAGCAGGATGAAGGACAATTTAATAATCTCGCCCCAAATGATATTGAAAGTATCTCCGTTTTGAAAGATGCCTCTGCTGCTATTTATGGAGTAAGGGCAGCCAACGGTGTAGTAGTAGTAACTACAAAAAGGGGTGCAAGCGGCCGTAACAATGTAAGTGTCAATGCATATGCCGGATGGCAGACCTGGTTTCGTTTCCCTAAAGTGCTTAATAATTCTGCAGATTACCTGCATTATGTGGCAGATGCACAGGTCAATAGTAATATTTTTAACACTGATCCTGCAAAGCGAACTAATGTTACACAGGACCAGATTAATAAGGCTACTGCCGGTACTGATCCGGCATACAGAAGTTTTGACTGGAGGAAGTATGTGCTGAACAAACCTGCCCCGCAGAATTCAGTGAATGTAAATATTAACGGTGGTTCCGATAAAGTCAACTATTATGTTTCTGCCACAAACCTTTATCAGAACTCTAACCTCGGAAGTGAATACAAATTTAACCGTTCTAATATTCAATCCAATATAACCGCTAAAATTACCAACGGGTTGAAAGTTGGAGTTGATATCAACGGACGTATTGAGAGCAGGGAAAATCCGGGTGTACCGGGTGGAGACGATTACTTCCTCGCCAGGCTGGCTACTTTGAGAAATACGCCGTTGGAACGACCATACGCTAATGATAACCCGGCGTATCTTAATGATCTTGGGCCGCATCTTGAATCAAATTACGCGTTTCTTAGCAAAAGGCTTTCAGGTAAATTCCGGAGCGACTGGAGGGTTCTTCAAACGAATTTCAACGCAGAATACCAAATCCCCGGTATTAAAGGACTTACACTAAAAGGTGTTTATTCTTATTATGTAGCTGACTACCTTGAGAATAACCAGGAGTTTACTTATAAGGCATACACTTACCGTCCTGCAACCAGTACCTATGATGCTACAGGTGGTAGCACCAACCCCTGGAGAGACCGTGAACAAATCAAACAGCTTAATACAACTGTACAGGGCCAGCTTAATTATAATACTACTTTCGGAGAATCCACGCTCGGAGCGACGGTCGTTGCTGAAAGGCTTAAAAGTGAACGCCTGAGAAACTGGATACATGCTTCCCCGATCTCCAACAATCTCCCGCTGATTTACTTTCCTACAATGGATCAGTACCAGGATAGTGATGACAAGCAATCCAGGATTGGTTATATAGGTCGCATAACGTACAGCTTTGCAAACCGCTATTTTCTGGAAGCTTCTGCAAGGCGTGATGCTTCCTACCTTTTTGCTCCGGGATACCGCATTGGAAACTTCCCAGGTATTTCAGGTGGCTGGAGGATTACAGAAGAAAGATGGGTAAAACAACTTTTGGGTGATAACAGGATATTAAGTGACCTGAAAATCAGGGGTTCCTATGGAGAACTGGGAGATGATAATCCAAATAATAATCCGATCGTTCCTCCTTATGCTTACCTGGCTGGATACAATTACAACCAGGGTACTGCAATAATTGATGGCAACGCGGTTACGGTTTCAAGAGATAAGGGTATTCCATATACAAACATTTCCTGGTTGAAGAGTAAAATTTCAGATGTAGGATTAGATTTTAGCCTCCTGAACGGTAAACTTACAGGAACCATGGATTATTTTTACCGGAAGCGTACCGGGTTGCTCGGTAGTAAATATGATGTAATAGTACCTGTGGAATTAGGATATAACCTGCCCCTTGAAAATATCAACAGTGATGCCCAGTATGGGGAGGAAATGTCTCTTAACTATAATGGAAAAGCCGGGGATCTGGTATTCAACGTTGGTGGTAACGTATCTTATACCCGATCTAAATTTTTAAGCTCCTATAAACCGCTTTTCTTCAACTCATGGGATAAATACCGTAATGCCATAGACAACAGGTTTTCACGCATAAGTTGGGGATACGAGGTGCAGGGTCAATTTACTTCTATTGAACAGATTAATAGTTACAATGTAAACATTGATGGTAAAGGAAACAGATCACTCATCCCCGGTGACCTTATCTACAAAGATCAGAACGGTGACGGTAAAATCGATGGCTATGACCAGCGACCGATTGGTTACGGCGAGGGAGCCCAGCCTAATATAAATCTTGGATTTACTATCGGAGCGGCGTATAAGCATTTCGATTTCCATGCAGATTTCTCGGGAGCTTCGGGTTACACCTGGATACAGAACTTTGAAACGAGATGGGCATTTCAAAACAATGGTAACCTGAATAGTATTTTTCAGGATAGCTGGCATCGCACAGATCCATTTGATGTTAACAGCCCCTGGGTCGCAGGTAAGTTTCCGGCAAACCGCTACAATGTCGGTACCGGACACAGTGATTATAATGCTACTTCAACCTTTTGGTCGCATAATGTCAATCAGTTCAGGGCAAGAACGTTAGAGATAGGATACACCATACCGCCTGCGCTATTAGCCAGGGTTAAAATTCAAAGGGCCAGGTTTTATTTAAACGGGTACAATCTTTTTTCTTTCGACAATTTAAAATCATACGGTGTTGACCCCGAAGTAAGTGATGGTAATGGTCTGCAGTTTCCTCAAAATAAAGTATTGAATGTAGGTGTTAATCTATCCTTCTAAAATAATTTGAAAAGAATAAAATAATTAAATGAAAAAGATATTTTTAATAACAATCGTGGCTCTCCTGGTAGGATTCGCAGGATGTAAAAAGGATACTACTTTTTTGGATATTCCTCCGATACAGGTGATCCCCAATGACGTTGCATTTTCCGATCCGGCATTGGTGTTGTCTATTTTAGGTGACCTCTATAATCGCCAGGTAGATTTTTCCAGTTTAGATGGTGATGGTTCGCAGGCAGGCTGGAGAACTTTTTCGGATTTCAGTGAAAGTTTTCCTTCTGAGAATGGCAGTTATTTCATTGTTCAAAGAACAGGTTGGGATTATGGATCATGGGGTGCCTGGGATTATACTTATATACGCGACCTAAATCTTTTTATACAGAGAGACAGCGCATCAACTTTACTGGCAGCAGCGGACAAATCCAGGTTCCTTGCTGAAGGCCGGTTCCTGAGAGCTAATTATTATTTTGAACTGGTGAAGAGAATGGGTGGTGTTCCGCTTATTTTAGCTCCTTTACAGTATGATGCTGCAAAGGGCGATGTTAGTACGCTTCGGGTTCCAAGATCAAAAGAATCTGATATCTATGATTTCATCATCAGCGAAGCGGAAGCTATAAAAACATCTTTGCCGTTAGACGCAACTATAAAGTCCAGAGCTACAAAAGGAGCCGCACTTGCCCTGGAGGCAAGAGCAGCTATATACGCGGCATCCATTGCCAAATATGGTGCAAGTACTCCGCAGGTTACATTGCCCGGCGGAGAAGTTGGTATTCCCGTTGCGAAAGCGTCAGGCTACTATACTACCGCTCTAAAAGCAGCACAGGAAATAATCACCGGCGCTGCGGGTTCATACCAATTATACAAGGTTTTGCCAGACTTATCCGATAATTTCGCTGCTGTTTTTTTAGATAAAAGCAGTGTAAACCAGGAATCCATATTTGTGGAGGACTTCAAAGCAGGTGCAGGGAAAACGCATGGATTTACCATCAATGATCAGCCATATTCAATATCTGATGAAGGTGGTGATGCGGGACGCCTTGATCCCTCCCTTAACTTTGTAGAAGCTTTTGAAAAACTGGATAATACTTTTGCTCCTATACCTACTACTGATGGAACAGGCAATCCTCTTTATTACACTAATCAATTTGATATTTTTGCAGGAAGGGATGCGCGCCTGGCAGGAACCGTACTCGTTCCCAATGCATTATTTAAAGGCAAGAGGGTAGATATATGGGCGGGGTATCAACTTGCAGATGGAAGTATCTTAACCAGTGATGTCGCTGGAAACCTGAAGGCACTGCCTGGCACATCTACCCCGGTACAAGTGGTAGGTACCGATGGTCCGATTAATGGGTTAGAACTAAGAACTCAAAGTGGATTTTACGCACGTAAATATCTGGACCCAACGGTAGGTTCAGGAAGAAGAGGCAGGGGAAGTGATGTAGCATTTATCAGGTACAGGTTTGCTGAAGTTTTGCTGAATGCTGCTGAAGCTGCTTATGAACTTGGACAAAATGATGTAGCCGCAGGTTATTTAAACCAGGTACGTTCGAGAGCGGGACTTGTTATACCATTGGCGGCTGCTGACCTTACTTTTGACCGAATTGTGCACGAACGCCGTGTAGAGTTAGCATTTGAAGGGCATATATTATTTGATTACAAGAGATGGAGAATAGCTCATCTGGTTTGGGATGGTTCACCAACTAGTCGCGCCGACCTAATTAGTAATCTGGGAAAAGCTACGCAAAAAAGCACACAGCCATGGGGTTTATGGCCTTATAAAATCTATAACCCTGGCAGTGTCAACAATGGAAAATGGATCTTTAAAGAGAATCTTCCTTCTGCAGTAACGGGCGCAAACCGTTTCCAGTTTGGTAACTATTATTCTTTTATAAATGATAATATCAGATCTGCCAACCCAACTATTGTAAAACAACCAAATCAATAATTTATCAAATCGTTTATATGAAAATTAACTTGAATTACATGTTGCTGATTGCGTTTTGCGCGGTGGCAGTATCCTGTAAAAAAGATAACTATAATGCGCCTTCCTCAACTTTATCTGGTAAACTGGTTTATAAAGGTGAGGTTATAGGCGTTGAAAATAACCAGGTGCCTTTCGAACTATATCAGTATGGTTTTGGTAAAGTGGGTGCTATAGGTTCTTCTTTCGCACAGGAAGGGACTTACTCAGCTCTTCTTTTTGACGGAGATTACAAGTTGATAATCCCAAACGGCCAGGGGCCTTTCAGGTGGAAGTACCTGGCTTCAGGTGCACCTGATTCTACAGCGATCACAATGAAAGGGAACCAGACACTCGACCTTGAAGTTACTCCATACTATATGATCAGAACACCACAGATTACCGGCGGGGCAGGAAAAGTTAACGCAACTTTTAAAGCAGAAAAAATTATTACGGATGCCAATGCAAAAAACATAGAAAAAGTAAATCTCTATATTAATAAAACCCAGTTCGTTTCAGGCAACAACGATCAGAATATTGCCAATACCGGTATAGCCGGCACAGCCATAGTTGATATGAACAATATTACAATGAGCGTTACGGTGCCTACATTTGTACCTACTCAGAATTATGTGTTTGGTCGCATCGGTGTAAAAATAGCGGGAGTAGAAGATCTAATTTTTTCACCAGTTGTGAAAATTACTTTCTAGTGTGGATGTCAGTAAATTAAAGTATTGCCATCAGCCGTCAGCTTTCAGCCATCAGCAGGAGATTATATCATATATCGGTTGAAACGATAAATAAATTTTAGGGCGGTTCCGCTTACTCGAAACAGATGGCGAACCTACCTTATATTAAAAGTTAACCAATGCCATCTTAATAAACCCATGTTTTAAAAATTCACATTATTTATCAGCCTTCCAATCCATGAAGTACTTTCTTCTGAAAGTTGATAGTTGATAGCTGATAGCAAAAGAGCACAAGTAATTTTCCATTATGAACCAACTCCTGATTACTATACTGCTATTGTTCAGTATTTGTGTAGATGCACAGCGTGTTGACAAACCGGTTGTCCTTTCTCATTATGTATTCAATGAATTTACCAAAGGCCTGGTAAAGGTAAAATCAGGCGAGACTTACAGCCAAACATTAAATTATAATATCCTTACGGGTGAAATGATCTTCTACCAGGATGAAAAGTACATGGCAATACAGAAACCGGAAAATGTAGATACGGTCTATATTGATGGCAGAAAATTTATACCTGCAGATAATAAGTTTTATGAACTGCTGGCAAATACATCAGCACCGCTATTGGTGGAATATACTTATTCAGTTAATGAGCCCGGCACATCAACAGGCTATGGTTCCACTACTAGAACTACAGCAGCCAGTTCGTTTAAATCCGTTATCAATACGGGTGGTGCGTATGATCTGAAACTGCCGGATGACTTTAAAGTCATACCTGGCTATTCTTACCTGATTTTCAAAGAAGGTAAATACCAAAAAGCAAATAGCGCTAAACAGCTCTATAAAATATTTCCCGGCAAAAAAAATTCAATTGATGACCTGGTAAAGAAAAACCATACCAGTTTTACTAAAAGGGAAGATATGGTTATGCTGGTTAAGGCAATTGAATCATAGTGCTGAGAAATATGTTTACAACAATTTAATTTATATACCAGCATTTAATATTAGTTGCCAGTGGTATACAAATCGTCTATAGAAGCAGCTCAAACTATTTAGTGTTATCATTGCTACCACTAATAAAAAAATGATACTGGATTGTGTGATTGCTTTTTTTATCATCGAATGGTTATATGATTTGCAGGAAGCATTAAAAACGAGTTTCCTGAAGAATTGTTAAAAGATCATATTCATTTATGAATGCAGTATCGGGAAACCTTATTTTTACAGAAACCTAATGATGTAATAAGTTGCCCAAACATTTCTTATGATAGTGCGTTCATTGCTGTTCCTTTTCCTCGTGACCATTGTAAATAAATTTCAGGGTAATAACACTTCCGTTGATCCGCTCTTCCACCTGCTGCCTTCTTCAAAAACCGGTATAAACTTTATAAACAAAATTTCAGAAAGTGATTCGCTTAATATTTTAAACCAGGCTAATATTTATAATGGTGGCGGTGTAGGTATCGGTGATTTTAACAACGACGGACTGGAAGACATTTACTTTGCCGGCAACATGGTGTCGAATAAACTTTATTTAAACAAAGGGTCACTTGCTTTTACTGACGTAACAGCTGTTTCAGGAGCAGGAGGAGAAGGCAGGTGGTGCACCGGCGTTTCTGTAGTAGATATCAATGCAGACGGCTGGCCTGATATTTACGTCTGTGCTTCCTTCAGGAAAGATGCAGCATTGCGGGCAAACCTTTTCTATATTAACCAGGGCTTAAATAAAGAGGGCGTTCCAACATTTAAAGAATCGGCCGTTGCATACGGACTCGCCGATACGGGTTTTAGTACCCAGGCATATTTCTTTGATTACGATCACGATGGTGATTTGGATATGTACCTTGTCACAAATGAGTTATACGATCCGAAAACACCTATTAAATTCAGGCCAAAATTAAAAGATGGCAGTGCGTTAAATACTGACAGGCTTTACCGTAACAACGGTAACAGTACTTTTACCAACGTATCAAAACAGGCGGGTATCCTTATTGAAGGCTGGGGCCATGCGGCATGTATTACAGACATCAACCGCGACGGGTGGCCTGATATTTATGTCGCCAATGATTTTGTATCAAACGACCTTTGCTATATCAACAACAAAGACGGCACTTTTACAGATCGCCTTGGGGAATACTTCGC
>Ga0209724_1000776_pt1 | contig 30253 bp, 20 predicted proteins | sample grotaG_FD_184143 | JGI IMG/M metagenome (GOLD analysis project Ga0209724, IMG submission 184143) | Glacier valley bacterial and archeal communities from Borup Fiord, Nunavut, Canada, to study Microbial Dark Matter (Phase II) -... | ecosystem: Environmental > Aquatic > Freshwater > Ice > Glacier ...
TCCGCACGTTATGCAGAATATGTTAAACTGAGCGTTGTATCAAGCCACTTCTAAAATTTGAGAAGCTCAATAAAATGCCAGAAACACCAGTTGAATCCAGGAATTCATCAAACATCAGTCATGACCTGCGTACCCCGCTGAATCATATCATCGGCTATAGCGAATTAATGGCCGAAGAAGCTGAAGATAACGGCCAGCAAATGTTTGTTGAATCATTGCGCAGCATCCGTTTGATTGGCAAACAGTTGTTAGGTCTGCTCAACGACACCTTCTCGTCGCTCAAAAGCGGACCACCGCTGATGCGTTTGCGAAAGGCGCGTACGGATTTGATGATGATGGCCGATCAGGTGACGGCGCATACGAACGCGCTTGAAAAGCAAGTTCAGCGGCCCGATCAAGCCGCCTTTAGCGCTGATTTGCACAAGATCGCGGCAGCGGTTGAAACGTTCAAGGCGTTGATCGATTACGCACTGGCTACCGAAGAAGTCACGCCGCTGGTTTCGCGACCCGCGCTCAATGCCGGTATGCTGCTGGTGGTGGATGATAACGTTGGCAATCGTGAAGTGCTCTCATCGATGCTGGAACGGCAAGGTCACACCGTGGTTACTGCTGAAAACGGACAGCGTGCGCTTGATTTATTGACGGCACAGACATTCGATCTGGTGTTGTTGGATATTCTGATGCCGGAGCTGGATGGTTTCGAGGTGCTGCGCCAGCTCAGAGCGTCGGACACCTTGCGCCATGTGCCGGTGATCGTGATCTCAGCACTGGATGATCTGGACGATGTGGCGCGCTGCATCGAGTTGGGCGCAGAAGATTACTTGAGCAAACCATTTGACCGCGTGTTACTCCGTGCGCGCATCGGCGCTAGCCTGGAACGTAAACGCTTACGCGATCAGGAATTGGCTTATCTGAAGCAAGTGGATCGTCTGACATATGCCGCCAGCGCCGTTGAAACAGATACTTTTGAACCGGATAGCCTGGTGGATATGGCGGCACGCACTGACTCACTAGGCCAATTAGCGCGCGTATTCGTACACATGGCGCATGAAGTCTATGCTCGTGAAGCACGACTCAAGCACGAACGGTTTGCGGTGACCATCAATGAAGCACAAAAGGCGGAAAGTGTCGCAGCGATAACCGATACCGATTACTTCCAGGCGCTGCGGCAAAAAGTTCAACGCCACCCCTGATCGTGTATAAGATTTCGCTGAATCTAATGCACAACTCGCTTGAATCATGTACACTGCGCACGGATTGGTCAAGAATAGCAAGATACAGATAGACAAGGCAGTTCCTAATGACTCTTTTCGTGCCCGCTATCAGATTGATGAATCGGCTGCGCTATCCGCAAAAGTTCTTGCTGGTTGGGCTGCTGCTGCTGCTGCCCCTGCTGCTCGTCATGTATGAATATATTGGCGCAGTCAACAATGTGATCGATTTTGCCAGCAAAGAACAATTGGGGCTGGTTTATAACGCGCCAGTGATCAAGTTCCTGGATGACATTCAGCAGCATCGCGGCATTGCAAGTGCCTATCTGAGCGGCGATCAATCCTTCAAAGCGCAGCTGAGCGCCAAAGAAGCCGATATTGAAGCCGATATTGCGGCAGTCGATACGGTCGATGCGCGCCTCGGTGCAACACTGAACGAGACGGTTTCCTGGAAGCGGATCAAGAGCCGCTGGCAGAATATCAAGTTGCAGTCACAATCCGCGCAAATGAAAGCGATCGACAGCTTTAACGCGCATACGGCGTTAAATGGCGACGTGCTGGTATTCATCACCGAAATTGGCAATAACTCCAACCTGATCCTTGACCCGAATATCGACTCGTATTACTTCATGGACAGCGTGATCACCAAGTTGCCCGCCATGGCCGAATATATGGCTCAATTGCGCGGCTACGGGTTAATGGCAACCGCTTCCAAAACATTATCACCGGAAGATCAGACGCGCTTCAACATTTACGCAGGGCTGGCGCGTTCCACCCTCAATTCAAGCGTGCGTAGTTATGGCTATGCGTTTACCGTCAATGACTCGCTGCAAAACCGGATGCAAGGCGACATCAAAACGTATGCGGATCAAGTCAACAGCTTTCTGGATAACATCAACCGGACGTTTATCACCACACTCGATAATGTGCCAACCACTGACTCGAACAGCTTTTTTGATTTGGCAACCCAAAGCATCAACGGCGTTTTCAAGCTGTATGGGACGACCTCTGATGCCCTGAACGGACTGTTAAGTACGCGCATCGATCGGAATGTCGTTCAACGCAATGTGGTCTTGATTTTTGCGTTGTTCGTGTTAGCTCTGGTGATCTATTTGTTCATTGCCTTCTATCTGGCAGTGCGGCAGGCGATCAACAGCCTGGATGTGGCTACGCAGCGCATGATCGGCGGTCACACTGAACAGGCGTTTGTGCTGGATAGCCAGGACGAATTGGCGCAAGTGGCGATCTCATTCAACAACATCGCCAGAGAGCTGCTCGGCGCACGCGATCAAGCGCTCGAATCGAACCGTGCCAAGAGCGTTTTTCTGGCGAACATGAGCCACGAACTGCGCACGCCGTTGAATGCCGTGATCGGCTACAGCGAATTGATCCAGGAAGAATGCGAAGACAGCGGCCAGACCGAATATGTGCCCGATCTTAAAAAGATTCAGGCGGCGGCGAAGCATCTGCTTTCGTTGATCAACGATATTCTTGATCTGTCGAAGATCGAAGCGGGCAAGATGGACATCTACCTTGAAGTGATCGATGTGCCCAAGATGCTCAACGAAATAGAAACGACGGTTTTACCGCTCATTCAGAAGAACGAAAATACGCTGGATATTCAATGTGAGCCTGACCTGGGCATGATGCGCGCCGACCTGACTAAGGTGCGGCAAGTCTTATTCAATTTGCTGAGCAATGCCAGCAAATTCACCCAAAAAGGCGTCGTTGTGCTGACGGCGGCGCGCGAAACCATTGGCGCAGTCGATTGGATGATCTTCACTGTGAAGGACTCCGGCATCGGCATGACGCAAGAACAAATGAGTAAGTTGTTCAAGGATTTTTCGCAAGCGGATTCGTCCACCACGCGCAAGTATGGTGGTACCGGATTGGGCTTATCGATCAGCAAGCGCTTTTGCCAGATGCTCGGCGGTGATATTTTCGTGGACAGTGAACCGAATGTCGGCTCAACTTTCACGGTACGGCTGCCCGTGGCAGTGCCCAATCCAGCCGAAGTGCAGGCTGATGGGAAGGGATTGGTGATCCCGGCTGGCGCGAATACGGTGCTGGTGATCGATGACGACTCAATTGTACGCGAAGTGCTCACCCGCTTTCTGCTCAAAGAAGGCTATTATGTCGAGACTGCTAACAGTGGCAAAGAAGGCTTACAACGCGCACACGAACTGCATCCAGACGTGATCACGCTGGACGTGATGATGCCGGGAATGGATGGTTGGGCAGTGCTCGCCAAACTCAAAGCTGACCCTGCACTTGCCAACATTCCGGTCATTATGCTGAGCATGGTAGGCGATAAGAACATGGGCTTTGCGCTCGGTGCGTCGGAATACATGACCAAGCCGGTCGATAAAGAGCGGCTGCTCGCGATCCTGCAAAAGTATCATTGCGAGAAAGCGATCTGTAAAGTACTGATAGTCGAAGATGATCTGGCACTGCGCGAAATGGTACGGCGCGTCCTTGAAAAAGAAGGCGTTCAGGTAATCGAAGCCGAGGACGGACGGGTTGGTTTGCAAAAAGTGATCAACAACGCGCCCGATCTGATCCTGTTAGATTTGATGATGCCGCAAATGAACGGCTTTGAGTTCATCGAAGCCATGCGCAAAACTCCGCAAGGGCGCACGACCCCGATTGTCGTGGTGACGGCCATGGAACTGAACAACGAAGAGCGGGCGCGCTTGAATGGTCAGGTACAATCGATCGTGAAAAAGGGTACGCAAACGGGCGATGCATTATTCACGGAACTGCGTACACTTGTCAGCGGTTATACGAGCGACAAAAGCAAAGCGAATAAAAGTAAAGAGGCGGCAAAGTAGGCACGCATGGTCAAAATCCTGATAGTCGAAGATAACGAAGATAACCGCGATATGCTGGTGCGGCGGCTGGCGCGGCGTGGCTACGAAACGATCGTCGCGGTGGATGGTCAGCAGGGGATCGAGTTGGCTAACGCTGAACGCCCGGACTTGATTTTGATGGACATGAGCTTGCCTGTATTGGATGGTTGGGAAGCGACGCGCCAACTCAAAGCGTCCGCGCAGACCGCGCACATCCCGATTATCGGCTTATCCGCGAATGCAATGGCAGGCGATCGGGAAAAAGGATTGGCGGCTGGCTGTGACGATTACGACACCAAGCCGGTCGAGATCACGCGGTTGTTGGAGAAAATTCAAGCGAAATTGAGCACTCAGTAGGCAGCATGATAAAAGCTAAAGAACAAGGCCATCTGTTGGTGGTAGACGATAACGAGATGAACCGCGATCTGCTGGCTCGCCGTTTACGACGTGAGGGCTACCTTGTTGACATTGCGGAAGAAGGCTATCAGGCGCTGGATATGATCCGTGCGGGTCGCTTCGATTTGATCCTGCTGGATGTGATGATGCCCGGCCTGAGCGGGCTTGAAATGCTGGCGATGATCCGCAAGACGCACTCGCTGGCCGATTTGCCCGTGATCATGACGACTGCCAAAGATCAGAGCAACGATATTGTGGAAGGCTTACAGCGCGGCGCGAATGATTACGTGACTAAACCGATCGATATGCCGGTGCTGTTGGCGCGTATCCAAACCCACCTCAAACTCAAGACACTTTCGCAGCTCAAAGATGAATTTTTGCGAATTGCCAGTCACGACCTCAAAAATCCACTGTCAACCGTTTTGATGTCTGTGCATATTGTGCGGGAGCGCGTGCCGGTCGGTGCAGTGATGCAAGAGCAGTTCTACCAGATGCTGTATTTCATCGTCAAGCACAGCGAAGATATGCAGCGCATCATTCGCGATTTTCTTGATTTTCAGGCGATGCAAGATGGGATGATGGTGTTGAACCTGAGCATCATGCAGTTAAACCAATTGGCTGCCGAAGTCGTGCAAAGCAATACCGATTATGCGCATAGCAAAAGCATCTCGCTCATGACCGAATTCGATGATCATACCCCGACCCTGAATGCTGACGATGCGCGTATCCGGCAGGTAATTCAAAATCTGGTCGGCAACGCGATCAAGTTTTGCCCACCTGCATCGCTCGTCATTGTGCGAACGCGAGTGGCCGATCAAAGTATCATCTTTGAGGTGTGCGATTCGGGGCCGGGTTTGACCGATGAAGATATGAAAAGCGTTTTCAGCAAGTATTCACGGCTCAGCAATAAACCGACGGGTGGCGAAAAAACCTCTGGTCTTGGGCTGGCAATCTGTAAGCAAATGGTGGCGCTGCATGGTGGTCAGATTGGGGTATTCAACAATGGCCTGAATCCGGGCGCGACTTTCTGGTTCAGTTTGCCTGTTGAGTCACCCGCCATTGTTGCTACACGCGATCAATCGGGCAGTGCTAACTAACAGTCGTCCACGTTGAATTTTGAGGGTTGCGGACACGGCAGGCCGTATCCCTACCGGCAATCCGGTGCGCTGTAGGGACGTGGCCTGCTACGTTCGGCGTCCCGTCGTATTCCTGAAATCTACTATGGCGGCCTCTTAGCAATGAGTGCTGATGCCAACATCGCAAAAACAGAAGGGCTTGATCGCTGCGATCAAGCCCTTGTGCTACAGCTTGCCGCCTGTTAACTCGACATATTGTTTCCAGGCATCGGGGCCACTGCCAACTGCAATAACCAGGTAGCTGGTGCGCGGGATTTTAGGTTCCCACATCAGCTTCATACCCGCTTCTTCAGGCAGCCGGTTGCCTTTGCGATGATTACAGGAGTAGCACGCACAAGCTGTATTGCTCCAGATATCACGGCCACCTCGTGAGCGGGGCAGCAAGTGATCAACCGTCAAATCTGTTTTGGTGATGATATGCCCGCGCACCACATCGCCCGGACGAGCGCCACAATAAATGCAAGTGAAATTATCGCGCGCCAGAATGCCTTTGCGACTCCACTGCGCCTTACGGCGTGGCACGTTGATATACGTGCGCAGCGCGATCACGGATGGCACCGGAAACGTCGAGGCAACCGTCCTCAGAACGCGTCCGGTTTGTTCGACCACGACCGCTTTTTCCGCAAGCAGCAAGTTAATTGCGCGCGGAATTGAGATAATTGCGAGCGGCTCCCAGTTGTTGCCGTTGAGTAAAAGTACGCGCCCTTGCAAAGTACCAGACCTCCCCGATCAATGGATCGGACTTGTCGTTGAGCGTCCTTCCGACCTGCGAACAGGCCGCCAATACTTTCATTGCACGCCAATTATAAGCTCAGATGTGCGAAAAGGCCATAGTCAAATTCGTTGACCCCTAATCCCCACCCTGCACCGCGTTGTTGACCCCTAACCCCCACCCTTTCCCCGATTACAGGGCAAGGGAGCAAGATGCGGTTTAGAAGTCCCTCCCTCTTTATGGGGGAATGCTCCTTCCCAGAGGTGGGGAAGGTTGGGATGGGGCAGGGGTTGGGGGGTTACTGAGAAACCTGAACCAATGAGTAGCGGCGTGCGCAGGAGTACGCTATAGTTGTACTGTTAAGCAATAGATCATTTATCAAGATAAAACTCCTCCAGGGAGGGAACTGTGGCAAAAGGGCGTATCCTAGTTGTAGAAGATGATTTTGACATTAGCGCCATGCTGAAGATTTATTTCAGCGGGCAGGGCTATGATGTGCAGGTGGCCCCACGCGGTGGTGATGCGCTCACGTTGACTCGTAAGCAGCTTCCGCAGTTGATCGTACTCGACATTATGCTGCCCGATATTGATGGCTATTCGGTCTGCCGCGAACTGCGCCAAACGACACGCACCAGCCACATCCCGATCATTTTTTTGACCCAGAAAGACGAGCGCAGCGACAAGATTGCGGGTTTGGAGTTGGGCGCTGACGACTATATTACCAAACCATTCGACATTGAGGAGTTGAAGCTGCGCGTTAAAAATGCGATTGATCGCGTTGATCGCGAAAAGAGCATGGATCCGCGCTCCAATTTGCCAAGCAGCAAGCTGATCGAGGAACAACTGCGCGACTTGATGCGCAAAAAAGAAACCTGGACGTACATCGATCTCAAGATCAGCAATTTTGAGGGGTTTCAAGAGCTATACGGCTTTGTGGCAAGTACCGAAGTGCTGCGCTTCATGGCGCTGTTGATCGGTGAAGTGGTGGATGAGATGGGCACGCCTGATGATTTTGTCGGACATGCGGGCAACGATAACTTTGTCGTGATCACGTTCTCTAACAAGGCGTTGGCCTTACAAGAGCGGATCGTCAGCCGTTTTGACGATGAAGTCAAGCAGCATTACTCGTTCATCGATCGTGAACGCGCTCATATCGTGCTTGAAACTGGCGAAACGAAGCCGCTCATGATCACCACGGCAGGGGCGGTCAGCAATGCGACTCAACAGTTTGCTGATATTCGCGAAATTACCGAGCTAGCTGCTGAGGCACGCCGCCGTCCAGCAGGCGATTCGTTCGAGCCGATCGAGACGGCCTGGTAGCGTTTGAGCGCCGCCGCGTCTCTGTATTAAGGCCAGGTGCTTGAGGTTTTCTTATGGGTCCAATTTTGCTGTTACTGGTTCTGGGCATTGCGCTTCTTATCGCTGTCAGCAAGATTACCGAGCTGATCCGCGCTCGGCAGCATACTGAAACGACGATGGACGAGTCCGTTGTGCCTGTTAATCTGGTCGAAAACAACGACGCAGTGATCGTCGCTGAGGGACGTGGGCGGCTGGTCTTTGCTAACGAGAATGCCCGCCATTGGTTCGGCATGAACGGTGGCGAGCCGAATCTTGAGGTTATGGCCGATCAAGTGCATCCTGCCAACAGCTTTCTGGAGTTGTTCGGCACTGAAGGCCAAGCCTCATTTCGAGTCGGCCCACGGCGGGTTGAAGCGACATCGCACTACATCCCGAACCAGGGCAATTCGCAGCTCGTCGTCGTGATGCGCGAGATGAGCGGCCCGACCGCCAATAAAAGCGATTCGTCACAGGCGATGAGCGTGGTCAGTGAGATCACGCAAACCATCAGCGCCAGCTTGAAGCTGGACGAAACGCTCAATGCGATCCTGAACAGCATTGCACAAGTGATTCCCTACGATACTGGTGAGATCACGCTGTGGGAAGAAGACCTGCAAATTCTGCGCCCGTTGGGACGCGGCGGCAATACGCACCTCGACTATTACGATCGCTTTGAAGCGACGGACGGCGTATACCATCTGGACGATAGTTTCAGCGGCTGGTTGGCGCGTTATCGGCAGCCACTGTTGATCGCGGATGCCAGCACGCGCGCCGATGTTCGTCCCAAGATCAAGGATTACCCGTTCACTAGCTATATTGGGATTCCGCTGCAAGTAGCCGAGCGTTTCATCGGCACCTTGGAACTTGCCAGCCAAAAACGCGCTGTCTTCAACCATGAACATATGGCACTGCTTGAAGCGGTTGGCGGACAGGCGGCAATCGCCATTGAAAACGCGCGGCTCTATCAGAGTCAAACCGAGCGACTGGCCGAATTGAGCGGCTTACAACAAATTGCGCAAGCGATGGGATCATTCACCGATCCGCGTCAGATGTACGGCCAATTAGCGAGTCGTATTGCCGGTTTGATGAACGTCGAAATGTGCGGCATTCTGCTGTACGATCCCGATCAACGCGCCCTGATCAGCCAGATGCCTTTTCACAACGTGCTCGACGCGCTCAGCAGCATGTATCGAATTGCACTGACTGAGGACAGCACTGCTTATAAATTATGGCAGACGCGCGATTGGTGGTACACCAACAACGTTCAGAACGACGACATGGTACGCAGCCTGGGGCTGAGCAATCTGGCTGAAGTGCTCGGCGTGCGTACCACTGCGCTCATGCCGATGATCGTTGGCAACCGTCGGATCGGTGTGCTGCAACCGAGTAATAAAAAGGATCGGGCGGGCTTCACCGACGACGATATGCGGCTGCTGGCCGTCTTTGCGTCACAAACGGCGATCGTGGTCGAAAACGCGCGCATGTATAATGACGAACAGCGCCGAGCCGACGAATTAGGGGGTCTGCAACAGATCAGCCAGGCGATCGGGGTGCTGCACGATGCGGGCGAATTATATGGGCAGATCAGCGACCGCATCGCCAAACTGATGAATGCGCAAATGTGCGGCGTGCTGCTTTACAATGCTGAGCGTAACATGCTTGAGGCGCAGATGCCTTTTCACGGTATCAGCAACGACATTACGCCTTACTACGAAATCGTGGTCGCGCCGGATACGCCCTTGTATGCGCTGTATATGGAAGCGCCCTCCTGGTTTGTCAATGACATGACCAATGATCCGCTGATCCGCAACAGCGGACTGGATAAATTGGCTGCTTCGGTGGGCATTCGACAAACGCTGTTCGTGCCTTTGATCGCCAATAATCAGCGTTTCGGCGTTGTCGAAGTGTCGAACAAACGGAACGGGCAAGAGTTCACCGAAGAAGACGCGCGCGTGCTGCTCGTATTCGCGACGCAAGCGGCGGTGATCATCGATAACGCGCGGCTCTATCGCAATATGCAAATGCGTGCGCAGGAGTCGGAAGCGCTGCGCCGAGTTGCGGAGATCGCCAGCAGCAGCCAACCGATCGAGCAGATTGTGCATCAGGTGATGACTGAAATCACTAAATTGTTCAACTGCGAAGTGGCCGCTGTTGCGTTGTTCGATAAAACGACTAACAAACTTGTCTTGCGCCCTGACCTGAGCTATGGATTGCCGAGTTTCACCGACGCGATCAACATCGATATTTATGCGCCAGGGATGGAATACAGCACCGCCATTTCCAAGCGCCCTTTCCTGAGTAACAACATGCGCAGCGATGGCCGAGTGCTGTCCGTCTATCGCGCCATGGCTGACCGCTTCAACCTCGACAGTGTGATTCAAATACCGCTGTTGATGCGTTCACAAGGCGTCGGCGAATTGACGGTTGCTAACAAACGCGATGGCGAATTTCAGAAATCCGACTTGCGAATTCTGCGTTCGATCGGCGTGCAAGTCGCAACCGCTGTCGAACGGGCCTCACTGTATGAAGCAACCGACAATGATTTGCGCGCACGCATTCAGGAACTCGATTCGCTGAGTCATGTCAGCAACGAATTGAACGTGACGATCCAGCTTGACCGCATTCTGGAAGTGATTCGTTCGGAAGCGCAGCGTACCACTGAGGCAAAAGTCGGGACGGTCGTGCTGCTCAAAGAGCCGGACGAGTGGCCTGCACCGGACAAACCCGCCATTGCACAACGCTTTGGCACGGTGCGCAACCTGACAGACTTACTGCCGATCGAGTATCAGGCGGCGGTCGAAAATCACACAGTGCTCGTTTCCGATTACAACCGCGACCCGTTGGATACCAATCAGGAAGGAATGCGCAGCGGGTTGGCAGTGCCGATCCACTATGGCGGTCAGGTGACCGGCGTGATCCATATTTACAGCGATCAAGTCGAGCACTTCAAAGCACGTGCCGTGACCTTCATTGAGGCACTCGCTAATCAGGCCGCGATCGCCGTCGGAAACGCGGTTCGTTATCGCCAGCAGTTAGAACGTAACGAAGTGCTCAAACAGCGTGCCGATCAGCTCGGTCAGATCTTCGAGTTGGGTCGTATGCTGCGCTCGGAAGGCAACCTGGAAAGCATCCTGGATGCGGTTGCTAACGGCATTGTGGACGCAGTTGGCTTCAACGTCGTGTTGATCAGCCTGGTCGATCGCGATACGCAGCTTTTACAACGCTATGCGCAAGCGGGCATCCCTCTGGTGCAATTTGAACAAATGAAAAAAGTGTCGCCTTCCTTAGCCCAAATCGAAGTGCTCTTTCAGGCTAAATATCGGATGAGTTCATCCTTTTTTCTGCCTTCCGAAGAGCGCGATGAATGGCTGTCGGCGGATTTGCCGATCAATGACACGTCACCCAAAAGCAGGCCAACCAATGTGCGCGGCTGGAATAGTAATGACCTGCTGCTCGTGCCGCTGCGCGGCAGCACGGGTGAACTCATCGGCATTATGAGCGTAGACGATCCGCGTGATGGCAAGCGCCCTACTTTACAGGTGATCGAAGCGCTTGAAATTTTCGCTAATCAGGCGACGTTTGCGGTCGAAAACTATCAGCTTTTGCAAGCCTATCAGGGCGAAGCCGAAGCGACCCGTCGTGAACGTGACCGTCTGGCGCAGTTGCACCTGGTCGCGAGCGAAATTCAGCGCGCACCAGATGTGCCTGCACGCCTGCAAATTGTCGCCAACGGTATTAATATTGCGGGTTGGGGCCGTGTCAGTATTACCTTGCGCGATGCCAACCTGGAGCCGCGCGAACTGATCACGGCGGGGTATACGCCCGATGCAGCCGAGGTGCTGCGCAGCCACCTGCTCCCTGGCCTTGTATGGCGGCAGCGCTTAGCCGATCCTGAGCTGCGTAAATACCGTATCGGGCAGGCTTACTACTTACGTCAAAGCGACCCGTGGGTGACTGAAAACAAGCTCATTGCAGGCGGCAGCGCTGCTGCGGTCAGCACCGCGTCCAGCACCTGGCAGCCGCTCGATACGGTGTACTTGCCCTTGTATGGTCTCGATCAAAACCGTTTGATCGGCATTATTGCGATGGATTCACCCACCGACGGCAAGCCACCGACCGAAGCCAGTATGCGCCCGATTGAATTGTTCGCCGCGCAAGCATCATCGGCAATCGAGAATACGCGCCTCTATCAGGAACAGCAGCGCTCCGCTGAGCAAGAGGCGCGTTTGAACTCGCTGATGGAAGCGGTCGCCAGCACGCTGGATACCACTGAAATTATCACCGCCGTGGCAAATGGCTTGCAAAAACTGCTGCCTTTCACACGCATGAGCTTGCTGCTGCTCAATTGGACACAAGCCGCCTTCGATGTGCAGGACGTGATTATGAACCCGCGAACGGGCGCACTCACGATTGCCGAAGGTACGCCCATTCCGCTGGATAACACAGTCACCGGACGCGCTTTCCGTGAAGCCGAAGGCCGCGTATATCATCAGACAGAGCTTGAGCGCGGTACGGATTACGTCGATCTCAAACAATGGCGCGCAAGCGGCGAACGTACTTCGCTGATTGTGCCGATGGTGGCCGGTGGTCGCACGGTCGGCGCGCTGCACATGGGGACTGAACTGGCGGATGGGTTCGGCTTCGATGAGCAGTTGGAACTCGTCAAGCGCATGGCGAACCTGACCGCTGTTGCCATCGAAAACGCACGATTGTTCCAGCAGACGATCGATCGCGAGCGCTTCACAGCATCGCTTGGAAGGATCGGTCAATCGATCAACGCAATCGTCGATCTGGAAAGCGTGTTTGATACGATTTGCCGCGAAGTTGCTACGATTTTGGCGGCGGATGGCGCGTACATCTGGCTGCCGGACGGCGCTGACCTGGTCGGCTTTGTCGGTTACGGCAAGATTGCGGAACATTTCAATACTTTCCGAACGCCGATCACATCAACCACGAACATGTCGGCAGTCGCTTTTCACAGCGTACAGCCGATGGTCAGCAATGACTTTCGCGAGCAGACCGTGTACGCAAAATCCACGGCTGACATTGAGGCTGTGCCATCCGCAATGATTGCGGTGCCGCTGGTGCGCGAATACAAAGCGGCGGGCGTGCTCATGGTGCACAGCTTTGAGCCTGCACGCCAGTTCACCGACGATGATGTGGAGCGCGCGTCAGCCTTTGCCGCGCAAGCAGCACTGGCACTCGAAAATGTGCGCTTGTATCAGCAAACACTCGGCCTGACGGCATTCAACGAGTCAGTGGTTCAATCGATCCAGCAAGGCATTATCGTGCTGGACAAAGATACCACCGTGCGTACCATCAATACCTATCTCAAACAAAACTACGGTTGGGACGACAGCGCGATCGGCCAAAAGCTGTTCGACTACCGCCCGGATTACGCCGAATTTTTGCGGGATGCGATCGATGAAGCGATGCAGGCCATGCAGCCTGAAGCGCTTTACAATGTGCGTGATATGAGCATCGAAAGCGTGGAAGTCGTTCGTAACTTCTACGTGTACCCATTGTTACAGGCAGATGCGGTCAACGGTGCCGTGGTGCTCGTTGAAGACGTAACCGAACGCGCCGCGCTGGAAGCCGACTTGCAGGAACGCGCTTCTGAACTTGCCGCGCTCACCGAAGTATCCGGCCAGTTGACGGCTACCCTCGAACCGAACGCGGTCATTCAATTGGTTATCGATCAATTGGGGCGCGTGCTCAAATACGATAACGTGACGCTCTGGCTGCGCGAAGGCGATAAGCTGGTGATCCGTGCTGCGCAGGGTTACGCCGGTGCTGACGCGCTGAAAGGCGTCGAAGTGGAAATCGCGGATAGTGCGTTGTTCCGTGAAATCGCAGCGCGTGGTCAGGTGCTCAATATCCCTGACATTACAGGCGATGTGCGCTTCCCGGCCAACGATGAGCGCCCGACTCGCTCCTGGATGGGTGTTTCGCTCATCTCAAAGGGCAACTTATCGGGCTTGCTGGTACTTGAGAAGAAAGAGCCGAACCAGTACCGCGCGACTCAGGAACAGCTCGGTGTTGCCTTTGCGAACCAGGCCGCCGTTGCGCTCGAAAATGCGCGCCTGTTTCAACAGCGTGACCAGGCCGCCCAGGAAAACACGCAGTTGTATCAGGAAACACGCCTGCGCGCGGTTGAACTGAATCAACAAGCAATGCGTCTGGCGCTGCTCAACCGTGTTTCGACGGCATTGGCACAGTCGCTGGATATTGAGAACGTGTTCAAAGTGACCATTACTGAGCTGTCGGATACGCTGGCGATGGATGGTGGCACGGCGTTCATGTTTGAACCCGATCAACAGCGCGGACGGTTGATCGTTGAATATCCGGCCAGCGCAACACCACTCAGCGATGTTTACATCTCGCTTGAAAATAATCCGCTGTACGACGCACTGCGCCAATCGATGAAGCCAGTTTCGATCTATGAAGTGCGCAATGATCCGCTCGCCAGCGCAGTACGCGATTTCCTGATGAAGCGCGGCGTGCTCTCCACAATCTTCATCCCGCTGGCGGTCGGCGGACAACTGTTGGGCACTATCAGCATCAACGCTACCGAAGAGTATCACACCTTCACACCCGATCAGTTGGAATTGGCGCAGACAATCGCGAGCCAGGCAGCGGTCGCCGTTCAAAACGCCAGCTTGTTTGAGCAATCGGTCGTGCGGACGCGTGAACTTGAAACGCTGTTCGAGGCGACGCAGGCAACTTCCGCAACGCTCGATTTGGATGAAGTGGTCGGCAGCACGGCGATGCAGATGGTCATCGCACTCACTGCGGACGCCTGTGTCATTGCGACGCTGGACGATGTGGAAAATCGGCTGGAAACGCACGCCGACGTGAACACGCATCGCTCAGCGGATGAGGATGTGCCCAAGAGCGTCCTCTCGCTCAGTGATTACCCGGCACGTGCGCGCGCTATCAGCAGTCGGCAAATGGTGGTCATCTACAGCGATGATTCGGTCATTGATGTAGCCGAAAGCGCCTTACTTGCGGAACGCGGGATGTACGGTCGGCTGCTGCTGCCGATGATTGTGCGCGAGCAGGCGATCGGTTTGATTGTGCTGGAGATTGCCGATAAGACGCGGCGTTTCAACGCGGCTGAAATTCGGCTGGCGCGCGCCTTGACCAGTCAGGCATCGGTGGCTGTCGATAATGCGCGGCTGCAAACTGAGACGACTTACAAGCTGCAAGAGTTGTTCGTGATCAACGAGTTGGCAACCGCACTGGCGTCGAGCATCGAGCAGAAACAGATTTTCCGCGTCATTCGTGATCAGCTGCCGATGCTAGCCGAGGCTGAGATCATGCTGTTGGCCGTCTACGATCAGGAAATAGGCGAGATCAGCTACCCGGTAGCCGTGCGCAATGGCGTAGATATGGAACTGCCGTCGCACGCGCTCGGCAATGATGAAGTGTCGTATGTGATCAAGCGCCGGATGCCGCTGTTGTTGGCGGGCGACGATGTGCAGGAAGTGCTGCGTATCTTCGGCGTAACGTTGCAGGTGACGCACGCGCGCTCCTATCTGGCGATTCCGCTGTTGACGGGCGATACCATTGTTGGAGCGCTGGCGCTGGCCGATGAAACCAGTACGCGCGCTTTTGGTTTGGACGATCAACGGGTGCTGACGACGATCGGTTCTCAGTTGGCAGTATCGATCCAGAACTCGCGCCTGTTTGAGCGCAACCGACGCTTCACAAGTGAACTGGAAAGCAAAGTTGATGAGCGTACCGAAGAACTGCGCCGCGAACGCGACCGAATCGACTTTCTGTACAAGATTACCACTGGCTTGACCTCCAGCCTGGATATGGAGCAGGTGCTCACCCGTGCGCTCGAAATGATGGCGTCAGCGGTTGGCGCAGATATGGGCGCGATCCTGGCGATCGACTCGATTTCCGACAACCTGATGTACCGCGCTACCTTTGGCATGGCTGAACGCGAACAGGATCGATTGATACAGTTCACTCAGCAAGAAGGGCTGGCGGGTTGGGTCATCCAATCGCAAAAGTCGGTGATCGTGGCCGATGTGCAGGACGATGGGCGCTGGTTACAGCACGCCGCCGGTGAAGCTGAACCGCGTTCGGTGATGGGCGCGCTGCTGGAAGCTAACGAAGATATCCTGGGCGTGGTCATGCTGTACAGCCAGGAGGTCAATCGCTTCAGTGAGGATCATTTGCGGTTGGTGACAGCAGCTTCCGGGCAGGTCGCAACCGCCATGAACAACGCTGATCTGTACAGTTTGATCCGCGAACAGGCCGAACGTTTGGGCGCGATGGTACGCCGTGAACAAGTCGATGCCACCAAAAACGCGGCTATTGTCGAATCGATTGCAGATGGCGTCATGGTGGCCGACCCGAACGGCGAGATCATCCTGTTCAACAAAGCCGCAGAACGCATCCTGGGCATGGAACGTATCCAGGTCAAGGGCAAAGACATCAGCGACTTGAGCGGTTTGTATGCGGCGGGCAGCGGTGGCCGTTGGCTCGAAACGCTGCAAAGCTGGATGGACGACCCGGCGCAGCATCGCCCCGGCGACTCGTTGCAAGAGCAGTTGTCGCTGGACAATAACCGCGTGGTGAGCGTTGTGCTGTCGCCTGTTAACATGGGTGACCAATTCCTGGGAACGGTGTCGGTGTTCCGTGACATCACGCGCGAGATCGAAGTCGATCGGATGAAGACGGACTTCGTATCGAACGTCAGTCACGAATTACGCACGCCTATGACCTCCATCAAAGGTTATGCCGACTTGCTGCTGCTCGGCGCGGCGGGTCAGGTGACCGAACAGCAGCAGCGCTTCCTGAGCACGATCAAGACGAACGCCGATCGGCTGTCGGTACTGGTCAACGACCTGCTGGATATTTCGCGCATCGATCGCGGCGCGGTGACCCTCAACTTGCAACCGCTGGACGTGAACGACGTCGTGAGCACGGGTCTGGCACATCTGGAAGGGCGCATGGCTGGTGAGAAGAAAGACATGCACATTGTGTCCGACGTGCAGCCGAATTTGCCGTTCATCAACGCCGATTTCGATAAGCTGGCACAAATCCTGAATAACCTGCTGGATAATGCGCTGAACTATACCTATGCAGGCGGCACGATTACCCTGCGCGCAGTGGGTGAGCCAAACACGGTCGTCTTCAGCATCAGCGATACCGGCATCGGCATTTCGGCGGAAAGCCAGAAGCGCGTGTTTGAACGCTTTTTCCGTGGTGAGACTGAAGAAGAAAATCACCTGGTCATGGAAACATCCGGCACAGGATTGGGATTGGCGATCGTCAACGAACTGGTCAAAATGCATCGTGGCGACATCTGGCTGGAAAGTGCATTGGGCGTAGGCACGACGTTTTTTGTGCGTATTCCGGCGATTGGCGATACCACTTCGCAAGCGCAATCGGCGGTTGATGGAGAACCGCCGGGGCGCTGAGCGGAGCACTTGCGGCTTACGTGACTGCGCTTACTTGAACATCTACTGATAGGAACTTTTGGGGAACTCATGGCTAAAATTCTGATTGCCGAAGATGAGCGCGACATTCGCGACCTGATCGAATTTACCTTAACGTACGCCGGGCATACCGTCCATAAGGCCGCGAATGGTGCAGAAGCGGTCGATATGGCGCCCAAAGTAATGCCGGATTTGATCATGATGGACGTGCGAATGCCGCGCATGACTGGTTATGAAGCGTGCCGCCAAATCAAAACGATGGATAGTGTGAAGGATATTCCAGTCGTGTTTTTATCGGCCAAAGGGCAAGAAGCCGAGATCGATACCGGGCTGGAAGCAGGTGCTTACGACTACATTTTGAAGCCCTTTGCGCCTGACTACCTGACTCAGCGAGTCGCGGAGATTCTGGTAAAATTCGCGCAGGAGTCGGCGGCTCGCAAAGCTGCCGCCAGCACATCCGTTGACGGTGCAAGTGCAGCACCCGCCAGCACGGTATCCGCGAATACAGTGCCTGTGAACGGCGTAAGCAGTCAACCCGTGACAGGCAGCAGCTCAATTGCGGGCAATGATGTTCAAAAGCAGATAGAATAAGCGCATTGCTGACGCCGAACGATGATGTGTGAAACGGAAAAACGATGAGCGCCATCACCATTGAAAACGATTTAGTCCATTATGAAGTCCTGGGGCGTGGGCGTCCGGTGATCTTGATTCACGGCTGGCTCGGCTCCTGGCGCTATTGGATTCCGACCATGCAGCAGTTGAGCCTGAAGTATCGCATTTATGCGCTTGACCTGTGGGGTTTCGGTGACACTCAGAAAGACACCAAACGCTACGGCTTCAAAAGTCAGGTGACTTTGCTGTACGAATTCATGGACAAGATGGGCATTGCTAAAGCTGCTTTGGTCGGTCATGCGTTGGGTGCGGCCATTGCGATCGACTTTGCGCGCACACATCCAGAGCGAGCGCCGCGCGTCATGTTGGTCAGCCCGCCGCTTTTCAATAACTTGACCGTGTGGAATGAGTCTGCTGTCAAAACAGCAATCAAAGAAGCCACCAGGGAACAGTCCGAAAGTGCTTCCATAAATGCTACCAATACGCTCAGCACGGTTCCCGTGACGCTGCCGACGCCCGTACCTGCTGAGTTACAAGCAGCAATCACCGCAGACATGATTCGCCGCAACCCGTTTTTGGATCATCCAGAGCGGCTGGCAATGCTCGGCATGACCACGCCGAGCGCTGCTCCAGTCGCTGCTCAAACAGCGCCGCCAGCGCCATTGCCACCCAAAATGGAAGTCCCAAATCCACTGTTGGCGCTGTTGAACAATATTAAACCGAATGCCTTGCTGGAACGTCATTTATCACGCAACGATGAAAACTTCGAGAAGCTGCGCGCTGAAGTCGCTAAGATGGACGAATCCGTTCTGACTGAAAGCGCGCGTTCATTCAGCGGGCTGGATATGGCGTTTGAGCTGCATCAACTGACAAATCCCGCGCTGCTTCTACATGGCAAAGATGACCCCTTTTTAGGCGCACCGGATGACGATTTTTTGGCGAAAATTGCTCATAATAAAGAACCTGGTCAATTTTTGCCGTTTGTGATTCCAGAGTTTCGGCATTTTCCAATGTTGGAAAGTGCCGTCAAGTTCAATCGTTTATTAATGGATTTTCTGGATACGCCCGATTTATCGAATGTTCAGCTTAGAGAGACATGGCGCCGTCAACTGCGCTGATAACCCCTCATGCCTAAACACGTTTACCGAATTGACTCGAACGACGCAAGCGGCCTCGAAACGCTCATTGATGCTGTAAATGCGCGCGATGGGCAGTTTGAAGCCGCAATCCGTCAGGCTGCTGCGCTGCAACCGCTCCCCTACGCCGTGTACATCGACTATTTGAATCAGCCCCCCGAACTTTCGCCAATGTTCGACCCATTTACATTCGACATGGATACCGACGAGCTGATCGTTTTCAGCGATGAACCGTCTATCATGTTGAACGCGCTGCTTGAAATGGCGCTGTACATGAGCGGCTTTTCAACATTGATGGGCGTCGATGAGGAATGGAAAGTTCAGGTCGCGATTGGTGCCTGGCGACGTGTCCGCGAGGCGCTCAAACAGCAGCTTCAGATGCCCTACACGATCGGACGCATGTGGCTGGTTCAACTCAATCCTGACGGGGTGGCACACTTCGACCCGGAAACTTTCTCGTTAGTGGTCACGTTGGCGGGCTGTCCTGATGTAGAAATCGAGTTCCCGGATGAGGCCGCGCCTGATCTGGTGAGCGCTTACCGTCAGCTCTCGCGTATTTTCGATGTGATCGGTACCGCAATCAGCTTGCAAGATCGTGCCGTGTTTAATCGGCGGGTGCTGCACGCTGTTAATCTGATCGATGAACATCTCGCCCCTCACGCTGATGAGGACAAGCCGCGCCGTTTCGATTTCGATTTGTAGGTGGCAAGCTTTTTTCGTGCTTTGCTTGATCAAGCATACGCTATAATGTACGTTCAATTCAGAACATGTGTGTAAAGGTAAGCTGAGATGGACGTACTTATCAGCGTAGATCCCGCTTCAAATGTCCCGGCTTCGCTGCTGACGCCATTAATGCCCTCGGCTGCCGCCAAAGCGTTGATCATGCATCCTGGTTGGCATAATCGCATCGTTGAAGGTGATTGTCGAACTATCTTGCCGCATTTGCCCGCCGAATCGATCGATCTGATTATCACTTCGCCGCCTTATGCAGACAGCCGCAGCCGATCTTATGGCGGGATTAAGCCCGATGATTACGTAGAATGGTTTTTGCCGATCAGTGCTGCTTTGCTGCGTGTCTTAAAGCCGACTGGCACGTTCGTATTGAACATCAAAGAAAAGGTAGTCTCAGGCGAACGACATACCTACGTGCTTGAGTTGATCATTGAAATGCGGCGGCAAGGCTGGCTTTGGACAGAAGAGTACATCTGGCACAAAAAGAATTCTTATCCGGGCAAATGGCCGAATCGTTTCCGGGATGCCTGGGAACGCTGTTTGCAGTTCAACAAACAAAAACGCTTTAACATGTATCAAGAGAGCGTGATGGTGCCGATGGGCGATTGGGCAAAATCACGATTGAGCAACTTGAGTGATACCGATCGCCGCCGAGACGAGTCGCGCGTAAACAGTGGCTTCGGGAAAAATGTCTCGAATTGGGTAGGGCGCGAGATGGCCTATCCAACCAATGTACTGCACTTCGCTACAGAGACCGGCAATCGCAGCCATAGTGCCGCATTCCCACTCAATTTGCCGAGTTGGTTCATTCAACTATTTACGCAGCCGGGTGATCTGGTTCTGGATCCATTTTTAGGATCGGGAACAAGCGCACTGGCGGCAAAAAGTCTGTCGCGAGATTATCTCGGAATCGAAATTAAGCCTGATTATGCAACTCTGGCTGCATGTGAATTAGCAAACCGCCTTCTTTGAGAGTCATGAACTATGAACGAACAACAAAAATTGCTGACCTTGCAATTTATCAATGATAATATTGACTCGTTCCACGCAAGTCGGCTACGTTTTCTACATGGGCTGAAATTAGAGGATATTCTTAGACGTAAAAACCCCTATCTGTTCAGAGCTAAAAATATACAAACAGCAGATGAGCTGGTAAATTCGATTGTTGATGCATCCTTGTCTTCTTCTGAAGAAGGTCTATTCGGTCGTTTCTTAGAAGAGGTGGCAATTTTTGTCAACAACCTTCTTTTTGGCGGGCAAAAATCTTCCACAACAGGGATCGATTTGGAATTTAATCGAGATGATACACGCTACGTGCTTGCTATTAAATCTGGATTGAATTGGGGCAACAGTAGCCAACATGCCGCATTGCGATTAAACTTTTCGAATGCAGTTAAAGTTTTACGCCAATCACGCCAAGTGCGACATGCGCAAGCTGTTTTAGGAATATGCTATGGACAATCACAAACCATTGAGCGCGGCGATTATACTTTAATGAGCGGAAAAGACTTTTGGGAGTTCATTTCAGGAGATGCGGAATTGTATATCGATCTGATCTCGCTGGTTGCTTTCCATAGTCAAGAGCACAATGAGCGGTTCTTTTTGGAAAAGCTTGACGCTGTGCAAAGAATTACTGATGACTTTGCAGCAGAATTTTGCGGTGAACTGCGCCAAGTCGATTGGCAAAAACTAATAATTTTCAACAGCGGACCAAAATCACCACGAAAAAGTAGAAGTCGCAAATAACTTTAACATGTTATGACGTTCAACGAACAGGTTTACGCGTTAGTCCGCAATATCCCATCCGGCAAGGTGCTCAGCTATGGCCGTGTGGCGTGGCTGCTCGGCATCCCGAAGGGCGCTCGCGCAGTGGGTTGGGCATTGCACGCGCTGCCGGAAGCAACCGATGTGCCGTGGCAGCGCGTGATCAGCGCAAAGGGTTACATCAGCAATAAATCTACACCCTATGCGGCTGCTATTCAGCGCGTACGGCTTGACGCGGAAGGCATCGCTTTTGATGCAACCGATCATGTCGATTTGGTGCGCTTTATGTGGACACCTTCAATTTGGGAGGCACGCGCAATTATTGAAGCAGCAGCGCACTAAATCGAGTTTTGTAATGCGGTATCACAAATACAATACAGTATGCAGGCATCAGGTTAAAACTTTGTAAAATCAGGTATACTTATAAAACCTGCGTACAGGTGTCTCTTTATTTGAAGGTACCACATGCAAATGTCCACTGAATCGCCAATTAAAATAGAGCGAATAGATTTTGCGCAAGAAGTTCGTGCCGAGCGGCTTTCTACTTTATGGAAAGCGACGCTGGCTTTAGCACTAGTCGTCATATGGGCAACGCTTATCCTGACGGCATTATCAGTTGGCAACCTGACAAACCTGATATTTCCGGTCATTGCTATTTTTGTCGGCTGCCTGACCTGTCGCTTTCTGCTGCTGCACCACCAGTTTGGCGCTGCGGTTTGGGCCTACTCGGTCGGTGTTTTCGTCACGGTCGGCCTGACCATGTATGCCCCTCCCGGCCAGGCGAGCAATGTTACGCGTGATTTGATCCCGTTTTTGTTTCCGCTGCTGATCTTCATCGTTGGCCTTTTGCTTCCTTTCGCCTCTTCACTGGTCGCCATGGCAATCGCTATTGTGATCACGTTAGTGATACCGTCCATCGGTCAACCATTCTCGATTTCGGCTCCCCAATTTTTCGCGATCATCGTGACGGTGCTGGCAACAGGCATCGCTGCTCAGATGTCCGGCGAATTATACGGCATCGCGGAATGGGCACTGGCAAATTATCGGCGGGAACGTGACGTGGCCGCGCGTTTGTACGACACGCAGCAAGATGTTCAGCGCAGCTTGCTGCGTCAAACAGCGTTGACTGAGCAGGTGCAAAGCACGAACCGCGAGCTGGAAGAAGCGCGCAGCACCGCCATGGAAGCCAAAAATTTTCGCGGTCAGTTTCTTGCCAATATGTCGCACGAACTGCGCACTCCGCTTAACGCGATCATCGGCTTCAGCGAAGCAATGGTCAATTACCCGATGATGTACGCGAATGAGCCGCTGCCACCGGCTTATCAGCAGGACTTGAATCAGATTAACGCAAGCGGTAAACAGCTCCTCGCGTTGATCAACGATATTCTTGACCTGTCAAAAGTGGACGCGGGCAAGCTCGATATAGAAATCGAACGCGTCGATGTGGATGACTTACTCAAAGGCGTATTAGCCACAGCGAACGGCCTCAAAGCCGATAAGCCGATCAAACTGCGCCGTGATACGCCGGATGTTTTGCCCGGTGTACGTGGTGACTCGTTACGGGTACGCCAGATTTTGCTCAATCTGCTGAGCAACGCGACGAAGTTCACCGACAAGGGCACCGTAACGATCGGCGTGCGCCAACAGGACGAGCACGATGTACTTTTCTGGGTGAGCGACACCGGAATCGGAATCCCGCCACAGGACATGGACAAGATCTTTGAAGAGTTTCGCCAGGGTACCAGCGGTCGCCGCAAAGGGCGCGCCGGGTCAGGGTTGGGGCTTGCTATCTCGCGCCAACTGCTCAACCTGATGAATGGGCGCGTATGGGCGGAAAGTACGCTCGGCGAAGGCAGCACCTTCTACTTTACACTACCACTCTACAAAGAAGAAGCGGTTCAACAGGAGTCATAATCTCATGCGCATCGCTTACGTTGAAGATAACCTGACGAACCTATCGCTTGTGCAGCGGATTGCTGGCATGAACAATCATGCGGTCGTCTCCTATTCAGAGGGCGAAGTGGCGCTCAAAGAATTGGCCGTTCAAAAATTCGATCTGATCTTGATGGATATTGAACTGGCAGGCGAGATGAATGGCTTACAAGTTGTTCAGGCGCTTCGTACGCGCGGCCTGACCACGCCAATTGTAGCGGTCACCGCATACGCCATGATGGGCGATCGTGAAAAGTGTCTGGACGCCGGTTGCAACGATTACCTGCCAAAGCCGATCCCTATCGCCGAGTTTTTAATGATGCTGGCGCGCTATGATGCAGCCGTACAAACCAAAACCGCCGAGCCAGTACCTGCGTCGATGATCGCCACCAACGCGCCCTCAACGCCCCTGCCATTGGTCACTATCGTTGAGCCGCACGGTAATCCAGTGCTGACTAATGCTCAATCGCTGCCGATCCACAAGGAAGTGACGGCTGCTGATTTGCCTGCCAGTGCCACTCCCAAGCCCGGCATCGGTCAACCGGGGTTGCCAGCACACGAGTCGCCTAATACGGGGCAACCGATCCCGCTAGATGCGACGAAAGTGCCTTCTGTTGCGGTCAATGCCAACAATAATGCGACCAATAACGGCGTTAAAGGAACAGCACCACTTAAAGAGAAACGACCGGCTAAAGCAGACATAAAAGCGGAGACGCCTCCTAGCACTAAAACCGATATTGCTAAAACCAATATGCCATCGCAGGAATAGACATTCAATTGATTGTTTGGAATGAGGAGCTTCACCGTTGATCACAATCGAGGCAGGGTATGCCGTAGTCGTGGATGATGAACCCGCTAATCGCGATTTCTTAGAGCGTCTGCTTCAACAAGCAGCTTTCAAGGTCACCGGCGCTTCAACTGGCGCTGAGGCTTTGCGTGCAGCCCGCGCGGTGCCGCAGTTAGCGTTAGCCATGGTCGATATGGAACTACCAGACTCAAATGGGCTGGACATCATTAAAATTTTGCGCAGCGAAAACGCAGAAGCGCTGCTGGTCATGGCTACGATGCATGATGATCGCCCGCTGATGCAAAAAGCATTCGCGGTTGGTTGCGATGTATTTTTGGTTAAGCCACATGGCTTTATGGAATTATTTCGCCGTTTGAAAGCGTGCGACGCGAACCCGACTTTGTTACGGCGGTTGATCATCGATCAGTATGGACCACGTCCCTACCGTGGCACTTAGCGGTGTGGGATTTAGGAGCGCAGCACTTGCCGCGCCCCTGTGTTTCTTAGTGCGCGTTGACTTTATCAGGCGCGACGATGTACATCAGACGCTGCTCGTCAGCGAACATTTCCGCTGATGGCGGCTGCCCCGTATAGCGTTGATGCAATGCGGTGACATGTTCACGTGCACCCTGACTCTCATCACGGACTTCCGCAATATGTCCGCGCCATTCCAGCCAGTGAAACGGATTTTGCGGATCGATGATCGAGATCGTCACTTTGCTATCGCGTTCCATGTTGCGAACTTTTTGGCGACCCGCTGCCGTGTTGAAGCGGATATTTTCGCCGTCAAAGTCGAACCAGACGGGAGTCGCTTGCGGCTGACCATCCGGCATGACCGTGATCAGCGCGCAGGTAAGCGGGCGCTGAAGCAAATCCAGCGCCTTGTCTGAAATTTCAGTGGGTGGCATATTGGTCATCGAGCTGCCTTACGACGCGTTAATCTTGTCGGCTTCGATTACATACATCTGGCGATGCTCATCCGGCGATTGACCTTCATACACATCGCGACCAAGGTAGCGCTTGGACAAGCTGTTGATGTGATCGCGCGCGCCCTGGCTCTCGTCTTTGATGTCGGCAACGTGCCCGCGCCATTCAAGCCAGTGATAGCCGTTTTGCGGGTCAACAATCGAGACGGTAACCTTACTGTTGCGCTCCATATTGCGCGCTTTTTGGCGACCGTCTGCCGTGTTGACGCGAATATGCGTCCCATCGAAATCGAACCAAACAGGCGTCGCTTGTGGTTGACCATCGGGCATGACCGTAATCAGCACACAAACAATCGGTTTTTGCAATAGATCGAGCGCTTTTTCGGGAATTTCAGCAGCCATTTAGAAAACTCTCCAAAGTGATTCAGATGAAACAAGTTCCGCACAATTGGACGTACATGAACGCAACAATCTTACGCCCCGTAAGGTGTCCAGACGTTCTTGATCTGTGTAGCGTGTCGCAAGAACTCGGCGGCGGGCAGATTCAGCACGTCCGGCCAGTGAGCGATCCAGGTGCGCTTCATGTTGCCGATCGAGGCGGCTTCAACCTGTTTAGCGCCTTCCGCCCCGCCCACATACCACACCGCATCTACGTCATCGTGATCGGCTAACACGCGCGCCAACGGATCGCGGGCACCCGTGACGATATTCACTACGCCGGGCGGCACATCCGACGTTTCGAGCACCTGATAGAAGTCGGTGGCGCTCAGCGGATAGCGTTCGGACGGCACGACGATCACCGTATTCGCCATGGCAATCGCGGGCGCTAGCAGCGTGACCAACCCAAGCAAGGGCGATTGATCAGGGCAGGCGATCCCGATCACGCCGATCGGCTCGTTGAGCGTGACCGTCAGCGTGCGGCCTGGCGTGTTGTGAACTACGCCGTCGTACTTATCCGCCCACGCGCCCGCCATGAACAGACGCTCGATCGCCATTTCGACTTCGCCGCGTGCGTCCGCCGATCCAGTCTGATTACGAATCTGACGGGCGAATTCATCGGCGCGGGCGGATAGATTTTCGGCCAGATAGTACAAAATCTGTGCGCGATTGTAGCCTGTGGTATCCGCCCATGACTCAGCAGCACGAGCGGCTTCCACGGCATTACGAATATCTTTGCGATTGCCATCCCCAACTTGCCCGATGATACGCCCATTCGCGCCGATCACCGAACGGCTGTAGCCAGAGTCGGGGCGCGCTTGTTTGCCCTTGATGAACATTTTCGGCGTCCGATCGATGGACGGCAGCCGATAGGCCGGACTCGCTGGCACATTCTCAACAGGCAACATATTTGCAGGCAGCGCCGGAAGATCGAGTGATGCAATTTGCGCAGCAGGAATTACACGCGGCACGTATTTCACGTAATCATACAGCCCTTCTTTGCCACCCTCGCGACCATAGCCTGATTCGCGATAGCCACCAAAACCCGCCGCTGCATCGAACATATTGGTACTGTTGATCCAGACCGTACCCGCTTTGATGTTACGCGCCACGTCAAGCGCTGTATTCAGGTTATCCGACCAAACGCTGGCTGCCAACCCGTAGCGCGTGTTGTTCGCCAGCGCGATCGCTTCAATCGGTGTGCGAAAGGTCATGCTCACCATGACGGGTCCGAAGATTTCAACCTGTGCAATGGTCGAGGCGGGTGCAACGTTGGTAAATAATGTCGGCGGATAGAAATAGCCTTCGGTTGGACACGCCCACGACGGCTGCCACAACTCCGCGCCTTCACGCACGCCTTGCTCGACCAACTGCCTGATCTTTTCCAACTGCACAGGCGCGACGATCGCCCCAATATCGATCGCCTTGTCGAGTGGATCGCCTATGCGCAGTGTCTCCATACGGGCGCGCAGCTTGCCAACCAGCGTATCCGCGATGTTTTCCTGCATCAACAGACGCGATCCGGCGCAGCACACCTGCCCTTGATTGAACCAAATCGCGTCCACCACGCCTTCTACTACGCTGTCCAGATCGGCATCATCAAAGACGATGAATGGCGATTTTCCACCCAACTCCAGCGACAGCTTTTTACCACTGCCTGCCGTTGCTTTGCGAATGATGCGGCCTACTTCGGTCGATCCGGTGAACGCGATTTTGTCGATGTTCGGGTGCGCCGTGATCATCTCGCCTACGCGCCCATCCCCCGTCACGATGTTCACGACCCCCGGCGGCAGCCCTACCGTTTCGCAGATTTCGGCGAAGGCAAGCGCCGTGATCGATGTGAATTCAGCAGGCTTGAGCACCACCGTATTGCCCATTGCCAGCGCAGGCGCGATCTTCCACGAGAGCATCAACAGTGGAAAGTTCCACGGAATGATCTGCCCGGCCACGCCCAACGGTTCGTAATCCGGGAATTCGGCGGCCATAAGCTGTGCCCATCCGGCATGATAGGCAAAATGGCGCGCTGCCAGCGGAATATCCAGATCGCGCGTTTCGCGGATGGGCTTACCATTATCGAGCGCTTCCAGCACTGCCAATAAACGCGACTGCTTTTGAATCTGACGGGCGATCGCGTACAGGTAGCGTGCCCGCACGTGCCCCGGCGTGGTGTGCCACGTCTCGAATGCTGCGCGCGCCGCCTGCACTGCGGAGTCCACATCGGCGGCGCTGGCTTGCGTGATCTTTGCGATCGGCTTGCCATTGGCCGGATTGATCGACTCAAAATGATCCGCGCCGTTGATCCACTGATTATTGATCCACAACCCGAACGGCGAATGCGCCGCGATCCACGCTTGCGCCATAGACGCCGATTCGGGCGCTGGACCGTATTCCATCGTTTCCAGAATGTCTGCAACACGCATCGTAATAACCCCTGCTCACTCTGTTAGCCTTGCGCACCCGTCCACACGATACAGCCATCGGAGTTGCGTGCCGCTTGAATCGCGCCGCGACTTTCCAGCCGCCGCAAATTGCCCAACAGCGGATACGCCATCATGTTATCGACCGCATCCGGCCAATGACCAAGTTCAGGTTTGAGCGCCGCCATCAGCGCGGCGAGCGTGAGCGGCTGCGTTCCTGCCAGGATCGTTCTCAGCAGCACGTCCTCGGTATGCAGGCAGAAGGCGCTGCTTTCATCCAGAAAGGCTTTTACATCCTCGCCGGATTGAACAGGCCAATGGGCGGGCGAAAAGGTCTGAATATCCATGCCGCGCAGCCGTTCCAGCGTCCCTAAATAGGAGTCGACAAAATAATAAGTAGGCGGCAAAGCAGGCTGATCGTCCTTATCCCAGATTGAACTGAACAGCGCCGACTCAGCAGCGATCAGTGTCTTGCTCACTGGATCATAGACAGCCGTATGCCCCCGGCTGTGCCCCGGTGTGTGGATCAATTGAACGTGCCAATCCGGTGACAGGCGGATCGTTTCGCCCCCTTCGATCCCAACATCCATCGGAATGTTGCTGCGACAGGTGTTGATCGTATCACGCTGATTTTGCGCATCGGGGCCAATGGCGTGATCGGCCAATAGATGCGCTTGCCGCAAGCGGACTAACGCTTCCGGCGATTCGATCATCGCGCGATCCAGATTGTTCGCCATGAACTGTGCTTTAGGTGCGGCATCACGGATCACGTCGTTACCGCATTGGTGATCGGTGTCGGCGTGCGTGATCAGCACATAGTCGAGCGTTGCCGGATCAAACTCGACGGACGCCATATAGGGCAAGATGTCGCGTTCGGGCGTATAGCTCATGCCCGTGTCGATCAGCAAACTTTTTGAACGACCAAGCAATAAATGACAATAAATAACGCGCGTTTCATCGAACATACACGCGATGCGGTGAATACGCGGAGCGATCTCGGCGCTTTGCATAAGTCAGCCCTTTCCGTTACCGGATTTTTGCGAACGACACTGCCTGTAAGTGTAGCGTATTCGTGCAAGAATCGCGTCAGGCTTGTACCCGGCGCGTACTGATCCGCATGGGAAGTTCATCGCGTATGCCCATTGTCACAACTGCTCTTTGTTGTGGTTCGTAGTTTGGAAGTGTATGCAGCTCGAATCGTTGTGCAATAGTCGCGACCATCAACCGTACTTCCATCGAGGCAAACATATTTCCGATGCATTGGTGAGACCCCGCGCCAAACGGCATATAGGCGAACTTCGGGATGCGCTCAATATTTTCCTCACTGAAGCGTTCTGGCATAAACTGATCTGGCTGATCGAAGAAGCGTCCGTCGCGTTGTGTGACGTATACGCTGACGGCAACGGATGTGCCAGCTTTCACTGTGTAAGGTCCTATCTGAGTCGTTTCGTTTGGTGTGCGCTCTGCGTACCAGGCGCTTGGATACAGGCGCAGCGATTCTTTGGTGACCATATCGGTGTACTTCAACTGTGGTAAATCGGCCATAGTAGGCACGCGATCCCCCAACACCGCATCCAATTCGGCAGACAATTTGTTGCGCGCTTCTGGATTGCGCGCCAGCAAGTACCACGTCCAGGCCATCGTATTCGCTGTTGTTTCGTGACCTGCAAAGAGCATGGAGAGCACCTGCCCCGTGACCTGATCATCAGTCAGGCAGCTTCCATCTTCATCTTGCGCCACCAGCAGCATCGAGAGCAAATCGCCTGTCTCTTGCCCTGCTTTACGGCGTTCGCGGACAATCTTCTGAGTGGCCGTTTGAAGGATCGCCACTGCTTGCCGATATTTGCCTGTGCGCATGATAGGCAGCCAATCCGGCAGCAAGGAATATAACTCGTACTCGTTATCGATCGCTTTTTGGACAAGCGCTAACGCTTCCCCGATCTGCCGAGCCTCTGTGCTTGTGCTGGATCCAAACAAAGCCTGTGAAACAATTTCAAGTGTCAGATGCATCATCGCGTGTGTGATACTTCGGGTTTCGCCATCGCGCCAATCGCTTACCGCTGCGAGGCTGTTATCGACCATCACATTGGCGTACAACGGATAGCGCTCACGATGAAAAGCTGGCTGCATCAGTCGGCGCTGCTGAAGGTGAAGCGCGCCTTCCTGTGAAAACAAGCCGTCACCCAAAAAAGATGACAGGAGTTTGCGTGTAAGGTTTGTTCTGGCAAATTGTTTGCTCTGGACAACTTGCTGGATGTAATCTGGATTATTGACAAAATATACGACGCGTCGACCTAATCGAAAAGTGCTTATATCGCCATATTCGCGTCCGAGCATCCTTAAAAAGGCTGGCGCGTCTTTAGAAATCAAACGCAGATGTCCGAGCAGTGGTTCGGCGGGTGGAGATGGCGG
>Ga0209724_1000778_pt1 | contig 30170 bp, 28 predicted proteins | sample grotaG_FD_184143 | JGI IMG/M metagenome (GOLD analysis project Ga0209724, IMG submission 184143) | Glacier valley bacterial and archeal communities from Borup Fiord, Nunavut, Canada, to study Microbial Dark Matter (Phase II) -... | ecosystem: Environmental > Aquatic > Freshwater > Ice > Glacier ...
CGAAGAACTTCGACGAGAAGAGCTTCGTCGACATCCACGCCAACGTGTGCGTGATCCCGCCCAACAGCTTCGCTCTGGCGCGAACGCTCGAGTACTTCCGCATTCCGAGGAACGTGCTCACCATCTGTCTCGGCAAGAGCACCTACGCGCGCTGCGGGATCATCGTCAACGTGACGCCGTTCGAGCCCGAGTGGGAAGGCTACGTGACGCTCGAGTTCAGCAACACCACGCCGCTGCCCGCCAAGATCTATGCCGGCGAAGGCTGCGCACAGGTGATCTTCTTCGAGAGCGACGAGGTCTGCGAGACCAGCTACAAGGACCGCGGCGGCAAGTACCAGGGCCAGATGGGCGTCACGTTGCCCAAGACTTAGCCTCGGCCGCGCGGGCCGTGCACGCGCCCGCGGCCTGACAGTGCGATGGCGTGCCGGCCGACAGTCGGCGTCGCGAGCCAGGGTCTACGATCGGCCCGCAAAACAACGGGAGGCAGCCATGCGGATGGACGGGCAGGAGGAGAGCAGCAACGTCGAAGACGTGCGCGGCATGAGCGGCGGCGGCGGCGGCGGCATGGGTTTCGGCGGCCGCAGCGTGGGTATCGGCGGCGTGATCATCGCGGTGATCGCCGGCTGGATCTTCGGCATCAATCCGCTCACCTTGCTCGGCCTCATGCCCAGCAGCGGCGGCGGGCAGGTGGCGCAACAGCAGCAGGGTCCGGCGCCGGCCCCTCCGCCCGACGACGCGGGAGCGAAATTCGTCTCGAAGGTGTTGCGCAGCACCGAGACCACATGGACCGACGTGTTCCGCGAATCGGGCCGCACCTACCAGCCACCCAAGCTCGTGCTCTTCAGCGGCAGCTATCCCACGGCGTGCGGCCAGGGCCAGGCGGCAATGGGGCCGTTCTACTGCCCGAACGACCAGAAGGTCTACATCGACCTTCGGTTCTACCGCGTGCTCGAGCAGAAGCTCGGCGCGCCGGGCCAGTTCGCGCAGGCCTACGTCATCGCGCACGAGGTCGGCCACCATGTGCAGAACCAGCTCGGCATCATGGAAAAGGTCGACGCGATGCGCGGCCGCGGTGGCGAGGCACAGGCCAACGCGCTTAGCGTGCGCGTGGAATTGCAGGCCGATTGCTTCGCCGGGGTCTGGGCGGCTCGTTCGCAGAAGGAACAAGGCTGGCGGCTGGACCCGGGCGACATCGAGCAGGCGCTCAATGCGGCCTCGCAGATCGGCGACGACACGCTGCAGCAAAAGTCGCGCGGCACCGTGGTGCCGGAGAGCTTCACGCACGGCACCAGCGCACAGCGCGTGAGCTGGTTCAAGCGCGGCGTGCAGTCCGGCAGCGTGGATCAGTGCAACACGTTCCAGGACCGCAGCTGAAGTTCGGCGCCGGGATCAGCGCAGTGCGGTGATCCAGTCGCAGCGAACGATGCGTGCGCGGTGCAGGCGGCGGCGCAGCGCCACGTAGAGGCCGGGCAGGAACACCAGCGGCACGCAAGCCGCTTCGGCCCAGGTGGTGTGGGTCAGCCAGGCGGTCGGAAAGCCGACCCAACCTGCGAGCCAGAAGGTGAGCACCGCGTCCCAGATGTTCTTCTCGAGCGGATGGCGGCGCCAGTGAAGCTGGTGCCACACCTTCAGGTCGTGGAGCTGGGCGAGTCTCATGTCGGGCGCTGCGGGCTCGCACAGCGTAGCGCCTGCGCGCAGCTAGTACGTGCCGGGCAGAAGAATGCGCTCGTCGACCCTGTGGATATCGGTGTGGCCGCAGAAGGCCATCGTGATGTCGAGTTCCTTGGCGATGATCTCGAGCGCCTTGGTCACGCCGGGCTGACCCATCGCGCCGAGTCCGTAGACGAACGAACGGCCGATCAACGTGCCACGCGCACCGAGCGCCCACGCCTTGAGCACGTCTTGCCCGGAGCGGATGCCGCCGTCCATCCAGACCTCGATCTGCGAGCCGACGGCCTGCGCGATCGCCGGCAGCGCGGTGATCGAAGAAGGCGCGCCGTCGAGCTGGCGGCCGCCGTGGTTCGAGACCACGATCGCATCGGCGCCGCTGTTGGCCGCGAGCTTCGCATCCTCCACGTCGAGGATGCCCTTGAGGATGAGCTTGCCGCCCCAGAGCTTCTTGACCCACTCCACGTCGGCCCAGCTCAGGCGCGGGTCGAACTGCTCGGCCGTCCACGCGCCCAGCGAGCTCATGTCTCCCACGCCGGTGGCATGGCCGACGATGTTGCCGAAGAAGCGCCGCTTGGTGCCCAGCATGCCTAGCGCCCAGCGCGGCTTGCCGAGCAGGTTGACCAGGTTCGCGAAGGTCGGCTTGGGTGGTGCCGTGAGGCCGTTCTTCAGGTCCTTGTGGCGCTGGCCGAGGATCTGCAGGTCGAGCGTGAGCATCAAGGCGCTGCATCTGGCGGCGCGTGCGCGTTCGATGAGCCGCTCCATGAACGGCTTGTCGCGCAGCATGTAGGGCTGAAACCAGAACGGCGTCTTCGTGTGGGCCGCCACGTCTTCGATCGAGCAGATGCTCATCATGCTGAGCGTGAACGGCACGCCGAACGCCTCGGCCGCGCGCGCGGCCAGGATCTCGCCGTCGGCGTGCTGCATGCCGGTGAGGCCGACGGGCGCGAGCGCCACCGGCATGGCGACGTCGATGCCCGCCATCTTGGTCTTGATGGAGCGGTTTTCCATGTTCACCGCCACGCGCTGGCGCAGCTTGATGCGCTGGAAGTCGCTCTCGTTGGCGCGGTAGGTGCTCTCCGTCCAGGAGCCGGAATCGGCGTAGTCGTAGAACATGCGCGGCACGCGCTTCTTGGCGAGCTCGCGCAGGTCGGCGATGTGGGTGATCACGGGCATGCGCAGGATGCTACGCGAGGGAGCCGTCGCTTCCGAACAGCGGCAGGCTGTACTCGTACGCCGGCTCGTGCATGGCCGGCGCGCCCTCTCCGGGCGCCGCGGGCGCGACCAGATCGGAGAGCTTGGCCAGCGAGCCGGCGCGCACGCCGAGCAGCCGCAGCCGCCGCGCGAGATCTACGCGCTTGAGGCACGAGCCCGCCGCACGGCGGATCTCGTGCGCGTCGAGTGTGTGCGCGGGCAAAGTGAGGTCGCGTGTGGCGATCCTGAAGTCGTCGAAGCGCAGCTTGATGCCGATCGTCTTCGCGGCGTAGCCCTTCCTCGCGAGGTCGCCGGCGAGCTGCTGGCACAGTTGCGTGAAGATGGCCCCGAGTTCGTTGCGGTCGCGCACGGCGTGCAGGTCGCGCTCGAAGGTGGTCTCGCGGCTGATCGACTTGGGCTCGCTCCACGTCACCACCTCGCGGTCGTCGCGCCCGTGCGATGCGGCGTGCAGCCACGCGCCATAGCTCTTGCCGAAGTGCTCGACCAGGAAAGCCGGCTCGGCGGCCGCGATGTCGCCGATGGTGTGCAGGCCGTGGCCTTCGAGCCGGGCCGCTGCCTTCGGCCCGATGCCGTTGACCTTTCTCGCGGCCAGCGGCCAGATGCGTGCCGCGATGTCGGCGTGACTCAGCAACGTGAGGCCGTCGGGTTTGTCGAGCTCGGAGGCGATCTTCGAGAGCAGCTTGTTGGGCGTGATGCCGATCGAGCAGGTGAGGCCGGTGCGCTCGTGCACGGCCGCCTTCAGCCGGCGTCCGACGCTCTCGCCACCGTCTTCGTGCACACCGGGCAGCTCGCTCAGCTCGACGTAGATCTCGTCGATGCCGCGGTCTTCTACGTGCGGGCAGGTCTCGCGCACCGCGGCCTTGAACAGGCACGAGTAGTGGCGGTATTGCTCGAAGTCGACCGGAAGCAGGATCGCGTCAGGCGCGAGCGCAGCTGACTTCATCATGCCCATGGCGGAGTACACGCCGAGCTTTCTCGCTTCGTAGGTGCTCGTGGTGACGACGCCGCGGCCGGTGTAGTCGCGCAGCGCGAAGAAGCGGCGCGTGCCGTCGGGCATGAGCCGTGGCTCGCGATCGCGGCCACCGCCGATCACCACCGCCCGGCCGCGGAGCTCGGGATAGCGCAGCAGTTCGACCGACGCATAGAAAGCGTCCATGTCGAGGTGGGCGACGAGCCGGGGCATGAACGCGACTGTACGGGCATACAGCTTCCCGGTGGCGATGCCGTGCGCAGTCCATGCCGCAAAATAACCGCGCCGTGCCCATGCCTGCTGCTGCACCCGCCACCCTGCGCTTCGCCACGCGCGCCGATGCGCTCGGCATCGCCGAGATGTCGCGTGACCTGATCGAGGCGGGCCTGGCCTGGAGCTGGACGCGAACGCGCATCCTGCGCTGCCTTCGCCAGCCCGACACCAACGCCATCGTGGCCGTCGAAGACGCGCGCCGCATCGGCTTCGGCATCATGAAATACGGCGAGGAGGAAGCGCATCTGATACTGCTCGCCGTGCAGCCGGCGTATGCGCGGCGCGGCGTCGGCAGTGCGATGGTGGAATGGCTGGAGGCCTCGGCCTGCGTTGCCGGCATCGCCCGCATCTCGCTCGAGGCGCGCGCCAGCAACTCGGTGGGCCGGGCCTTCTATCGCAGCCTCGGCTACGCCGCGTCGCAAATGCTGCCGGGCTACTACGGCGGCCGCGAGACCAGCGTGCGCATGGTCAAGCAGCTGCACCGCGAACGCACGGACGCGGCGTGAAGGAAGCGCCGCGCCTGGCGCGGCCTGGCGGCAGGGCCCTCGCTCAGGCGCTGATCACGCCGCCCGAGTACCCGCTCCGCTCGGCGCTGCCGCAAGCCGAATAGACCGCCGCCGATTCGCGCGGCAGCAGCACGTCGATGGCGCGGTCGAGCGCGGCGGTGGCACGCGCGAGCGACTCGCGCTGTGCCACCACCTGGCCGCTCGCCGAAGCGAGGCGGCTGCGCAGGGCGGGTGGGACGCGGCCGTGGCGGGCCGCGTCGGAGAATTGGCCGATGGCGCTGGCAAGTGCGCGATGCAGCTCGGCCGCGTGCAATTCGATGCCGGAGGCGTCCCGTGTGCGCAGCGCAGCGGAAAGCGCGCCCAGGCTGGACTCGACGGCGAACAGCCGCGCCTCCAGCTCGGTGGCCGGCGCAACGGCCGAAGCTGGAGCGTCGGTCATCAGGCCTTCGCCTTGGTCAGCAGTTCCTGCGCGTTGCCGATCAGCTTGTCGGCGATCGCGGCGGGGTTGACCTGGTACGTGCCGGCGTTGATGGCCTGCGAGATGCGGGCCACCTTTTCGGCGTCGAACTCGCTGGTGCTGCCCGTCGAGAGCAGCGTGGCAGCCGTGGTCGAGAGCTCGACCTTGGCGCTGGCATCGGCCTGCGCCGGCTTGTCGACGCCGGAGGCGCCGCCGCCTCGCGCCGCCTTGGCCGCCTCGGGCGTGGCGGTGGCTTGCGGCGCAGGAGTGGCCGTGGCAGCGGGTTTTTCAGCGGGTGATCCGATTTTCATGAGGCTCTCCAGGCGGCACCAGCAAGGCCGGCGCCCGTATTCATGAACGGACTATCGGCCTCCCCGGCGGCGACTTTAGACCTTTCCGCCCCCCGCGAAGCAGGGGTGCATCGCGTGCTCACGGGGTGAATTCCATTCGTCGCTCGCCCGATGGCGTGCCGCTGACGACGTTGCCGTTCTCGGTGCGCACCCGCGCCGTCTGCCCCTCGATGCCGTTGCTGATCGCCTGCCCGCTGCCCTCGAGCGAGAAGCCTTCACCGAGCGCGACGATCTTCACCGTGTCGCCGGCGCCGAACCACTGGCGCGCCTTGACGTGGCTTTGCCGCAGCGCCTGGCCCGGCCGCACCGACTGCGCCAGCACGCGGCCGGCAACCAGCCGCACGTCTGCCACGACCGGGCTCGGCTCCTCGGCGATGTCGACTTCGGCTTCGGCCAGGTCGGCCTCTGCCAGGGTGGTTCCGGCCGCAGCGCCTGCGGGCAACACCAGCGCGCGGCCCCACGCCTTCACCGTCACCGGCAGGTAGACGTTCCACGCCACCGGCCCGCGAGCGCAGCGCAGGCCGATGCGGCTCTTGCCCCACAGGCGCGTGTTCAGCGGCACATAGGGCTCGATGCGCTCGCACGGCGCGAGGTGCAGCCGTGGGTCGAGCTGGCCGACGACGACCTCGATGCGGGCTGCGGCGGCTTCGGCCGGGCGGGCCAGCGCGAGGCCCTTGACCTGTTCCATGAGCGCGGGCTCGAGCGCGTTGGTGGCGTCGGCACTGGCGGTGCTGGCGATATGGGTGGTACCGGCGGTGCTGTTGGCGGCGCTGTTCGCCACCGCTGCATTGGCCGGCAAGACGCTCACTGCCACGCCCAGCAAGAAGGCAATCGTCCAGGCCACCGCGCGCAGCATGGCGCGCCGAGGAACGCGCAGGAGCGGGGCGAGCAGGGCGACTGAAAGCATGCCGTCACTGTAGGAGCGGCGGCCTCCGTCGAGGCTTCGAACTGGGCGGCATTGCGCCGTCTGTTCGCGCTAAAGCCGGCCGGGCCGCTTCTGACAATGCGAGCACGCCGCCATGGCCCCGAGACCGGGTCCGATCACCGGGCAGCGAAGAAAGCGAGTACCGCGATGCTGAACCGATTGACCGACACGCTCGACTTCCAGGGCCAGGCGCTGACGTTGCGCGCCGAGCGGCAGCGGCTCGTCGCCAGCAACATCGCCAATGCCGACACGCCCGGCTACGTCGCCCGCGACATGGACTTCGCCAGGACGTTGCAGGCCGCCACCGGCAGCCTGAACGCGGCGGCTTCGCTGGCCACCAGCCACGCGGGCCACATGGGCAGCGGCACGGCGACGGCAGGCGGCGGCCACGTCGGCAGCGAGCTGACGTACGCCACCGCGAGCCAGACCAGCCTCGATCGCAACACCGTCGACATGGACCGCGAGCGCGCCAGCTTCGCCGACAACGCGATCAAGTACGAAGCCACGCTGCGCTTCATCAACAGCAACGTGCGCACCTCGATGAGTGCGATCACCGGGCAATAGCGCATGAACCACCGAAGTGACTCGAAGCCGCGGGCCGATCGCCGGGCCGCTTCCAGGCCGGCCCGCGCGCCGTCGGGGGCTCGGCCGGCGTGTTCGACGAACGGGGGGCAGACATCATGAGCATGCTGTCCATCTTCAATGTCTCGGGCAGCGCCGCCAGCGCGCAAAGCCAGCGGCTCAACGTCGTCGCTTCCAACCTGGCCAATGCCGACACGGTGGCCGGCCCGAACGGCAGTGCCTACAAGGCGCGCCAGGTCACCTTTCAGACGCAGCTCATGGGCGAGACCGCGAACGACGCGACGGCCGCCGGCGTGCGCGTGAGCACGGTCACGGAAGACGACTCGCCGGGTCGCCGTGTGCACGACCCCAAGCATCCGTCGGCAGACGCCGAGGGCTACGTGACCTACAGCAACGTGAACGCGGTCGAGGAGATGGTCAACATGATCTCCGCCTCGCGCTCCTACCAGAACAACCTCGAGGTGATGAACACGGCCAAGACGCTGCTCACCAAGACGCTGCAGCTCGGCCAGGGCTGAAGCCCGCAGCCACCACCCGAAGGAAAGCGACCATGAGCGTCACCGCCACCCCCTCCACCCGCAGCGACGTCACCGTCAACTCGCAGACGAGTTCGGGCACGGTGGCCGCGGCCACCGACATGTCGGACCGGTTCCTCAAGCTGCTGGTCGCGCAGATGCAGAACCAGGACCCGCTGAGCCCGATGGACAACGCGCAGGTCACGAGCCAGATGGCGCAGATCAACACCGTCACCGGCATCGACAAGCTCAACACCACCGTGCAGGGCCTGTCGGGCCAGTTCGCGCAGCTGCAGGCGGTGCAGGGTGCCTCGCTGGTCGGGCGCGACGTGGTCGTGGCCGGCAACCGGCTGAGCGTCGACGACAACACGCACGTCGGGCAGGGCGGCTTCGAGCTGACGAACGCGGCCGATGCGGTGAAGGTCGAGGTGCTCGCGCCGAGCGGCGCGGTGCTGCAGACGATGCAGCTCGGCGCCGAAAGCGCCGGCGTGCACAGCTTCGACTGGCAGGCCGGCACGGCCACGAGCTCGAGCGGCCTCACCTTTCGCGTCAGCGCCACGCGCGGCGGCGTGGCCACCACGTCGACCACGCTGATGCGCGACCGGGTCGACGCCGTCAGCACCTCGGGCACCACCTTCAACCTCGAGCTCGCAAACTCCGGCACCGTGCCCTACAGCGCGGTCAGAGCCTTCAACTGAACTTCGACCGAAAGAAAAGAGGAACACCATGGGCTTCCAGCAAGGTCTCTCCGGACTCAACGCCTCGAGCAAGAACCTCGAGGTCATCGGCAACAACATCGCCAACGCGAACACCTTCGGCGCCAAGGTTTCGCGCGCCGAGTTCGCCGACATGTACGCCAACGCCATCGGCGGCAGCACCAACAACGCGATCGGCATCGGCACCACCGTCGCCGCGGTGGCCCAGCAGTTCACGCAGGGCAACATCACCACCACCGAGAACCCGCTCGACATCGCGATCAACGGCGGCGGCTTCTTCCAGCTGAGCAACACCGGCGGCGCGATCTCGTACAGCCGCAACGGCCAGTTCAAGGTGAACGACGCCGGCTTCATCGTCAACAACCAGCAGCAGCGGCTGATGGGCTACCCGGCCGACGCCACCGGCATCATCATTCCCGGCGCGGCCACGCCGCTGCAGATGCCCACCGCCGGCATCAAGCCCGCGATCACGACGAAGATCTCGATGGAGATGAACCTCGACGCCCGCGCCGCGGTCACGCTGCCGGGCGCCGGTGCACCGATCAATTTCGCCGACCCGACCACCTACAACAACGCCACCTCGCAGACCGTCTACGACGCCAAGGGCCAGGACGTGTCGCTGACCTACTACTTCCAGAAGGCCGGCACCGACACCTGGAACGTCTACATCGCTGCCAACGGCGTGCCGATCTCGACCGCCGGCGGCAACCCGTCGGCCACGACGCAGATCACGTTTCCCGCCAACGGCGGCGCGCCGACCGCACCGGTCGGCGCGGTGACCATCAACATTCCGAGCGTGACCAACTCGGCCGGCGCCGTCACGGTGCCGATTCCCGGCGTCTCGGTCGACGTGGGCAAGGCCACCGAGTACGGCTCGCAGTTCGGCGTCACCGATCTCACGCAAGACGGCTATGCCAGCGGCAAGCTCATCGGCGTGCAGTTCGACAACAACGGAATCATCGAGGCGCGCTACTCGAACGGCCAGACCAAGCCGGCCGGCCAGCTCGAGCTGGCCACCTTCCGCAACGCGCAGGGCCTGCAGCCGCAGGGCGGCAACGCCTGGACCCGCACCGTCTCTTCCGGCGACGCGGTGCTCGGCGTTCCCGGCTCCGGCAACCTGGGCGTGCTGCAGGCCGGCGCGCTCGAGGAGTCGAACGTCGACCTCACCGGCGAGCTGGTGAGCATGATCACTGCGCAGCGCGTCTATCAGGCCAATGCGCAGACGATCAAGACGGAAGACCAGATCCTGCAGACGATCGTGAACCTGCGCTAGTCATGGCGCCCTCACGCTCACGAGCACGTTCGCTGCCCTCCGTGGGGGCGGCGCCCGGCTTGCGGCGGCTTGGCGCTCGGGCGGGCTGCTGCGAAAACTGGGAGTTGTCGTGGACAGAATGATCTATCTGTCGATGTCGGGCGCCAAAGCCACGATGCAGCGGCAGGAGACGCTTGCCAACAACCTGGCCAACGTCTCCACCGCCGGCTTTCGGGCCGAGCTGGCGGCGTTTCGCGCGGTGCCGGTGGAGGGCAGCGGCGCCAGCACGCGCGTCTACACGCTCGAGTCGACGCCGGGCTACGACAACACGCCGGGGCCGGTGGGTGCGACCGGCCGCAACCTCGACGTCGCCATGCGCGGCAACGCCTGGCTCGCCGTGCAGGCGCTCGACGGCACCGAGGCTTACACGCGCGCCGGCTCGCTCGATGTCTCGACCGACGGCACGCTCTCGACCGTCTCCGGCCTGACCGTGCTGGGCGACGGCGGACCGATCCAGGTGCCGGCCAACAGCAAGCTCGGCATCGCCGCCGACGGCACGGTGAGTGCCACCGATGGCAACGGCCGCAGCAACTCCATCGGCAAGCTGAAGCTGGTGACTCCCGAAGGGCCGCTGGTGCGTGGCGCCGATGGCCTGTTCCGCGGTACCGACGGCGACCTGAGCGCCGACACCACGGCCAAGGTGCAGGACGGCGCGCTCGAAGGTTCGAACGTGAGCGCGGTCGAGACCATGGTCGCCATGATCTCGGCGGCGCGCCAGTTCGAAGCGCAGATGAAGATCCTCACCACGGCCGAGAGCAACGAGAAGACCGCGGCTCAGTTGCTGTCGATCGGCTGAGCGCCGCGCGGTCTCCGCCCGATCGACCACATGGGCTGCTTCCGCGCCGAGGCCCGCTCCTTGTGGGACCGCGCGCTCGCCTGATTCGGCGAGCAGACTGCGGCCGGCCTCAGGCCTTCAGCCCGAGCTTCGTCACGAGCTGCCTGAAGACCTCGTTGTCGCGCTTCATGCCGGCACGGAAGGTCTCGGCGTCGGCGTAGGCATAGCCCATGCTGAGGCGGTCGAGCGCTTCTTTCAGCACCGGCTCGTCGGCCGCCTTGCGCGTCGCCTCGACGAGCACGGCGATCACCTCGGGCGGCGTGCCCTTGGGTGCAGCCAGGCCGCGCCAGGTGCCGATGGACAGATCGATGCCGCGCTCCTTCAGCGTCGGCACGGAGTCGAACCCCTTGATGCGCCGGTCGGCCATGACCACCAGCGTCTTCAGCTTGCCCGTGGCCACGTGCGCCGCGACCTCGCCCGGGCTCACCGCCACCGCGTCGATGTGGCCGCCGAGCAGCGCAAGCACGGCCGGCGCGGCGCCGCCGAAGGGGATCGCGCTGAACTTGACGCCGACCTTGTCTTCCAGCGCGGCATGCGCCAGGTGCCAGATCGAGCCGGGGCCCGAGTTGCCCATCTTCATCTCGCCCGGTTTGGCGCGCGAGGCGGTGAGGAACTCCTCGATCGTGTTCCAGGGCGCGTCGGCGCGCACGGTGATCGCGGCAGCGTCGTAGTTGAGCCGGGCGATCGGCGTGAAGTCTTCGTACGAGAGCTTGCTGATGCCCAGGTGCGGCACGATCACGATCTCGGCGAAGACCATCGCAAGCTTGTAGCCGTCGGGCTTGGCGTTGATCATCTCGCCGTGGCCGATCATCCCCGAGGCGCCGGGCCGGTTGATCACCGTGATGGGCTGCGGCAGGTGCTTGCGCGCGGCTTCGGCGAAGGCCCGCGAGAGCACGTCGGTGCCGCCGCCGGCGCCGGCCGGAACGATCAGCTCGATCGGATGGTTCGGGTAGTTGCCGGCCTGCGCGAACAGTGCGCCGGGCAGCGCCGCGGCAGCGGCGGCCGCGAGCAGGTGGCGGCGACGCATCGGGCGATGGTTCGGGCGAAGGTTGGTGTCGTGCTTCGGGTCGTTCATGAAGTCTCCTCGCGCGGGTCGAGCGGCCCGCAGTCGCTTCATGCTAGGCCGCGGTCTCTCCGCGATGACTTGGCGCTTTCCCGGAAACATCCAACACAGTGGCGGGCGGCGCGGCCAGTTCGCGCCACACCGCGGCCACCACGGCGAGCAGCGTCGGCCCGAGGAACAGGCCGAGCATGCCGAACGACTCGAGCCCGCCGATGATGCCGAGCAACGCGAGCACCAGCGGCAGCTTGGCCGCACCGGCCATGAACACCGGCCGGACGAAGTGGTCGGCGACGAAGATCGCGACGGCACCGAACACCGCCAGCGCGATCGCCGCTGTGGTCGAGCCGAGTGCCAGCAGGTAGAGCACTGGCAGTGACAGCACCACCATCGCGCCGAACGGCACCATGCCGAGCAGCCCGGTCGCGAGGCCGAGGGCGGCGGGGTGCGGCAGGCCGGCCACGATGTAGGCCACCGTCATCAGCACGCCGAGGCCGACGCCCACGAGCACCAGCCCGTTGACGGCACCGCGCATCGACTGCACGACGAGCACCCGAGTGCGCTGCCCGGCCGGGCCGACCAGACCCGCCACCACCGCGTCGATCTGCGCGGCCAGCGCGTCGCCGTCGAGGTAGAGGAAGAACAGCACGACCACGCAGAAGAAAAAGGCCATTGCGTGGCGGCCGAGGAACGCCACAAGCGTGCTGCCGCGCGCGATGTCGAAATTGCCGAGCAGCGTGTGCAGCCACGCGCTCAGCGCGCCCGGCTCGCCGAGCGTCTCGTTCCACTGCCGCGCCGCCCACGCGCCCGCCCCCGGCAGCGAGGCGACCCAGTCGGGTGTCGGCAGGCCGGCTTCCTTGCTCGAGGCCCACAGGCGCGTGAGGGCCGGCAACTCGTGCCACGCTCGCAGCGAGATGTAGCCGGTCGGCACCACCAGGAACAGCACCACCGCGCCGGTGAGCAGCAGCGCGCTGGCAATCTTGTAGCGGGCCGCGAGCCTGTTGCGCAGCCGGTCGTGCAGCGGCCACGTCGCGATGGCGATCAGGGCGGCCCAGACGATGGGCGCAATCAGGCTGCGGAGCAGATAGATCGAGGCGGCCGCGAGCGCGACGACGGCGAAGGTTCGAACGTTCTGCGGCTTCATGCCGCCAGTGTGTCAGGCCGTCGGGAGATGCGGTTCGGCGAGGCTTATGGCGATGCGGCCCGGCTGCATCGGGTGGAAGTTCGGGGATCGACGCAGGGCCGTTCGCCGCGTTCGCCACGCTCGCCTCGGATCGCCGACGTTCACATTCGTGATCTGCCTGCCGGGCTCGCGAACGCCGCAGGCACCTGCAGCGGCCTGTTCTCGATCTCCCGCAGCGGCTCGCGCACAGCGGAGTTGTCCAGCGTATTGGGTCGTGCATCGACCCGCGCAGACGTCTGCGCGGGTCCACAAGGCGCGTCGGTGAACTGCACCTTGCTCGATGCGTTCGTGCACTCGAACACCTCGGCGGCACCGACGCCTGCGGTGGCGAGCAGCGCCCAGCCTGCAACCATCGAACCGAGCATCACGAGCGAGCGGGCGGTGGATCGGGTTCATGACGATTCTGCGCAGTGGGCACAACAAGCCGGCGCAGCTTTCGCGAAGGCGGCCGGCGAGGCCAGCAGCCCACACGGTGGCGCGAACATCGCCCGGATCACGGGTCTTTTCGATCCTTCGGCAAGGCGCGGTGGCGGCGAACATTCCGGCCATCACCGAAAGGCCCTTGCCATGATGCGTTCGCTGTGGATTTCGAAGACCGGGATGGAAGCGCAGCAGACCCAGCTCGACGCCATCTCGCACAACCTCGCCAACGTCTCGACGAACGGCTACAAGCGTTCGCACGCGGTGTTCGAGGACCTGATGTATCAGAACCTGCGCCAGGCCGGCTCGGCCAGCAGCGACCAGACGCAGCTGCCCACGGGCCTGCAGCTCGGGCTCGGCACGCGTGCCGTGGCCAACGCACGCAACTTCAGCCAGGGCAGCCTGCAGCAGAGCTCGAACTCGCTCGACGTGGCGATCCGCGGCAACGGCTTCTTCCAGATCCAGCTGCCCGACGGCACGACCGGCTACACGCGCGACGGCTCGTTCCAGACCAGCGCCACCGGCCAGCTGGTGACGAACAACGGCTACACGGTGCAGCCCGGCATCACGATCCCGGCCACGGCGCAGAGCGTCAGCATCGGCAACGACGGCACGGTGACCGTGACGCTGCCAGGCCAGCCGCAGCCGCAGACGGTGGGCCAGATCCAGCTCGCCAACTTCATCAACGTCGGCGGGCTCGAGCCCAAGGGACAGAACCTCTACGCCGAGACCGCCGCTTCGGGAACGCCCAACGCGGGCGCGCCGGGGCAAAACGGCCTGGGCGCAGTGCAGCAGGGCTTCGTCGAGACCTCGAACGTGAACGTGGTCGAGGAGCTGGTGCAGATGATCCAGACGCAGCGCGCCTACGAGCTCAACTCGAAGGCGATCCAGACCTCGGACCAGATGCTCGCGAAGCTGGGGCAGCTGTGAGCGTCGCAACGATGAGGCGCGTAGGCGCGACGGTGGCGCTGGCCGTCATCTGCGCGGCGTTCCTGGCCAGCATGGCCGGCTGCGCCGAGTTCAACCCGGCGCCGCCGGTCGACCTCGCCTCGCCGATCTACGCTGCGCCGCAGCCAGTCGCCGTGGCGCCGATCAACAACGGCGCGATCTATCAGGCAGCGCAGTACCGGCCGCTGTTCGAGGACTATCGCGCGCGGCTCGTCGGCGACTCGCTCACGGTGCAGATCGTCGAGAAGATCTCGGCCACGCAGAAGAGCACCAGCTCGATCGACAAGAGCGGCAAGATTTCGGCCGCCGTCACGGCGATCCCGCTGGTCTCGGTCAACTCGTTCGGTCGTGCCAGCGCCGGGGCGAACTCCACCATCTCGTCGGCTGGCGCCGGCACCACCGAGAACAGCAACGACTTCTCGGGAACCATCACCGCGGTGGTCACCGGCGTGCTGCCGAACGGGCACCTGCTCATCGCCGGCGAGAAGCAGATCGGCGTGAACCACAACGTCGACGTGTTGCGCTTCTCGGGCCAGGTCGACCCGCGCATGATCCAGACCGGCAACACGGTCGCCTCGGCGCAGATCGCCAACGTGCGCATCGAGCAGCGTGGCCGCGGCGCGCAGGCCGAGGCCCAGGGAATAGGCTTCATCGGACGCTTCTTTTTGAACGTTCTGCCGATCTAGGCCGCGCCAAGATCGAAGCACCCCGCCGGCTTCGACTCTCACCGCTCCCATGACCTTCACCGACCATTTCCTTCGCGCCGCACTGGCCCTCACGGCCGTGCTCGCCAGTGCTGCCCTCTGGTGGCCGGCGCCGGCCGAAGCCGCACGCATCAAGGAAGTGGCGGCGGTGCAGGGCGTGCGCATGAACCAGCTCGTCGGCTACGGCCTGGTCGTGGGCCTCGACGGCACCGGCGACCAGACCACCTCCGCACCTTTTGCCACGCAGAGCCTGCTGGCACTCTTGCAGCAGATGGGCGTGACGGTGCCGGCCGGGACCAACATGCAACTCAAGAACCTGGCCACGGTGATGGTGACGGCGCAGCTGCCTGCGTTCGCGCAGCCGGGGCAGGCGATCGACGTCAACGTCTCCTCGCTCGCCAATGCCAAGAGCCTGCGCGGCGGCACGCTCATCGCCACGCCGCTCAAGGGCGCCGACGGGCAGATCTACGCGCTGGCGCAAGGCAACCTGATCGTGGGCGGAGCGGGCGCCTCGGCCGCCGGCTCGAAGGTGCAGATCAACCACCTGAGCGCCGGCCGCATCCCCGACGGCGCGACCGTCGAGCGCGCCGTCGCCACGCCGCTGGGCCAGGGCGATTCGATCCAGCTCGACCTGAACTCGAGCGACTACGCGACCGCACGCGAGGTCGTGCGCGCCATCAACGCGAAGATGGGCGCGGGTACCGCCGACGCGCTCGACGGCCGCGCCGTGCGCGTGAAGATGCCGGCCTCGGCCGACGCGCGCGTCGCCTTCATGGCCGACATCGAGAACCTCGAGGTCAAGCAGATCTCGCCCGCAGCCAAGGTGGTGATCAATGCGCGCACCGGCTCGATCGTGATGAACCAGGCGGTCACGCTGGCGGCCTGCGCGGTGGCGCACGGCAACCTCTCGGTGACGATCAGTTCCACGCCCAGCGTGAGCCAGCCGTCTTCGTTCTCCAAGACCGGGCAGACGGTGGTGACCGAGAAGGCCGACATCACCATCAGCCAGCAGGCCGGCTCGCTGATCCAGGTGGCACCGAGCGCCAAGCTGGCCGACGTGGTGAAGGCGCTCAACTCGCTGGGCGCCACGCCGCAGGACCTGCTGGCGATCCTGCAGGCGATGAAATCGGCCGGCGCGCTCACGGCCGAACTCGAGGTGATCTGATGCGCTTCCATTTCGCCTCTCTTTGCTTGCTGCCCTCCGAGGGGGCGCATCAGCACCTTCGGGCGGCCGGGCGGCGCTGATGGCTGCCTCGCTCAATGCCGTCGCCTCCATCGCTGAGCTGCGCAGCGCTGCCGCACGCGACCCGAAGGCCGCGATCAGAGAGACCGCAAAGCAATTCGAATCGATCTTCATGCAGCAGATCATGAAGAGCATGCGCGAGGCCACGATGAGCTCGGGGATGCTCGAGAACTCGGGCACGCAGATGGGCAGCGAGATGCTCGACGCGCAGTACGCGACCAAGATGGCCGGGCTGCCGGGCGGCCTGGCCGACGCCATCGCGCGCCAGCTCGAACGGCAGATGGGCATCGCTGCACCCGCCACCGGTGCGAGCAAGGCGCTGCCCGCAGCGGGCGCGGCGGGCGCGGCAGCGCCGGCTGCCGGCAGCGGTGCTGCGCTGTCGACTTCCCTGTCCCTGAAGCAGGCCGACTTCGTGCGCAGCCAGACCGCCTCGGCGCAGTCGGCCGAAGCCGCGAGCGGCATCCCGGCGGCGTTCATGGTGGCGCAGGCGGCGCACGAATCGGGTTGGGGCAAGCGCGAGATCCGCAACGCGGACGGGTCGTCTTCGCACAACCTGTTCGGCATCAAGGCCGGCGCGGGATGGAGCGGGCCGGTGGCCGAGATCACGACCACCGAGTGGGTCGGCGGCGAGCCGCAGAAGGTCACGGCGAAGTTCCGCGCCTATGCCTCGTACGGCGAGTCGTTCCGGGACTACGCCAGGCTCATGAAAGACAGCCCGCGCTATGCCGGCGTGGTGGCGCAGGCCGCGCAGGGACCCGCCAGCGCCGCCTCCGCACAGACCTTCGCGCAGGGCCTGCAGAAGGCCGGCTACGCCACCGACCCTGCCTATGCCGACAAGCTCGGCCGCGTGATCAACACGACCTTGCGCGTGCAGCGGGCAGTGACATGAGCTCCTACGCATTGCTGAACTTGGGCTCGCGTGCGCTGACCGCCAACTACGCGGCGCTGCAGGTCACCGGCAACAACATCGCCAACGCCAACACGCCCGGCTATTCGCGCCAGCGCGTCGAGCTCGCGACCTCGGCCGGTCAACAGACCGGCGGAGGTTTTTTCGGCAAGGGCGTCGACATCTCCACCATCACGCGCGCGCACAGCGACTTCGTGACACGTGAAGCGTCGCTGTCGCGCTCTCTCGCCGCCGCAGACAGCACGCGCAGCGGCCAGCTCAAGCAGCTGGAGAAGGTGTTCCCGACCGGCGAGAACGGGCTCGGCTACGCGGCCTCGCAGATGTTCAACGCCTTCGTCGACGTGGCCAACAAGCCGCAGGACTCGTCGGCCCGCCAGGTGGCGCTGGCGCGCGTCGGCGACCTCGCGATCCGCTTCAAGAACGCCTCGGAGCAGATCGACACGCTGCAGGCCGGCATCACTCAGGACCTGAAGACCTCGGTCGTGTCGATCAACTCGCTGACCTCGCGCATCGCCGATCTCAACAACCGCATCGCCAACGTCAAGGGCTCGGGCCACACGCCGAACGACTTGCTCGACCAGCGCGACACGGCCATCTCCGATCTCTCGAACCTGGTGCAGGTCTCGACGGTGCCGGCCGCCGACGGCACCGTGAGCGTCTTCCTCGGTGGCTCGCAGAAGCTGGTGCTCGGCGCCACGGCCACGCCGCTCGCCGCCGTGACCGACCCGTACGATGCGACCAAGGTGCAGCTCGGTCTCGTGGAAGGCGGCATCACGCGCGCCTTCACCGACGGCTTCGTCGCGGGCGGCACCGTCGCCGGTTTGCTGCGCGTGCAGAACCACGACATCCCGGCCGCGCGCGGTCTCATCGGCCAGCTCGCCTCGGCCATCGGCGGCGCACTCAACGCTCAGCAGGCGCTGGGCCTCGACCTGAGCCAGCCGGCCACGGCCGGTGCACCGCTGCTGACGCTCGGGCCCGCCATCGTTTCGGCGGCTTCGACCAATGCGCAGGCGGGCGGCGTGCCGGTGGCCTCCTACGTCGCCGGGGGCGGAGCGCGGGTCTCGAGCGTTTCCATCGCGGTGGTCGACAGCAAGGAGCTGCAGCCGAGCGACTACGAGCTCTTCGCCGACCCGACGCTGGCGGCAGGCAGCTACCGGCTCACGCGCCTCTCCGACGGCAACTCGCAGACGGTGACCAACGGCTCCGTCGTCGACGGATTCCGCGTCGACGTAACCACGCCGGCGCCGGCAGCTCGAGACCGATTCCTGCTGCAGCCCAGCTCCAACTCGACGCGCACGATCGCGCTCGCGCTCACCGATCCGAAGGGCATCGCCGCCGCTGCGCCGGTCGTCGCAACCGCGACTGCGGGCAACACCGGCACGGCCACGATCACCTCGGTGAAGGCGGTCAGCCCGTCGCTCAACGCCAACCTCACCGCCACGTTCACCTTCACCGACAACGTCGGCAACTACAGCTACAGCCTGGTCGACACCACCGGCACGCTGCCCACGTCGACCGGCACCGGCACGTACACGCCCGGCCAACCGATCGCGCTGAACGGCTTCGAGCTGCGGGTCGACGGGCAACCGAAGACGAACGATTCGCTCGTCGTCGCGAAAACCACCGTGCCGAGCAGCGACAACAGCAACGCCAACGCGCTGCTGGCGCTGCGCGACGCGGCCATCGTCGGCCAGCGCACCCTCGGCGGCGGTGGGCTGGTGCCGGGCTCGACCGTGACCGATGCGTATGCGTCCACGCTCGGTGCCATCGGTGTGCGTGTGCAGAGCGCCGACCTCGCGGCCGAGCAGACTGCTTCGCTCGCAGCCGATGCCAAGGCCGCGGCTTCCGAAACCTCGGGCGTGAACCTCGATGAAGAGGCCGCGCGCCTGATCCAGTTCCAGCAGAGCTACCAGGCCGCGGCGAAGCTGCTGCAGGTGGCCCAGACCGTGTTCGACACCCTTCTCCAGATCGGCAGGTAGCCAAGACCATGCGCATCGCCACCGCCAACGCCTACGACACCGGCATCGACACGCTCTCGCGCCGCCAGGCCGATCTCTCCGCGCTGCAGGAGCAATTGGCCAGCGGCAAGCGCGTGGCGCGTGCGAGCGACGACCCCGCGGCTGCGGCTCGGGCCGAGCGCGCGCTTGCGAGCATCGGCCGCGCCGAGACCAGCCAGCGTGGCGTCGACGCGAGCAAGGCCGCGATGACGCAGACCGAGAGCGCCTTCAGCGACGCCAACAACATGCTGCAGCGTGCGCGCGAACTCATGGTGGCAGGAGGCAACGCCAGCTACAGCGACGGCGAGCGGAAGGGCATCGCCGACGAGCTGCAGTCGATCCGCGACCAGCTGCTCGTCTCCGCCAACCAGACCGATGGCGCGGGCACCTACATCTTCGGCGGTCAGGGCTCGACGCAAAAGCCGTTCCTCGACATGCCGGGCGGCGTGCAGTACGTCGCCATCGGCGGGCAGACGCTGACCGAGCCTTCCACCGGCTTGCCTCTCACCACCAATGGCAAGGGCGCGTGGCTGCAGGCGGCCACCGGCAACGGCGTGTTTGTCACGGCAGCCGGATCGTCGGTGACCGGCGCCACCATCGACGCCGGCCGCGTTTCCGATCCGAGCGCCATCACCGGTGCGAGCTACACGCTGCAGTTCACCGTCGCGGGCGCCAGCACCACCTATGCGGTGCTGAAGAACGGTCTGGCCACGGCGGTGACGGCTGCCCCGTACACCTCGGGCCAGGCGATCACCGTCGACGGCATGTCGGCCAGCGTCACCGGCGTGCCCGCGAGCGGCGACCAGTTCACGCTGGCGCCCTCGACGCGCACGCTCGGCGTGTTCGGCCTGCTCGACCAGGCCATCGTCGGCCTGAAGGCCACCGGCCGCACCGGCTCGCAGATCTCGCAGACCACCGGCGACAACCTTCGCAACGTCGATTCCGTGCTCGGCAACATGCAGTCGGCGCGCTCCGTGACCGGTGCCGTGCTCAACCGCATCGACAGCGAGACCGATCGTCTGGCAGGCCAGAAACTGGCCGGCCAGACCGCGCAATCGAACGCGGAAGATGTGGACATGGTGCACGCCATCTCCGACTTTCAGAACAAGCAGAGCGGCTACGATGCAGCGCTCAAGTCGTATGCGATGGTGCAGCGCTTGTCGTTGTTCCAGTACGTGAACGGCTGAACAGTCCCGGGGCTCGGCGCCCCGCGGGCGCACAGGGGATGGATCAGTGCTGGATGTCGCGATCCTCGGCCAGGTGGCCCTCGGCTACTCCCCGTTCATCGACCGCAACCGCACGGTCTCGGCCACGCGCCTGACCGTCTTCCCGCTCCGCCCCGACGCCTCGCTCGACGTCGCCCAGCTGCTCCATGCCGTGGGCGACGTGTGGCCCGCCTCGGGCGGCCAGGTCTCGCTCAACGTCGTGAGCGAGAGCCTGCTGTTCGACCTGCTGCAAGCCAGCCCGTCGGCCAACCTGATGGTCGAAGTGCCCAACTTCATGGCCAGCGATCCCGACAACATCGAGTCGCTCAAGCGGCTGCACGGCGCCGGCAACACGCTGCTCCTCAAAGGCCGGCCCAACGCCGAGCTGCCGCGCGAGGTGCTGCCCTGCTTCAAGTACTCGATCATCGATCTGGCCGACGACCGCCGCATCGGCCACGCCGCCGCAGCGCCGCCGCCCGGCATCACGCGGTCGATCGAGCACGTGCAGTCGGGCGTGCGCACCGTGGCCGACATGGAAGGCAGCTTCGCGCGCGGGGCTCACGCCGTGCTCGGCTGGCCGATCGACGACGCGATCAGCGCCACCGCGGTGCGCACCGGCAAGCCGGCGGCGCAGCCCGACCTGCAGGTGATCGTGGAGCTGATTCGCCGCGTCGACAACGAAGACCCGATCGAGAAGCTGGAGAACACCTTGAAGCGCGACCCGTCGCTCGCCTTCAAGCTGCTGCGCTACATCAACTCGCCGGCGTTCGGCCTGCGCGTGGAGGTCAGCTCGTTTCGCCACGCCATCATGCTGCTCGGCTACCAGCGGCTCAAGCGCTGGCTGGCGCTGCTGCTGGCCACCGCCAGCAAAGACGTGAACCTGCGCCCGGTGATGTTCGCCGCCGTGCGGCGCGGCCTGCTGATGGAAGAGCTGGTGGCGGGCAACGGCGACGAAGAGATGAGAAGCGAGGTCTTCATCTGCGGCGTGTTTTCGCTGCTCGACCGCATGTTCGGCGAGAGCTTCGCCAAGCTGCTCGGCTCCATTCCCGTGCCGGAGCGCGTGTTCCAGGCGCTGGTGAACAACACCGGCCCGTTCCAGCCCTATCTGGCGATGGTGCAGGCGGCCGAGGGTGAGTCGGTGGCCGACTACCGCGCGGCCGCCGAGCACCTGCTGATGAGCGTGGCCGAGATCAACCGCGCCCAGCTCCGCGCCCTGCAAGGCGCCGGCGCACTCGAATGAGGGTGTCCGATGGCGCCTTGCGGCTGACGCCGCTGCGCTGCGCTTCAAGGGCGCGCGGCAGGGCGTGGAAACGGATCGGCGCCCGGCTGTGAGCGCAGCCGTCGCCGGTCGGGATCCGGCGTTGCTGCCGGCCGCCATCCGCGAGACGCTCGCGCTGTTCTGGGACTCGCCGTTCCCTTCACTGCTGCAGGACGCGCGCTTTCGTACCCTCGACGTCAACGCGGCCTTCTGCGAATTCAGCGGCCATGCGCGGGAGACGCTGCTCGGCGGCGACATCGAGCAGTTCCTGCTGCCCGAAGACCGCACGCGCCACGCCGAGAGCCGCAAGCAGATGGGAACTGTCGCCGGGCGGCGCGCGGCGCCGGTGCTCATCGAAGGCCGCATCGTCGACGCGCGTGGCTTCGAGCGCTGGTTCCGCGCCTCGCGTCGCGTGCTGGAGCAGGGCGGCACGGGCCCGTACTACTTCTCGGTGCTGCAGGACACCACGCTCGAGCACGCCGCGCGCGAGCGCGCCGACCGCTCGGTGCGCGAGCTCGACGACTGGTTCGATCTCAGCCCGGTCGGCATGGTGCTGTTCGACGAGAGCGGCCTGTTCGTGCGCACCAACCCGGCCTTCGACGAGATGGCCGGCGCGGTGCCGGTCTCGCTCGCCGAGAGCACGCCCAGCCTCGCCGCACTGCTCTCGTGGAGCGCCGACGGGCCGCTGGCGCAGCTGCGCCCCGGCTCGCGCCCGATCGAGTCGCAAGGCTGGGTGACCCAGCCCGACGGCCGCATGCGACCGCTGCGCGCCATCGTGCGCTGCTACCGCACCGCGAATGGCGAGCGGCGCTACATGGGCATCGTCGAAGACCGCAGCGTCGAGGAAGAGCGCGACCTGGCGCAGATGCAGGTCGGCGCGCTGATGGACACCGCCGGCCTCGGCATCGCGACCTTCGAGGAATCCTCCGGCTGGGTGCGGCAGAACCCGGTGCCGGGCAGCACGCCTTCGGCTTCGACGCTGCACAACATCAGCCGCGAGATCGTCATGCCCGAGTCGCGCGCCGAATACGAGCGGCTGCAGACCGCGCTCAAGCACACCCAGCGGGCCGAGGTGCGCTACGCCATCGAACACCCCGAGCTCGGCCAGCGCTGGCTCTACACGCGCGTCGAGCCGGCCACTCTCGCTTCGGGCAAGAAGACCGCTTCGGTGGTCACGCTCGACATCACCGACCAGCGTCAGAGCCAGCGCCGCAGCGAGCAGTTGCTGCGCGAGATGACGACCATCCTGGAGAGCACGGCGGCCGGCATCGCCTACCTGCGCGCCGGGCTGCTGGTGCGCTGCAACCGTCGCTTCGAGACCATGCTGGGGCTCGGTGCCGAAGGCGTGGCCGGCAGCAGCGTGGCCGAGTTGCTGGCGCAGCACCCGCACGCCGAAACGGTGGCCGCGGGCGTGGCCGCCGCGCTCGCCGTCGAGGCCACCTACGAGATCGAGTTCGAGTTCGACGGCGAGGCGCTCGCCGACGCCGGCCGCGACGGCGACAGCGCGCCGGGCCGCCGCTGGTATTCGCTCTCGGTGCGCCGTGCCGGCAGCGGCAGCAGCGCCGACGAAGCCATCGCCGTGCTCTCCGACGTGACGCGCATGAAGCGGCAGCAGGTCGAGCTCGAGCGGCTGGCGCGCGACCGCGAGCTGATGTTCAGTCTCTCCGACGTCGGCATCGCGTACCTGCGAGACGGCCGCATCGAGCGCGCCAACGCGGCGCTCTCCAACCTCACCGGCTGGCCGGTGGAGGAACTCTCGTCGCTGCCGGTGAACGAGCTGTTCGCCGAGGGCGAGGAGCACGCGCGCCGGCGCGACCAGGAAGAGCGCGAGCTGCGCCTGCACGGGCGTTCGAGCGGCGAGCGTCAGCTGCGCCGCCGCGACGGCCGGCTGGTGTGGGTGCAGACGGCCCTGCGGCCGGTCGACCAGGCCGACCCGTCGGCCGGCGTGATCGCGTCGTATGTCGACGTCGACGCGCGGCATCGCGCCGAGCGCGCCGTGGCGCTGCAGGCCGAGCGCACGCGCTCGATCCTCGACTCGGCGCTGGTCGGCATCGTCATCGTGGGCGCCAACGGCATCGAGTGGATGAACCGCTCGGCACGGCGCATGTTCGGCGGCAGCATCGCCGACTTCCTCGACCAGCCGATCGCCACCGTCGCCACCGACGAGCCCGACCATCCGTTCCGCACGCCGCGCGTGGCCGACGACCTCGAGGGCCACGAGGCCGAGACCTTCGAGTGCCGCGTGCGTGCACGCGACGGGCGCGAGTTCTGGGTCGTCGGCAACGCCGTCGCCACCGGCCGCGAAGGCACCGGCGCGCAGCTCACCTACGCGCTGCTCGACATCGAGCGCCGGCGCCAGGCCGAGGCGGCGGTGTCGCAGGCGCAGGCGTCGCTGCGCCATGTGATCGAGGCCGCGCCGCTGGCCATCGCGCTGCTCGATGCGAAGACGCTCGCGGTGGTGCAGGTCAACGAGGTGGCGGCACGCTCCACACGGCTGGGCAGCGCCGAACTTGTCGGCATGACACCCGAGCAGGTGTTCGGCCCGGTGACGGGTGCGGTGAGGCGCGCCGACATGGAGGCGGCGCTGCGCGCCGGCGAAGTCACCTCGCGTGAATACCGGCTCGAGGTGGGTGGCGAGATCCAGGTCTGGGACGCGAGCTACGTGCCGCTGCGCGACGCGCGCTCGTCTGCGTCTTCGGATGTCGGCCAAGCGCCGGATCAGCTGCTGCTCGTGGCCACCGACGTGAGCGAGCAGCGCGCGATGCAGGAAGCGCGCTTCGATGCCGCGATAGCGCAGCGCGAGATGCTGGTCAAGGAAGTGCACCACCGCATCAAGAACAACCTGCAGGGCGTGGCCGGGCTGCTGCAGCAGATCGCAGAGCGCAAGCCCGAGGTGGCCGGCGCCATCGACGAGGTGGTGGGGCAGGTGCATGCCATCGCACAGATCTACGGCCTGCAGGTCGGCAGCACCGGGCCGCTATCGGTGGCCAGCGTGCTCGAGGCCATCGTCGGTTCGGTGCAGCGCACCTTCGGCCACAGGCTCTCGTGCAGCGTTACCGGTTCAGAAGGCGGCGCGTGGATGTTGCCCGAGGTGGAGGCGATTCCGATCGCGCTGACGCTCAACGAGCTGCTCACGAATGCGGTCAAGCACGCAACGCCCGAAGCGCGCGACGAGGCCGTCGACTGCGTGCTCGCGTGCGGCGAGCACGGCGTGCGGGTCGCGATCTCGAATCGCGGCCGGCTCGCGGCGGGCTTCAGCATCGCGCGCTTTCCGAACGGCGTCTCGGGGCTCGGCCTGGTGCGGGCGCTGCTGCCGAGAAAGAGCGCGACGCTCGCGATCGAGCAGGTGGGCGAGCGCGTCGTCGCCACCGTGACGCTGCGGCCGCCCGGCGTGGCCCGGGCGCCCGAATAAGATCGCGGCATGACATCCAGGGGCACGATCCTCGTCGTCGACGACAACCGGCTGGTGCTGGCCACGCTCACCGACGGCCTGACCCGCGCCGGCTATCACGTGATCGATGCCGACAACGGCGACGACGCGATCCTGCTGGCGCGCGAACACCGCCCCGATCTCGCGCTGCTCGACATCCGCATGGAAGGCAAGAGCGGCTTCGACGTCGCCCAGTACCTGCGCTCGCAGCAGCGCATGCCGTTCATGTTTCTTTCCGCTTTCTCCGACGAAGACACGGTGGCCCAGGTCAAGGCGCTCGGCGCAGTGGCCTACCTCGTCAAGCCGCTCGACATCAGGCAGATCGTGCCGGCGGTCGAGGCTGCTTTCGCCGACATCGACGCCGCCCGGCCCGCACCCGGCGGCCATGCGCAGCCGGCTCGCGGCACCGCTTCGAACGACGCGCTCGACGCTGCGGTGGCGATGGCGGCCGGCGTGCTGATGCACCGCCATTCGCTCAAGCGCGGCGAAGCACTCGAGCGGCTGCGCCGGCTGGCAACGGAGCGCCGCATGGGCGTGGCCGAGCTGGCCGAAACGCTGCTCGCAGCCGTGGAGCAGCTGGCCGATTCCTAGGCCGGCTCCAGCCTGCGCCTAGGCCGCTGCGCGGTCGTCGAGCGGCGCGATGCGCGAGACCGATGCGCCGGCCGGTGCCGCGTGCCCCAGGCTGAAGTAGAAGCGTGCACCGCGGTCGGTCTCGGCTTCGGCCCGGATCGTGCCGCCGTGCCGCTGCACCACCCGTTGCACCGACGCCAGACCCACGCCGGTGCCCGGGAATTCGCTCGCGCTGTGCAGCCGCTGGAATACGCCGAACAGGCGCTGGGCATAGCGCATGTCGAAGCCGGCACCGTTGTCGAACACCACGAAGCCGTTGGGCACGGTCGCGTCGCGCACGAGGCCGATGCGCGCGTCGGTGGTGTTGCCGGTGTACTTCCAGGCGTTGCCGAGCAAGTTCTCGAGCACCATGCGCAGCAGCGTCGGATCGCCGATGGCGGCCAGTCCTGGCTCGATCTGTACCGAGACCGAACGCCCCGGCGACTGGCGACGCAGCTCGTCGACCACGTAGCCGGCCAACAGAGAAAGGTCGACCGGCACGCTTGCCAGCGGCTGCGCAGAGAGCCGTGAAAGCGCGAGCAGCGCGTCGATCATGTGGTTCATGCGCGCTGCCGCGCCCAACACCCGGTCGAGGTGGTCGAGCCCGGTGCGGTCGATGACGCTCGCGTAGTCTTCCTTGACGATCCTGGTGAAGCCCTCGACGACGCGGATCGGCGCACGCAGGTCGTGAGAGACGATGTAGCCGAACGACTGGTGGTCCATTTCGTCGCCGGAAGCGGCGGCTGCGGTGCCGCCTGATGCAGCCTCCGGCGGCACCGCGGTCCGTGACTGCCGGCGCCGATGGGTGCTTTCGAGCAGCAGCGCTGCCACGCCCGCGCCGATCGCCGCAGCCACGACCCCGAGCACGGCGAGGAGGGCGAAGGAAGGCCAGACCATGGCCGCCGATTGTAGGTAGCGTCCCTGCGCGGCACATGTGCACTGGACCACGGCAAGCCCCGGTTCAAGTCTGCCGCGGCAGGGCCGAAAATGAGCCGTGCCTTGCCACCTCCGACATCGCTGCGCCTCGTGAACGACGAGCCTGCCATCGCGCTCGACCCGGCGGCGCTGCAGCGCCTGCGCGACCTCGACCCGGGCGGCCGCGGCCGATTGCTGGAGCGCGTGCTCGAGGCGTTCGAGTCGTCTTCGACGCGGCTCGCAGCGCAGCTCGTCGAGGCGCGCGAGCGCGACGACACGGCCGGCATCCGCCTGGTCGTGCACACGCTCAAGTCTTCTTCGGCCAGCATCGGTGCACTTTTGCTGGCGCGACTTTGTGCCGAAATCGAGGCTTCCCTGCGCGACGGAATGCATGCCGACCTCGCCGGCCGCCTCGATGCCATGCTCCACGAGCTGCAGGTCGTGTTACAAATGGTGAAGCCCATGTTGAAGGGCACGCCGCCACCATGAATTCGCTCGCCGGACCGTTCGCAGACGACCTGCCGGAACGCCCCAAAGTCCTGCTCGTCGACGACGACGAGGTGAACCTGTTGCTCACCTCGGTGGCGTTGCGCGACCAGGGCTTCGCCGTCACGGAGGCGTCGAGTGGCGAGAAGGCCATGCGCGTGCTCGCCGACTGGCTGCCCGACGTGGTCGTGCTCGACGCCCTGATGCCCGGCCTCGACGGCTTCGAAACCTGCAAGGCCTTGCGCTTGCTGCCCGGCTGCGAGTCGCTGCCGGTGCTGATGCTGACCGGCCTCGACGACGACGCCTCCATCGCCCATGCGTACGAAGTCGGCGCCACCGACTTCTTCGTCAAGGCGACGCAATGGAGCCTGTTGGCGGGCCGCCTGCGCTACCTGCTCCGCGCCTCGCGCACACGCGCCGAACTCGAGCGCAGCAAGTCTCGTCTCGCGCGCGCCCAAGATCTGGCGCGCATGGGCAGTTTCGACTGGAAGCGTGGCCAGGGCGGCCCGCTGTATTCGGTCGAGGGCCTGCGCGTGTTCGGCTTCGGCCCGGGTGACCAACCTTCTTTCCGGTCGCTGCTGCGGATGGTGCCCGAAGAAGAGCGCAGCGCTTTCCTCGAGCTGACCCACAGCGCGATGGACCGCAGCACCGTGCTCGCCACCGACATCCATGCGCGCCTGGGCGACGGCCGCCAGCGCATCGTGCACATCGAGGCCGAGCCCGAGTTCAACGAGCACGGCAACCTCATCGGCTACACCGGCATCGTGCAGGACGTGACCGATCGGCGCCTCGCCGAAGACCGCATCCGCCACCTCGCCAACTTCGACACGCTCACGGGCTTGCCGAACCGGCGCCAGCTGATCTGGCGCGCCGAGCGCTCGCTCGAGCACGGCCGCCGCCTCGGCCACCAAGTGGCGTTGCTGCTGATCGACCTCGACCGCTTCAAGATCGTCAACGACACGCTCGGCCACGGCGCCGGCGACGAGTTGCTGATGGAAGTCTCGCGGCGCCTGCGCTCCTGCGTGCGCCACTCCGACCAGGTGCTCGAGAACTCGCTGGAAAGCGTGGGCGTTCGCTCGCACCGCACGCTCGAGGCGGTGGGCCGGCTCGGTGGCGACGAGTTCGTGGCGCTGTTGCCCGAGGTGATCGACGAAGGCGACGCGGAGCGCGTCGCGACCCGCATTCTCGAAGTGATGCGCACGCCGATCACCATCGGCATGCAGGAGTGCTTCGTGACGGCCAGCGTGGGCATCGCGATCTTTCCGCGCGACGGCCAGACCGTGGCCGACCTGCTGCGCAACTCCGACGTCGCGATGTACGCCGCGAAGTCGGCGGGGCGCAATGCGTCTTCGCTGTACCGCCCCACGCTCGCCGGTCGCGGCCGGGAGAAGCTCGAGCTCGAGAGTGCCTTGCACAAGGCGATCGAACGCAACGAGCTGGTGTTGCATTACCAGCCGAAGATCGACGTGCGCGGCGCGAAGATGGTCGGCGCCGAAGCGCTGATGCGCTGGCGCCGCCACGGCGTGCTGGTGGCGCCGGGCGACTTCATTCCGCTCGCCGAGGAAACCGGGCTGATCATTCCGCTCAGCGAGTGGGCGATTCGCGAAGCGGCTCGCCAGGCGCGTGTGTGGCAAGACAACTTCGGCTTCGACGATTCGATCGCCGTGAACCTGCCGAACCGCCTGTTCGAGCGCACCGACCTGGTCGAGTACATCCACAACGCGGTCACCACCTACGGCGTGCCGCACCGCATGATCGAGCTCGAGATCACCGAGACGGGCCTGATGAAGGACCTGCAGAACGTGATCCCGGCGCTGCACCGGCTCAACGAGATCGGCGTCGAGATCTCGATCGACGACTTCGGCACCGGCTACTCGTCGCTCGCCTACCTCACCACGCTGCCAATCAGCGAGCTCAAGATCGACCGCAGCTTTGTGCGCGATCTCGGCATGACGCCGCAGAGCTCGGCCGTCGTCACGGCCATCATCGCGCTGGCGCGTTCGCTCGGCCTGCGCGTGATCGCGGAAGGCGTGGAAAACCTCCGCCAGATGGAGGTGCTGCATCGTCTCGGCTGCGGGATCATGCAGGGCTTTCTCTTCAGCAAGCCGCAGGCGCCGGAAGACATCGAGCGTTGGCTCGAGCAGACGGTGCTGCCGAAAAAGGCCCCCTGGATCGGCCAGGCGCACGAGGTGGAAGTCGCCGACGTGCCGCGGCCACTGCGGGGGCGTGAAACGCGGTTGAAGCCGCCTGGTTGATCGGAGCCGTTCTTGGAAGCTACCCGTCCCGCACCTCTCGCCAAGCCCGCGCCTGCCGTGGAAGCCAGGACTGCGCAGCTGGCCAAGGCGGCGTTTCGCCGCCTCGCTCTCTCGCGCCTCGAGCCCACCCCCGAGAACTACGAGCGCGCCTATCGGCACGAGGCCGGCGAGCCCGAGCCTAGCGGCGAAGCACTGGCCAGCCTGGTCGATCGGCTGGTGCGTGGCATGGAGCGCGGCGGCCAGAACTGGACGGTGGCGCGCCGCCGCGACGGACTGCAGCGCGTGCTCTCGAACGGCCGCGCCGATGCCTCGCGCCTGCAGCACCGCCTGACGCAGCTCGTCGGCAGTTGGGAGTCCGACGCACCAGCGGTGCGCGCCGTAGTAGATACGCGACCCGACTCGATGCCTGCGCCGTTCGCCGCCACCATGGAGCCAGGTGCCCTGCAGCAGTTGGTCGGCTCGCTCGACGGGATCGTGCTGTCGGCTCCGCCCCGGCCTGCAGCCGCTGCGCCATCCGCCCCGCCCGAATGGGAGCTTGTAGCCCGCCTGCTCGGGGGCGCGCTGCAGCAGGCGCTGCCGCGCAACGACGCCGCCAACACCGCGCTGGCCGACGAGCTGGTGCAATTGCTCCAGCAGATGGAAAAGGCCGAGCCCGATGCCGGGATCGTGGCCGAAACCACCGCGATCGTGCAGCGCGCCGAGCGCGTTCTGCAGCACCGCCAACACCTGTTCGACCAGCTCGGCAAGCTGTGCGGCGAGCTCACCGGCAGCCTGGCCGATCTGGCGGAAGACGGCAGCTGGGTGCAGGGCCAGTGCGCGGCGATGCGGGCCAAGATCGACGAAGGCCTGACCGCGCGCGGCGTGCGTTCGGTGAGCGACATGCTGCACCACGCGCGCACTCAGCATGCCACCGTGCGCGGCGAGCGAGAGAAGGCGCGCGACGCGCTCAAGACCGTGATCGCGCAGATGCTCGGCGAGCTCGGTGCGCTCGGATCGACCACCGACCACTTCAGCGAGAGCGTCGGCCGGTATGCCGCGGTGATCGAGGAATCGGATTCGCTGGAGAGCCTCACCGGCGTCGTGCAGAAGATGGTCACCGAGAGCCGTTCGGTGCAGACGCTGGTGCAGCAGACGCAGCAACGCCTGCACGAGGAGCACAGCAAGGCGACCGGCCTCACCGAGCGCGTGAACCAGCTGGAAGACGAGATGAAGCGCCTCTCCGACGA
>Ga0209724_1000785_pt1 | contig 30113 bp, 28 predicted proteins | sample grotaG_FD_184143 | JGI IMG/M metagenome (GOLD analysis project Ga0209724, IMG submission 184143) | Glacier valley bacterial and archeal communities from Borup Fiord, Nunavut, Canada, to study Microbial Dark Matter (Phase II) -... | ecosystem: Environmental > Aquatic > Freshwater > Ice > Glacier ...
TGGACATGGGGTGACTTCGGCACGCTTGAGAAACCATTCTCCGCCCATCGGTACAAAGATATCGGGAAGCGACTGTCTCAAGCGACGTTGGCACATAGGGCGCCGGCCTTGGGCGTCGGCGCGACATCGCCCCCGCGACGCCGCAGGAGCACCCACCGCTTCACCGATGCCTCCCCGACGTCGAACCGCTCTGCGACCTCGGGGTAGCTGCCGGTCCCCGACTCGTACGCATCGACCACGCGGGTACGGAGCTCGATCGAATGCGCCTCTGCCATGGCTCGGCAGATCAGAAGCAGATCGAGGTTTCAAGGGTTTCAAGACCTCGGATCAACTCAACCGAACACTGGGGTTAAGAACGTAACCCGGCGCAGCCCTATAGCTTGAAGCCGGCTTTGACGGCGTCGTCGCGGAACATCTTCACGGTCTCGAGCGAGAACTGCGCGAGGTCCTTGCCGACGTTCGAGAGCTTTGCGAGCACGTCGTTCGTGACGGTGATGATGTCGCAACCGACCGACTCGGCGTGGAACACGTTGAGCAGCTCACGCGGCGAGGCCCAGATCAGCTCGGCCTTTGGCAGCGTGTGGGTGAGCGCGCCGGCGGCGGCCATCAGCGGCAGCGGATCGACGCCGGTATCGGCGATGCGGCCCGCGAACACCGAGATGAACGCCGGCGTCTTCGGATCGAGGTGCGCGACGACATCGCGAACCTGCTCGAGCGTGAACAGCGCGGTGACGTTGAGCGGCACGCCGGCCTTCGAGAGCGTCTGGATGAGCTTGTAGCTGGGCTCGCCTTGGGTGTTCGTGACCGGAATCTTCACGTTGACGTTCTTGCCCCAGCTCGCGATCTCCTTCGCTTGCTTCTCCATCTCGGCGAAGTCATCCGAGAAGACCTCGAACGAGATCGGGCGATCCGGAATCGCCGCGAGGACCTCCTTGGCGAAGCCGCGGTAGTCGGTGATGCCGACCTTTTGCATCAGCGTGGGGTTCGTGGTGAACCCCTTGACGAACGGCTTCGCGTACATCGCGACCATGCCCTTGAGGTCGGCACCGTCGGCGAAGATCTTCACTTTGAGGTCGGAAACAGCGGTCATTGCTTTTGCTCCAAAATCCACGCGGCTGCCTCGGGCAGTCCGGCCACATTTACCGCAAATCGCTCGGGTTTGCGCTCCGAATATCCACGGTCGATGAAGATCGCTCGGGTCCCGGCGGCGACGCCTGCATCGGTATCTCGCCAGCGGTCGCCGACCATGAAGCTCGACGGTAGATCGATGCCGCGGTCGCGTGCCGCGTTCACGAGCAGGCCGGGCTTGGGCTTGCGGCAGTCACAGGCCCCTTCGCCCCCGACAGGGTCGTCGTGGAAACACGCATAGATCGCGTCGAGCGGCAGCTCCGCGGAGAGCCTGGCGTGGATCGCCTCGACCGCCGCGCGGGTCTGCGTGCCACGCGCAACATCCGGCTGGTTCGTCACGACGACGAGCTCGAAGCCGGCGGCGCGCAGCGCGGCGAGGGCCTCGGCAACACCCGGAAGGATCTCCATCTCGTCGACGGAGTCGGGCGGATACGGTTTGCCATCTCGCACGACCGAGGCGTTGATCACGCCGTCGCGGTCGAGAAAGACGGCACGCTTCACTTCTGAGCCTGGGCGGTCGATTCCCACTTGGTCTGCACCTTCTTGAGCTTCGGGTGCGAGACGAGGAGGTGCCACACGACGCCCTGGAATGCTTCGGAGTGCGGCGTGATGTTCGACTCGTTGACGGTCGGAATCACCACGCACGCATCGGCGACTTGCTTGGTGTAGCCACCATCGCGACCGACGACACCGACGATGCTCGAGCCGATTTCCTTGCCGAGCTTGAGCGCGAGCACGAGGTTCGGCGAGATGTTCTTCTCGAGGTTGCCACCACCGACGCTGAAGATAAACAGCGTGTCGTGCTTGGTGAGCCGCGAGCCCTTGAGCCACTCGCTGAACACGGTCGCCCAGCCTTCGTCGTTCGTGCGCGCGGTGAGCTCCGAGACGTTGTCGGTCGGCGCGTAGGCCTCGAAGCCGGCGATCTTGCGAAAATCGTTGACCGCGTGACCGCAGTTGCCGGCGCTGCCGCCGACGCCGAGGAAGAAGAGCCGACCACCGCGCTCGCGCGTCGCGACGAGCACGTCGACCATCTTCTCGATCTCGTCGGCGTCGATCTGGTCGATGACCTTCTTGGATTCGTCGAGGTGCTGGCGGGTGTAGCTGGTCATGGTGCTTCCTTGGACAAAAGGCGACGGGTGTCTTCGAGGCCGGCGTGCGAGCCGATCTCGTAAAAGCGCTCGCTGACCTCGTAGCCGAACAACTGGCCGTTGGCGAGTAGATCCTGATAGATCCTCACGAGATCGAGCTTGCCATCGGGATAGCCGGTGAAGGCTTCGGCTCGGAACGCGCCGAGCCCCCAATCGATATGCGTGAGGCCGGTCACGCCCTTGGCCTTGTCGTACCGAGCGATGTGACCGTCGCGCATCTCGACGTTACTGGCGTCGTACTGACCGTCGTTCTTGTAGACCGTCATCAGGCCGAGCTGTTTGCTCGCGCGCCACGCCTCGGTGATGGCCGCGTAGTCGCACAGGAGGTACGAGTCGCCGTACATCACGAGGAACTCGTCGCCGAGCAGCGCCAGCGCGTTGCGAAGCGCCCCACCGGTGCCGAGCAGCTCGCCAGCCGGACCGCGCTTGTCGTGCGAGTACTCGACGGTCATGCCGAACGCACTTCCGTCACCGAGCACCGCTTCGATCTGTTCCGCGAGGTGCGCGATGCACATCACGACCTTCGTCACGCCTGCATCGCGTAGCAACGCGAGCTGATGGACGATGAACGGCGTGCCGTTGATGTCGACCAACGCCTTCGGAATCGACTTGGTGACATCGCCGAGCCGAGTCGCCAGACCTCCCGCGAGGATGGCAACCGGCGGGATCACGAGAACACGACGCGCGTACCGTCGAAATCGAAGCGAAATCGAACCTCTTCGAGGCCGGCTTCGACCATCGCGGCGCGCACCTTCATCGGTTCGGGTGCGTAGAACATGAGGAAGCCACCGCCGCCGGCGCCGACGAGCTTGCCGCCGATCGCGCCGGCCTTGCGGCCGAGCTCGTACCACTCGTCGATCTTCGGGTTGCTCATGCCGCTCGAGCGCTTGCGCTTGTTCTCCCAGTGCTCGTGCATGATCTCGCCAAACAACGCCGGCTGATTTTGCTCGAGCGCCTGCTTGCTGCGAAAGCCCAGCTCCTTCACGTAGTGCATGCCCTCGATCATCGTGGCGTCAGCTTGCTTGGTGCGTGTGTCTTGATCCTGGAGGATCGCGCTCGCCGATCGAGAGAACCCGGTGAAGAAGAGGAGCAGGTGATCCTCGAGCTCGTGCAAGGTCGTCGACGACATCGGCACGGGCTCGGCATGGACGTCGCCGTTCTTCGCGAACTCGAATGCGGTGATGCCGCCGTACGCCGCGATGTACTGGTCCTGCTTGCCGACCGGTTGCTTCAGCCGGTCGATCTCGAGCTCGCATGCGAGCCGTGCAAGATCACCGGGGAGTAACAAGCGGCGCTCGAAGCTGTACAGCGCCTTGAGGAGCGCCGTCGTGAAGCTGCCCGACGAGCCGAGCCCCGTGCCCGCCGGGATATCCGCGAGCGTCGTGATCTCGTGCTGGAGATCCGTGATGCCCATCATGCGGAACGCTTCGCGCACGATCGGGTGCTCGATCTGATCGACGCTGTCGACCTTCTCGATCTTCGAATACTTCAAGAACACGCCCTCGACGAAGGGCTTGTTCATCGTGACCCACACGTACTTGTCGATCGCCGCGGAGATCAGATAGCCGCCGTGATCTTGGTAGTACGAGGGCAGGTCAGTGCCACCACCGCCGAGCGAGATGCGAAGAGGGCTGCGCGTGATCAGCATCAGTGACGCGCCTCGAACAGCCAGGTGTTTGCTTGAAGATAGGCGAGCGTCTTCAGGATCCCCTCGCGGATCGTGAGTGATGGCTTCCAGCCAAGCGATTTGATCTTCGTCGTATCGAGCAAGATGAACGGGTTGTCGCCAATCCATCCGCGCTCGCCACCGGAGTACGTACGCACCGGGTTGATGCCGAGTGCTTCGCAGATGTATCCGACCGAGTCGTTGACCTCGACGTATTCGTCCGCCCCGAGGTTGAGGATGTTCACCTTCTCGGTCGCACGTTCCACTGCCAAGAGCATCGCGCTCACGCAATCCTGAACATAGAGATACGATTTGCGCTGCTTGCCGTTGCCGAGGATGTGCAGCTTCGTCGGGTCGCCGAGCAGGCTGCGATAAAAATCGTAGACGTGACCGTGCGAGTAGCGTTCGCCCAGGATCGAGACGAACCGGAAGATCCAGCTCTGAAAGCCGAAGCCTTCGCAGAAGGCCGCGATCATCCCTTCACCGGCTGTCTTTGCCGCGCCGTACAGCGACGTCTGGATCGGGAACGGCGCATCCTCGGGTGTCGGGAACACCTTCGCCTCGCCGTAGACCGAGCCGGTTGACGAGAATACGATGCGTTTGATGCCATTGCCACGCATCGCCTCGAGCACGCGAAACGTGCCGATGGTGTTCTGCTCCAGATCGCGGCTCGGATGATCCGTTCCGAAACGAACGTCCGCATTCGCCGCGAGGTGAAAGACGAAGTCCGCGCCCTTCATCGCCGCGGCGAGTGGAGCGGCATCGAGGATATCGCCCTTGACGAACGTGAAATTCGGCGATGGGTTGGCCTCCGATAAGAAGCGCTCCTGACCGCTGGAGAGGTTGTCGTAACCGACAACGGTGTGGCCGAGCGAGAGCAGCCGATCGATCAGGTTGCTCGCGATAAAACCGGCGGCGCCGGTCACGAAGTAGCGGGTCAAAGCGGCGCGGAAATTAGCATGGCTACGGTCCGCCCGGGTCGTCGTTCGCCTCGGCGGGATGGTCCAACACGATCCCGGCGAGGTTGCGGTTCCACGCAAGACCGAAGCGGAGTCCGTCCGAAGCAAAATCCTCGCCCAGGAACCACCGCGAACGGGGCAACGTGTACGGCGTGACCGTCACCACGCCACGTGGCGGCGCACTGGAGATAGCGTCGAATCGCGTGCGGAACTCGGCGCCAGCCGTTTGATACGTGATGAGCGAGTTGAACAGGAGATAAGCGATGGCCAAGGTAGCAAGCCCCCACGCAATGGCCCGCGTCGCGTGCGTACGAATGAACGGCAGGGCGAGACTGGCGAGCGCGGCACACAGCAGGCAGACCGAGGCAAAATCGAGCCTGCCGCCCTGCTTCGGCGAGACCAAGAGGGTGGCAGCGATCGCGAGCGACGCGGCCATGGCGACGAGCGCCGATAGGAGGCGTGCCCGCGACACGAGCGGAATCTGTCGCGTCCCGAGCCATCCGCCAACTCCGAGGGCAAGCCATGGCACGAGCTTCCAGGCCGCCGCGTACGGCCCTCCGATGATCCGCAGGTTGTCGAGGGTCGAGCGCGCAGCCGCTCGGCCAAAGAGCGAGGTCGAGGTCGCAAGCGCGTTGTAGCGAATGCTCTGCGCCGGTGCGACGTAGAGTGCGATGAACCCGGCAACCACACCGAGCAAGCCCGCGATCATCCAGGCCGAGGGCCGCTCGCCGCGCCGCCAGAACGCGAAGATCGCGAACGCCGTCATCGCGATGAACGCGGGTCCCGTGTGCTCGTTACACAGCCCTGTCGCATAGCCGAGGACGAGCATGATCGCGATCCACCATGGTCGTCTCACGATCGGGGCTTCTGCATGCAGCCTGTACGGCGCGAGAAATCCGAGGCCGATCACGAGACTGAAGAGGTAGTTACCCGTGAACGGTCGGTAGAACAACAGCTGGCCGATCAGTGGCGCGACGAGCGCGACCATCGCGACAATCGTCGCGAACATCAGTGCATCGTCTGCACGCTGTAGCGAAGGTCGCCGACCCAGCGCGTGCAGCGCTAGCAGATAGAACAACGCCAGCTCTACGAGCGGAGTCACCAGCTCGTGCCATGGCCCCGGCGTGTACACGAGCAGCGTCAACACCTGACCGAGCCGTGGATTGTTATGCACGTAACTCTCGTGTGCGAAGGTCCACACGTTGCCCGGCGTGGTCGAGAACGTGCGATGCCACTGCACGTGGCCCCAGCCGTCGCGCAAGACTGGCTCCCAGTGGGTGCACAGCACGAGCGTGATCCAGACAGGGATCACGACCGCGCACCAGACGAGCCAACCGCGTTTCATCCGCCCTGCCGCGAAGCTGCAAGCACGAAGCACTCGTCGGGGTGACACGCGAGAACCCAGTACACGCCAGAGCGCCACGGGACGTACTCGAGTGTGGAGTCGAGGGTTCGGGCTTCGCCGCCGACCTGATACACGACGATCTGAAAATCCGGTGCGAGGTTCTTCGGAAGAATGATCTTGCGAGTCGTCGAGCGACCCTGACGTTCGATCGCGCCGATGTAGCTCTCGTAGCGATCCGGGAACCACTTCGCGACCACGATCCGCTTGCGCGGCAACTCGAGCCGCGGATCGTCCAGCTCGACCGTCACATCGAGCTCGTCGAGCCGTGTCGGTGCGATGCGCGCACGCGCGAGGTTGATCGCGGTCTTGACCTCTTGGTGGAGGCCCTGCATGTCGAAGCCCTTGAACGCGCCGAGCAGCAACTGCGTCTCGAAGCACGCGGCGGGCTCGGTCTTGTAGACCGGCACGAACCGCGCGCCCGCAAGCCCGAGTGGTGCGTTCGCGTCGTAGGAGTGGAACACCACGCCCGAGAGGCCGAAATAGGTTGCCACCAAGTCGCGCTTCTTGGGATCACGGAAATCGTCGCCGAGAAACCACCATGATTCGTCGACCTGCTCGAACGAATCGGTGACGAACACATTGCCAGGCCGCGTGACCTCGAGCTCGGCCATGCGAGATGCGCCAGCGCGGGCTACACGGCCGTACAGCGGAATTGTGTGGGCAGCTGCGTAGATCGAAGCGATCAGGGCCAGCCCGACGAGCGCCGCGAGCCGGCGATCGCTCAACACAATATCGGCGAGCGCGACCAGTCCGGCGAGCAGCAAGCATGCGGAGCCGTAGTAGAACCGGGGGCCGAGCTTCGGCGACACGAAGATGGTCGCAGCCATCGCGAGCGCCGCGATCATCGCGATTCCGATCAACCGGACCGCACTCTGGCGAGCATCGCGCTCGCGGTTCTCTGGATCGCGGCCGGCCATCGCGAGCACCGCGACGATCGAGATCAGTCCGAGCACCGGAGCGACGCCGAGGATCAAGTCACGGACGATCTCGACATTGCCCGTCACTCCGCGCTGGAGCAGCCGCATGACCAATCCGACCTTGGCAACCGCACCGTCGTAACGCTGGCCCTGCCCTGGCGCGAAGAAGATCGCCGCAAATCCGACGACGGTGCCGATCGCACCGAAGCGTGCGAATCGGGAGATCTTCGGATTGGATTGCCACCAGGCGAAGCCGATCATGAACGCACACAGTGTTGGGCCGGTGTGCTCGTTGCACATGCCGGCTGCCACTCCGAGGACGCCGTACATCACGCACTTCCAGGTCCCGGGCGCACGCGCCAGTCGCAACGGCACTAGAAACCACAGCTGGAGCGCGAGACCGTAGACGTAGTTTGCGGAGTAGGCGCGGCAGAATAGCGTCTTGCCGAGCTGCGGCAACGCGAACCAGAGCGCGCCCAACACGAAGGCCCACAACGCGAGGTCGCGGCCACGCTTGAACGGCCAGCGCCCGATGCCGATCATGGTCACCGCGAGCGAGATCGCGACATAGGCAGCCGGTGTCGCGATCACCGAAAACCACTCGAGCTTGTAGCCGAGGTACGTTGCCGTCTGCCCGAGCCGCGGATTCGAGTGGGTGTACTCGAGCTTCCAGTAGTCGAAAAAACGTCCAACCGTGATCGGTTTCGCACCGGTATCGACCGCGACGTTCCAGGCGTCGAATCCGAAGGGCTCGTGATGGACGACCCAGCCGATGTGCCACGCGGTCGCCGCGACGTACGCGACGAACAGCACCCGCAAGATCTTCGACCACATGCCTACGTTCGCCGCGATATCACGTGGGTAGCTCGCGCAGCAAGCTCACTTGCCCGCCACGGTAGGGCCTGCGTATAAAGCGTTGTGGCCTGTATCGCGTGTGGACGGAGTGAGGCGCGACCGTTGTACGAGGTCAACGGATTCTCGGTCGTAGAGTGCGAATGCGGGCTGGCGCGAACGGTCCTCCTTCCCGCCTTCGATCCGGCCTCGATCTACACGAAGGACTACTTCCAGGGCGGCCATCGCGACGGCTACGCCGACTATGCAGGCAGCGGTGACGAGCTGCGCCATGAATTTCGTCGTGTACTCGCGGCCCTGGAACACTTTGTTTCCGGCGGCAAGCTCGTCGAGCTCGGGTGCGCGATGGGGTTTTTCCTCGAAGAGGCGAAGCGGTCGTTCGATGTCTGTGGTGTCGAGATTTCTGAGCATGCGCGAGGTCACTGCCTGGACCACGGCCTCGACGTCGTCCGGGACGCGGACACCAAATTCCTTGCATCGCGAGGTCCGTTCGACGCGGCCGTGATGCTCGACGTGCTCGAGCACATGCTCGATCCCGGTACCACGCTCGATCGACTTCACGCGACCATGAGACCTGGCGCGCAACTGCTGCTCACGACGGGCGACTACGGCTCCTTGCTCTCCCGTGCAATGGGCAAGCATTGGCGGTTAATGACCCCGCCGCAGCACCTCTGGTTCTTCTCTTCGCGCACCGTTACCGCGCTACTCGAACGTCACGGGTTTCGGGTTCACACCATCGAGCACCCTTGGAAGCTGGTTCCGCTCGCTCTCGTCGCGTATCAAGCCACTCGGTACCTCGGCGGCCAGGAGTTTTTTCGCCGCTTTGTGCCACCGGGTCGCCTCCCGATCAACTTGTTCGATTCGATGCGTGTGATTGCCGAACGAGTCAGTACATCTTCGGCGCCGCGTTGATCACCTGCAACGCTTCCTCTGCCGAAAAGCCGATCAGCTGTGCGTACTCACGAATCGATGGCCAACGCGGCTTGCTGTACTCGATGCCGCGCCGCATCGCTTCAACCCGATCGAGGTGACCTTCGCGCACCATGTTCGAGAGCATCACTTCGTCCTCGGTGAAACCCGCGATCGTTTGATAGATGTAGTTGTAGAACGGTGCGGTACCGTCGCCGATGCGCCACGTGGTCGTCGTGTCAGTCGCGACTTCCCAGTTGTACTCGCGCCGGATCGTCCCGACGATCGTGTCCTCGTGCCACGGCAGGTAGTGGAACAGGTAGAGAAAGTCGTCCTTGACCATGAACGTTTGGTAGAACGCGTTCGCGGTGTCGCGGAGTGATTCGTTGATGTACGCCGGGTTGCGAAGGTAGTTCTTCGCGAAGTAGCCGAGCATCCCCACCTTGTTACGGAGCGACATGCCGGTGAGCGTGTTGCCATGATCATCTTGCGCCACGCCCATGAGGCCGGTCTTGTAGGGCGCATCTTCGATCATGTTGCCGGCGCAGAAGATCACGAGCTTGATCCCGGTCTCTTTGCGGAGCTGGCGTGCATGCGTATAGAACTCTTTGTCGCCGGCCATCAGTAGCGTGACCATCCCGAGTTCGGGCTTCTTCAACCACGCCTCGACGTTCTTGCGCACGTAGCGGCGCTTCGCCGTGATGTCCGCCGAGCGGACGATATGCTCGATGCCGAGCTTGCCGCACAACCGGGCCTGGTTGCGGCGCGCGAGGTCCGTGACCATGCCCCAGTCGTAGGTGAAGGCGACCGGGTTCATGCCCAACACTTGCTTGACGTAGTGCAGGCCGTAGGATGAGTCTCGCCCCCCCGAGAACGCGACGATCACATCAGGGCTACCGTCCTTCGACCGATACGGCTCGACCGCATCGATCAGCGCCTGCTCGCCCTTTGGCGAGATCCGCTTCCAGGTCCGGCAGTAGTGGCAGACCCCGGCTGCGTCGAAGCCGACGTACGGATAGGTCTCGGGCAGGATGCACTTGGTGCACCGTTTCAGGCGGTCGATCCGTGGTGAGTTGTCGACGATCGAGATATTCGCCTCCGCGGTCGCGATGACTTCACGGCCCGCAAGCGCGAATGCTGTGCACACCATATCCCCCAGATCGACGACGATCGCATGGTTCGCGTGGATCGGTTCGATCGCACAGTCGCGGAGTCGCGCGCCTAGATCGCCATCGAGCACTGCTTGTAGGATGAATCGCTCGCTCGCAAAAGCGCGGATCGTGCCGGTGCGATTCGCGAGCTGAAACAACGAACCGGTGTTGGTCGCGAGTAGCAGCGCACGCGCGCTGTCGAACATCACCGCGATCGATGCCGAGCCTTCGATCGCTTCAAAAGTCTCGCGCGTTGCTGCGGCGAGGTCGCCGGTCGCGTCGAACTTGAGCTTGAGCATGCCGGCGAGGATCTCTGTATCGAGGTCGCCTTTCGGTGCGATGGCCGGATAGGTCGCCGCCAAGACGCGGTCGTTGACCACGATCCCGTTGTGGAGCGCAACGGCACCATGCGTGATGACGGGTTGGTTGTTGTCGGCGTTCGACTGGGTGCCATTGGTTGCGAGTCGCGAGTGTCCCGCGATCGCTACTGGCGTTCCGGTCTCGAACCGGGCGAGCGATCGATCGAGCAGGATATGAAGCTGCGGATTTGCAAGAAACTGCTCGACGGAGCCGGCCTGCTTTAGAACTTCGATGGTTGTTCCGTCATGCGCCGCGATGCCCGCTGCCTCACGACCACGAGTGACGGAGCTGCGCATCAGGGTGATCGCCAGCGACAGCGCAAGCTCGCGATCGACGCCTTCGCTCTGCCTACAAATAACACCAAAAATTCCGCACATAGATCACAAGCTCCGCAGTAGCTTCATACCTCGCCATGCGTCCGCCAGCTGCAGCTGCGCGAGGCTCTTCAGTGCGCGATAACCGACGTTCAACTTGATGATGCGCTTGCCCTCGGCGAGCTGGGCAGATTCCTTCCAGCCTCGCTCGACAGCGAGCGTGCGGATCCGATCGAAGAACTCGGACTCCTCGCGAAAACGCTGCTGGGTTCTCGTGAGCTCCTCGGTCGCATTGCTCTCGTGCCGCCTGTAACGGTAGCAACGCGCTGGCAGTCCGACGAGGACCTCGCCCGAGAGCAGGAGGTCGGTCGTGAGCTCTTGGTCCAGGACGAACTTGTAGTCCGCCGAAAACCTGCGCTCTCCAAGCCGAGGCTTTCGGAAGCACAGGGTCGGAGCCATGATGAAGTTGCCCTTGAGAAGCGCTCGCAGGCCGGGCTCGCCTCTGAGTTCGAACTCGGTTTCCGTCGACGGCATGATGAAATCTTTCACCTTGTCGGCGAGCGAGAACCGCTGCTGGCTATCGGGGCCAATGATCTCGGCTCGGCAAAAAAAGGCCGCCGCCTCGGGGTAGCGGCGGGAGGCAGCGACCACGGTGCGGGCATAGTCGGGCAACAGCTCGTCGTCGGCGTGTAAGAGGGTGACGAGGTCGGTCTCGGCAAGATCGATGCAGCGATTGAAGTTGCCGGCCATGCCGAGGTTGCGTGGATTTCGGACATACGACAGCCTGGGCTCATCGAACGATCGAACGAGCGATTCAGCGCCTGGTTCGGTGCTCGCGTTGTCGCAAACGAAGCCCTGCCACTCCACGTCGCGCTGCGCACACAGGCTGGCAATAGCCTTGGAGAGATAGTCGAGCCCCGCGTGAAACGGGATGGCGAACGTGATCTGTGCAGCCACTACTTTTTTACCATCGGCAACGGCACGGGCATCGCCACCTTGTAGGTGTGCGCGTTGTACGCCAGGATCCCGAACGACATCTGCTTGTAGTTATTTGGCATGTACCGATTCGAAATCACCGAACCAGCCGAGCCCAATAGCATCATCAGCCCGCACAGACCGCCGATCACACCTGATGGCGTTAGCAACGGGCTCTCGGCGTCTGCTCGAGTCCGGGCGCGCTCTGCCGCGTAGTAGACGGTCAGCCCGCACATCGCGAGGATGCAGTAGAGGAGCTCGGAGGTCGTTCGTGGATAAAGCTGGACGAGCTTCGTCTTGAACATGAAGTGCGCGTACCAAAACCGAGCAAGCCACGTTCCACCGACGACCGAACCGAGCACGATGATCTCCGTTCGGTTACGGCCGTATGCGATCGCGCCGCCAAATCCGAGTGCCATGATGATCGTGAACAACCCCACGCCGCCGAGTTCGCCAAGCGGCGGCCACACGTCGCTCGCTGGCAGATCGCCACCGAACATCGCGATGTAGGTCGGTTCGGTAAGGGCGTCGAAGTAGATGAACTTGTCGTCGATCTGACCGATATCGGTCAGGACTGCGTAGATGTACGGACCTGCGACCAGTGCAAAGCACGCCGCAAGTAGGCCGACCATGAGGGCCCCCCTACCGACCGCACTGCGCCACGGAAACACGACGGCACCTGCGACCAGGAGGCCAGGCGCCGACCATTTGAACCAACCCGAATACAGGAGGCACAGGACACCGAACACGAGTCCGAAGCCGATACCTCGCCGAGCAACTGCGAACAGAGAAAGAGATGCAGCCGACCGTAGCTCGATCAAGAATCGGATCGAGATCGGGATGAAGACCAGGAGGACGAGCACGCTGTACGACTTGTAAGGCGCCGAGTCGATCAGAGGGAGCGCGGCGACGAGACCAACTCCGAGAGCCCAGGTCGGTCGCAGGATCAAGCGCCAAGCGAGGTACGTGGCGGGTCCGAGTGCAGCTGTCCCGATGACCTGCATGTCCTTCATCGCGAATGCGGTCTTCATGTTGAAAAGCTCGGCGTACCAGGCCAGGCCGTGAAGCGAGAGTGGCGGATAGATCAGCGGCACATCTTCGCCGCGCCGGATGGCGTCTGCGGAGTCGACAATCCGGCCCATATCTCCTTCGAGGCCGTTGAGCCCGTAATGGGTACCTCGGAGGGCGACCAAGATGCCGCCGGCAATGATGCCGGTCGCAAGACCGGCTACCGCCGCACACGCAAGTCGCGACGCGATCGAGAAGCCGCGACCACCTCGCACACGTGCGGCCACTGCAAGGGCCACGACAAGCGCGATCGCAACCACGGTAAACCGCAGCTCGATCGCGGAAAGGCCGCTGACCTGGCCGATCCGGTCCATCGGATCGACCCGAATGTGTCGGCACGCCAACGGCAAAAGTGTCGCTGCCGCGACAGAGATCACGATCTCGCCGAGCACCGCCCGCCATCCATCCCTCGCCTCCGGCCGCTCGTCCATCATCTACGGACCCTATGCGATGTTTGCGAGCGATTGCAATGCTAGGGCACAGGTGCGAGGCTGCGCATCGTCGACGAATATGTCCACGATCACGCGAAGATCGTTTCTGTACGGGTCGAGTGCACTTGCTGTCGGTGCCCTCACGTCGTGCAAGCGCAAGCGCCCCCGCAGGACCGCGCCGTCTGCGCGCTACGCGAGCCACGTCCAAGTCGTTCCTCACCAAGATGACGACTTGCTGTTCATGAATCCCGATCTGCAGATCGCGATTGCATCTGGTGCACCGGTCACCACGATCTATCTGACGTCCGGTGAGGCGGACGCCGAGAATCCGAAATTACTCGCGAGTTACGCATCACAACGGGAGGCAGGTGCACGCGCTGCGTACGCGATGATGGCAGGTGTCGCCGATGAGTGGACTAGCCTTCCGATCTCGTTCGACACCACTCACATCGTCGAGTTGGTCACGCTCAAAGCCAAGCCGACGATCCAGCTCGTGTTCGTCGAGCTACCCGAGGACGCAGATCATCTCGCGACAGGTGGCAAGCACACCTTGATCCGGCTGATCATCGATCCGATCCTCGTTGCCACGACCGTGCGGCCGGAACACGCCACTGTCGAGGCCGACTCTCGCTACACGAGCGCCGATGTCGTCGCGTTGCTCGTCCAACTGTTCGAAAAGTTTCAACCGACCGTGCTTCGCGCGCTCGATCAGGCGCCCGACGTTCGCTACGTCGCCGACCCGCAGTGGCAATCGTTCCACGATCATCCAGATCACGTCGTATCCGCCCGGCTCGTCGACCGAGCTGCGCACGCATACTGCGCCGCGCACCGCACCGCTCAGCTGATGGTGCTCAACTACCGTGCGTACAATCTGGCCGAGGTCGCCGCAAACCTCGATCCCGCCCAGCACGATGCGAAGGTCGCCGTGTTCGCGAAGTACATCGAGCATGACTCGAAGGCGAGCATGAAGAGCCCCTACGTCGAGTACGCGCAATCCCAGTACTATCGTTGGCCGCGAGGTGGAAGTTGGGCAACCCGCGGCAGCAATGGGATCTGGGTATTTGCGGTCAAGAGCGGTTCGCTCGTGGCGTGGCACCAGAACGGCACCTTCTGGGATGGCCCGAGCAAGATCGGCAAGGCAACCAACCTCGCCCCGTACGTCTCCGCCACGACTGATAAGACCGGACGCATTCATGTCTTCGTTCGCGAGATCGACAACAACCATTCAATCCTGACAATCGCGCAGCAAAAAACGAAGCAGACGTGGCCCGTTGACTTCACGAACCTTGGAAGTCCAAATCCGCCAGCTCCGGACCTCTCGCACACGCAGGTCGGACTACCGCTTGCGGCAACGACGAACGGCGGTCTCGTGGTTGCCTTCGTCAGGAACGGCGGCGGCGGCCTTAGCAGCAACGTGAGCGCGGGAACCGCGTGGAATGACCTTGGCGGTTTCGAGCTCCAAGATGGCATGGCGACGATCACCACGCCGGACCAGAAGTTGTGGGTGTTCGCGAACACTCGCTTCAAACTGCTGCGCTGGTCTCAGTCCTCGCCCGACCAGCCGTTGGTGGTCGATCAGGCGCTGCCCATCTCCAACCCGATCGGTGCTCCCGGTGTGACTGCGCTCGGCGCGGGCATCGCGATCGCATTTCGAAGCTTGCAGGGCGCGGTCTCGGTCCTGATGCCGAGCAGTGACCAGGCGATTGCCATCCCTGGATTTTGCGGTCCCGGAGGCCTGGCAGCGGCTACGCTCGGCACGGGCGACTCCGCGCGCGTTATCGTGATCGCTAGAGACAATGCAGCCGGCGTTCAAGTCGCCATCCAGACCAGTCCGGCAGCATTCGGCGATTGGGTCGGACTCGGAGGCCAGCTGGTCGACTACCCGATGGCTATGAGCGATGCGGGCAAGGTCATGCTATTCGGGCTCGATTTCACGGGCAGACTCGTCGTGAACGAACATGACGGCGCGAACGCGTTCGGTGGCTGGCACCAGTTCGGTTGATGATCGGAGCGCAGGTATGAAAGTAGTGATCTTAGCGGGTGGTCTCGGTACGCGGCTCAGCGAGGAAACCACGATCCGGCCCAAGCCGATGGTCGAGATCGGTGGCAGGCCGATCCTCTGGCACATCATGAAGATCTACGCCGCCCACGGCTTCACCGACTTCGTCGTGTGCCTCGGTTATAAGGGCTACGTCATCAAGGAGTACTTCGCAAACTACTTCCTTCATATGTGTGACGTGACGTTCGATCTCGCGAACAACAAGATCGAGGTTCATCACAACCAAGCCGAGCCGTGGAAGGTCACTCTCGTCGATACCGGCGAAGCCACCAGCACGGGTGGCCGCGTGAAGCGCGTCGCGCAATATCTCACCGACGACGAGTTCATGCTGACGTACGGTGACGGCGTGGCTGACCTCGACGTCAAGAAGCTCGTCGACTTTCATCGATCGCACGGTCGGCTCTCGACCGTGACAGGTGTCCAACCGCCAGGCCGGTTCGGTCTCCTCGAGATCAAGGACTCATTGGCGACGGGCTTCCGCGAGAAACCGGTTGGTGATGGTGGTTGGATCAACGGCGGCTTCTTCGTCTTGAATCGCAAGGTGATCGACTACATTGCCGGTGACGAAACGGTATGGGAGAAAGAGCCGATGGAGCACCTAGCCAAGGAGAGCCAGCTCGGCGTGTATCTCCATCAGGGATTTTGGCAACCAATGGATACGCTTCGCGACCGCTCGCAGCTCGAAGCGATGTGGGCTGCGAATCGCGCGCCTTGGAAGGTTTGGAAATGAACGTCGATCTCGGAACGTGTCGCTTCTGCAACAGCGCGCTGCGCGAGTCATTTGCGGACCTCGGCATGTCGCCGCTCTCGAATGCGTACCCTGCGGCGGCCGACGGGTTGAAACCAGAAGTGTTCTTCCCCCTGCACGCGTTCGTCTGCACTAATTGCTGGCTCGTCCAGTTGCACGAGCTTCAGACGCCGAGCGAGATCTTTACCGAATACGCGTACTTCTCGTCATTCTCCGACTCGTGGCTCGAGCACTCCCGGCTGTTCTCCGATGCAGCGATCGCCCGCTTCGGGCTCGATGCCGCTAGCCGCGTCGTCGAGATCGCAAGCAACGACGGCTACCTCCTGAAGTTCTTCAAGCAGCGCGGCATCGACGTGCTCGGCGTCGAGCCCGCGAAGAACGTCGCGGCCGAGGCGATCAAAGCAGGCGTGCCCACGCTCGTCGAATTCTTCGGCGTCGCGCAAGCCATGCGCATGGTCGAGTCAGGTCAGCAGGCCGACCTCTTGGTCGGCAACAACGTGCTCGCGCACGTACCCGACATCAACGACTTCGTCGCTGGTCTCGCCCTGGTCTTGAAGCCTGCGGGCGTGTGCTCGATGGAGTTCCCGCATCTCGCGCGGCTCGTCGAAGGCAACCAGTTCGATACGATCTATCACGAGCACTTCTCCTACCTCTCGCTCAGCACCGTGCAGCGCGTGTTCGCGCAACACGGACTGCGCGTGTTCGACGTCGAGGAATTGTCCACTCACGGCGGCTCGCTGCGTGTGATCTCGTGTCGCAAGGACGCACCGCACGCTCAGACCGGCCGCGTCGAAGCACTCCTCGAGCACGAGCGCGCCGACGGCTACCTCGACGTCGAGATCTATCGCCGGTTCGCGAAGAAGGTCATCGACACCAAGTGTGCGTTCCTCGAATTCCTGCTCGGCGCGAGACGTGACGGCAAACGAGTAGTCGGCTACGGCGCGCCGGCGAAGGGCAACACGCTGCTCAACTACTGCGGTGTTCGTAGCGAGCTGATCGAGTACACCGTCGATCGCAACCCCTACAAACAGAACCGGCTGCTACCGGGCACGCGCATCCCGATCAACGCGCCCGAAGAGATCATGCGCACGAAGCCCGACTACGTCGTGATTCTGCCGTGGAACCTGCGCGCCGAAATCTCGACTCAGCTCGCGCAGATCCGAGAATGGGGCGGCAAGTTCGTCGTACCGATCCCGCGCGTCGAGGTGTTTTGAAATTCACGGCGACAGAGCTCGCCGGTGCGTTCGTGATCGACCTAGAGCCGATCGCTGACGAGCGTGGTTTCTTCGCTCGGACGTGGTGTGGCGACGAGCTCGCGCAGCATGGGCTCGTCGCAAATCTGGCGCAGGCCAGCCTGTCGTCGAATCGCGCGCGCGGCACGCTCCGCGGCATGCACTACGCCGTCGAACCGCATCCCGAAGCCAAGATCGTGAGTTGCGTCCGCGGCGCGATTTTCGACGTGATCGTCGATCTTCGCTCCGGGCCAACCCAGTGCAAGTGGTTCGGGGTCGAGCTCTCCGCTGCGAATCACCGCATGCTTTACATCCCCGTCGGCTTCGCACACGGCTTTCTCACGCTCGACGACGATACCGTGGTCAGTTACATGATCTCCGAGCGCTACGATGCGAGCTGCGCACGCGGCGTGCGCTACAGCGATCCAGCGTTCGAGATCCAGTGGCCGTCGTCACCAACCACAATCTCCCAGCGCGACGCGACATACCCGGACTTCGTCAGATGAAGCGGGTGCTGCTTACCGGTGCAACCGGCTTCATCGGTCGCGCCTGCATCGAACCGCTGCTCGCGCGTGGCTTCGAAGTTCATGCCGTGGGCAATGCACACCAGCACGACGCCCCCGTCACGTGGCATCGCTTCGATCTGCTCGAGCGCGAGCCAGCGACGCTCGTCTCCGCCGTCGCGCCCACTCACCTGCTCCATCTCGCGTGGTACGCGGCGCCGGGTAAGTACTGGACCTCTCCGCTCAACCTCGCATGGGTGCGAGCGAGCCTCGCACTGTACGAAGCCTTCGTCGCCGCCGGTGGCCGCCGGGCCGTCATGGGTGGAACCGCGGCCGAGTACGAATGGACGAGCGGCACGCTCGACGAGCTCACCTCACCGCTGCGCCCTGCCAGCTACTACGGCACCTGCAAGCACGCACTCGAACAGATCATCGCTGCCGACGCGGAGGCGCGCTCGTTCAGCTCCGCCTGGGCACGCTTCTTCTTTCTCTACGGACCACACGAATATCCAGAGCGCCTGATCGCGTCGGTAATTCGCGAGCTCTTGCAGGACAAGATCGCGCGATGCAGTCCAGGCACGCAGCAACGCGACTTCATTCACGTGGATGATGCGGCTGACGCGACCGTCGCCCTGCTCGACAGCGTGGTCACCGGGCCGGTCAACATCGCATCGGGTCACGCTGTCACCGTTAAATCCCTCGTCGAGCTCATCGCCGCGCAGATCGGCAAAGGTCACGTCGAGCTTGGCGCCCTACCAGCTGATGCAATTCCGGTGATCCAGGCCGCAACGCATCGGCTGCGCGACGAAGTAGGTTTCTCACCGGTGGTCGATCACGAACGCCGCCTTCGCGAAACGATCGCATGGTGGCGGGAGCACATGGCATGAACGCAGCATTCTGGAAGGATCGCTCGGTCCTCATCACCGGGCACACCGGATTCAAAGGTAGCTGGCTCGCACTCTGGTTGCAGAACCTCGGGGCGAACGTAACTGGATACGCGCTTCCCGCACCGACCACGCCTAGCCTCTTCGAGCAAGCTCGCGTCGCTGACTGTATGACCTCGGTGATCGGAGACATCCGAGATCTCGCCACGTTCAGCGATGCAATGACCAGGGCCCAGCCCGAGGTCGTCTTTCACCTCGCCGCACAGTCGCTCGTGCGCCTGTCATACGACGAACCTGTCGAAACCTACCAGACTAATGTCATGGGTACCGTCAACGTGCTCGAGGCGTGCCGACGCGTAGACTCGGTTGCTGCAGTCGTGATCGTGACGACTGACAAGTGCTACGAGAATCGCGAATGGCTGTGGCCATATCGGGAGAACGACTCACTCGGTGGTCGCGACCCGTACTCGAACAGCAAAGCCTGCGCCGAGCTCGTCACCGAATCCTATCGGCAGTCATTCCTGGCGAGCAAGCATATCGGGGTGGCCTCGGTGCGCGCCGGAAACGTGATCGGCGGCGGCGACTGGGCCCGCGATCGAATCGTCCCCGACGCGATGCGAGCGTTTGCGGGTGGTTCGCCGCTCGTCATTCGCAATCCTGCTTCGATCCGACCGTGGCAGCACGTGCTCGAACCCTTAGCGGGTTACATCACGCTCGCCGAGAAGCTCTTCGGCGACCGCAAAGGCTTTGCCGAACCCTGGAACTTCGGCCCGGCTGACGATCTCGTGCTTCCTGTCGGTGATCTCGCCGACCGACTCGTGGATGCCTGGGGAAATGGCGCCGCGTGGCACACGGTCGAACAAGCCGCGGCTCCGCACGAAGCGAGGCTCCTACGGCTCGATGCGTCGAAGGCGCGCGATCGGCTCGGTTGGAAACCCTCGCTGTCGATCGGTGCCGCCTGCACGTGGATCGTCGGCTGGCACAAGGGCGTAGCGAATGGCGCGGATGCTCGCGCGCTTACCGAGAGTCAGACAACCAACTACGCCGCCATGCTGGAGAGCTCGTGAGCTTACTCAAAACCTACCGTTCGAAGGAGTCAGGCTTTGGTGCGGACTACAACGAGCACCTCACCAAACGCACGAAGATCGGCGAGTGGTTCCTCTTCACGAAAATCATCCCGAATACGCTCGATAGGCTTCGCGGCAAGGTGATCGACTTTGGGTGCGGTGTCGGCGAGATTCTGCGCCGGTGTCCAACTGGTTCGATCGGCCTCGAGATCAATCAGAGCAGCGTCGAGTACTGCCGCAAACTCGGAATGGATGTTCGACCATTCGATCCTGCGATCGACGCGTATCAGCTCGCAATGGTCGAGCCGAACACCTACCAGACGTTCCTGATGAGCCACGTGCTCGAACACATCGCGAACACTGCCCACGTTCTACGAACGCTGCTTGCGTCGTGTCATCGCCTCGACATCGAGCGCGTCGTCATCAAGGTCCCCGGTGCACTGATGTACAGCAAGGACAGTACGCACGTGACGTTCGTCGATCACTCGTGGCTGCGGGCCAACGAGCTGCTGACCGCCGAGGGCTTCAGGATGTCGACTATTTCGTACTATCCGTTCAACTCGGAATGGATCGGCAAGATCTCACTCGTCCACGAGACGCTCGTCATCTACGACAGAGATTGATCGCCGAACGCGAGCCAGCGCAGTAGCTCTTGACGCTCGGCCGTTGCGGTCTCGTATTCTGTGATTCGGTTGTCGCGAACCACAACGTTCTCCTGGTGACCACTGCGGAACGTTCGTGATGCACCCCACTGATCGGGCTCGAACGATCGGCCTTGACGATCGACGATCAGCGTTGCCAGCCCGCGCGCACGGATCTGGCGCGTCAGGCTCGTCCATCCACTCTCGTAGACCAACGCTCCGAACCGGGTCTTGATTCCCGGTGCATGCGTCGAAAGAAAAGCGTCGCGCTTGATCATGAACGCGTTGGTTCGCACGTGCGCATTTGGAAACGGTGGGAACACCACGGCGAGACCCGCCGAGAGCGCGTAGTTCTTCGCGCGCAGCGCGAGCGAACGGCTCGTGCCCCCGTAGATCAGGTGATTACGGACGACACTCTCGAGTGACCCGGTTGCGCCCACCAACCCAACTGTGGTCGGCGCGAATGCGGTCGCGAAAATCTCGAACCATCGCGGTTCGACGAGCTCGCAGAACGAGTTGAAGAACATCGCAGTGTCGTGCGCCGTCCTGCGAACGGCGGTGAAGTACGACGAGATATCGAAGCCCGAGTCGTCGATCGAGCAGGTGTGGACGGGGAGCCCTTTCGCTAGTGCGAGATAGGGGCCGGTCGCGTCGGTGTTCGGAAAGCCCTTCAAGATGAGCTCTAGCGTCCACGCACATGTTGGAGGGGCAGCGCGAATCGAATCTACGAACGTTCGAAAGACCTCGAGACCGTTCGCTGCCCGAATGAGATGAAAGATTCCAACTCGACCGATCGAGCTCGCGGCGCACACAGCTCTGCATGATAGCCTGCCCGGCCGTGGCTGATGTGAGATTGCGATCCAAGCTCTTCGCGCACGCGCGACGATGGGCGCCGTGGCTGATCGGGATCGTGATCATCGCTGTCCTGATCAAGCGCATCCCGCTCGCTGCGTTTCGCGGCGCCATCGGTCATGGCCCCCACCTGTTGCTCGCTAGCGTCGATCTCGGCGTGATGATCGCTACGCTGTGTAGCGATTCGCTCGCGACCTGGATCGGGCTGATCGAGCTGAAGATGCGACGTCCGTTCAAGCACGTCATCGTGGTTCGTGGCGCGACTTACCTGCTCGTGCTCCTCAACTACGCGGTCGGTCAGGGTGGATTTGGCTATTACCTCCATCGATCCGGCGCGACACCGATGCGAGCAACTGGAGCGACGCTTTTTCTGATCGGTACGAATCTCGCGGCGCTGCTTGTCGCGACGCCGGCTTCCTGGTTGCTCCTCGGAGTTGCGCCGCTGAACAATACGATGTGGTGGACCGTGGTGATCGGGTGTTCGGGCCTCGGGCTCTACCTCGTGGTGATCCAGATCGCTCCGGCCGTTTTGCAGCGTCGTCAGCTGTTCGAACCACTGTTTGCGGCGGGTGTACGTGGCCACGTCGTTTCGATTCTTGGCCGCGTTCCCCACGTCGCAATGATCGTCTTCGGCCAATGGGTCGCGCTTCGCGCGTGGGGAATCGAAGTGCCGCTCGTTGTCGCCGCGACCGTCATGCCCGCGGTCGCAATCGCATCGTCTCTACCGATCTCGCCCGGCGGACTCGGTACGTCGCAGGCAGCGCTCGTTTATTTCTTCGCCGACTACGCGGTCGGCACGACGTCCGACGACCGTACCGCGACCGTGCTCGCTTTCTCGATCGCGCACTTCGTCTACTCGATGCTCGCGTCGGTCGTCGTCGGTTTCGGCTGCGCGCCGTTCGCCAAACGAGTCACGCCGCCAGTTTCAGAGCCCGAGCCCGGTTGAGGAGCGAGCTGCGGGAGGTGCGACGCGGTCGACTTCGGCCCTCAGAATCGTGATCTCGCGCGTGAGCTGAGTCACCTGCGTCTGAAGCTCGACGAACTTTGTGTAGTAGTGGACCAGGATAAACATCACGACGACGATCGCCGTGTAGAAGACCAAGTCGGCACCACGACCAACACCGACCAGGTTTGCAACGTCGTTCGTAGTTTCAGGGAAGACGATCGCAACTCCGGCGGCAGCCAAGAGGCCGAACACCGTCATGATGTGAAATGGCAGCCGATTCCGGCGCAGAAAGACCAGCCATCCGATCGAGGAGATCGCGCTGAGTAGAATGAGTCGAATGATCATGAGCGAAAGAAGTAGTCGAACAAGATCCGTACCGCCTGAAGGCCGCCCTGGCCCTTGCTGATCGAATGCTCCGTGTACCGGACCGTAACAGGAACTTCGGTCACCCGAAGCCCGCTCTTTCCAATCTTTCTCAGCAGCTCGGATGCGTGTGCCATTCGATCTTGAGTGATCGTGAGCTTGGGAGCCGCACTCGCTCGGAAGGCGCGGAAACCGCAGTGGGCGTCGCTGAGCTTCATTCCGGATAGTCCGTTCGACACCAGGGTTGCCGTCTTCAACAGCGCGACACGCCGCGAGCTCGCGCCCTCGATTTCCTTGCCGAGGAATCTCGAGCCAAGCGCGATGTCTGCCGTCGCGAGCGCGGCGACGAGCGATTCGATATCGGGCGCGTGATGCTGGCCATCCGCATCGAACGTGACGATCGAGCGAGCTCCACGGCGTAGGGCGTACTCGATGCCGGTTTGAAGCGCTGCGCCCTGTCCGCGGTTGATCGGGTGTCGGAGCACCATCACACCCGGTTGGGCAGCGAGTTTGGCGGTGTTATCGCGCGAGCCATCGTCGACCACGACGATCGACCAACCGGCGCGCGCCACCTCACCCACCACCTCGCGAATCACCTTGCCTTCGTTGAAGGCAGCCACCACTACCCACGTCTCGGCACGCACCACCGTCACGTTCTAGCTTATAGACAGCTAGGGGCGTTCCTGCAAGTGAGCCTCCTCGGCGAGGCCGAGCACGTCGCGCGATCAGGAGGGCTAGCGCGACGCAGGTGCTGACGACCAGCCAGAACGAATACCGCCAATCGGTGATGGGAGCCACGATGAAAAGCGCGCTTTCGCCGACGAGCCCGGACATCAAGAGGCCAAAGCTCTCGCGATCCCTGAAACAAAAGGCCAGGAGAGCAATCGCCAGGAAGAAGTAAATATAGGCCTGAAACAGCCGGGTCGAGCCCAGCCACCACATGAGCTGACGCAGCTTCTCCTGCAGCTTGCTCGATGTAGCTGTGTGCTCGATGCTCTGGCCGCTCGCCACCGGATCCTGGATGTCCGTGAACCATTGATAGATCGCTGACCCGCGATTCGCCTCCGGGACGTCGGGCAGCTGGAGTACCTGCGCGAAGATCTTCCAGCGATACGTAAGGTAGGGTTTAGGGTGTGCGATCACCACACGCTTCCACGCACCGGATAGCGCCAGCCGCTCTTGCTCGTTGCTCGGCACCTTGAAATAGCCGTTCGTCACATCCCAGAGCTCGGCGGCAAAGTTCCAATCCTCGATCGGGATGCGAGTCTTCGCCTGGAGATCCGAGGATGGCACCAGCGGGCACCCATCCAGGAGCGTCTTGATTTCAGCGTCGGTGAGATCTGGCGCGTAGCGAAGCGTGCCGACAATGTCGAGGAGTGCCATGCCTGACTGCCAGAGGTGCGCGTTGCGAGTGACGAGCGCGGCCGACGCAACTTGCACCGACAGCGTGATGGCAAGCCACGCGGCAACAGAGATCGAATAACGCTTCCACCAGCGGTAGGCGGGATTCCAAACGAACAGAATCGTGACGATCGGCAGGGTCATCGCGAGCGCGTTCCACCGCATCGCCGTCGCCATCCAGATCATCGCCAGGCCCACAACTCGCGGTCCGCGGCGAGGCGACAGCAGCAAACCCGTGCCGAGCGCGAGGTAGCCCGCCATCTGCGAGTCTTTCCAGATCACGGCCATCGTTGTCGAGACGATCGGGAACCACAAGATCAGGCTGGCAAGTGGCGCGGCAAGCTTCGCCGACATCCGCGATCGCATGATGAGGTAAACGCCTCCGAGAAAGCACACGCTCTGGATCACGAGCATGCCGATCGGACCCGCGATCACGTAGTCGACGATGCTCCAAGTCGCCGCCATGACCGGAGGGTGACCTTCGCTGTACTCGCCAGCTCGCGCCTCCAACAGCTGGAGCACGGAGTCGTAGCTCATGTAGCCGGGAAACGCGTACGCCATGAAGCCCAGCCATCCGACCGCGAGGCTCACCCATGCCGGAATGCGATGCAGTGCCTTCACCTGGCCCTCGCGGCGCGCCGAACGATCAACGTGATGGTCGCGACAAGCATGCAGACGACCATCCAGAGGGAGTGGCGGAAATCGCGGCTCGTGGCGATGAAGAACACAGCGCCCTCCATCGCGAGGCCGCTGCACAGGATCGCAAGAACCTCTCGCTCACGACGCGCGAACCCGAGGAGTATTAGCGAGACGACCAGATAGAGCCCTGGGACGAATAGAGCGGTATTGCGATCGAGATTGGCGAACCACTTAGTGACTGCCAGCTGGAGGTCCGAATTGCGCGTCGAGAGACCGAGGATCTGGCGACCGTCTTTGTCGGCCACAACGCGATTGGGAACGCTACCGCCACGTGAAAGCACCTCCGCGAATACGGCAATCCGGTGCTTCAGATAGGCCTTCGGATACTCGTGAATCAGCGTCCGTCGCGCAGCCTCGATCGCCTTGCGTTGATCATGAGGTGCGGGGGGCTCACCGGTGAGCGAACGCTTCCACATGGCGAGCTGCGGATCACCGATGGTGCTCACGAAGTCGCGCGGGTTGTAGAGCTCGCGAGCGCGTTCGTGGATCTCTTCTTCGACTTGCAGCCCGGTGCCGGCGAAGAGCGTCTTCAATTTTTCATCTGGAAGATCTTCGTCGATGTACGCGAGCGTGCCGACGATGTCATGCACTACGACCGTAGAGCTCCACCCGTGCACCTGATGATCCGCCAGCTCGTGATCGAGTCCGAGCGAGAGGAGCGTGATCGCAACCCATGCTAGTGCGGCGATTGCATAGCGCCGTAGCGGAGTTGCGCACGGCGCGTACTCGAACAGGATCACTACCAGCGGAAGGGTCGCGACCGGCGCAGCGTAGTGAAAGGCGCTCGCAGCGCAGAGGCTTGCGAGTCCCGCGACCCGAGCGCGGCGATGCGCAGATAGCAACAACCCTGCTCCGAGCGCGAGAAAACTCGCGGTCAAGCTGTCCTTCCAGATCATCGCCATCGTCACCATGACCGGTGGGAATACGATGACAGCCGTCGCTGCACACGCCGCAGGTCGTGGTCGAAGTGACCGCTGAAAAATCAAATACAGACCTGCGAGGAACGCGGTGACCTGGACCACCAACATCAGGCATGGGCCGGCCACCAAGTACTCGAGCAACCGCCAGAGCGCCGCGATCGCAGGCGGCTGGTCATCGGAGTACTCTCCTGCCCTCGCCTGAACAAAGTAGCGAAGTGAATCAAAGGTCAGTTGGCCCGGGTACGCGTAGATCACGACGACGACCCACCCGATCGCCAGGACCACCCACGGATGCACCCCAGCGATCGCGCGTCGGAGGGGCGTGCGACGAATCACCGGCGCGAATATAGGCAGTTTTCGCCGTGTGCCAACTGTCCTGAGCAAATCCCGACGCCTCGTGTTAGGAGGGAGCAGTGAACGGGTCCAGCGGCCGTGTGATGCGGTGGTTGTTTTGGCTCTACGTGGCGATCACCGTGATCCACATCGCGTTCGTGGTGAACCACGAGCCGTTCGCCTTCGACGCTTGGAACGTCGCCTCCGATTCGGGAGCCAAGCCGGCAACCGTGTCGCGATTCTTCGGGTTCTGGCACCAGCAGTACACGGAGAGCAATCCGCGCATCGGCCAACCGCTGGCCTATCTTGCTTACAAGATCGCTGGGTTTGCCGAGATCGGAACGCCACTTGCCTTCCTCGCGATCGTGCTCGGCGGCTTCGTCCTCGGGACCGGTCGATACCCATCGGTGCGACGAGGGCGAGACCTCGCGGTGCTCGCAATCGGCATCGGGTTCCTGTGGTTCGCGTCGCCGAGTTTGCCCAGCTACCTGTTCTGTCGCGCGTACGCGACGAACTACGTCTGGGTTGCCGCTGTCCAGCTTTGGTTTTTGGTCGCGTTGCGAATGCGGGCAGGTCGCGCTCCCTCGCCGCTCTCCCCGATCAAGGTCGCCGGCATTGCTGTACTCGGCGTCGCAGCTGGTATGGGGAACGAACACGTCGGGCCGACCATCATCCTGTTCTCGTTCTGCTTGGCGATCTGGACGACCCGCCGTGGACGCCGTGACTGGTTCCTCTGGGCGGGCGCATTCGCGGTGCTGACCGGGTATGCCCTACTGTTCTTTGCACCGGGTCAGGGACATCGATATCAAGGCCTGTCGGAGCGCTACACGGTCGTCCAACAGATCTTGGTTCGCGGTGTCTCCGGCAACCTGGGCATCCTCCAGACGCTCCTGTTTGCCGCGTCGCCGCTCATGATCCTTGCCGTCGCGATTATCTCGACAGGTCAGCTCGACGTTCGCCCGAGTGAAGAAGGTCGTGATGGCCAACGGCGGGCGCTGATCGCGACCTTGGGATTTCTCCTGGCCGGCACGCTAATCACGGCCACCGTGTTTGCATCGCCGCTCCTGGGTCCTCGGTTCTACCTCCACGCGATGCTGCTCTTCCTGGCAGGGGTGATGGCACTCGCCAGTGCATTCCTCGACCGGCCACGTTCGTTTGCGCCATTCGTGTTGATTGCAGTGGTGTCCAGCGGCTACGCGGTCGCCAAGACCGTACCGCTCTATCTCAAGCTCGCCCACAATTCGGAGACTCGACTCGCCGCGCTCGCCAAGGCACCAGCGGGAAGCGTGTACACCGCGGCCGCGTGGCCGCAGGTGGTCGAGTCGTGGTGGTTTCTTGGAGATGATCTGCGCGACCAAAAGAAACAGGAGATGGTTGCGAGTTATTTCGGACTCCATCGCGTCTGGTTCCGAGGAGGCGATCTCTGGACGACGCTCGGAATCACGGACGTCAAGCTAACGATGCACTACGACATCAGCCCGTCGGTCTGCCTCGACGAGGTCGACTCGCTCGATCTGAAGCCGTACGTCGGACGCGACATCGAAGGCCTCCACCACGCATTCGTCGACTCGATCACCGAGATTCAACGCAGTGTTCCCGACGCGCATGTTCATTCGGTCGCTCTCAAGGCGACGTTCCTCGGAACGCCACCGCCGATGCCGCGAAAGACGATCTACGTTGCCCGCTGGACGGAAGGCGTCCTCGAAGGCTACACGGCTGGCATCAAACGATTGGGTAGAACTCCCGCGCGTGAATTGGTTCTCGCGGCCGAACTCAAGAAATCGCCGTGGGAGATGTACGTCGTCGCGGTTGGAGATGAGCCGAAGAAGGTCGGGCTATCGACCGATGCTTCGTTGCATTACGAGCCGTGGCTCACTGGTCAATACTGGATTCTCGCGTGCAAAGCCGACTACTGCTTCGTGACGCTGTCGACCAGCCATAAGGTCTGAGCTGTAGCTCTACGCGCAACTCATTCGACGGTTACTTCCGCAAGCTCCAGACGTGGGCCGCCTGCGCTCTCCGGTAGTTTGGTCGCGAGGATTCGGACACGGTCTGATCGATCGGAGGTGCCCCACGTGTACGCCTTCGCACCGGTGCCCGGATTCGGGACGTCAGTCTGAGTCACACGATCGAGCCATGTGGCGCCCGTCCAGACTTGGATCTGGAAGTCGACCGGGAAACCTTCGCCCGGCGGGTCGGTGATCGGGTAGAGCGTGACCTTCGAGAACGAGATCGGATAAGGAAAATCCACCTCGAGCCACTGGGTCGGCCCCACTGCACTCACAAACCCCTTCGACGCGGTGGTCGTCGTACGGGCGCCATCGATCGCAGACGTGGCGCTTGAATTTTCCGCTACCGACGACGCATTCGCTGTGAACGATTCGCCGCAGAACTTCTTGTCGGCCTCGAACGGGTCAGAAGGCACGACGAGTCGGGTGCGATGGAGAGACCCTTTGAGGTTCTTCCAAAAACGCGAAGCAGTCATCGGTGCTCGCACCGAGGCTAACAACTCGGCAAGCTCGCCGCACTGCATCGCGTGGCGCGCCGCGAGGATCGCGGGGGCCGAGGTATTGGCGGGCGAGCTGTAGTCGTTCGATGGATCGCCAAAATCGGCGAGCGTCCATGCCCAGGGCAGGCTTTTCTCGTGGCCCGTCATGCCGGGCTGGTTAACCGTGATGTGAGCACCTAGCGGATTCGCGAGCCCGAGCACGTCGACCACGATGCCGTCGAGCGGCGCCGTCGCGCCTCCCGTGCCGAGCCGGCCGACCGCATACATGACCGATTCCGAATAGGCGGGGTTTGCCGGAAGATCGAGCCCGCCCTCGCTGATCAGCCGATGCTCGTGCTTCTGGAGCGCGTTGTTCACGAGGTTTGTGGAGTAGGCATCGGCAGCGAGAAACACCTCGGCGCTGGTCGGATGTTCGGTCTTTGTCCACGTCGCGTAGTTATGCCGCTCGTCGGCCACACGCACGGCGGTCGCATGCGGCTTGCCATCCGAACGAATGATCACCACCGCGACTACCCAGACTCCGAGCAAGCCCAGCGCCGGCGCCGTGACGCGCTGGAGCGGCAGCACGAGTGCAGGCAGCAGCATCATGAACGTGGCCGGGAGCAACATGCGTCCGTGCATGAAGTCACCGCCGACGCGCAGCACGAAGGCCGTCATCAGGAGCGCGGCGATCGTCGTCGTAGAGACGAGCACTCGGGTGCGATCGATGATCCACTTGCGACGAAGTGACAGCCCCGCAACGCCAGAGAGAACGAGTAAGGGCACGTACACGAAGTACGGCCGCATGTAGTCGACCATGTACGTGACGCCGCGTCCCCACTCGGCGTTGACCGCGCTCTTCGTGATCGCCGGCAACGGCACGAGAACGCCGTAGTATCCGGCACGAAAGATCTCGTATGCGACTGGAAGCACGAGCGCGGCGCTGATGAGACCGAGCGAGATCTTGCGAGTAGGGCGCACGAGGAACCAGAAGCCGACGCAGAACACCACAGAGACCACCGCGAAGTCGGGGCGCACGAGGGGGCCGAGACCGAAGACGAGAGCGGTGCCGAGCTTGAAACGGAAGGTGCGGTCGGCGCGCAGCGAGACAAGCAGCCACCAGCAGGCGGCAAGCCAGAACGTAGCGAGCCCCGTCTCGAGGCCTGACGTCGCGTAGTCCCAGAATGGCTGCGTGCCGATCAGCACGAGCGCACCTGCGGGTACCAGCATGACCGTCGAGCCACGCGCGCGATGCATCCTTCGCGTGGCATCGAGAGCGAGCGCGACGCCAGCGATCGAGAGAAGCCAGCCAACGACGACTGCCGTGATTACCGGCTCCGTACGCAAGACGCCAACGATGCCGACGAGAAGGTACGTCCAGAGTGTGCTCGTATTTGCCTCGGCACGTTCGAATGCGTTGTAGACAGGACCATTGCCCGCGAGCACATTCCGGACCGTGCGGATGACGATCAATCCGTCGTCGGCGATCCACCGGCGATGCCAGCCCAGAATCGCGAATGCGATCACGACAAAAAGCATCCCCGCGAGCGTGCCTGCAACGGCACGAGTCCACTGGATCTTGGCCCGGTTCACGCGCGTACCTTCGCCCGCGCTCGGCGCGCGGTCAACGTCACGACGGCGATGCAACACGCCGTGACCAGCCAGTGCGAGTAGCGATAATCACGGCTGGCGGC
>Ga0209724_1000787_pt1 | contig 30096 bp, 22 predicted proteins | sample grotaG_FD_184143 | JGI IMG/M metagenome (GOLD analysis project Ga0209724, IMG submission 184143) | Glacier valley bacterial and archeal communities from Borup Fiord, Nunavut, Canada, to study Microbial Dark Matter (Phase II) -... | ecosystem: Environmental > Aquatic > Freshwater > Ice > Glacier ...
ACCGGCGAGCTCACGCAGACCGTGGGCACCGCGCCCGCGCCCTACGACCACAGCGTGAGCCGCAGCGAAGGCACGTTCACGCTCGCGCGCCTGAACGGCCAATGGAATCAGCGCCTTGCCGACGGTGCGCGCCTGGAATGGAAGGCCGGCCTCGGCCAGGCCAAATACACGGGCACCAGCCTGCGAACCGAGACGACCGGCGGCGTTACCACCCGCACGCTGGCAGAGACCGCCGACAACATCGACCACAACCTGCTGGTGGCCGGCACCTACCGCAAGCTGCTGACCGGCGGCCACAACCTCGTGACCGGCGCCGAGGTGGAGGCGATGCGCCGCACCGAAGACCCGACCACCGTACAAACGCCGACGCCGCTGCAGGCCGACCTGAGTGGCAACTTCAGCGCGTCGAGCACCCGCATCGCCGCGTTCGCGCAGGACGAATGGACGCTCAGCCCCCAATGGGCCGCGCACGCCGGCCTGCGCTGGGAGGGCATCAAGACCAGCAGCAGCGGTGACGCGAACAACCCCGCCTCCAGCAACACCACCAACACCAGCAGCGTGTGGACGCCGCTGGCCCACGCCGTGTGGCGCCCCGAGCCCGAAAGCCGCGACCAGGTGCGGTTCAGCCTGACGCGAAGCTACCGCTCGCCGACCCTGCAGAACCTGATCGCCCGCCCGAGCATCAACACCCGCTACCCCGCGCCGGGGCCGAACACGCCCACGCAGGCCGACCGTGCCGGCAACCCGAACCTGCGGCCCGAACTCGCCAGCGGGCTGGACGTGGCCTACGAGCACTACCTGGGCGGTGGCGGGCTGGTCAGCGCCAACGTGTTCCACCGCAGCATCACGAATTTCATGCGCGGCGTGACGTCGCTGGAAACAGTGACGTGGTCACCTGGCCAGCCGCGCTATGTGGCGCGCATGCAGAACGTGGGCGACGCGATCACGCAGGGCATCGAGCTGGAAGCCAAGTTCCGCCTGAGCGAAGTGATGGCCGACGCGCCGAAGCTCGACCTGCGCACGAACCTGAGCTTCTTCCGCTCGCGCGTGCAAGGCGTGCTCGGGCCCGACAACCGGCTCGACCAGCAGCCCGACTACACCGCCAACCTCGGCCTCGACTACCGCCTGCCCGGCGTGCCGCTCACGCTGGGCGGCAACCTGAACTGGACGCCGGCCTACAACACGCGCATCAGCGACGAGCAGTTGGCGTTCCAGGGCCGCAAGGCGCAGTTCGATGCGTATGCGCTGTGGGTGTTCAGCCCGAGCGCGCAGCTGCGGCTGACGGCCAGCAACATCGGGCCACGCGACTACGTGACGGCCAGCAGCATCGACACCGTCAACGCCAACAACACACCGACATCGCGCGAGACATCGACGACCACCGCGCCGACGTACCTCAACTTTCAGGTGAAGTTGGAGTTCAAACTGTAGTGTTACTGCCCAGTTTAAATACACTGTATGTATTGCATACATTACTTCGTAGATGTGTCTTTAATGCAGACAACATAAATGCGACTGGTGTCCCGCACGGGCCATTGAATTTCGCACTTCACGGCGATATCGAGCCTGGAAACAGCCATTCTCAGTGTTTGCCCTAGTTTGGTGCAAAGTGGCACGTCGATTGCATTTCCTGCCCACCACGGCGTTCCGAGCCGCCCGAACCCCCGCAGGAGATCGCCCGATGACCCCACGCCATGCCAACGCCGCGAACGCGTTCGCCGCCCGCCGCTGCCTCTTCAGCGCCTCCGCGCTCGCCGTAGCCGCGCTCGTGCTTGCGCTTCCGCTTGCCGTCCGCGCGCAGGCCAAGGGCGAGATCCGCATCGCCCATGTCTACAGCAAGTCGGGCCCGCTCGAAGCCTATGGCAAGCAGACCCAGACCGGCCTGATGCTCGGCCTCGAATACGCCACCGGCGGCACCATGGCGGTCGCCGGCAAGAAGATCACCGTGATCGAGAAAGACGACCAGGGCAAGCCCGACGTGGGCAAGAGCCTGCTCGCTGCGGCTTACGGCGACGACAAGGCCGACATCGCGGTCGGCCCGAGTTCGTCGGGCGTGGCGTTGGCGTTGCTGCCGGTGGCCGAGGAGTACAAAAAGATCCTGCTGGTCGAGCCCGCAGTGGCCGATTCGATCACCGGCGAGAAGTGGAACAAGTACATCTTCCGCACCGGCCGCAACAGCTCGCAGGACGCGATCAGCAATGCGGTCGCGCAAGACAAGGCCGGCACCAGCATCGCGACACTCGCACAGGACTACGCCTTCGGCCGCGACGGCGTGAAGGCGTTCAAGGACGCGATCAAGAAGGCCAAGATCGTCCACGAGGAGTACCTGCCGACCAACACGACCGACTTCACCGCGGGTGCGCAACGCATCATCGACAAGCTCAAGGACCAGCCGGGCCGCAAGGTGATCTGGATCATCTGGGCCGGTGGCGGTGGCAACCCGTTCAAGATCGCCGACCTCGACCTGAAGCGCTACAACATCGAGATCGTGACCGGCGGCAACATCATGCCGGCGATGGTCTCGTACAAACAATTCCCGGGCATGGAAGGCTCGACGTACTACTACTTCGGCATCCCGAAGAACCCGGTGAACGAGTGGCTGGTCGCGAACCACTACACCAAATACAAGACCCAGCCCGACTTCTTCACGGCCGGCGGCATGGCGGCCGGCATTGCACTCGTCGAGGCCTTGAAGAAGACGGCGGGCGACACCAACACCGACAAGCTCATCAAGACCATGGAAGGCATGAGCTTCGAGTCGCCGAAGGGCAAGATGACCTTCCGGAAGGAAGACCACCAGGCCATGCAGAGCATGTACCACTTCAAGATCAAGGTCGACCCGGCCTTTGCCTGGGGCGTGCCGGAGCTGGTGCGCGAGATCAAGCCGGAAGAGATGGACGTACCGATCCGCAACAAGCGCTGAAGCGCTTGTTGCGGCAAGCCGCGACACACCGCTCCCCCAAGCCCCCTCGGGGAGGGGGCTCCAGTTACAAGCTTGACAGAGCCGCCATGCTCCAAACCAATAACCTCACCATCCGCTTCGGCGGCCACGTGGCCGTCGATCACGTCAGCTGCGCGTTCCAGCCCGGCACGCTCACGGCCATCGTCGGGCCGAACGGCGCGGGCAAGACGACGTACTTCAACCTGATCTCGGGCCAGCTGCGCGCGAGCGAGGGTTCGGTGTGGCTCGGTGGCGTGGACATCTCCCGGCACGCCGCATCGGCGCGCACCCACGCCGGCCTCGGCCGGGCGTTCCAGCTCACGCAGCTGTTCCCCAACCTGTCGGTGCTCGAAAACGTGCGCCTGGCCGTGCAGGCGCGCCGCCAGCAGGGCCTGAACCTGTGGTCGGTGTGGCTCGACCTGCGGGCCACGCTGGCCCGTGCGATGGAACTGGTCGACAGGGTCAACCTGAGCGACCGCGCCGGCGCAACCGCCAGCAGCCTGCCCCACGGCGACCAGCGCAAGCTCGAAGTGGCGATGCTGATGGCGCTCGAGCCCAGCGTTTACATGTTCGATGAGCCCACCGCCGGCATGAGCGTGGACGACGTGCCCGTGATCCTCGACCTGATCCGCGCCTTGAAGCGCGAGCCGGGCAAAACCATTCTGCTCGTCGAGCACAAGATGGACGTGGTCCGCGAACTCGCCGACCGAATCGTCGTGCTGCACAACGGCCAGCTTGTGGCCGATGGCGAACCGGCGGCGGTGATCGCGTCACCAGTCGTTCAACAAGCGTATCTCGGCGTCGTGGCGGAGCCCGCATGACCGCAGCACTGCTCACGCTGCAAGGCGTGCACACGCACATCGGCGCGTACCACATCCTTCATGGCGTGGACCTGGCCGTGCCGGCGGGGCAGGTGACGATGCTGCTCGGCCGCAACGGCGCGGGCAAGACGACGACGCTGCGCACGATCATGGGCCTGTGGGCGGCGTCGCAAGGCGCAGTTCACTTCGACGGCGCGGCCATTGGCGGCAAGGCAGGCCAGCTCACCACTCCCGACATCGCCCGCCTCGGCATCGCCTACGTGCCCGAGAACATGGGCATCTTCGGCGACCTCACGGTGCGCGAGAACCTGCTGCTCGCGGCACGCCAGGCTCGCACGGTGGAGCAAATGGATGCGCAGCGGCTCGAATGGCTGTTCGGTCTGTTCCCGGCGTTGCAGAAGTTCTGGCTCTACCCCGCCGGCAAGCTCTCCGGCGGGCAGAAGCAGATGCTGGCCATTGCGCGCGCCATGGTCGAGCCGCAGCGAGCGCTGCTGATCGACGAGCCGAGCAAGGGGCTGGCGCCGGCCATCGTCCAGAACCTGATCACGGCGCTCCGCGAGCTGAAGCAGACGCAGACGACCGTGCTGCTCGTCGAGCAGAACTTCGGCGTGGCGCAGGCGCTCGGCGATCACGTGGCGGTGATGGACGACGGCGTTGTCGTGCACAGCGGCGCCATGGCCGAGTTGGCTGAAGACGAAGGGCTGCAGCAACGCCTGCTCGGCCTGTCACTGGGAGCGCACGCATGACGTCGGCAAGCGACACGGCGGCGGCCACTGCAACCGGCCCGCAGCCCGCTGCAAGCGCGGGCGCGGCGGTGCCGAAAGCCTCGTTCGACGGGTGGCCTGTCGCGCTCGTCTTCGGCCTCATGCTCGCCGGCTGGCCACTCGTCGGCTCGACCAGCACCTGGCTCACGCTCACGATGGCGGGCCTGGCGATGGGCATGATCATCTTCATCATCGCCTCGGGCCTGACGCTCGTCTTCGGCCTGATGGACGTGCTGAACTTCGGCCATGGCGTGTTCATTGCGCTCGGCGCCTACCTGGCTACCAGCGTGTTCGCGCTGATGAGCGGCTGGACCACGAGCCCCGAGTTGTGGCGCAATCTGGTGCCGCTGTTCGTGACCATGCTCGTCGCGATGAGCCTCGCCGCCGCCGTGGGCTGGGCCTTCGAGCGCGTGCTGGTGCGGCCGGTGTACGGCCAGCACCTGAAGCAGATCCTCATCACGATGGGCGGCATGATCATCGGCGAGGAATTGATCAAGGTGATCTGGGGCACCACGCCCATCACCATCGAAATGCCCGAGGCGCTGCGCGGCGTGGTCACGTTCGCGGTGGGATCGGACACGGCGGCGTTCGAGAAGTACCGCATCTTCGCGACGCTCGTGGGCCTGGTGGTGCTGGCGGTGATGCTGTTCACGCTCAACCGCACCAAGCTCGGGCTGTTGATCCGCGCCGGCGTGCAGGACCGCGAGATGGTCGAGGCATTGGGCTACCGCATCCGGCGCCTGTTCGTCGGCGTGTTCGTGGCCGGCTCGGCGCTGGCGGGCCTGGGTGGTGCGCTGTGGGGCGTGTACCAGCACGGCGTGCTGCCGCAGATCGGCTCGCACGTGAACGTGCTGATCTTCATCGTCATCATCATCGGCGGCCTCGGCTCGACCATGGGCTGCCTGATCGGCGCGCTGTTGATCGGCCTGCTCGCCAACTACACCGGCTTCGTGGCGCCGAAGGTCGCGATGTTCTCGAACATCGGCCTGATGGTGCTGGTGCTTCTGTGGCGGCCGCAGGGGCTGTACCCGGTGGCGAACCGGTGAATCGAGAGCCACCCCACATGCTCAACCGCCTGCTCTCCCACGACCTGCCGCGCAACCGCTGGCTGGCGCTGCTGCTGGCCGCCATCGTGCTCGGCCTGGCGTTCACGCCCTTCCTGTTCCCGGGCACGAAGGCGCTGAACGTGGCGGCGAAGGTGATCGTGTTCGTCGTGCTGGTGGCCAGCTTCGACCTGCTGCTCGGCTACACCGGCATCGTGAGCTTCGCGCACACCATGTTCTTCGGCATCGGCGCGTACGGCGTGGCGATCGCGTGCACGCGCATCGGGCCGACCTGGGGCGCGGTGCTCACGGGCATGGCGCTGGCGCTGCTCGCGTCGCTGTTGCTGTCGGTGCTGATCGGCCTGGCGAGCCTGCGCGTGAAGGCGATCTTCTTCGCGATGATCACGCTCGCCGTGGCCTCGGCCTTCCTGAGCCTGGGCTCACAGCTGTCGGACCTGACGGGCGGTGAAGACGGCCTGACCTTCAAGGTGCCCGAGGCGTTGCAGCCGGGAACAAGGTACCTGGACGGCCCCGTGCTCGGTGCCAGCATCGACGGCCGCTTCCTCACCTACTACCTGCTCTTCTTCGCCGCCGCCGCACTGGTGCTCGTGATGCTGCGCATCGTCAACTCGCCGTTTGGCCGGGTGCTGCAGGCGATCCGCGAGAACGACTTCCGCGCCGAAGCCATCGGCTACCGCACGGTGGTGTACCGCACGCTGGCGAGCGTGCTGTCGGCCCTGTTCGCCACGCTCGCCGGCTGCCTGCTGGCACTCTGGCTGCGCTACAACGGGCCCGACACCACGCTGTCGTTCGAGATCATGCTCGACGTGCTGCTGATCGTCGTGATCGGCGGCATGGGCACGGTCTACGGCGCGGTCGTCGGCAGCGCGCTGTTCGTGCTGGCGCAGAGCTATTTGCAAGACCTGATGAAGCTGGCGTCATTGCAATTAGAGTCTGCGGTCGAGGGCGTGCCGGTGCTTGCGCAACTCATCTCGCCCGACCGCTGGCTGCTGTGGCTGGGCATCCTGTTCGTGCTCTCGGTTTACCACTTCCCGGCCGGCGTGGTCGGCCGCCTGCGTGCAATGCGGGGCGCAGCGCGATGAGCACCACGCCGCCCGCCTTCACGTCGAACTACATCACGTGCGAAGGCCGCGAGATCCACTACACCGAGTGCGGCGCGCAGCACCGCGAAGTCGTGATCGCCTGGCACGGCCTGGCCCGCACCTGCCGCGACATGGACGACGTGGCCGCGCACCTCGCGCAGCGCTTCCGCGTGATCTGCCCCGACACCATCGGCCGCGGGCTCAGCCAGTGGAGCCCCGAGCCCGAGCGCGAGTACTGCCTCGCGTTCTACGAGCGGCTCGCGGTGAGCCTGGTCGACCAGCTCGGGCTGCAGCGCGTCCACTGGCTCGGCACGTCGATGGGCGGCGCCATCGGCATGGTGGCGGCCGCAGGCGCTTTGCGCGGGCGCATTCGCCGGCTCGTCCTCAACGACAACGGCCCGCAGATCGCACCTGCGGCCATCGCGCGCATTCGCGGCTATGCGGGCAACCCGGAGTCGTTCGCCACCGTGAGCGAGCTGGAGCAGTACTTCCGCACCGTCTACAAGCCGTATGGCCAGTTGACCGATGCGCAGTGGCGGCGCCTGACCGAAACCTCGACACGCCGCCTGCCCGACGGCCGCGTCACGCCGCACTACGACCCGAAGATGGTGATGCAGTTCACCCACCACACCGACGACTACCTGCGCTGGAGCGAGTGGGACCGCATCGACATTCCCGTGCTCGCCCTGCGCGGCGAAACCTCCGACCTGCTGCTGCCTGATGTGGCCGACCAGATGCGCGAGCGCGGCCCGCGCGCGGTGGTGGTCGAGGTCAAGGGCTGCGGCCACGCGCCGGCCCTGAACACGCCCGAGCAGTTCGCACTGGTCGAGCGCTTTCTGGCGGCCTGACCGGCCGCCTTCACAACCCTCTGGCGGCCTGAGCGGCCGCCGTTCACCACGACGAACCGAGGAGACGACGATGAAGACGAACTGGATTCGACGCACGGCGCTGACACTGGCCACCTGTGCCCTGACCATGGCCACCGCAGCGCAGGCGGCAGGCACGGTCGGCGACACCTTCCCGCCGGGCTTCCCGGCGATCGAAGACGCTTCTCTCGGCAAACCGGTGATCGGTTTCGGCGCGGCGGGGGTGGTGGTGCGCACGCCGGTGATCTTCCTGCACGGCAACAACGACACGCCGTTCCCCACCGCCTGCAACCGCTTCGGCCGCATGCAGGCGATGGCGCAGTACCTTGCCGACAACGGCTACGCCACCAGCGAGCTGTGGGGCCTGGGCTATCAAGGCGACCAGTGCGACCTGACCGGCAACCAGACGCGCCGCTCCAGCATCGCCCACACCAATGCCGCCAACGTGCCCGACCTGCGCCGCTTCGTGCTGGCCGTGCTGGCGTTCACCGGCGCGAAAGAGGTCGACATCGTCGCCCACAGCCTGGGCGTGACGCTGGCGCGCGAGTGGATGCGCCAGGACGACTCGGGCCGGCTGGTGCGCCGCTTCGTCGCCATCGACGGGCCGAACGGCGGCATCATCAACTGCTCGCCGAACGCGGCCAACTACTTCCAGGGCGCAGCCTTCGGCGGCTTCACGCCCGCAAGCGAGGTGTGCGTCGAACTCGGCTCGCCGAACACGCGCTTCCTGAAGCTGTTGAACGGTGACCGCGACCGTGACGGCGGCCATGGCCGTGGTCACGGCGATGACCGCGACACCCCGCGCACCCTGGTGATCCGAAATGCCGACAAGAGCTTCGTGTACTTCCCGGTGCAAGACGGCTTCATCGCCCCGGTGCCCGCCGAAGACTCGTTCGGCCAACCGACCGACTTCTCGCGCAGCGCCGTCATCAAGGGCGCACGCCAGCTCGACCTGGTGGGGCAGGGCGCCTACGACCCGATCCTCGGCACCACGCACCTCGGCATCCTGAATTCACCGCAAACGCGCCAGGCGACGTTCGAGTTTCTGGTCGCTGCGCCGCCGCGGCGTTGACGCCTCCCGGTGCCGTGGTCCGAGCGGGATCCGGCCGCCGGGACCTCTGTTCCGCGCCGGCCCGGGGCAAAGCCCCGGGCCGGCGCGACACCCCGAAGTTCATGAGGGATACCACCCGCCTCAAATGCGCCACCGCAGAGCCCTCCCTACAATCTCAGGCCACTCTGCGGCACCCCTTCCATGGACCTTGCGCTCCCCGGCAGCCCCACCCCTGATTCCCCAGCTTCCCCCGTTGCTGCTGCACCCGGCCCCACGCCCAAGGGCCTGATCCGCATTCGTGGGGCGCGCCAGCACAACCTCAAGAACCTCGACCTCGACCTCCGCACCGGTGAGCTGACGGTCGTGACCGGGCCGAGCGGCTCGGGCAAGTCGAGCCTGGTGTTCGACACGCTGTACGCCGAGGGCCAGCGCCGTTACGTCGAGACCTTCAGCGCCTATGCGCGCCAGTTCCTCGACCGCATGGACCGCCCGGCCGTCGACCGCGTGGACGGCGTGCCGCCCGCCATCGCCATCGACCAGACCAACCCGGTGCGCAGCTCGCGCAGCACGGTCGGCACCATGACGGAGTTGAACGACCACCTGAAGCTGCTGTTCGCGCGCGGTGCGCAGCTGTTCGACAAGCAGACGGCGCAAGGTGTGCGGCACGACTCGCCCGAAACCATCTACGCGGAACTGATGGCGCGGACCCTGGGCAACGACCCGCGGCTCGTGTTCACCTTCCCGGTCGAGCTGCCGGCCGACACCAGCGCCGAGCAGGTCGAGCAGTGGTTGTCGGCGGGCGGCTACACACGCGTGCAGGCCGAGCGGGTGGTGGGCGAGCGCACGAGCGACGCCGGGCCGCCCCAAGTCGCGAGCGCCCCCTCGGGGGGTGGCGCCGCGGCGCCAGCCGCAAGACTGGGGGCTGTCAAGATCCTCGACGTGGTTGCCGACCGCTTCCGCATCCAGGGCATCGAGAAGGTGCGTGCGCTCGAAGCCATCGAGATGGCGCTCAAGCGCGGCAGTGGGCGCGTCACGGTCTATGTGTTGAAGGATGAGGGAGAGCCGGACCTGTGGCGCTTCTCTACAGGCCTGCACTGCCCGGACAGCGACATCCGCTATGCCGACCCGCAGCCGGCCCTCTTCAGCTTCAACTCGGCCTACGGCGCCTGCGACACCTGCCGCGGCTTCGGCCGGGTGATCGGGGTCGACTACGGCCTCGTCATTCCCGACCCGCGCAAGACGCTGCGCAGCGGCGCCATCAAGCCGATGCAAACGCCGGCGTGGAAAGACTGCCAGGACGACCTGCTGAAGTACGGCGGCGAAGCCGGCATTCCGCGCGACACCGCCTGGAACGTGCTCAGCGACGCGCAGCGCGACTGGGTCATCAACGGCACACCCCACTGGAAGGGCAACTGGAACAAGCAGTGGTACGGCGTGAAACGCTTCTTCGAATATTTGGAGAGCAAGTCGTACAAGATGCACATCCGCGTGCTGCTGTCCAAATACCGCAGCTACACGCCGTGCCATGTGTGCGGCGGCGCGCGGCTCAAGACCGAGGCGCTGCTGTGGCGCCTGGGCTCGAAGGCAGACGCCGACGCGGTGTTCGCGCCGAGCAAGCGCTTCATGCCCCAGGGCGTGGCCTGGTCGCGCGAACAGCTCGAAGCGCTGCCCGGCCTGACGGTGCACGACCTGATGCTGCTGCCGATCGAGCGCATCCGCCGCTTCTTCGACAACCTGGCGCTGCCCAGCAGCATGCTCGACAGTGCGCTCAAGCTGCTGCAGGACGAGATCCGCACGCGCCTCAAGTACCTGTGCGACGTGGGCATCGGCTACCTCACGCTCGACCGCCAGAGCCGCACGCTCAGCGGCGGCGAGGTGCAGCGCATCAACCTGACCACTGCGCTCGGCACCTCGCTCGTCAACACCATGTTCGTGCTCGACGAGCCCAGCATCGGCCTGCACCCGCGCGACATGAACCGCATCATCGAAGCGATGCTGCGGCTGCGCGATGCCGGCAACACGCTGGTGGTGGTCGAGCACGACCCGGCCGTGATGCTGGCCGCCGACCGCCTGATCGACATGGGCCCCGGCCCCGGCGAGCGGGGCGGGCAGATCGTGTTCGACGGCCCGCCCGAGGCCATCCGCGGCGCCGACACGCTGACCGGCGCCTACCTCGGCGGGCGCAAGCACGTGAGCATGGGCATCAAGCGCTTCGTCACCGAGGCCACGCCGAAGCTCATTCTCGAAGGCGTGCGCGAGCACAACCTGAAGAACATCACGGTGGAGTTCCCGCTGCAGCACCTGGTGTGCGTGACCGGCGTGTCCGGCTCCGGCAAGAGCACGCTGATGCAAGACGTGCTCTACCCCGCGCTGTTGCGCCACGACGGCCGTGCCACCGACATGCCGGGCGAACACGACGCCATGCATGGGGCCGACTGGTTGATGGACGCGGTGTTCGTCGACCAGTCGCCCATCGGCAAGACGGCGCGTTCCAACCCGGCCAGCTATGTGGGCGCGTTCGACGAGATCCGCAAGCTGTTCGCGCAGGCGCCGCTCGCCGTGCAGCGCGGCTACACCGCCGGCATGTTCAGCTTCAACGCCGGCAACGGCCGCTGCGCCACCTGCGGCGGCTCGGGCTTCGAGCATGTGGAAATGCAGTTCCTGTCCGACGTGTACCTGCGCTGCCCCGACTGCGACGGCCGCCGCTACCGCGCCGAGGTGCTGGAGGTGAAGATCGACCGGCGATTGCCCGGCGACCTGATCCGCGACCTGTCGGTGGCCGACGTGCTCGAACTCACAGTGAGCGAAGCGGTGCAGCTGTTCCGCGACGACCGCGAGGTGCTGCGCGTGCTCGCCCCCATCGTCGACGTGGGGCTGGAGTATGTCAAGCTCGGCCAGCCCGTGCCCACGCTCAGTGGCGGCGAAGCGCAGCGCCTGAAGCTGGCCGGCTTCCTGGCCGAGAGCGCGCAGCACATGGCCGCGAGCCAGCAGCGCGTGGCGAAGAAGGGCAACCTCTTCATGTTCGACGAGCCCACGACCGGGCTGCACTTCGACGACATCGCGAAGCTGATGCGCTCGTTCCGGAAGCTGCTGGACGCGGGGCACTCGATCATCGTCATCGAGCACAACCTCGACGTGATCCGCGCCAGCGACTGGCTCATCGACCTCGGCCCCGAAGGCGGCGAGGCCGGCGGCTGGGTCGTGTGCACCGGAACGCCGGAAGACGTGAAGCAGCACCCGACATCGCATACGGGCAAGGCGCTGCGTGATTACGACGTGTCGATGGGCCTTGACGGCCCCAAGGCCGAAGAGGGTCGGCCGTTGCAATACCTGCTGAAGGCCGCGCGCGATGAACGCAAGGAGGTTGACGAAAACATCCGCATCGTCAACGCCCGCGAACACAACCTCAAGTCGCTCGACGTCTCTATCCCGCGTGGCAAGTTCAGTGTGGTCACCGGCGTGTCGGGGTCGGGCAAGAGCACGCTGGCGTTCGACATCCTGTTCAACGAAGGCCAGCGCCGCTACCTCGAATCGCTCAACGCCTACGCGCGCAGCATCGTGCAGCCGGCCGGGCGACCCGAGGTGGACGCGGTCTACGGCATTCCGCCGACCGTGGCCATCGAGCAGCGGCTGTCGCGCGGCGGGCGCAAGAGCACGGTCGCGACCACCACCGAGGTGTGGCACTTCCTGCGCCTGCTCTACGTCAAGCTCGGCCTGCAGCACTGCACCAAGGATGGCTCGCCCGTGAAGCCGCAGAGCCCCGAGAGCATTGCCGCGCAGCTGCTGCGCGATCACAAGGGCGAGCACGTCGGCCTGCTCGCGCCACTGGTCGTGAACCGCAAGGGCGTCTACACCGACCTCGCCAAGTGGGCCAAGGGCCGCGGCCACACGCACCTGCGCGTGGACGGCGAGTTCATCACCACCAGCCCGTGGCCGCGGCTCGACCGCTTCAAGGAACACACGCTGGAGCTGCCGGTGGGCAGCATCGTCGTCAGTGCCGAGCACGAGGCCGAGTTGCGCGCGATGCTCGCGAAGGCGCTCGAGGCCGGCAAGGGCGTGATGCACCTGCTGACGCCGCTCGATGGGCTGCAAGGCGCGATGATCAACAAGACCAGCACCGCACACATCGGCACGCTGAAGGTGTTCTCCACGAAGCGCGCCTGCCCGAGCTGCGGTACGAGCTACCCCGAGCTCGACCCGCGCATGTTCAGCTACAACAGCAAGCACGGCTGGTGCACCACCTGCGTCGGCACCGGCCTGGCCTTGACCCGCGAGCAGCGCAAGGCCTATGACGACTCGGTGCGCGACGATGCCAACAAGGGCCGTGAACAGAGCTTCCCGTCCGAGGAGCAAGAGGTCGAAGGCGTGGTCGATGCGCCGTGCCCCGACTGCGCCGGCACGCGCCTGAACCCCGCCTCACGCGGCGTCACGTTCGAAGACCATGCGATCACGGCCATCGCACAGTGGTCGGTCGAAAATGCACGCGCGTGGGTCCAGGCGCTGCGCCTCGCAGGCAGGGATGCCGAGATCGCGCGCGACGTGGTCAGCGAGATCAAGAGCCGCCTCGAGTTCCTGGAAGAAGTGGGCCTGGGTTACCTGACGCTCGACCGCGCCGCGCCCACGCTCAGCGGCGGCGAGGCGCAGCGCATCCGCCTGGCGGCGCAGCTCGGCAGCAACCTGCAAGGCGTGTGCTACGTGCTCGACGAGCCCACCATCGGCCTGCACCCGCGCGACAACCAGGTGCTGCTGAATGCGTTGCAGAACCTCAGCGACAAGGGCAACACGCTGGTGGTCGTCGAACACGACGAAGACACGATCCGCCGCGCCGACCACATCATCGACATCGGCCCCGGCGCCGGCAAGCGCGGTGGGCACCTTGTGGCAGAAGGCAGCGCCGCCGACCTGGCGAAGAACCCCGATTCGGTCACTGGCCGCTTCCTCGCTCACCCGCTGATCCACCCCCTCAACGCACGCCGCGAAGTGTTGCGGGCAGAGCTTCGCGAATCCAACACCCACAGAGAACAGTTCGGCCCCCTGACCATCAAAGGCGCCAAGCTTCACAACCTGCACAACATCACTGTCGACGTGCCGCTCAGGCGCCTCGTCGCCGTCACCGGCGTCAGCGGCTCCGGCAAGTCCACGCTCGCGCGCGACGTGTTGCTCGCGAACCTGCAGTTCCTCAACGTGCGCGGCGGCAAGCCGGCCTGGAGCGGCTGCGAGAGCATCGAAGGCTGGGGCTTCATCGACCGCGTGCTCGAAGTCGACCAAACCCCCATCGGCAAGACGCCGCGCTCGTGCCCCGCCACCTACATCGGTTTCTGGGACACGATCCGCAAGCTCTTCGCCGACACGCTCGAAGCCCGCGCGCGCGGCTACGCGCCGAACCGCTTCAGCTTCAACACCGGCGAAGGCCGCTGCGCCGGCTGCGAAGGGCAGGGCGTGCGCACCATCGAGATGAGCTTCCTGCCCGACGTGAAGGTGCCGTGCGACGTGTGCCACGGTGCCCGCTTCAACGCCGAAACCCTGGCCGTGAGCTGGCGCGGCAAGAGCATCGGCGACGTTCTTAAAATGGAAATCGACGAGGCGGTCGAATTCTTCGGTTCGATGCCGAACATCGCGCACCCGTTGCAACTTTTGAAAGACGTGGGCCTGGGCTACCTCACGCTCGGCCAGCCGTCACCCACGCTGAGCGGCGGCGAAGCCCAACGCATCAAGCTCGTCACCGAGCTGAGCAAGGTTCGCGACGACATCGGCAGGCGCGGCAACAAGGCCCCGCACACGCTCTACGTGCTCGACGAGCCGACGGTCGGCCTGCACATGGCCGACGTCGAGCGGCTCATCAAGGTGCTGCACCGTCTGGTCGACGGCGGCCACAGCGTCGTGGTGATCGAGCACGACCTCGACGTGATCGCCGAAGCCGACTGGGTCATCGACCTCGGGCCCGAAGGCGGCGTGAAGGGCGGCGCGGTGGTGGGCGAGTGCACGCCGGAGGCGTTGGTCGGGAATGCGCGCAGCCACACGGGGGCGGCGCTGCGGCCGGTGTTGGCGCGGGGTTGAGGTGGTTGATTGTCTTCAGTGGGCGGAGCAACGGCTTCGACCGGCCAATTCCAGTCACTGAGTGCTCCAGCAAATCGCGCCGTCAAGAACCGGTCGCTGGGTAAACCAGGCTCTCGAACACTGGTCGGGCCACGTCAGTCGGGAAACGACGGCTCAGGAAATGCTTCAAAAGCCGGGCGTGCGAAGAGATAACCCTGGAACAGGTCGATGCCCAGGGCACGTAGCGTGCGGTATTCGCCTTCGGTTTCGACACCTTCGGCGATGGGCGTGATGTCCAGGTCGCTGCAGACGCTGAGCACCCCGCGCACGATCGACTGCTTCGGCCGGCTGGCGCCGATGTCCTGGATGAGCTTTCGGTCGAGTTTGATGATGCTGGGTTGAAATTCAGCCAACAGGTTCAAGCCCGCATAGCCGGCCCCGAAATCGTCGATCGCCGGTCTGAAGCCGTGTCGGCGGTAGACGTCGAAGATCTTGGCCAGGTGCAAAGGCTCCAGCACTTCTTCGCCTTCGGTGACCTCGAAGATCAGCCGGTCCGGTGGCAGCTTCGCGCGGCGTGCGGCGGCCAGGGTTGCGCGCACGCAGTTCTCGGGTTCGTACATTGCCCCCGGCATGAAATTGATGGACAGGTAGGCGCCGCTCTCGACGAGGCCCAGCCGCGCCGCGAGGTCGATGGCGGTGCGGCGGCAGCTCTGGTCGAAGGCGTAGCGGTTGCGTCGGGTCACGCGGGCCAGCACCGTCGCGGCGGTCTCGCCGTTCGGGCCGCGCGCCAGGGCCTCGTAGGCGAAGACGCTGCGGCGCGAGGCGCTGACGATGGGCTGGAAGGCCATGGTGAACGGGAAGGGCTGGGCCACGCCCTCGCCACAGGCTTCGCAGCGCGACGCGGCGCTGTCGCTGTCAGCCAGTCCGATGAGGCCGGATTGCGGCACCACCAAGACCGGCTGGGACGGGTCTTCGAACGCCGCCCACCGCTGGGTGACCTGGCTCTTGGCCTTGTACAGCGCGTGGTCGGCCTGCTCGATCAGGCCGGCGACGTCGGCCGTGCGCCCTTCCTTTAGCGCGATCCCGATCGACGCGCCGATCGGCACCTCCTCGCCCCCCGGCAGGTTCACGGGCAGCCTAAGGGCTTCGACGATGCGCTCGGCCAGGGCCTGCGCGCCGCGCAGGTCGGCGCCACCCCGCATCACGATGGCGAACTCGTCACCGCCCAGCCGGGCCAGCGTCTCGCCGTTGCGCATCAGCGCACCCAGGCGGCGCGCTACTTCGCGCAGTACCGCGTCGCCGGCGCCGTGCCCCAGGCTGTCGTTGACGCCCTTGAATCCGTCGAGGTCCATGTACAGGACGGCCACTGATTGCCGGGCCTGCTCCGCCTGGCGGAACTCCAGCGCAATCGCGGACTGGAACTGCATGCGGTTGGCCAGGCCCGTCAGCGAGTCCGTGGTGGCCATCTGCTTGAGCGTCAGGGCGCGGTGGCGCGACTCGATCGCCGTCATGACAGAAACCGAGAGGTCGCGCAGCAGTTCCCGGTGGCTGGCGCTGAACTCGCGCGGCTCGGTCGAGAGGACGGCCAGCGTTCCCAGGGCCAGGCCATTGGGGTCGCGCAGCGGTGCGCCGGCGTAAAAGCGGATGCCCGGTCCGCCGTGAACCAGCGGGTTGTCGTCGAACCGGGTGTCCTGCTGCAGATCGTTGATGACCAACAGTTCGTCGGGCCGCACGATGGCGTGCGCGCAGAACGCAATCTGGCGGTCGAGCTGGGTCACGTCCAGGCCGTGGCGCGACTTGAACCAGAGTCGGTCCCGGTCCATGAGCGCTACCAGGGCGATAGGCGCATCGAACAGCGACGCTGCGACCCGGGTCGTGACGTCGAACTCCACTTCGGGCGCCGTGTCGAGGATCTTGTAAGCGTGCACGGCCGCGAGTCGTTCGGCTTCGTTGTCGGGCATTGGACACGGATTCATTGAGCAACAGCTCCAGTAGTTTCAGTCACAGGACACAGCGCCTGGCTGGCCAGCGCTGTCAGGAGTCCATCTGAATTGGCGTCTCCCACCCTCAAGTCTCTATCGGAAAGTGGAGGGCGAACTTGAACCTTGGGTGAACTTTTGGCGCTTGCGCTGGTGGCGCATGAAGACGGTGTTGAGGCGGGAGCCCTGGAGCGCAAGCGCGAGGGTGCACAGTCCAGGCGCCTCCGTAGGCCGGCTTGGCGTGCGGAGAACAGACGCGGGGCCGTGACGACCGCGGCGGCTTTGAACGACGTGGCCCGGGGCACATGGTGTCGCGAACATGACATGTAGACAACCGTTGCTCTGGTGCGCATGGCACACAAAGTAGGCGATGCCGACGTGGGCCGCTTCAAGGTCCGCGCGGTGGCCTCGATGAAAGGGGCCTTCAAGACCCCGACGCTGCGCGACGTCGCACTCACCGCGCCCTACTTCCCAGACCGGCCTGGGCGAACTGGCCCGTCTGAGGGAAGCGGCGCTGGCCTCGACCGACCTCGCCTTCGCGGTGGCCAAGGGCGCCAACGCACAGGCGAGTGCACGCATGTCGGCGCCACAGCGCGCCGTCGCCGTCTACCTCGACGCGCGCATCCGCAAGTCGCTGGACGTTGTCGTCGCCATGCACCCAGAAATGAGCCGGCTGGCTTACGCCGCCACCCAGGAGTCGGTGGGCAAGCTCGACGAAGCGGTTGGCGGTCTGGGCGACGAAGGCTGGAAGGTCGAACCGTTGAGCCTGGTCACGGCGCGTGAGGCCCTGGTCGAGCGCGCGGGCGCGCTTCAAACGGCCATCGTCGCGGAGCTGCGCGGGCTCGAGCAGTCGCGCGTCGACCTTGTCGTGTACCAGCGCAGCCTGCTGCTGGCGCTGCTGGCGGTGACGATGCTGCTGGCGGCCTACCTGTTCATTTCGTTTTCCATCGTCATGCAAGGCGGCCTGAACGAGGTGCGTCGCCACTTGCTCGCGATGACCGACGGCGACCTCACGACCTCACCGCACCCGTGGGGCAAGGACGAGGCGGCCGCGCTGATGGGCGACCTGCGCAACATGCAGGAATCGCTGCGTGAGATCGTAGGCCAGGTGCGCAGTTCGGCCGAGGGCATCGTCAACGCCAGCCAGCACATCGCCGGCGGCGCCAGCGAGCTGTCCTCGCGTACCGAACTCACCGCGGCATCGCTGCAGCGCTCGGCCGCTGCGCTGGAGGAAATCGGCAGCACCGTCAACCAGACCGCCGTCGACGCTGGCCGCGCCGCCGGCATCTGCAAGCAAAGTGTAGACGTCGCCACGCGCGGCGGCGCAGTGATGGAACGCGTCAGCGCCACGATGCACGAGATCCGCACCTCGTCGAGCAAGATCGGCGAGATCATCGGCGTCATCGATGGCATCGCCTTCCAGACCAACATCCTGGCGTTGAATGCGGCGGTCGAAGCGGCCCGTGCCGGCGACTCGGGACGCGGCTTTGCCGTCGTCGCCACCGAGGTGCGCTCGCTCGCCCAGCGCAGTGCCGCCGCGGCGCGCGAGATCAAGACCCTGGTGGGCACCAGCATCGAGACCGTCAACGGCGGCGTGGGCGTGGTTCGGGATGCCAGCGCCGCCATGAATGACATTGCCACTGCCGCGCAGGGCGTGAACGGGCTCATCGACGGCATTGCCCGCGCCACCGCCGAACAGGCCCAGGGAGTGACTGACATCGGCACGTCGGTCACCAAGGCCGATGCCGCGACACAGGGCAACACCCGCTTGGTCGAGGACACGGTCGCCGCCACGGCGACGCTGGAGAGCCAGGCGCACCTGCTGGCCGAGCGCGTGGCGCGCTTCAAGTTGCCCTGAGCCGTCGATGGCCGGTGCTCGCGGCCGGCGTCCAAGTGGCCGCTGTCCGACCTGCCGCTGTCGCTGGTGTCGAGATGACCGGTCTTTTCGTCCTTGCTCCGACGGCGGCCGGCGGCTCGGACGCTTAAGACCTCTTTGAGTGTATTTCTACCGCAAGCCAGTCGACGTTTTTTGCAGGGATTTCAATTGCGCCCAGACGACGGCACCACGCTGACTTTGACCGCCGCCGAGCAACTGGCCGCGATCATCGAGTCGGCCTCCGAGGCCATCATCGGAAAGCGTCTCGACGGCACCATCACATCATGGAATCCGGCGGCTGAGCAACTCTTCGGCTACCCGCTCGCCTAAATCATCGGTCGATCAATCACCGTCCTGCTGCCCGAGGACAGGCTGAGCGAAGAAGCGGACATCATTGCCAGGCTCCAAGTCGGCGAGCGCATCCAGCCCTTCTAGACGGTGCGCCGATGCGAGGACGGTGCCCTCATCGATGTTGAAGTGTCGATCGGACCGATCCGCGACCGCACCGGCTTGATCGTCGGCGCATCCAAGATCGCGCGTGACAACGGCAAGCTGGTCGCCTCCAGGCTGAGCGAGCGGCGCTTGACCCGGCTCATGCACGCCCTGACGCAGGCCAGTCGTGCCACCTCGCGCCCCACCTCGGATCAGGAACTCTTCGCCGAGCTGTGCCGGATCTGCGTCGATCTGGGCGGCGCGAGCTCCTGTTGGCTGATCGAAGGCGATGGCGACACCCTCAACCTGAAGGCCTGCGCAGGCCTGTCCGAGGCCTCCGCACGGTCGATCACCACGCTGCTGTTCCGCAAGCCGGAGGCCAGCCGTTCGCTGGCGCAGGGCGAGTCGGTGGTCATCACCGGCGTCACCGGGTGGCCGGCCGCAGAGCCGAACGACGCTGCAATGCCTGCGGCCGCGGTGACCGTGGCCGGCCTGCCATTCAAGCGCAACGGCGCCGTCAGCGGCACCCTGGCTGTCGTGTCCAGCGATCCCGGGTTCTTCGATGCTGCGGCGATGGATGTGCTGCGCGAACTGGCGGCCGACCTCTCGAATGCCCTGACCAGTCGAGCCCGCGACCTGGAATTCCAGGGCATCGTCGAGTCGGCCATGGATGCGATCATCGCGGTCGATGCCAACCACCGCATCCTCCGCTTCAACCAGTCCGCCTCGGACCTCTTTCTTTGGCCGCGGCACGAGGCGGTGGGCCAGCCGATCGAGCGCATCATTCCGGATCGCATTCGCGCCACGCACGGGCAGCTGATGGACCGGTTTGCGGCCAATGAGTCGATGCCCCGTCGCATGGGTGCAGCGCGCCCGCTGATGGGCCTGCGCTCGGACGGCACCGAGGTGCCGATCGAGGCCACCGTGTCGCGCTTCGGCAGCGGCGCGGACCTGCGCATGATCGTGGTCATCCGCGATGCGAGTTCCCTGCGCCTGGCCGAAAGCGCACTGCGGGCGCAAAAGGAGGCCGAGGCGGCGAACCGGGCCAAGACGGACTTTCTTTCGCACATGAGCCATGAACTCCGGACACCGCTGAATGCCGTGCTGGGCTTCGCCCAGGTGATGAGCTCCGACCCGCAGTTTCCCAGCACGGGCCGGCAGCGCGCGCAACTGCGCCACATCCAGGCGGCCGGCAAGCATCGAGGCCGGGTTGCTGAGCGTGCGACACACCGTGGTGTCGCTGGAGGAGGCCCTCCAGGACGTGTTCGACCTGGTGGCTCCGATGGCCGAGGCCGCCGCTGTTGACGTAATTCCTCCTGACGGACGCGATTGCTTGCCGTCGCTGCAGGCGGACCCGACGCGACTGAGACAGGTGCTCTCCAACCTGATCTCGAACGGCATCAAGTACAACCGGCGGGGTGGTTCAGTGCGCGTCGAGGCCGAAGCCGTGGGCGACCGGGTCCGAATCCGCGTCATCGACTCGGGCCTGGGCATGACGGGTCGGCAGCTGGATCGGCTGTTCGAGCCGTACAACCGCCTGGGCCGCGAAAAATCCGCCGTCAGCGGCACGGGCATCGGCCTGGTGGTCACCAAGAAGCTGGTGGAGCTGATGGGCGGAACCCTCGAGATCCGCAGCGAAGTCGATGCCGGCACCTGTGCGGAAGTGACGCTGCCGACGGCTGCCGGCAGCGCAGCAGCGGCCGGGGCTGCGTTGATGGCGCCAGGTTACCTGTATGCAGCCGAAGTCGGCGGCGTGGTGATGTCCGTCGAAGACAACGAGGTCAACCGAATGCTGCTGGAGTCCTTGTTCCTGCGTTGGCCTGGGATACGCCTGGTGCAAGCTGCCGATGGCGCAAGTGGTCTGCAACTGGCGCGCAGCGAGCATCCCGACTTCGTGCTGCTCGACATGAACCTGCCGGACATGAACGGGCTGCAGTTCATGGAAGCCGTCGCCGCAGACCCCCGACTGGCGTCGCTGAAGGTCATCTCCTTGTCCGCCAGCGCGATGCCCGAAGACGTCGAGTTGGCGCTTCGCAGCGGCATCGTTGACTACATGACCAAGCCGCTGGACGTCGAGCAGTTCACCCGCAAGCTGCTCGCTGTCCTCGGCGCACCACCCCTTGGACACGGAAGTGTCGATGACTGAACTCAAGGCCCTGGTGTATGTCAGCTCAGCAACCGAATTGCTCAGCGATCAGGCACTGGACGAAGTCTTGCAAGGCGCGCGCAGCACGAACGAGCGCATCGGCGTGACCGGCGTCCTGCTGCACTGTGAAGGCAACTTCATGCAGTACGTCGAGGGCCCCCGCAGCCCATCGACCGACTGTATGAACGAATCCGGGCCGACGACCGACACCACGGCATCGTGACGATTCACGAAGACCCCTTGGATGCACGGCAGTTTGCAGGCTGGTCCATGGCCTACGCCCCAGCGCAGGCGGCAGACTTTGCGCGCCTTTCAGGCGCAAGCCGGGTTGGCTCCGCTGGGACTGCCCACGCCGCGCGCGCCGTCGACGCCGGCCGCTTGCTGGCGGATTTCTGGGTGCAACATCGGCACGGCAGCGCCAAGCGCTTTGTCGGGTGAGACCGCCAACGCAGGCCCCTGCTGCGCGGCGGGGCGGCTGCGTCGCAGCGGCTTGAGCGTGGAACCACCCCGACCGCGTCTTCACCTGCCTTGCACCGACACCCTTGTTGAACGCCATCTCACCGGCCAGCGGGCCCATCGCTGGCGGCACCTTGGTGGACTGGGTCGGGGCGAACTTCCAGAGCGATGCCACGCTGAGCGTCGGTGGCACCTCAGCCACGGCGATCACTGTGCTCAGCGCCACAGCGCTGAGGGCGATGCTGCGGTCGGCTTTCGGGGTCATTGCCAAAGGATCCGACCGACTGATGCGGGGTCGAAAGCGAACATCCGGTCGCCGTTGCGTCGCACACGCTGCTGTGCGCCAGCATGCATGGGTTTCAGGTGGCGAACTGCCATGTCTTGATAACGACGTGCGCCACGCACTGGGCCCTCGTTCAGGCTGCGCGCACTCTCCACCATGACGCGCCGACCGCCGCCGAGTAGGTAGTGCGCTATCACCCACCCTTCGTCGTGATTCGGATAATCAGGCCCACCCCGAGGCGCAGGCAGCCTCGCCCTCTGGCGCTGGACGAAGGAAGAAACCATGAGTTGTCGCAATTCAATCGCCGCTGCGCTGCTTGCGCTTGTGCTGCCGCTGGCACCTTCTGCGGCTGTGGCCAACGATGCGTTGGCGCGCAAGCACGGTTGCCTGGGCTGTCACGCAGTGGCCAGCAAGTTGGTGGGCCCGTCGTATCAGGACGTGGCCGCCAGGTACGCCGGGCAGCCCGATGCGCGGGCCACGCTTTCGGCCAGCATCCGCCAGGGCGGCAGCGGCAAGTGGGGCGACATGGCAATGCCCCCGCAGACCAAACTCAGCGATGCCGACGTTCAACGTCTGGCGAATTGGATTCTTGGCGGCGCCAAGTGACGCTGCGCAAACGTCCGAACAGGGACTTTCCCTTGTAGGTAGCAGGCTAAAACCTCCGGCGCCGGGCGGGGTGCAACACTCGCCTCAGACGGGTGCTTACCGGCCCTCATCGAAAACAACGCCAGGAGACGAGACATGAGAACGATCCCCATCGCGGTATCAGAGCGCGCTTCCGCGACCGAGCCTTCTTGCAACGAAGAAGAAGGCCGCGTTCCCAAGCTCGACCTGCCACTGGCGCGGCGCGAATTCCTCAAAGGGTCAGGCATTCTGATGGGCACCATCGCCACCGGCTCGGTGTTGGCCGCGCTGGCGCCATCGCCGGTATGGGCGGTCGAGCTCAAGACCCTCAGCAAGGAGCAAGGCCAGACGCTGATGGCCATGGGCCGCGTGCTCTACCCGCACAAGCGGCTGCCCGACGCGGTCTATGCGCTGCTCGCGAAAGACCTGGACGGCAAGGCCGACCCGGCCCTGCAGGCCGGCATTGCAGCGCTGGACGTGGCGGCGGGCGGCAGCTTCATCAAGGCCAGCGCCGCCAAGAAGCTGCAGGTCGTGAAGGCCATCGAGGGCACACCGTTCTTCAATGCCGTGCGTGGGCAGTGCGTCACCTCGCTGTACGACAACGACATGGCCTACACCGTCTTCGGCTATCCCGGGTCGGCCTGGGAGAAGGGCGGCTACATCACGCGCGGTTTCCAGGACCTGAAGTGGTTGCCGGCGCCGCCCCAGGCTGCCAGCCCGCCGCCCTTCTTCGGTTGAGGCGAACAACAACAGACTCAGGAGACAGAGATGGCCAAATTCGATTCGAGCGACGACGGCGTGGTGGTGATCATCGGCTCAGGGGCAGGCGGTGGCACGCTGGCCAACGAGCTGTGCCAGAAGGGCATCAAGGTCGTGGTGCTCGAGGCGGGCGCCTTGCAGAGCAGCGCGACCTTCATCAACGACGAATGGAAGAGCTTCAGCCAGCTGGCCTGGCTGGACCCGCGAACCACGTCGGGCTCATGGCGCGTGGCCAAGGACTTCTCGGGCCTGCCGGCCTGGATCTGCAAGACCGTGGGCGGCACCACCACGCACTGGGCCGGCGCCTCGCTGCGCTTCCAGGAGCATGAGTTCAAGGTGCGCACCACCTACGGCGAGATCAAGGGCGCCAGCCTGATGGACTGGCCGCTCACGCTGGGCGAGCTGGAGCCGTGGTACGCGAAGGCCGAAGACAAGATGGGCGTCACGCGCACCAACGGCATCCCCGGCCTGCCGGGTAACAACAACTTCAAGGTGATGTACGCCGGCGCCACCAAGCTGGGCTACAAAGAGGTGCACACCGGCAACATGGCCATCAACAGCCAGCCGCGCGACGGCCGCGGCCGTTGCATGCAGCTCGGTTTCTGCTTCCAGGGCTGCAAGAGCGGCGCGAAGTGGAGCACGCTGTATACCGAGCTGCCCAAGGCCGAGAAGACCGGCAACATGGACCTGCGGCCCGAGAGCCACGTGACGCGCATCGAGCACGACGACAAGGGCAAAGTCACCGGCGTCGTCTACATGGACAAGGACGGCAAGGAGCAGCGCCAGAAGGCGCGCATCGTCTGCGTGGCCGGCAACTCGATCGAGACGCCGCGCCTGCTGTTGTTGTCGGCGTCGGGCTTGTTCAAGGACGGCTTGGCCAACAGCTCGGGCCAGGTCGGCCGCAACTACATGCGCCACATGACCGGCTCGGTCTACGCGATGTTCAAGGAGCCGGTGCACATGTACCGGGGCACGACCATGGCCGGGATCATCCGCGACGAGGCGCGCCACGACACCAAGCGCGGCTTTGCCGGCGGCTACGAGCTGGAGACGCTGTCGCTGGGCGTGCCCTTCATGGCCGCCTTCCTCAACCCTGGCGGTTGGGGTGCCGACTTCGCCGAGTACATGGACAACTACACGCGGCTGGCCGGCATGTGGCTGGTCGGCGAAGACATGCCGCGCGAGACCAACCGCGTCACGCTGAACAGCAACGTGAAAGACAAGTGGGGCAACGCAGCGCCCAACGTGCACTTCGACGACCACGACAACGACATCGCGATGCGCGAGCACGCATTCCGCCAGGGCCAGCGCGTCTACGAGGCGGCCGGCGCGATCAAGAGCTTTCGCACGCCGCCGTACCCGAGCACGCACAACATGGGCACCTGCCGCATGGGCGTCTCGGCGAAAGACAGCGTCTGCAACGCCTTTGGCCAGACGCACGACATCAGCAACCTCTTCATCAGCGACGGCAGCCAGTTCACCACCGGCGGTGCCGAGAACCCGACCCTGACGATCGTCACGCTTGCCATCCGCCAGGCCGACTACATCGCCAAGCAGATGACCGCCCGCGCGATCTGAGGAGACACCCCATGTGCGAGTTCTTCGTCAAGGCCGACCCGATCCAGTACGAGCAGCGCTCGCGCACGGTGCGCATCCACGGCGTGCTGACCAGCATCCGGCTCGAGAACATGATGTGGGACACCCTGGCCGAGATGGCCGACGCCGAGGGCCGCACCACCAACGCACTGATCTCGATGTTCCACGACGAGATCCTGGCTCATCGCGGCGAGGTGCCCAACTTCGCCAGCTTCCTTCGCGTGACCTGCATGCGCCACCTGCGCCGGCGCCTGTCGAACGAATCGGCCACCGTTGCGCAGCCACCCAAACTGGTGGCCGTGCGCCCTTTGGCGCCGCCGTCGGTCGCGCGCTCGCGCGCGACCTGAACGACACCCGTCGCACCCCGCCCACAATGAGCTTCACCACCGAAACCCACCCGGGCGTTTGCGCCCGGCCCGGCGCTGCCTCGCAAGGCTTCACCTTCAACCACAGCATGCTGCGTGTGAAGGACCCTGCGGTGGCGCTGGACTTCTACACCCGGCTGTTCGGCATGCGCGTGCTGCGCAAGCTCGACTTTCCGGAGATGAAGTTCTCGCTCTACTTCCTGCATCGGCCGACCGAGGGTGAGCTCGTTCCCGACGATGCCGGCGAACGCACCGCCTGGACCTTCGCGCAGCGCGGCATCCTGGAGTTCACCCACAACTGGGGCACTGAAACCGACTCCGCCTTTACATACCACGACGGCAACGCGCAGCCGCAGGGCTTCGGCCACATCTGCTTCTCGGTACCCGACCTGGACGCTGCGGTCCGCTGGTTCGACGAGAACCAAGTGACCTACGTGAAGCGCCCCGAGCAGGGCAAGATGCGCGACGTGGCCTTCATCAAAGACCCGGACGGTTACTGGATCGAGATCGTCGAGCCGGGCCGCCTGAAGAACCTCGGCCGCGTCTGAACGCTTGGCGTGCTCGCCGGCAGCGCATGGCTTGCGCTGACGGCCGCAGGCGCCGCCTCAATTGACCCGAATCAACTTCCGGTTGATGAACTCCAGAATCCCCGCGCCCGACAGTTCGCGCCCGTAGCCCGAGTTCTTGACGCCGCCGAACGGCAGCTCGGGTGACGACACGGCAGCCGAGTTGATGAAGACCATCCCGGTGTCGATTTGCCGCGCCACGCGCTTGCCGCGCTCGGCGTCTTGGGTGAACACCGAGCCGCCCAGGCCGAACGGTGAATCGTTCGCCAGGGCCACTGCTGCGGCTTCGTCCGCCACGCGGAAGAACAGCGCCACCGGGCCGAAGAACTCCTGTTTGTAGGCCGGGTTCGCCGGCGTCAGGTCGGTCAGGATCGTGGGCTGCATGAACTCGCCTTGCTGCCCTTCGATGCGCCCGCCGCCCATCAGCACACGTGCACCATGGCCCACGGCTTCTTCGACCTGCCCGAGCAGCGTCTTCAGCGCACCGGCCGACGACAGTGGCGCCAGCGTCGTCTGCTTGTCGAGCGGGTCGCCCGGCGCGAACGCCTGCATCGCGCCCTGGAACTTGTCGAGGAACTTGTCGGCCAGCGCCTCGACCACGATGATGCGTTTCGACGCGGTACAGGCCTGCCCGCTGTTGCCCATGCGGCCGCTCACGGCGTGCTTCACGGCCTTGTCGAGGTCGGCGTCGTCGAGCACGATGAACGCATCGCTGCCGCCGAGTTCGAGGGTGGACTTCTTCAGGTTCTTGCCGGCGAGCTCCGCCACCACGGCGCCCGCGGCTTCGCTGCCGGTCAGGGCCACGCCGCGCACGCGCACGTCGTCGATCACCTTGGCCACCTGGTCCTTGCTGATGAACAGGTTGGTGTACGCCCCAGCCGGCGCGCCCGCTTCTTCGAGCAGGCGCTCGAAGGCCAGCGCGCACTGCGGCACGTTGGACGCATGCTTGACCATCACCACGTTGCCCGCCATCAGGTTGGGCGCTGCGAAACGGGCGATCTGGTAGTACGGGTAGTTCCAAGGCTCCACGCCGAACAGCACGCCCATCGGGCTGCTTTCAACTGTTGCTTCGCCTCTCGGCGTGGTGAGCTTTTCGGGCGCCAGGAAGGCCTCGGCATGCTCGGCGTAGTAGTCGAGGATGGCCGCACTCAGCGCCACTTCGCCCAGGCTCTGCGCGATCAGCTTGCCCATCTCGATGGTGATGAGTTCGGCGAACTCTTGCGGGCGCTCGCGCATGATGGCGGCGGCGCGCGCCAGCACGGTCTTGCGCTCGGCGAAGCTCTTGCGGCGCCACGTGTTCTCGTAACAATCGTGGGCGGCGTGGAGTTTGGCTTCGAGCTGTGCGTCAGTGGTCTCGGTGAAGGTCTTCTCGACCTTGCCGTTGTACGGGTTGGTGCTTTGGTAGGCCATGGTGTCAGGTTCCTTCCGCCGGCTGTGTCAGTTGCGCCAGCACCGCGCGCGCGGCCTCGGCCGACGAGGCGGGGTTCTGGCCGGTGATCAGTTTGCCATCGGTCACCACGTACGACTTCCAGTCGGCGCCCTTGCTGTAGTGGCCGCCGTGTTCGCGCAGCATGTCTTCGACGAGAAACGGCACGACCTTCGTCAGTTGCACCGCCTCTTCCTCGGTGTTCGTGAAGCCCGTGACGCGCCGGCCCTTGACCAGCGGCAAGCCACCTGCGGCCTTCGCGTGGCGCAGCACGCCGGGCGCGTGGCACACGGCCGCGATCGTCTTCCCGGCCGCCGCCATGGTGTCGATCAGTTTGATCGAGCCAGCGTCTTCCGCCAGGTCCCACAGCGGGCCATGGCCGCCGGGGTAGAACAGCGCGTCGAAGCCATCGCCCGACACGTCGGCGAGCTTCGTGGTGTGGGCCAACGCGGCTTGCGCGGCCGGGTCTTGCTTGAAGCGGCGGGTGTCCGCAGTTTGCGAATCGGCCTCGTCGCTTTTCGGGTCGAGCGGCGGCTGGCCACCCTTGGGTGATGCGAGCACCACATCGGCGCCGGCGTCCTTGAACACGTAGTAGGGCGCCGCGAATTCTTCGAGCCAGAAGCCGGTCTTCTTGCCGGTGTTGCCGAGTTGGTCGTGCGATGTGAGAACCATCAAGATCTTCATGGGGTGTCCTTGAGTGCGGCCGCAAGAACGGCGTGAGCGCATGACGCTAGCCCCGACTGCAAGCCACCACCATCCGCCCGCAACGCGCCCGCCTGTAGGACGGCGCTGACCCTGGCCACACGGCCCGGGTGACCTGCACGCTGAATCTTGCGATGCTATGGTTTGCGCTTCTTCGAACACACGGGCTGCGCCGCGCCGCCCAAGGAACCTCGTCATGAAGTCATTCGGATCGCGCGCCACCGGCGAGCGGCTGGAACGGATGCAGGCCAGCCCGCTGTGGGTGCCGGGCCGCGAAGGTGAGGCCGCACCGGGCTTCCGCAACCGCGCGCCCATTCGGCCGGGCCTGCGGGACCCGCTGGCGAAGATGCCGTCGCTGACGGATTTCCTGTGCGGTGGCACGCGCCGCGTGCCCGCGCACCCTTTGCCCAGCCTCGACCCGCGCGAACGCTGGCAGCGCCGCCCTGGCAGCGGCCTGCGCGCCACCTGGCTCGGCCACAGCACGGTGCTGATCGAGATCGACGGTGTGCGCGTGCTGACCGACCCGGTCTGGGGCCTGCGCGCATCGCCCTCGCAGCTGGCCGGGCCGAAGCGCTTCCAGCCCGTGCCGGTGGCGTTGAAGGCGCTGCCGCCGATCGACGCGGTGCTGATCTCGCATGACCACTACGACCACCTGTGCCTGCCCACGATCCGCGCGCTCGCGAAGACCAGCGTGCCCTTCGTCACCAGCCTGGGCGTGGGCGCGCACCTCGAATCCTGGGGTGTCGACAAGAGCCGCATCACCGAACTCGACTGGTGGCAGAGCCACCGCCTGCCCGGCACCGAGGTCGAGGTCACTGCGGCGCCGTCACAGCATTTCTCGGGCCGGGGGCTGAAGGACCGCAACAGCACGCTGTGGTCGTCGCTCGTCATTCGCTCACCGAAGCACCGCGTGTTCTTCAGCGGCGACACGGGCCTCACCGACCAGTACACCGAGATACGCGAGCGCCTCGGCCCGTTCGACCTGGTGATGCTCGAAGTGGGCGCCTTCCATGCGGCGTGGGGCGACATTCACCTCGGCCCGGCTCACGCCCTCGAAGCACTGCAACTGCTCGGCGGTGGGGCCTTCCTGCCCGTGCACTGGGGCACCTTCAGCCTGGCCATGCACGCGTGGGACGAGCCCGCCGAGACGCTGCTGTCGCTCGCGCCGAAGCAAGGGGTGCAACTCGTGATGCCGAAGCTCGGCCAGCCGGTCGAGCCGAGCCATGGGGACAGGGTGACGCCGTGGTGGCGTGGGGTGGACGGCAAAAGCGCGGCGCCGGTGGTCGAGCCGTTGCGCGAGCCGGCACCCGAGGGGCCGCCCACCGCCTTGCCGAAGGGCATGCCGTGGCCGATCGATTGACAAAGGAGAAACACATGAACCAACGCGAACTCGGCCGCAGTGGCCTGCACGTCTCGGCCATTGGCCTGGGCTGCATGGGCATGACCCATGCCTACGTGCCTTTTCCCGACAAGCAAGAGATGGTTGCGCTCATTCGCAGTGCGGTCGAGCTCGGCGTGACCTTTTTCGACACCGCCGAGATCTACGGCCCGTTCAACAACGAAGCGCTGCTGGGCGAAGCGCTCGCGCCGGTTCGCGATCAGGTCGTGATCGCGACGAAGTTCGGTTTCAGGGTCGACGCCATGCCCGGTGTCGACAGCCGGCCCGAGCGCATCCGCAGCGTCGTCGATGCGTCGCTGGCGCGCTTGCGGACCGACCGCATCGACCTGCTCTACCAGCACCGCCCCGACCCGGCCGTGCCCATCGAAGACGTGGCGGGCACGGTCAAGGACCTGATCCGCCAGGGCAAGGTCAAGCACTTCGGCTTGTCGGAGTCCGACGCGCCCACCATTCGCCGCGCGCATGCCGTGCTGCCGGTGGCGGCGTTGCAAAGCGAGTACTCGTTGTGGACGCGTGACATCGAGGCCGAGGTGCTGCCCGTGCTCGAAGAACTGGGCATCGGCCTGGTGCCCTTCAGCCCGCTCGGGCGCGGCTACCTGACGGGCAAGATCGATGCGTCGACCCCGCTCGATGCCGCAGACTTTCGCAGCACGCTGCCGCGCTTCACGCCCGAGGCGCGCGAGGCCAACGTCGCGCTCGTCGCCTTGTTGACCCGCATGGCCGAGAAGAACAAGGCCACGCCCGCACAGGTGGCGCTGGCCTGGCTGCTCGCGCAAAGGCCCTGGATCGTGCCGATCCCGGGCACGACCAAACTGCACCGCCTAGAAGAGAACATCGGCGCCGTGCAGCAGGCCTTGTCAGT
>Ga0209724_1000793_pt1 | contig 29863 bp, 18 predicted proteins | sample grotaG_FD_184143 | JGI IMG/M metagenome (GOLD analysis project Ga0209724, IMG submission 184143) | Glacier valley bacterial and archeal communities from Borup Fiord, Nunavut, Canada, to study Microbial Dark Matter (Phase II) -... | ecosystem: Environmental > Aquatic > Freshwater > Ice > Glacier ...
AGGGATAAACAGTTACGAACCTTTGCAACGACCATTTAAAACGCTGTTTAAAAATTTTTAAATAACCTTCAAAATTTTTAGTTATGCCCGACAGGTCCAGAATTCCAAGATCAATTGATCGGTTCAACAATTACCTTTCCAATACAAATTCCTATCTGGTAGCGGTAAATTCAGCCAATGCCATCCGGCTTGGGATTTTGCCGGCTGAAGTTGCCCGGTGGACCGCTTTCGTGAACGAATGGAACCCTTTATACCTCAAATATATTGACTTGAAAGGAAGCCGCACCACCGCTATAACCGATCAGCTGCATTCAATCATAGCCAGTTGCGTAAAATTAGATCAGACCAATCATTTACTCGATCGTATCGCGGCTTCGTCTAATGTTACGGTTTCGGATATGAAAATTTTTAACATCAAAAAAGGGATATTGCTTAAAACCACGCGTACGCGACCGAGGGTGATGCTCACCGAACCCGTGTTTGCAGCCATCCAGCCCATCGGAGGTGGCACTGTTTCGATTAAATGTCGTGGCGCGATCGGTGGGAGGGCAGCCATATTTGCAGGCGCTGACGCGGTCCAGATGAATTACACCGTTGGCGACGCTGCACCTGACGCTGCCGATGCCTATGGTCTGAAAAGTGAAATCTCTACAAGGGCCTCCATCAATTTAGCGCTTAGTCCGGCCAGTTCCGGTAAAAATCTTTACATCTATTTGCGGTGGTATCTTGTAAAACATCCCAACCTTGCGGGTCCGTGGAGCAGTGTCCAAACCGTGCTTATTTTATAACCTGAGTTCGATGGATTTGGACGTTTAATATTCAGAATATAAGGTGATAAAGTTGGTTTATGCTACTAACAGGTAATCTGATGAGGTTGAAAAACAGGATAAGGTTTTAAATCCTTATTTTCTAAGCCTTACCTACTATTTAACTCTTTTCAAACCACTGATATATAATACTATTATTTCAAACCCAGCGGGCTTGTATGTTTATAGAATTAATAGTTGGAAGAGCAACATACGACTCCGGCCGGAGTCGTACATCCTATTTTGATCTCATTTTCTATAAACATCCGACCTCTCTGAGGTCTTTTTAAAATAAATTCAATTTCATTTTAAAGTTTTCAGTTTTGAGGCTGGAGTTTCACAACTCCCGAGTACTTAGTACTAATTTTTAGTCCGAAAGCCACAAAAATCTTATTGTATTTCATGTGTTTTATGCATTGCCGTCTAACGAACGCAGGTTTTGATGGATTTGCCGTGTCATTGGATCATTGAATGATGAAACACTGCCTGGTATCTAACCGCACGCAAGTTGTATTGAAGCACTACGAATGAATAACCGATCGCTTTTATCCGGTAACAAATGAATTCCATAAATCAAAAGTCATGACTATTCCGCCAAAAGGCATGACTTTTTTCTTGCCAAAGCGACTTTATAAGTGAATAGTCATGACTTTTTAAATCCTGCATCGCTTTGACGAACCTATAAAGTGGTTTTTTGAACGATTAGTAATGACTATTGAAGCAAAAAAGTGATTGGAACTCCTACAAGTCATGACTATTGAACCACAAAAGTGACTTGTAGTCCGAAAAGTCATGACTATTCAGAGATAAGTCAAGACTATTCGTGCTAAAAAGCGATACAATGGTACAACAGATCGATCTGTTATAAGATGAAGTCGTATTTTTAGTATTGAATATCAATGCAATCGCAGTAAACAGGCCTCTTATGAAGGTTTATACCGTATTGATACGGTTGTATTGTCAATAACAGGTGGAGGACATACTGATCAACCTTTTTCTTTTTTATTATGAAGTTGGAGTTATGAGTTCATAAGCTCCCTAAAACAACCGGAAGGTGCCCTCTCTTTGAGTGAAATAAGTTTTTTTAAAATAAAAATCATTTTTTATGATGCGTAAGTGAAAAGGATTAACTTTACAACATAAATTAGACAGATGTCAATACTATTATCCAAAATTTGAAATGTAGGATTGATTTAATCAAAAGAATAAATGCACAACATTTAGAAAAGCAAATATGATATTTGATACAGAACCGACCAATTGGAAAGAATTACAAGATTTTGTTGGGCAAATGTTCGAGGAATGCGGATTTGAAACAGAAGTTTCGAAAATTATTGAATTAGTTCGAGGAAAAAAGGAAATAGATGTTTATACGCAAGATACTTCGAGTGAATATAAACCGATTATTTTAGTTGAATGCAAGTTTTGGAAAAAACCAGTAAGTCAAGAAACTATTCATTCTTTTCAAACCGTTGTTTCACAATCCGGAGCCAACTTAGGATTTATAGTATCAAAAAATGGATTTCAATCAGGTAGTTATGAAGCTGTAACAAAAACAAATATTAGACTTGTATCATTGAAAGAATTGGAAATAGAATACGACCATAAATGGAAGCAAGGTTTAACTAAAAAATATATGCCATTTGCGGATAGATTATTTCCATATTGGGACTATCCTGGGAAAATGCCAAATGATCGAGGAACTATTAATTTGGCTAAACAACGATTAATTTATTCCGCTTACGAGCCAATTTGTAGCTTATTACCTAGCGACCAAATGCCAAATGGCTTTAATAGAAAATATCCAATAACCATTCCAATAATAAATAATAAACTCGAAAAAACAGGAGAGACTCAGATTTTTTCAGATAGACAATATTTTGATTTTATAGAACAGAATAAAGAACAATCTTTAAAGCATTTTAAATTATTATACCGTGAATAAAATATAGCATATAGATGTATATTAAACTTATACGGAATTTTTATACTTCTTGGGCAATAAATTTTTAATTTAAAATACAGATTTTAATGACACGTTCATCTTTCAACCCAAACATACACGATGAAGTAATGATTCTATTTTATTAAAAAATAAGCTAAATGGCAATACTAAACGACATAATAGACTGGGTTGAAAACAGACCTAAATTTTGGCAAGTCGCAATTGATAGACTTTTTCGAAACAATTATCTATCGACTACAGATATTTCTGAATTGAAAGATATATGCAAAGCAGAAATTGGATTATCGAATTTTTCATACACCACTGTTAATTTCAAATCATTAAGAGATTTTGCGGATAGCTCAATTAGTAATGAAAGTATTACTCTTTCTAAGATATTCAATATCGATAATATTAGTGCTCTGTCAAATTCAAATTGCCTTGAATTTGCACCGAAAGGCCTTACGGTTGTTTACGGTGATAATGGTTCAGGAAAATCCAGTTATGTAACTATCTTGAAACATGTTTGTAATACTCGGGGCCACAAACCGGTGATAAATGGTAATTTATATGATTCTGCAACTTACAAAAATGATAAAAGAGCAGAAGTTGTGTATACAATTGACGGAATTAATTTTAATACAGTAACACTTATAAATGCTAAGATAAATGATTTAACCCTTAAACGTGTAGATGTTTTTGATACATTTAGTGCCAATCATTACATTGAAAACGAGGATGAGATAGCATTTATTCCCAATGGTTTATCAATCGTTGAAAAATTTGCCACTTGTATTAAGAAAGTTGAAGATGAATTCAATCATGAGCTTCAAAATCCAGCTTTGGCAAAATTCGATTATTTAAAATTACTAGAAGTAAGTGAAGATTCTTCTGCTAAAACCTTTTTGAACAAACTTAATTCAAAAACAACACTTGATAAGTTACGTGCTGAATCTCAATGGAATGAGACAAAGATTGACAGATTAATAAAATTAAATGAAATAATATCAAAACTAAAGGCTACTGATCCCCAAAAGGAATTAAAAGAAAATGAAGAGAAAATTACAAGATTTAATGTACTGCGAAATAAATTGAAAATACTTGAGGAAAATTTAAATGGTGAAGCTCTTATTGAAATAATTGCCGTATTTAATAATTATATCATAAAAAGTGAAGCACTAAAAGAATCTTCAGAAAAGATATTTTCAGAACTTCCTCTAGATGGAATTGGCCAAGCCACTTGGAAGCTATTATGGGAAAGTGCTCGAAAATTTTATAATCAAAGCAAAAAGGAAGAAATATTTCCTGAAATAGATAACATTTGTCCTCTTTGCCTTCAAGATTTAAGTTTAGAAGCCAAAAGTAGGTTTATTAGTTTTGAAGAGTTTGTTAAAAATGACATTCAACAGGAATATAATAAAGCTCAGATGAAATATGGTTTATTATTGACAAAATTGAAAGAGTTGTCATTTGATTTTCAAGAATATAATCCAACAATTAGTGAATTAGAAGGACTGATTGATAATTATAAAATTGACCATGAAGCATATCTTGAAATTTTGTCAAATCAAAAGAACTACTTAATAGAACAACTTACTTCAAATATAAAAATCGATTCTTTAAATGACTTAAATACTAACATTGGACCGAAAGTTAATATTGAAAGAATTTTAAAAGTACTAGAAGCGACTAATATTACACTTAGGAATCAGTCAATTGCTGATATTCTAAAACCTTTCGTAAAGGAATTAAATCAGCTTTCTGGTGAAAAAAAGATTTATGATTTTAAGCCTAAATTAGCGAGAGAAATCTTCCGGCTGAAAAAAATAGCTTTATTAAAAGATTGTATTAGTAAGTGTAACACTAATGCCATTACAACGCTAAGTAACGATTTAGCTAAAATATATGTGAGCCAAAGTCTTAAGAAAAACTTCAAACTAGAATTAAAAAAGTTGGGTTTTAATAATATTAAAATTGAGACTGAAACAAAAGGAGCAAAGGGTAAACAGTATCATTTCTTACGACTTGATGAACTTAATGCCAATAAAGTCGCTTTGAAGGATATTTTAAGTGAAGGCGAACATCGTTGCATTTCATTAGCAACTTTTTTATCTGAGTTGTCTATTTCTGAGCATAAAAGTTCAATAATATTTGATGATCCAGTATCTTCGCTTGATCATAAATGGCGAAATAAGATTGCAAAAAGAATCGCGGAAGAATCTAAAAATAGACAAGTAATAGTTTTTACTCATGACATCACATTTTTATTAATGTTACAAGAACATGCGAAAGAATATTCTTGTGATTTAGAATTGAAAAGTCTTACAAGAAAAAAAACCGCTACTGGTATTATTTCAAGTAATCCACCTTGGGATGCTTTACCCGTGAGTAAACGAATAGGTATATTAAAAAATGACCATCAGGTTATTGCCAAAATTGAAAGGGACGAAACAGAAGAAGTATATAAAGAAAAAGCTAAAATGTTATATGGTAAACTTCGTGAAACGTGGGAGAGAAGCATTGAAGAAGTTCTACTAAATGGTGCCATTCAACGCTTTGGAAGAGAAATACAGACACAGAGAATTAAGGCTATTGTTGATGATTTAAAATTGACTGATTATAATATTATCGATTCAAATATGACGAAGTGCTCTACATATTTTAACGGTCATGACAGCGCAGGGGCTTTAATTGAAGAAATGCCTAATTCAAATGAATTTTTAGATGATATTAAAATTTTAGAACAGTTTACAAAAGGAATAAGAGAAAGAAGACTAAAGAAAAAATAACATTGCATAAAATAGGATTACTCATGATCACGTTCGTTTGTAGAGAATAGGTCTTTTAAAGTAAAAATCTTTAAACCAAAGACCTTTTAATCAAAACACCTATATTTATGAAAACAAAGATCACTAAGAACTCATTCGCAACGCTATTTTTAATGTCAGCGATGGCATTGAATGTTCAATCACAGACCACGCTTACCTGGGGCCGGCAAATCGGAACCGAAAAGGAAAAATAAGCGATAAAATTATTAATCATCACAAACTTAAATTAAAATGGAACAAACCGAAAACAAAAAAATGAACTTCAAAACATTGGCCGGAATCGTTGTTGGAATAGTTGCAATGGTACTGGTTCAGCAGTTTTTCTTTAAATCGCCGTCATTCGATAAACAAATGATGCAGATGGCAAGCGAATTAAATAAGACCTGTCCGGTGATGGTTGACGCAGAAACCCGGCTTGATAATACAGTAGCGCTTCCCGACAAAATATTCACCTATAATTATACATTGGTCAACCAGGTGAAGGATTCTATAAATGTTGAGGAATTAAAGAGCTATTTAACACCTCTCGTTACAAATAACATAAAGACGAATCCCGTTATGAAATTTTATCGCGATAATAAAATCACCTTGTCGTATTATTATAAGGATAAGCAAGGTGTTTTTTTATTGAATATTGATGTAACGCCCGATAAATATCAATAGTTAACCGGATTCTCGTTTGTAACTATTTTGTAATTATTACGTTTAAAAAATATTGTTTTGAATACGAGTTACATACTCAAAAAACTTAACCGCTCGTTGCAAATCAGATGGATTTGCCAGAACAATAAACAACTAACTAATAAATATTAACCAAATATCTGCTTAGCTATGAAAAAAATCGTTTGTTTGATTTCAATCGTTTCCTTCCTGTTTTGCCTTGCCAGTTGTGACAAAACTACTTCACCCGACAATATCCCTTTTACAGGAAACATTAAAGGGGATTCCACCGTTCTGCTAATGGTGAATGACACTTTTCGGATACGAATTACACCAGCTGATGCCAGTGTAACGTACACGATCAATGTTGATAATACCTACAAATCGCCCCAGCAAGGGGTGGTATCCGTTTCATCCGATGGAAGGGTGAAAGCCCTTGAAGCTGGAAAGGTAGCTGTGTCAGTCAAAAACAATGCGGGTCAGTTTAATTTTTCGGTGGCCGTTGTCGCGTTGCCTGTATCCGTTTTGCTAAAGGATACCGCTGTTTTAATGAAGACAGGCAGAAGTTCACAGGCAGTTTTAGACCGCGTTTTTGATCAATATGAACAAAAGATGTTGGGTGGCGTAACATGGGAAATGCTAAACAGTAACCTGGCAACAGTTTCCGGTACGGGTGAAATCACCGCGTTAAAAGAGGGAGAAACGAAGGTGAGGGTTCACGTGAAGAATTACCCGGCAGTCTATTCCGATTATCCGGTCCGGATCCTCGACTATTTTGTATATGTTTTAGGTGATTGCCTGAATGACCAGAATTATGTAAGAAATTGCTATTGGAAAAATGACGTGGCAGTCGCCTCTGATTTATATAAGACCTCGTTTATTGCATCGGGTATTTTATTTTCCAACAATAATATTTACAAAGTGGGAACCTCTAAGGCACCCCAAAAGGCTTATATGCTAAAGAATACAACAGAAACCCTGTTTAGTGAATCCGGAGCAGGTGCAATGGGTGTTGCCATGATGGGTGAAGATGTCTATACCGCTGGTTTTTATACAGCTTCCGGAACGAAAACAGTTGCCTTGTGGAAAAATAATGCGCTAAGCCCAATATTAACACCGGCTGAAATAAATTCAGAAAGTATCGGAACCACGATTGCGGTTTCAGCGGGTGATACCTATGTTGGCGGATATATTAAAAATAGTAAGAACATACAGGTGGCGTGCTATTGGAAAAACAAGCAAAGAGTCGATCTTTCGGATGGTACCGCAAATGCGATTGTCAATTCTGTATTTGTTGATGGAGCGGATGTTTATGCTGCCGGAAGTAGCATAGGTGCGGTTGGCGGTTTTGTTTATACGATTGCCTGTTATTGGAAGAATGGCGTGAAAACTGACCTGATCAATGCAGGATCAGATGCCCGATCGATCGGTATATCGCAGGGTGATATCTATATTGCAGGAAATTATCTCACTTCGAACACCCCAACTGCCTGTTACTGGAAAAATGGAATTAAAGTCGATTTAGTTACCGGCGCTGGTGCAAAATGGAGCAATACTTCATCCATGAAAATTGCAGATAAAAATGTCTTTATTTCAGGATTCTATCAAAACCAAAACGATAAACAGTTCGGTTGTTACTGGAAGAATGGCATTCGGGTTGACTTAAAACCCGTTAAATTTACAAATGGCACAGCTGTTGAAATTTACCAGTATTCAAGCACCAACGACCTTGCTATTGAGTAAGGTTGTCGTTTAGAAAAGCATGATTGTGCTATTGCTAAATTTCCCATAAAGAAAACAGGTCGGTAGAAAACAGATGGAATGCAGAGTTCCGTCCCGTGACGGCAGCATCTTCCCGGATAGATTTTCTACCGATTTTTTGTGTCTAATAACATAGAAGATGAATGTCCGGATCTCCTTCTGTAATCGGTAATTACAACTGCTCACTTCTTCGTAAACTGAGTGCTCAAAAAATGGCAAACATGATGCTAAGCTATTATTGTTGAAGTTAACTTAATTTATGGACACCGATATTTTTTTTAAATCTTTTAAATTCTCAATAACTTTGTATAGCTTTTAGTAATAAAAAACGGGGCGGATTCCGAAAAGCCATTCGAGTAGGAAGAAAATAAAATGAGTGCATCATGAAAATTATTATGAGAATATTAAGTGTGTTTTTGATGATGTGGTTCTTAAGTGTATTTGCATCATGCAAAAAGTCAGATCCATCAGATCCGGGAATAAACCCGTTTAACAATGGCGGGAATGAGCGGAATATGATTGTTGTTATCAGCGACCTGCACCTCGGCGCAGATCTCGCGTATGCGGAATGCAAGAACAACCTTGGGGCTCTTGAGAAATTGCTAAAACAGATAAAAGCAGCTCCAAATGTTAAAGAGCTTGTGATCGCCGGAGACCTGCTTGATGAATGGTTTGTGCCGGCTACAATAAACACTTATCAGGGCAAAGATCAGGCTGATTTTGTAAAGCGGATTGCAACAGCCAACAAAGACGTTTTTGATGTTTTTAACGGTATAATTCAGGAGAGGATTATTTTAGTTACCTATGTTCCCGGAAATCATGATTTAACAATTACAGCAGCAAATATTGAAAGTATCCTCCCTGGGATCAATCAGGCACGGGATTTAGTGTTGGGTTTAGGTACTTATTCCCCGGTTGACTATCCTAAAATAGCGATTGAGCATGGACACCGATACAATTTCTTCTGTGCACCTGATCCGATTTCAAACCAGGCCATTGCTCCGGGTACGATATTGCCTCCGGGTTATTTTTTTACAAGAATAGCAGCGCTTTGGGTGATACAAGGTCGCCCAACGGCAGCGCATACCATACCCGTTGTTACCCAAAATATTTCAGGGGGTGAAAGCCAGGATTTATTATTCCGATATTGGAAGACATGGGCATCTTCAGTTAAAATGTTCCCTATTACAAACAGGTTTGATGAAAAAATCATTCTTACAAATGTTGGTGGATTCACGGGTAATTATTCAGTTGATGATCTTGTTCCTTATCAGTCATCTCCCGGTGGATTGATCGATTTGAATCTTTATAAAGGAATTCAGGATAACTGGGAGGCAAGACAAACTCACAATAATGTAGCGATACATATTGAAACTATTCAAGCCATCGATTCTGTAAATTCAGGCACTGAGACCGACCATCAGGCAGATCTGCAATACTTTATGAACCATGCCTCGGATAAAAGAATTGTTGTATTTGGTCATACGCACACACCTAAAATGGATTCGCCTAAAAATTATAACAATCAGAAATGTATTTATGTGAATTCAGGAACTTGGATTGATCATAATCCAGGTAAAACCACGATGAATTTTGTCGTCATAACACCACAGAGCGTTGATGCTTCTTCTCAAACCCTGGTAAAACTTTGCAATTTTGAAAATGAAGTTGTAACACTAATGGCTGAAGACTCATTTCGCTATTAGCGTGTATAGTTTGAAATTATTATAAGAATCTCCCAAATTTGCATAACATGAAATACTTTGGATTTTTATTTTCGGTCACCATGATAATGATGGCAATTGTATTCAATTGTTGTAAACAGGAGGATAATCCGGTTCCGGACGAATTGAAAAATTACGCCTGGGTTGCCGGCGCTGTTGACAGCACAGGCTACGGCATGATCCTTTTTTCTGCTGATGGTGGCGAAAACTGGGAAAGGCAGGGAGAAGGCAATCCTTCATTGCTGGGGATCCATGTCCTTGACATTTGGGCAGTGGACGACCAAACCGTTTGGGCAGTCGGCAGCGGAAATGTTATTCTGAAAACGCTGGATGGCGGAAAGAACTGGGTTCAGGTCCAGGCACCTGCAAATAATCCGGATACAGAGCTGAACGCTGTTTGCATCGTGAACCGCACTAATATATGGATCAGTGGTTCTGGCGGAAGCGTTTATCGCTCGGCTGATAACGGAAATACATGGACCAAGTTTGACCCGGCCTTCTTTCACAACCAGTTTATGGGGGGTGTATGGGCAATCACACCTCAGAAAGTTTATGTTGTGGGAGCAATTCTTGGCAATGGCCTTGAAAGAGGGTTTATTGGCTGTACGTCAGACGGTGGAGCCACGTGGGATTCGATTTCTCCCTCTGCTGATTATAACAGGCATCAATGGATTGGCGTTACTTCTTCCAAAAACACAATTGTTGTCTATGGCGTAAAGTCACACTACATTGCCAGTACAGATGGAGGAACAACCTGGAAAAATGATTCAGTGCCAACAACCGGAGGGATAGGCGGGGCGGATATCAATCACTTGATGATGCTTAACCCTCAAACATGGTGGGGAGCGCTTGATATGGGGCTTATTTATCTGACCAATGATGGGGGATCTTCCTGGATTAAACAGGAAACAAACCAGAGCAGTACCTTTATGTTTGGTATCGATGCATGGAACAGCCAGTTCGCATTGGCTGTCTCACGCTCGACACGAACGCCGCTGACCGGATCGATCCTGAAAACCGTGAACGGGGGAACAAACTGGGAAGTCAAACAGAGCTACAGTAGCCGTTTAAGCAAAGTAACCTTCATCAAACAGTAAGTCGGGTAAAAAGAAAGCTTTACCGTCACTTGTTCTTAAAGATTCAGTATTTGCAATCCATGTATAAACATTCGCATTTCTTTCAGATATGGGATTCCCAATCATTAAGCTGGCATAAGTAGAATTGTTCTAAACAATTTCTGCTGATTCCTGTTTCTTCATAGAAAGCAATGGTCGCTCCGGTTTATCCGGCAACCATTCAGTCAATTAAATTGAAAATTTAAATCCATTTAATATGAAGAAATTAGCCTTTTTGATGATTACAATGGCATTTATAGGAGCCTGCCAGTCAAATCCAAACAAGAATTCCGATTCAGCCAATCCGATTGCCTCTGACAATACTGGGTTGAAGCTTCCTGCCGGTTTTTCTGCCTTTGTTTATGCCGATAATATCGGTCATGCACGACATTTGGCCATTAATACAAACGGTGATGTGTATGTATCGCTGAGTAATGTAAAGAATGGCGGTGGAATCGTTTGTCTTCGCGATGACAATAAGGATGGAAAGGCTGATATTATTAAATACCATGGTATCTATGACGGAACAGGTTTGAAAATTCACAACGGGTATATTTATTTTGGGGCAGATACAATCGTTGTCCGTTACAAACTCACACCGGGCGAATTGGTTCCGGCTGCAACACCTGAGGTCATTGCTAAAGGTTTTGATGTGCAAAACCAGCATGCCACGAAACCATTTACGTTCGATCAGGCGGGCAATATGTATGTCACAGTGGGTGCACCATCGAATGCATGCCAGCTTCAGGATCGTACGAAAGGTTCACCGGGAATGGATCCTTGTCCGATCCTTGAAAAGCATGGTGGGATTTGGCGGTTTAAGGCAGATGTTCTGAACCAGGACCAGGTCAAAGACGGTTACCGATATGCAACAGGAATCAGGAATGCAGTTGCAATTACCTGGAATAATGTTGAAAATAAGTTATTTGCCCTTCAGCATGGAAGAGATCAGCTTGGATCGTTCTATCCTGAACTTTATACCAACGAACAAAGTGCGCAACTACCTGCCGAAGAGTTTTTATCTGTCAGGGACGGATCGAATTTTGGCTGGCCTTACTGTTATTACGATCCCATCCAAAATAAGAAAGTGCTTGCTCCTGAATATGGTGGTGATGGCAAAAAACCGGGAAGACCGGATGCAGAGAATCCGATTATGGCATTTCCCGCCCATACTGCTCCGAATGATGTGTTGTTTTACACAGGGAGTATGTTCCCTGAGAAATATAAAAACGGCGCTTTTATTGCATTTCACGGTTCGTGGAACCGCGCTCCATTACCACAGGAGGGATATTACGTTGCATTTGTCCCATTTAAAGATGGTGTTCCATCAGGAGCGTGGGAAATCTTTGCAAATGGTTTTGCGGGGATGGACGAGGTGAAGAATCCGGGTGATGCCAAGCACCGTCCATGTGGTCTGGCACAGGCACCCGATGGTTCGCTGTTCGTTTCGGATGATTCGAACGGCCGCATTTACAGGATTTCATACAATTGAGCGTAATTTATTTTTAAAACATAGTGGCTCTCTGAAAGTTATAAAATTTAAACACAAAGAACCGCAAAGGAAAAACGCTAAGTTCCGCAGAGAATTTATTATCAACTATTCAACTTTGCGTCTCTCTGCGTATTCTCTGCGAAACTCTGCGTTAAAATATATTTTGGGATAACTTTTTTCAAATCTTTAATTCATTCTATGAACAGGATCTTTAAACAATTAGTATTTAGTGTCGTATTGGGTGTGTTGGTTATTTCTTACCAGGACAGTCGCGGAGGAAATAATACGGAGATTGTTCGCTCAGGACCACCAGCGAAAGAAATCTCCGGTAACCAACCTGCTAAAGAGCATCCGGGTAAGGCTGTCTATACAAAGTATTGCCTGGTTTGTCACCAGGCGAGCGGATCGGGTGTTCCCGGAATGTTTCCGCCATTAAGTAAAGGGAGCTGGGTAGGAAAAGATCCAAAAGAGTTGGTGCTCATTATCACGAAAGGACTCAACGGAAAAATTGAAGTGAATGGCGAAGTTTATAAAAGTGCCATGCCTCCACAGGCGCAATTAACCGATAAGGAGATTGCGGATGTGCTTTCATACATCAGGTCAGATTTCGGAAATAGTTTTAAGCCGGTGGATGTTGAATTCGTTAAAAAAGTCAGGAGCGGGAAATAAATCGTATCCGGTAAGCAGGAAACTTCTTTACAATTCTTAGTGAATTCGTGTCTTGGTGGTTATGAACAAAAATGCCACAAAGTAATCGGGAGTAGTGAAACTCCAACATCAAAACAGATAACTGCAAAATGTAATTGCATTTATTTTCAAATGACCTCATAGAGGTCGTATCCCGAAATTTCGGGATAGAAAATGAGATCAAAATAGAATGTTCGACTCGGCCGAGTCGAATGTGGCTCTTTCACAAACTATTTCTATAAGCATACAAACCCGCTGGTTTTGAAATAAATATATTGAATATCACGTGATTAAAAAGAGTTATATAGGAGTCACAAAGACACGAGGGTTCACTAAGAACTGAACTATTCTTTATTCTTAATTATTTAAATGCAGACGAATTTTAAAATAAAGAGAAATGACAGCAAATGAGATTCTGATAGAACTTGAAAAATACGGAGACGCACAGACAAAGAAAACGCTTTCGAAACACGGTGCAAGGGAGCCTTTTTTTGGTGTTAAAGTCGCTGATTTGAAAACAATTCTCAAAAAGACCAAGAAGAACCATGAATTGTCTTTAGAACTTTACCGGACAGGAAACTCGGACGCGATGTATCTGGCTGGTCTGATGGCCGACGAGCATCAGATAACCGAATCGCAATTGGATGAATGGGTTGACAAGGCTTACTGGTATTATTTAAGTGAGTTCGCAGTTCCATGGGTTGCCGCGGAAACAGATTTTGGTTTTGATCTTGGCCTGAAGTGGATTCAATCTGACCAGGAAAGAATAGCTTCTGCTGGCTGGGTAACCTTGGCTTATTATGCTGCTGTAAATCAGGATAAAGATCTGGACATTCCGGCATACAGTCAATTACTCGATAAAGTTGGCAACGAAATTCATCTTTCACAAAACAGGGTACGTCATGCAATGAATGGATTTGTAATTGCGATTGGCACCTACATTAACGATTTAACGGATAAGGCAAACACCGTCGCAGGCAAAATCGGAAAGGTAAACGTTGACATGAACGGGACTGCCTGCAAAGTTCCTTTGGCAACTGAATATATTCACAAAGCCATTGAAAATGGGCAGATTGGTAAGAAACGTAAAATGGCGAGGTGTTAAGGAGCCCGAATTCCTCGTATTTCAAACAGAAGGAATTCGGACTTTATTTATGCACTACCAAAATCAAATTTTTCAGCGAATACTACTTAGCGATCGACTTCAATACGACCGGCCCAAATAATCCTGATTTTATTTCACCCCTGTACATGGTGGGAACGGAAGTGTAATTATTGGCGATCGTATTGTAAACTAATATTTCTATTTGATTTTCACCGGCTTTGGCGAAGGAGGTGATGTCAAATTTCCACGGTGGTGAAAGTTTGATGCCTGCACTTTGGCCATTTACACGCAATTCAGCGGAAGATACAAGATCACCGAGGTCGATTTCCAACCTGTTCTTTAAATCCTGATCCTCGATTTGAATGGTTTTCCTGTAATAAGCGCCTCCTGAATAGGCTCTTAAACCATCAATTTCGGACCAGTCGCCCAAATTGATGGTGCTTTTTCCACATTGCTGATTGATATATTGCGGAATAGCACCAGCACCACCATACCCCGGCTGATATTCTATGTTTAGAACGACCTGTGAAGTCGTTAATTTTGAATCTTTGACGTTTATGCTGTAGTTCGTTAATCCGGTGGATTGTTTTTGTCCGGCAGTTGCCTGCAACTGAATTCCATCTACCCACGCTGTTACTTTCCCGTAGGCAGCGAACTTGAATGATTGTAAACCCGGCGCTGATTCAAATGCAAACAATCCGGAAGTATTATTTTCGAACGAACAATCGAAAGGCAACACACCTTCATCGCCATACCAGCTCATCGCAACCTGTTTCTTTTCCGGACGCGGTGTCTCAGGTTTCCGTGCGATCAGGTAAGTTTCGCAAGCTTTGTTGTACAGCAACAATACAGGGTTGGCTCCCTTTTTTAATTGAATGGACTCGCTGTTTACGTCCCTTTTCGTGCCGTTTATAACCAGGGTAATGGGTTTTTCATCGCCCGTAAGCAAATCGTAAGTACCGTCTGCTGGTGCTAGGATGGTCGTGTAGAGCAGGTAGTAATTCCCTGTTGGTTCCGGAACTCTGAACTTCGACATCTTCTCATCTTTCAAATCGCCCAAGCGGATGAAATTATCATACATCGCGCCTTTCAGTCCGTGATAACCCTGGTGTCCGGGATCATTCTCCACACCCTGCTGCCACGAAAAAGCATAATTGGCCCATTGGTATTTTTTGCCTGAAATGGTAGCCGTATCAGTTTTGCTCTTCGGAATTAATTTTAGCATTTCTTCCTCTGAAGGCATGACAGGGATTGCACCGATTTTAAGAAATTGTGTTCCAAACGCGCAAGTGACTGTTCTCCAGTATTGGTCGAAGGTGAGTTTTTCTCCTGCGTAATTTGTATTCTCTTTAAAATGGAGTTGGCGAACCTGCGCACCCAATAGCTCCTTCGTCGCAGGAAGCTGGAAATCGCCCCATTGATTGTCAAGCGAAGGTTTCAACTCAAACTCCCAGGTAGTTCCGAGATCAACTTGTTTGATTACTTTATTCTCATTTACCACATTCTTGCTTTCCTTGTTTTCGGGGTCGAAAACAATAATCTGCATTTCTTTAAACGTCAATGGCAATGTCACTTCGGTCCCCTCATTGGTCTGAACTGCAAATTTCGAAAGCGAAGCTGTTTCGCCATTCCATGGATTCCATAACTGCACATTTCCTTTTGCCTTGAAGAAACATTTGCTTCCCTCCGGAAAGTTATATAGCGCATATACGTCACGCTTTCCAATAACCCTGTGCATCAAATATGGACGATCTTTCAGGTCAGTAAGTATTTTAAAATTAGGAACGTATTTCCCTGAAATTGCAAGGTAAACATCCTTCACATCTTGGCATTGAATCATGTTCTGGCTTTTTGAAAAGAGATCATCTACAAGTTTGATCATTGCCGCATCATTCGCTCCGGTTTTCTCTGTTGCCTCGGGCATGTCGCCGATATTTACAATGATTCCGCCAGCCTTCTTAAATTCCGCCATTTTTTTGAGCGACGTCGACCGTATTGCTTTCATCGAAGGGACAATCAAAACCTTGTATTTCTCACCCGAAACATTCAATTCCTGATTCTTAACCTCCGAACGGGCGAGCGATTCAAAATCAATAAAATCGAAATCAATCCCTTTGTTGTAAAGTTGTTCCCCGGTTTCGAAAGCAATTTTTACCGATTTTTCACCCTCCATATTGGCGACAACCGGTTCTGTCGGATATAGTATGGCGACATCACAATTGTGGTAACCTTGCGATAATAAATAGGACAAACGTTGAATGCAATCCATTAATGGATCGATCTGTTGCCAGTAAGGCATCCTGAAATGATTACAAGGAGGCGCCCATTCCCACCATCCTCCTTGCGTCGAATAGTATAATCCATGAAACGACAAGAGGTTATATCCTGCCACATAATTGGCAAAAATTGCATCGGTCACATCTGCCGAGGATGTTCCCCAGCCACTGCTGTGAAAGCCTTCGAGCCAAACGCGTGGACGGTCATAAAGATGAGCGATGGAGGCAGCTACTTTCGCTTTGATGATATCTTTCGACAGTCGTGGCTGATCTGAACCCGGTCCCTGGTTCCATCGCTGGGTACGGAAATAATCACCAAACTCTGCTACATCTCTCCCTCGTCCGCCATGGTCGCAGCCAAATATCAATCCCCTGTCCTGGTGCCATTGATACACTGGTTTAAAGAAGTTTTCTTCGCTTAATCCCACAATTACATCATTGTAGTCGAGATTGATTTTGGGGGTGATCGCACCGATATTGACATACAAAGCATCCAGGAATGGAACGACATCGTACCCTTTTCGTTTTTTGAATTCCGCGGCAAAGTATTTGTTCCAAAGATTGCCGCCTACCCTGAAATTTAATTCATCTGAAAAGAAGAAGTTAAGTGCTCCCGAATTTTTATCGGGTAACGCTTTATCAAATTTTCCGAAGAAAAAGTGATTGTAAGCTTTGCCGCTTTGCGGATGCATCGGATCGTAGGATGGGATTAACTGTTCGGAATAGACACTGATGACCGTCCATGTTTCATTTCCAAAGTTGTAAATCAGGTTGCCGTTTTTAACACGGGGAAGAACATCTTTTCTTGTTTCAATGATGATGGAACTGTCTTTATTTGTTTTGAAGGCTGTCAGCGTCAGCAGATTTTCGTGTATTTTAAGATTGCCTGTTCCAGTAAGTATTTGAGAAGATCCTTTTAACATCGATCCGTTTAATTCCGGGTTCTGTTTGATGGCCTCATCCATCGCAAAACCCTGGCCAATGCCAAGTGTATAATCGCTAAGACTAACGGTCATTCCACGTTTTTGAGCTTCAACGGCAAACCATTTAAACAATGTCCACCATTCCGCTGTAAAAAGAGCGGGTTTACTTGGATTAGAAGATCCGTAAGAAATACCTCCTGAATCCTGATGGCTGTAATTAATTTGCAAGCTTGGTATTCCTTTGCCCTTCAGTTGATCTAACTGCCACAGCAACCGTTCACGGGTCAATGTGTCGCCCTGCCACCAATAAAAAGGAACTTCACCATATCCTTTTGGAGGGTTTATGAATCCCGGCAAGACATCGAGCGAAGGACTCCTGTCAGGATATCCTGCCGGTAAACTTGTTTGTGCTACCGATTGTAATGAAATCAACAGCAATAAGATGATTGGGTATTTTGCAAAATTCTTCAATATATTATTTTTCATAGTCTGGTTTTTTTCATATCAATGTGATTGATTGTCATTAAGTTCGTTTTTTGTACGCGCATTTTATAAATTGATGATTTTACTGATTACAGTAGCCAAATATATGGTTTTTAGTCGAGCTTAGGTTTTAGGTGGGCTATTTATAATTGTCGCAAAATAAATTTTCATGCTTTTCGCAATCAAGATAAAATTATAAATTTATGTAGTATTTTTATCACATGCATACCGGTCTGATTATTAATTCTTAAATCTAAAACTATGTTTTTAATTTTTGTTGGAATTGCAGTAATTGTCATTGCTTTTGTTCTTGCCAAAAACGAATCGCCCGTACAGGCTTATACCGGCACAATCAGGATTGTCGGATTTCTAATTCTATTATTAGGGCTGGGTTTAGCCTCTGTAAAGCAGATTGAGCCAGGAGATGTTGGCGTTCAGAAACTCTTTGGGAAAGTAAACACAAACATTCTTGAAAGTGGACTAAATTTGATTAACCCTTTGGTTGAGGTGGTTACGTTTGATGTTCGTACCCAAAATTATACAATGTCGGGTGTCCATGATGAAGGCGAAAAAATGGGAGATGATGCTATCCGGGTTCTCTCGGCTGACGGGCTTGAAGTTATTATCGATCTTACAGTTCTTTACAAGGTGATCCCTACCGAAGCGCCGCGCATTTTAAAAGAAATTGGAACCGATTACCGGAATACTATTGTCCGTCCGATCTGCCGGACTAAAATTAGAGATAATGCTGTTTATTACGATGCTGTGGCGCTGTATTCTTCAAAACGGGATGAATTCCAGGGCAGGATTTTTAAAACAATAGAAAATGATTTTAAGAGCAGGGGATTGATCCTTGAGCAATTACTTGTTCGTAATATTACGCTTCCGGCCTCAGTAAAAGCAGCTATCGAATCTAAAATCAATGCAGAACAGGAAGCACAGAAAATGACCTTTGTACTCCAGAAAGAAAAACAGGAGGCTGAACGAAAAAGGGTAGAAGCACAGGGAATTGCCGATTATCAGACGATTTTAAGTACAGGACTTAGCGATAAACAGCTGCAGTATGAAATGATTAAAGCAATTGCAACATCACCAAATGCCAAATTGATTATAATGGATAGCAAAAGGAATCCATCGATTATTGTGGATGGGAAGTAGGAAAACAAGGTTAAAGTGTAAAGGTTAAAGTTTTAATAAGAAGCTTAACTCGATTTTGGAATATTACTTCTAAAATTCCACCGAAGGTGGATAAATATTAATGACCCCCAATCTTTATTGGGGGTTGTCGCACGACTACTAAACCACAACCCGAAACGGGTTGAATTTATTGTTTTTGACTTTGAAAAAATATTTGGTGTTCAACCCGTACCGGGTTGTTTCCATTCGCTTTTCTATTGCCCCCAGTTCCGCAAGCTGCACTGGGGGTCATTAACATTCAACTCCTTCGAGTTTTTACGCCTCAATATTCTTATTTTAGGTAGGTTAATATTTTTTGATAAATCGACTTCAGTGTCCTCTTGATTTTGGCGTCAAACCTGCAATAAGTTATCTTCTGAATTTGGTCTTTAATGGCTCTCCGGCATATAAGATTTTACAATTCATTGAGTGGACCAAACCTTGCCCGTTTCGTTGATATGCCAGATCTGACGTGATTTTTTCTGTTTGGCGGTGATTTCGTAACCTTTATCAACGGTGTGAAATAAGGGATTAAACTTCCATTTCAGATGGTCAACGTTCAGCTGGTTTATTTCTTTCAGGTTCGTGGCGAACCGTTTATAATGCGAATAATACTTCCGTTGGACAAAGTACAAGTCACGGAGTTCATCTTTCACCTTTTCTCCAGGATTAGGTCGGAATTTCTCACTTTGTGTTCCGGCAACATGATCCGAGAATTGTATAAACCCCCACGTTTCAGGGCAATGCATATTGATTACTCCCTGGGGGGACCATACCCAGTTGTCTTCGGGAAGGGGTTTTTTGGTTTGCGGATTTATAACTTTTATATACCGGCCGTTGTCGACAAGGGTTTGCCATTCGACCCGTGAAAAGTTAATCCTCCATTGGGTTCCCGGTTTTATTGGCAGAACAAGCGCCGAGTCAGTGAATGATTTCAGGGGGAAGGCTATTTCTAAGCGCCAACAGGTGTCTTTATCGGATGGATTGTTCAGGGTTCCGGCTATCGTTACTGCAGACCTCACCCCATCGAAGTTCCATGAAGTTAAGGGGTTTCCTCCGTCCCGATACGGTTTTGTCAGCAGCAGGTCCCATTGGGTATTCAATGCATTCATTTCATACTCGTAATAGCGGTGTGTGTCACCATCCGGATCAATGAATACCTCGAAGTCGTTGTCGTAAAAAATGACGGTATCGCGCTGTTTTAAATTGGCCCAAATATTCGGTTCGTAAAGTTCTGCAAACACATAAAGGTAATCGTGATCCCACAACATCTTGGCACGCGTACGAAAACGGGGAATTGGTTTCTTGTCACCTTCAATATCCGCAAAATCCGCTGTCCATTCGACTTTCTTCCAGCAGCTTTCGGTCGCAAGCCCATCAATCGACAGCGGAGTATTCGCCCGATAGCATACATAATTCTTTGGTAACGCAGTGTCCTGACTTTGAGAAAGAAAAGGAATTACGAACAATAAGAACAGAAAAATCAGACTTCCTGGTGCAGTTTTAATTTTTCTGATTTGGTTCTTCAGGTTCAAATTTGGGTACAACGTTTTCATCATCGTAAATCTCCGCTTTTTGACCAACGGGAAATAGTCGAACTGATGGGTTGATTCGTTTTTAATGAGATTGATGCCCCTGGTCATACTAATCAATTATCTGTCATGTTTAAGAGTCAAAAATAGCACTATAAAAAATCTTAACAAAAACCTTCGGCACAACATTAAATGATTGTCTTTTATTTCAATTTTGATAGTTTTCCTTGTTCTTATTTTGAACAAAGTAAACTATCATTTTATCTTAGAATTTCATATTTGGTGATGTGTGTCATTATTAATTCCATTCAATCACCATCGTTTCTTCTGATCCAATCGACAGATTATTGCCAACTACGGTTCCTTGTTTGTTGGAATACAGTATTTTGCCAATTGTTGATTTGCCTTTGAAATCGAGCATAACCTGACCTGGTTTATCCCGTTTATTAATCACAACCGTAATGAGTGAATTGCCGGATTTGATTGTCTTCATCAGCATGTCCTTTTGAGCCGTTTTAAATCTCACGGGTACTGTTGCCAGACTGAGATCGGCTTCTTTGTTTAAAAGCCCGATTAAGGAGGTATAGTCCCCTGTTATCCGACTGCCAAGGCCAATCAGGGATGGAACCCACAATACTTCACCATTACCGATGTTGTTCCTGACCGCTATTGGTTCTCCTTCGTAATTGGCAGCAACTTTTCCTGTTTTTATGGAAATAAATCCACGCCATAAATGAGCCGGAATTGCATAGTTGTTCCATTGGACCTTAAACAGATTATCAACCAGTTTGAACTCACGGATATTTCCTCCCAAAAGATTTTCAAATGGAAATCCTGTGATCATTGTGTTGTGAAGATTTTCGTCGAAGAAGCCTGTAAGTCCGTCGACAATTAGTTTGCCACCTTTGCTGACGAAGTTTTCAAGAATAGGAGCATAACTATCAGGTATTGAGATTTGATGCGCAAGAATGATTGTTGTTCCTTTGTAGTCTGTTTTCCCGAAATCGAACTCTTCAAACGCCTTAAAATTGGCATTGACACCCATTTCACTGAGCGCTTCGAAATAACTGATGGCCGATTTCATCACACCACCAACCTTCCGGGCTTCGTAATTTTGGGTGGAACCTTCCGCCATTTTACCTTCTGCCCAAAGTGATTGCCGGACATAGAGGATGTTAATTCCAGATTCAACCTCTTTGCTATTTCCGAAGAGCGCCCTGTTTTGATTAATTGTTTCGGCAACCTTCGCGGCCTCTTTCATTCGGTCTGAAGGATTATTCTGATAGTCGAGTAACGCCCATTCGCCAGCTTCAATTCCTGAACTGCGCGGATTCAGCGACCAGAAAATCGATCCTTTTCCTTCGGTAGAGGTAATGATCCACAACCATTGTGCAATCTCTTCTTTGGTAGGGCACATTGGAGTACCGCCGCTGTATGTATTGTTCCCTCCTTGTAATTCCGTCATTAACCAGGGAAGATTTCCTGCACCCGACCTTACGATCTCACTATTGGCAGACATTGCCACTGCATATTGTTGACGTGTGAAGTATCCAAAATGCCATGAAGCATGGGCCGAGCCACCCAGACTTGTCAAAAACTTGCGCCATTCGGGGAAGTTATACTCTGCACAATTCTGAAACATCTGGTGATTGTTGACATGCAGTTCGTGCGTTGTGTCATATTTTCTGATTTCAGTGGCGATCCAGTTGAGGTACCATGTGTTATAATCAAGTAGAAAAGCCTGGTCCGACAATTCAACCAGTATCGGAAAACCTTTATCTGTGAACTCCTTTTGTGGATGGTTCTGCTTCCATTCATTCAACTTATTCTTTGTGAATTCTGCTATCGGAATTTTACCGCCAACCCCAGGCTCATTGATCAATACCCATCCATACAGACTTTTAAACTGAGCGAAATGGGTTGTGAGTTGTTTAATAAATAATGCAATTGATTGCAAATGTGCTTCGTCGCGCGGAAATTTGAAACCGCCGATGTCTGTTTTCTCTGTGTAAGGAAAGATGGTGCCAAAAACCTTGATTCCATGCTTTTCTGCCGACTTGAATGCATTATCAAACAGACTGAAATCCCATGTTCCGTCCTGCTTTTTCATATACGATTCAAACATCCTGATCCGGCAAACGGTAAAATGATTCTCTTTAAGCACGCGGAACCAGGTATCGATCTCTTCGGGTGTTTGTCCCGGTTCAATAAAGACTTGCGCCCCGATAAAAGGAAGTTGCAACGTAGTTTCAGAAGATTTTCCAATTTCTGAAGCTGGATTTTGCGCTGCCCGAAGCGAAAAACCAGTAACAATCAGAAGGAAGGTGAATATTATAATGCAAATATTTTTTTTCATGCTTTGCCTGTTTTTTGGGTTTAAAGATTGCCGAAAAAAGGTGAAGTCTTTACCATTTAGAATTGATATTTTTTGCTGTCAATCCGATTCATGGTAAAAATTTCACCTTTTATTTCAGTCTTATTTATACTGTATTTCTATTTTATTTCAACAGTATTTCCAGTTAACTTTATTGTTTTAACCAATGAATTTTTACCTGGAACAGCGCCACCAACTGCAATCTCGAATGTTCCTGGTTCTACAACTTGTTTGGCATCTCCATTGGTTGTTGAGAAATTTTCGGGATTCAGCTTAAAGGTGACCGATTTTTGTTCCCCTTTTTTCAGATTAATCCGCTGAAATCCTTTTAAGGCAACAATAGGCACTTCAATTTTGGATGTTTTGTTCGAAACATACAATTGAACAACCTCTTCTCCGTCAACTTTGCCGGTATTTTTCACTTCCACTGTTACATTCAAAGGTGTATCTGTTCCTGCTGTTTCGTTGGCAACCAAATTGCTGTATTCGAAGGTGGTGTAGCTTAAACCATAGCCGAATGGATAGAGCGGTGTTCCTTTGAAATAGCGGTAAGTGCGACCCTGCATATCGTAGTTTGAAAAGTCAGGAATGTCTTTTTCTGATTTGTAGAAAGTGACAGGTAATCTTCCAGAAGGATTGAAATCTCCAAATAACAAGCGGGTAAGGGCAGTACCTGTTGTTTCGCCGGGATAGAAAGCCTGAATAACAGCCGGAAGGTTCTCGTCTTCCCAGTTCATAGCCATTGCGCTTCCGCTGAAATTGACAAATACAACCGGTTTACCTGTCTTGTGAAGATCTTTGAGCAAATCTTCCTGAATTTTAGGGAGATTAATGTGAGTACGGTCACCATGAGAGAAACCATCAATCACCAAAGGCATCTCTTCCCCTTCGAGTTCAGCAGAAATACCTCCGCAGAAAATCACAACATCTGCTTTGGCAGCAGCATCGAGTGCTTCCTTATGGTAGTCGCGTGTTGTATCTGCCCATGATAAGATTGCAGATGGTTCAATGCTGTTCGTATAAGGTGATGTGGCGACTATAAGATCTGCAATGATCTCGTATTTCTTTCCTTTTTCGAGTGCAACGCCTTTTGAATCTGCAACCACATTGTCGATTTTAAGTTTGACATTTCCACCAAACTGATAAGTGGCTGATTTTTTTGGAACCAAAACACCGCTCCATCGAACTGAAAATGATTCTTCTATCAAATTGTTAATGGGTGATTTCATCCAGTAGAAATCGATTTTAGGATCGACTTGTACAAGTTTGGGTGTCCCTTCGAATTTTGTGTTTGTATAGTATTCTGCTTTTAATCCTGATTTTAGCTTTCCGTTCTCCATATGGAAGAAGTTTTCAGCACCAATAATATCCTGATTGACATAAACTCCCGGAACGATTGGGCAACCTGGTGTATAAAGAACGTTTTGGGCGCCCAGTTTTTCACGCAATGCTTTCAATGGTGTAACAGGACGGATCGGTTGACCGTTATAATTGCCAATCAGAATCGCAAAGTTATTGGCGTTTGGACCGATAAGCGCAATTTTCTTTACATTTTTAAGAGGAAGAATGCCTGTGTTTTTTAGCAATACCAACGATTTTTCGGCAGCTTCCTGCGATAGTTTCAGGTGTTTTTCGGAACCGACCACTGAGAACGGGATTTTGGAATAAGCCACCTGATCATCCGGATCGAACAAGCCAAGCATGAAACGCGCTTTAAACAACCTTCTAACAGAAGTGTTAATGTCGCTTTCGTTAATCATACCGACTTTTATTGCAGAATCGAGGTTATTAACCAGAAAGCTTCGGCTCTGTTCGCAGTTGAGGTCTGTTCCTGAAGATATTGACCAGCCCCATGCTTGTGTCGAGGTGGGAACTACATAATGCGCAGTTTTTGTATAAAAATCTGAGATTGCTCCGCAGTCTGATACTACATAACCATTGAATCCGAACCGATTGCGAAGGATGTTGCTCAGCAGAATATCATTCCCGCAGCAAGGTTTGTCGCGAAAACGGTTATAGGCGCACATCACCGACTGAACATTCGCATCTCTGATTACTGCCTTAAAAGCAGGAAGATAGGTGTCGTAAAGGTCGCGGTCGTTTACGAAAATATTATCGGTGTGACGTGTAAATTCAGGTCCGCTGTGTACCGCATAATGTTTGGCAGTCGCGACAGTCTTCAAATATTTGGGATCGTTTCCCTGAAGTCCTTTGATGAAATTGACAGCCATACGTCCTGTCAGAAAGGGATCTTCACCATATGTTTCCTGGCCACGTCCCCAGCGTGGGTCCCTGAAAATATTGATGTTTGGGGTCCAGAAGGTCAGGCCTGTATAGATGCTACGAACATTATTGGCAACAAAGTAGTGGTGTTTGGCGCGCGCTTCATCGCTGATCGCATCTGCAACACGAAACATCAGATCCTGATCAAATGTCGCTGAAAGCCCAATCGCCTGAGGGAAGACAGTTGCTTTTCCGGCTCTTGCCACGCCATGCAGACACTCATTCCACCAGTCGTAAGCTGGGACTTCCAACCGATCAATCGCTTCTGCATGATTAAAGAGCTGCGTTACTTTTTCCTGCATCGTCATTCGTGATACAAGATCTTCGACTCTATCATCAACAGAAAATTGCGTGTTTTGGTAAGGTAATTTGGCTTTGTTTTGACCAATTGCGATGCCGCTAAGCAACAAAAAAGCGAATGCTGCTAAAAGGGAAAATCTAAATTTCATTTGAGTTAAAATTTTGGTATTTATTTTTTTGCAATATATCAATAATATTCAAAAGAATTGGAATAAAGAAGGCTGTTTTTTTAAGTCTTAAAATTTGCAATTGATAAAATTAAATTCTAAATTTGATATAAATTCTACCCTTTTTTGAACTTATATTTAAGTTTAGAATATTTTCATAGTGTTTAAAATGAAATGATTGAAAAGATAAGGGATAACGCAGCCGTGGCTTTGAGTTAGAAAATGTTGTTAAATGATATGTTGTATTTTCAGCCACAGGAAAGAAGATGTTTTTATATTTTGGATTGTGATAAATCATTAATTGCAACTGACATGAAAAGTAAAATCGATCCGGACGAAACCCTGATATTTTGTGTTCTCAATACTGCCAACGATGCCATCATTGCAACTGATGAACATCAAATAATAATACTCTTTAATCAAGGGGCAGAAAAGCACTTCGGGTATTACGCCGACGAAGTCATTGGGAATCCACTCAGCTTACTTTTGCCTTCATCCCTGGCCGAAATTGATTCTCAACATTTATGCAATTTTCTTAATGCCGATCAAACGATTCGACAATTGAACGAAGAGGGAGAATTATTCGGACGACGTAAAGATGGCACTATTTTTCCTTGCGAGGCGAGTATTTCAAAAACGGTTTACAATGATCAGACAATCATTGTAAATATTTTGCGTGATATCAATAAACGCAAACAAGAGATAGAAGCACATCGTGAGAAGAATGAATATCTTGAAAATTTGCTTGACTATGCGAATGCCCCGATTATTGTCTGGGATATGCATTACAAAATTATTCGTTTCAATAAAGCATTTGAATCTCTTACAGGAAGAAATGAAAAATATGTACTTGGCAAATCTTTGGAAATCCTATTCCCACCGGTCACAAGGGAGCGTTCGATGGAATTTATCAGGAAAACGATTGCAGGAGAGCGTTTGGAAGCGGTCGAAATTGATATTTTTCATATTGGAGGCGCAGTCCAGACACTTTTGTGGAATTCTGCAACGATCATGTCACCCGACAGAAAAACGCCTATCGGCACGATTGCTCAAGGCATGAACATCACCAAACGTAAACTGGAAGAAGAAGAATTTAGACGGTTAAATGAATGTTTAGATCTTGAAATAAGAGAGAAAAACAGGCAAATTGAAGAGAAAGAAAAATTAGCTGCTGCATTACGGCTTGCGAACAGGGAACTTACTGCTAAAAATGAAGAAAAGGAGAAGCGTATGGTAGAACTAATTGCTGCAAAAGAGATTGTTGAAGAAAGTGATGAGCTAAAAACTGCTTTCCTTCAAAATATATCTCATAAAATACGCACGCCTTTGAACGGTATTATCGGCTTTTCGGAGTTGCTAAATCATGAGGATTTAAATAAGGATGAAATTAAAGAGTTTACTTCATTGATAGGTCAAAGCGGAAAACGTCTGCTTGAGATTGTTAATAATATCCTCGATATATCCAAAATTCAAACAGGGCAAGTCAAAATTGAGCAAAAACCAGTTTCAATTATTTCGATATTCTCGGATTTGTTAACCTTCTTCGATCCTGTTGCAAAAGCCAAAAGCATTAATTTGCACTATCATATTCCGGAAAATGAAGATCGAACGATATTTTCGGATGAAGTTAAGTTGAATCAGATTCTTACAAATTTGATTAGCAATGCAATAAAATTCACCAAGTCGGGTGATATTGATTATGGCTACGAAATAAAAGATGAATTTGTACAATTATATGTCAAAGACACGGGTTTGGGCATCCCTCCGAAATTGTATGAAAAGGTATTCGATAAGTTTGTACAAACAGAGCAGTCATTGTGTAAAGATTATGAGGGAGCTGGACTGGGATTATCCATTTGTAAGGGATTGGTTGAGCTGCTCGGCGGAAAAATCTGGTTTGATTCTGAAATTAACAAAGGCTCGACCTTTTACTTTGTCTTACCTTATAAGTCAATTGTAGAATCTTCTCAAACAGTCGAAAAGTATTCCGGAATTCCAGGGAAACGATCGCATCGAATAATTCTAATTGCAGAGGACGATTGGATCAGCTTCCAGTATCTGCGTACAATTCTTGAAAAATCGGATATAACGGTTCTTCATGCAGAAAATGGAGAGCAGGCAGTAGAATTTGTGAGGAATACATCCGAAATCGATTTAATTCTGATGGATATTAAAATGCCGGTTATGGATGGAATTGAAGCTACAAAAATCATAAAGCGAATCCGACCGGACTTGCCTATAATTGCACAGACTGCTTATACTTACAGTGAAGAGAAAAATAAAATTTCAGCAATCGGCTGTGATGAATATTTGACAAAGCCACTTGAATATGCAAAACTAAATGAGTTGTTAAGAATGTATTTGAACTGAATAATTTTAAGTCCGAAGAAAGTTCAGAAGTTTGTGAATTTGAGTTTTACTAATCAACGGCTGTTCTGATCTTAATTTGGAAAGTGAAAGGATAATAAATATGTGTGACGAATATTCAACCATGAATGTGAGCAAGATCAGGCAGCTACGACCCATCAAGATCGACTATTCACGTGTTCACAACCTCGAATATATAGATAAGGACAACTTAAAGCCCCAGAACTTTGAAGCTTACCAACAGCTTGTAAAACCGGGAGCTTTAGAGATTGAAGAGCAGACACGGCCTGCTTTTGCATCGGCTTTGCGTTACTTACAGAATTACTCAGCGTTGCAATTTCCGAAAGGTAGGATGATGGTACTGGTTAATTACGATGTCTATACTTCAATAAAGACATCTGTTGATCAATATATACGAGACTTAGCCTATGAAGGTTATTTTGCTACAGCTTATCGTGTAAAAGGTGGATCTCCAACTGAATTGCGAAATTTTATTAAAGGTAAGACGCCAATCGTAGGGATCTTGATGGTCGGGAGCTTGCCTGTAGCGTGGTTCGAATTTGTGAATAATGATGATTTTAGCAATTCTAACTCAGAGTTTCCATGCGACCTTTACTATGCCGATCTCAACGGCCTATGGCTGGATACTCAAAACAACGGGAAGTTCAGTCAGCATACTTCCGGTTTTGAGCCCGAGATATGGATTGGTCGTCTCTGGACTCCGTCAGGGAATGGCAATGACTCCGCTTTGTTGAATGACTATTTTAAACGCAACCATAGGTTTCGTAAGGGGCAGTTCGGTTATTCCGACCAGGCGCTGGCATATGTCGACGATGATTGGACTGGCTTCGGGGATTGTGCCTTCGACCAAATGTTTTCTCCTGATCACATTGAAACAATAACCGACCCATCAACAACCGACGGCGATCGGTACAAGGCTGAAATCAACCAACACCGCGCCTGGGCCCAGATATGTGCGCACTCTTCACCCGGAGGCCACTCTTTCAAGATTCCAGGTGGGAGAGAATGGGTGTCCAACAGTTATCTAAGGGATGTTAATCCTCCCAACGCCTATTTCTATAATCTGTTTGCCTGTAGTAACGCCCGTTTCTCAGATCCGGAATACATTGGTGGGTGGTATATCTTCGACAAAAATGGCAGATCGCATTGCAATGGCCTCGCTGCTGTCGGAAGTACCAAAACAGGTTCGATGCTGTTATTCGAAAATTTTTACGGTCCGATGGGAGCTGGAAAGACGGTTGGCGATGCTTTCAAAGAGTGGTGGATGGCACTTGGAAACACACATGATCTATGCGAGCGGCAATGGTATTATGGAATGGTCCTATTGGGCGATCCGACAATTAACTGGTGGAGTGGCGTTGTTCCAGTACTTACAGACCCGTTAAATGGTGACACCTTCGACCATTTTCCGCGCCTAACCTATTTCCGCTGGAACCCTATTGGCTTGAGTAATGTCAGGTATAACATCGAAATTGATGCTTTTGGAGCGCGTACAGCCGGTAAGTGGGCTGCAGAAACAGGGCTTTCATGGTTTGTTTCGAATTCATTAAGCAGCAATACATTCGAGCATATTTTTGTCGGTGCACAACGCGGCCGATGGCGCGTACGTGCCAGGTTGGGTAGCATAACCTGTCCCTGGAGCGATTGGCATTACTTCAATTATACGGTTTAGTCTTATCGTTTGTAGTGGATTGGTTACTGAATTATCAATGGTTTTAAAATTTCAATAAAACAATAAAGCAAAAATCTCAAATATTATTAATTGAGATTTTTGCTTTTAATTGATAGATTATGCTTTAGCTTTTCCAAAGATCTTCGCCATATTCCCATCCTTTACG